>VFSW01002552.1_pt1 | contig 27554 bp, 26 predicted proteins | sample 5358111 | NCBI WGS metagenome assembly VFSW01 (sample SAMN11554181, study PRJNA540505) | mine drainage metagenome | isolation source: sediment from site ElyBrook_90M | place: USA: Ely Copper Mine, Vershire, VT | collected 2017 | reverse complement strand
ACCAGAACCTGCGCGTGTATACCAGCACCGATTGTATCGGGGTTGAGTTGGGCGGCGCCTTGAAAAATGTGATTGCCATTGCCGCCGGAATCTCGGATGGTCTGGAGTTGGGACACAATGCCCGTGCTGCCTTGATTTCACGCGGGCTGGCGGAAATGAGTCGTATGGGTCAGGTGCTTGGCGGTAAATCCGAAACGTTCATGGGTTTGGCCGGTCTCGGGGATCTGATTCTCACGGCGACCAGCGACCAGTCTCGCAACCGTCAACTGGGTTTGCGTCTGGCGCGCGGCGCCACTCTGGCCGATACCCTGCGTGAACTGGGGCATGTCGCAGAGGGCGTCAACAGCGCGGGCGAGGTGGCACGGCTGGCCGCACAGTTGCATGTGGATATGCCCATCATACAGGCAGTGAATCAGGTATTGCATGAGGGGCTTGCTCCCCAGGCCGCCGTCGAATCATTGCTGAATCGAGAGCCCAGGGATGAACAGCACCGCTGATGTGCAGCGATTGGGTAAACGTCGATTGGGTAAACGCCGATTGAGTACACGCATTGCGCAGGCGGGACATGCCGGTTCATAAGGTGACCAGTCCACCGACCTCCATTGCCACAATGGCCTTGGCTTGATTCATGTCACTGGTATAACCCGCGCCAAACAGGCAGCAGGCCAGTTGGTTGATGATGGGCAGCGGGATGGTGTGTTTGCCAGCCAAAGCTTCGCGAATCCAGGCGGCCGTCCCAGTTGCATCGCAAGGTAGGGGCAGGCTTGCGCTCGACTGCGTCGTGCCGACTTCGGCTTCAAACAACAAACGGTGCTGCCCATGTTCGCAATACCACAACTCAGGTCGCCGGTTGATATTGGCAAAGGGCTCACCTTCGGTGCCAGTCAGTATCAATGCGCGGATGCCGAGTTCTTCTACTCGGATGCGCATACGTTCCAGTTGGTCCGTTGTGGCGAGCGGAATCAAACGCAAGGCTTCGCTTTTGAAGGGTGACAGCAATTTAACCAGAGTATGCGCGCTGTTGCGCACACCCAGTCGGTTGCGCAGCGCGAGTAGGTTGGCCAATCCCGGCGCAATCACAGCAGTCGGCACAAAGGCAATGCCTTCAGTCATCAGTGCGCTGTGGGCGTGTGTCAGGCTGGCGCAGGGCATAATGCCGAGCTCGCGCAAGACATAAGCCGATTTGACCCGCCCCGAGCCTTCCAGTGTGCCGTGTATCAATACCGGCACTCCGAACCGAACCAATAACAGCGCCAGCAGGGGTGTCAGATTCATGTGACTGCGGGTACCGTAGTAGCTGGGTATGACCACCGGACGAATGCCGCTGCTGGGCCAGGGCAGGAGGTATTGTCGCGCTTCCAACGCATCGTAAAAACCCTGGAATTCATTGTCCGTTTCGCCTTTGAGGCGTAACGCCATCAGAATCGCACCCATTTCCATCTCCGGCACGCCACCATCGAGCAGAGCGCCGAACAGTTGTTCGGCAGTTGCGACATCGAGTTCGTTGTCCGCTTCTGTCTGGCGCGCATAGCTTTTGAGAAGGGCCGCATAATTCATTGCGTGCTCCTCCCGTGCGGTGTGTGGCGCCGGAGCATACATGGGCGCGGTTTCGAGCGTGTTCGGGTGGACTCGCGATAAGCCGTTGGCAACCGGTACGGCACAGTCGCGTTGTAAGGCAAGCGTATGGGGTTTATGTTCATCATGCTGACCACCCAAGCGAGAACCGTACCTGATGGGATGGTTTGACGGTGAATGGCTTACACCTTGCGGTCAAGGATGGTGAAAACAGCCGGGCACGGGACTGTAGTCAAATCGCTTTTGGTCATGGCGTCAGTTTGAACAGAAGAAACGCAACAGGCACCGTTTTGGTGCCTGTTGCGTTAACGCGCACCGTTCACCGGCGCATGCGGAGATCAGTTGTTGCCCTGATTTCCCTGTGACTGCCATTGTTGCTCGCTGGCGGGGACTACATGAACGATGAGATTGAGATAGCGGCCTGGATCTTGCGGCATTTGTGTGCTCATCGTCTGACCGTGATAACGGTAAGTTACGGCGTAGCCATCGAGAACTTGCTGGTAGTTGTCGTGGGTTTCACAGTGTTGTGTCGGTTGGGCAGGCTGATTTTGATTCTGATTGCCCAGATGGTCGCCAACCAGGGCGCCGGCAACCGCGCCGACTGCGGTGGCGGCTGTTCTGCCGTTGCCGCCGCCAACCTGATTGCCCAGCAGACCACCCGCTATGGCACCCAAACCTGCGCCAAGATAGCTGTGGTCGGTACTGCCAGAATTGTTGTCCGAATTGTTGCTCTGGCTGTCATCGGTCCAGCATTCGCGGCGGGGATGGTTGACCTGATGGTAGACCGGGGTCGAAGAAAGCACCTCGGCGCGATCGTTAAAATACGAGCTGTCATCAGCCAGCGCATAATTCGATGCCAGAATGGCCATGGTTACCACAACACTCAAACGTACTGTCTTCATCATTGCTCCATTTTATAAAGATATTTCAAGCCACAACACGGATCAATCAGGACTAATACCCCGTATTGCTGTGCTGGCGCCGTCGTTCAAACCCATACCCGAAGCCCTCATTTGAGCCGGATTGCGGGGCAGTGTCCTGGCGGGGAGGGAGTTGTTGCGCAGCATTCCTGAGCCGGCTCTGTTGCACGGGTGGTGCGGAATTCATGCTGTTTCCCCCATGAAATGACCGGTGAACCCAGTTCTGGTGCAAAGGATAGCGCACGCCGTCATCGGCGATAGCCGTTGACAGCGTGCTGAGCAGCATGATCCCCAACCACCATTTCGGTTCCATTTCTGTATGCCCCGGCATATTACCACGATGTTCACGCTTGCTATATTGATCGAAAAACGCAACCAAAACATTTCCAAAAAAGAATGAAATGTTACAGCCTGTTACAGGCTTGCACGAGCCGGTACGGCTGAATTCTAACCGAAACGGCGATTGAGCAGGCAGGCGATTTGGAATATTTTGAACCGCAGCGAATGTCAGGCTATCATATCCCGCATGAAGTGGATTTTTCTCTTGTTGATGCTCTGTATTCCCATTGCTGTGGCGAGTGATCTGCCCGATCTTGGCGATGCTTCCCAAGGCAGTTTGTCGCCGGTCGATGAGAATAAGCTGGGTCGGCAGATCATGCAGGAGATCCGGCATGAGCCGGATTACGATGATGATGCGGAGTTGACGGATTATCTCAATACACTCGGTTATCGCTTGGTGGCCAACAGCGATGAAAATCAGCTCAAATTCACTTTTTTTGCTATCCAGGATTCGACGTTCAATGCATTTTCCTTGCCGGGTGGCTATGTGGGTGTGCACACCGGTCTGATTGAAGCCACGGAAAATGAATCGGAACTGGCCGGCGTGCTGGGGCACGAAATTGCTCATGTGACGCAGCACCACATGGCGCGCATGATTGAGAACCAGAGCAAAGGCATCTTGCCGTCACTGGGCATGTTGGCGCTTGCCATACTGGCTGCGCGCGCCGATCCACAAGTATCTGGTGGTGCGCTGGCTGCCACGCAAGGCGTGTTGTTGCAAAAGCAACTGGATTTCAGCCGCGACAACGAACGCGAAGCGGATCGTATCGGCATGGAAACCATGCGCCGTGCCGGCTTTGATCCGCGCGGCATGGTGAGCTTTTTTCAACGGCTGCAACATTACGACCGGCTTGATGACGGCACGCTGGCTTATTTGCGCACCCATCCCTTGACCACCGAACGCATCGCCGACATGCAGAACCGTGTGGCGCAGCTGGCACCGGTCAAGGTCGGCGACAGCATTGAATATGGCCTTGTGCGCGCAAAGTTGCGCGTACTCGACCTGCCGCCGGAAACGGCAGTAAGCGTCATGCGCAAGGAGATTCAGGACGGAGAAAATACCCTGGCCGAGCATTTTGGGCTGGCACTGGCACTGTTGCGTGCGCGCCAGTTTGCGCAGGCCGAAGCCGAATACCAAGCCTTGCATGCCGCGCCACAAAAAAGCCCGATGATCGACATGCTGGGTGCACAGATCAAACAGTCTGCGGGGGATGCGCCTATGGCCTTGCAGCGTTATCAGGACGCTTGGCAGCGATTTCCCAATTACACCCCGCTGGCCGAGCAATATTCCGAGGCCTTGCTGAATGCCGGGCAGCCTGCGGCTGCGCTGGATATCCTGAGTCAGCAGATCAGAAGTTCGGGCGGCGATGCGCGTTTGTACCAGCTCGAATCGCGTTGTTATACCCTGCAACACAAAGATTTTTTGCGGCACTATGCTCAGGCCAAAGCGTACCGCGATCAGGATGATCTGCCGCAGGCCATCGAGCAATTGCAACTCGCGCTCAAAACACAGGATGGCGATTTCTATCAGATGTCGGAGGCAGAAGCGCAGCTGTCGCGGTGGGTAAAAGAGCAAAGCATTGACAAGAAAAAGTGAATGTGTGGATGGCGCATGCCGGCAACTGTTTGCACATAAAAAACCGCCAGCCAATCCGGTCAGACTAGAAGTCCTGGCGGATTGGCCGGCGGTTGTGCGTGTGTGATGGGTCAGGCCTGAAGGTCTGACCCATGGCGATTAGAATGCCCAGACGCCGTACACGTCGAACTTGTTGCCCACCGCAGCAGCGGCAGATTCGGCCAGATTGACCGGCGCGCTGCCCGGCTTGCCGATTGCGCCCGGATTGGGTACCAGCACCTTGTGATCCTGGAAGTCCGCGACGATACGCGACAGCGGGGTGAAGTGGTATTCCACCGCAGCGGTATAGTTCTTGAAGATGCGTTCCTGGGCAGCCAGGTTGGGCAGGCGGTCATAGTAGTCATAACGCAGGTTCAGTTCCACGTTGCGGGTCAGGAACAGACCACCCGAAGCGGCATAGCCGTAGGCGCGGTTGCTGCTGCCAGGATAGAAGGTGGAATCGTATTGCGCTGGCGTGGTGACACCAGGTACCTGCAGGAATGCTGCAGGCGCATCGATCAGGCCTGTGCCATTAAAGAATTCCATTTTCAGGCTGGTTGCGTCAGGCTGCATGTAACCCTTGCGGTAGGTGAAACCGGCACCATCGCGAATCATGGTGTTGGCAACGCCGTTCATTTCTGGATGCGCTTGCTGATACCATGCAAATGTAGTGATGTCGTCTCGGAAGAAGCGTCCTGGGCGTTTGTTCAGCAGATAGGAGGCTTGTACACGGCCGGCGAAAATCGGGCCGTTCCAGGTGCTGGATTCGAACTGGCGGCCATACACGCCAGCCATCAGGCCATACGCCACCTCGGTCTTGGGTGAAACCATGAACCAGTTTTCGATCTGCGCGCCTGGGTAACGGAAGCCATTGTTGCCTGACAGGTCGCTGCCTGGAGTCAGATATCCGCCCGTGGGATTGGTTGCAGTGGCGTTGGTGGTGCTGGCGTTGGCGGTGGATCCGCTGGCGGTCGCATAAGTCACATTCTTGCTGTAGAAAACCGGCTGCAACAACTGGTTGATACCCGTCGGGAATGTATCCAGCAGGTTGAAGGTCATGAAGCCTTCCATGGCGCCTTCAGCACCTGGGGCACGGATGACACCCATTTCAAAGTGGTTGCCGCCGGGCAACATGTGGTTGATCGTGATGTTCGCATCGATCAGTTTCGGGCCGTAGTTGCCGAATGAATAGGTGTAACCGTTTTGACCGGCTTCCGCGCCGATATAGTAGGACAGGTCGGGACCGGTGCTGCCGCGTACGAAGAATCTGGCGCGCTGTATGGAGAAGCCGGCCGAGCCGTCGAAGGTGGGTGCAATGTAATCGGCCTTCGGAACTTGGCCGTTGGAAGCGGGGGAGGCCTTGATGTCGTTATACATGGGCTCCAGGAAGCCGAGAAATTTGCCATAGCCCCATGCGGGCAAGGACACGGTTTGAATGTCGAACCAGTTGGCGGCCTGGGCCGTCTGGCTGCCGCACGCCCCTAGGGTGGCCACGACTGCGAGTCGAATCGCGATGGACTGCTTTGTCATACTGTCTCCTGAAATCATTGATTTTTTAATTTTGCGCACGGACTGCTCCGGTGCGCATGCTGCCGTCGGTCTGGCATCAATTCTGCGTTCGATGGCGGCAAGATACTGCTTGCCATCCCCTTCATGACATGCAGGCGCCCGCCTTGGTGTGTGAAAAACGAAACCAAGGTCAAAAGTGCCTAAGACATTTCATCTGTGCAGAACAAAATTTAAGCCGAACTGTGGACATTATTCCATAAATGTGACGGCCCTTATACCGGAAATAGTGCTTGTTATGCTGGTAAATAGCAAATTATCAGGTTACAATTTGGCAAGAAGCTTGGCTTGATTCTGGTAAATACTTGCACTACACTGGGTCAAGTTGATAAAAAAATGATAGAGAGAGACTGCATTGGTGCGCACAATGCGCTGGTGCTTCCCCGCTGCAAGCGGGATTTGTTACCCATCATGTATTGCATCTGGCCACTGAAACCGATTGTGGCTGGGGGTTGCTGTTTTGTCTGCCAAAATTGAATACATAACCTGTATTTGATGCGCAGGCGGGCGGGTGGGGCGCCTGTCGCCCAGCCCCAATTTTAATCGAATTCATCGGAGGACTCATGCACCATTCACGACGCGCACTGCTCAAACGCGCCAGCGCATTCGCTGCACTCGCCGCTGTAGGACAACTGGCTGGCAGTAACATCGCCTTGGCCGATTATAACGCCACTGCCTTCTCGGAGAAGGTTCTGGCGAATACCCTGAAAGAACTCAATGCAACGGGCGCTGTGGACAGCCCGGATATCCTGATCATGGCGCCCGATATTGCCGAAGACGGCTCTGTGGTTCCTGTGGAAATCACCAGCAGCATCCCCAATACCACGCGTATTGACATACTTGCTGAACAGAACCCTTATCCCTTGATCGCCAGCTTCAATTTCAGCAACGGCGCAGAACCTTTTATCGCCACTCGCGTCAAGATGGGGAAAACGGCCAAAATCCGCGCCCTGGTCATCACGGCGGACGGCAAGGTCTTTACTGCTGCCAAAATGGTTAAAGTCACCGCGGGCGGTTGCGGCGGTTAAGCCGCGGACAAAACGCCCCATTGCATATTTTAATTAAAGGAAACAGAAATGGCAGATCATCCGATGAAAATCCGTGCGGTCATGAGCGGTGGCGTGGCTGACGTGAAAGTGCTTATCAGCCACCCCATGGACAGCGGTTTGTTGAAAAATGCAAAAACCGGGCAGGCCATACCTGCCCATTACATCAAGGAACTGACGGCCACGCTGAATGGCAAGACGGTGATGCAGGCCGATTGGAACGGTGAGGTTTCCAAAAATCCTTTCCTGAATTTCCGCATCAAGGGCGCCAAGGCGGGTGACACCGTTGCCATCAGCTGGACGGACAATCTGGGCGAAACGGGCGCGCAACAAGCCACCATCAGCTGACCGCAAGTTTGACGACCAGAACCGTACTGTAAGGGATAGAAACCATGATGAACCGTCGGGAATTTCTGCAATTGCTGGCCACTGCTGCCGCTTCGGGCACGGTGCTCAACAGCCCGCGCGCATTGGCAGGGGATGCGAGCGGGTTTTATGATGTGCCGACGTTCGGCAATGTGTCTTTGTTGCACATCACCGACTGCCATGCTCAGTTGATGCCGATTTATTTTCGTGAGCCCAGCGTTAACCTTGGGGTTGGCGCGGCCGCAGGCAATCCGCCTCACCTGGTGGGCGACTACTTCCTGCGCCATTATGGCTTGCGGCCTGGCTCGCGTGAGGCCTACGCCTACACTTGTCTGGATTTTCGTGCTGCGGCGGAGCGCTATGGCAAGGTGGGCGGTTTTGCCCACCTTAAAACCCTGGTGGATCAGGTACGCTCGGCGCGTCCGGGCAGTTTGCTGCTCGATGGCGGCGATACCTGGCAGGGGTCGGCTACCGCATTGTGGACAAAAGCGCAGGATATGGTCGATGCCAGCAAATTGCTCGGTGTTGATGTCATGACAGCCCACTGGGAGTTTACTTACGGTGCAGACCGGGTGATGGAAATCATCAACAAGGATTTGGCCGGTCATACCGATTTTGTGGCGCAGAATGTGGTCACCAACGATTTTGGCGATCCGGTGTTCAAGCCTTGGGTGATGAAGCTTGTCAATGGCGTGAATGTGGCGGTGATCGGCCAGGCGTTTCCATATACGCCCATCGCAAACCCGCACTACATGGTGCCGGACTGGAGCTTCGGCATCCAGGAAGCCAATCTGCAAAAACAGGTCGATGCCGCTCGTGCCAAGGGAGCGCAACTGGTGGTGCTGCTGTCGCACAATGGCATGGACGTGGACATGAAGCTGGCCTCGCGTGTGACTGGCATCGATGCCATTTTCGGTGGCCATACGCACGACGGCGTGCCGCAACCGGTCAGTGTCAAGAATGCCGCCGGCACAACCCTGGTGACCAATGCCGGTTCAAACAGCAAGTTCCTGGGCGTGATGGATTTCGATGTGCGCAACGGCAAGCTGGTCGACTGGCGTTACCGTTTGTTGCCGGTGTTTTCCAACCTGCTGCCGGCAGATCCTGCCATGACCAAGCTGATCAACGACATGCGCGCGCCGTTTGCCGCAAAGTTGAGCCAGCCGCTGGCGGAAACCGAGAGCCTGTTGTATCGGCGCGGCAACTTCAATGGCAGTTTCGATCAGGTCATCGTCGATGCGCTGCTGAAAGTCAAGGATGCCGAAATCGCGTTTTCGCCCGGTTTCCGCTGGGGCACCAGCCTGTTGCCGGGTGCCACCATCGACATGGAACACCTGATGGATCAGACCGCCATCACCTACCCGGCCACCACGGTAAGCAACATGAGTGGCACCACCATCAAGGCCATTCTTGAAGACGTGTGCGATAACCTGTTCAATCCCGATCCTTATTTGCAGCAGGGCGGCGATATGGTGCGCGTGGGCGGGCTGCAATACACGCTGGATCCGAACGGGGCGAGCGGCAAGCGCATTTCTGCCATGACCCTGCACGGCAAACCGATTGACGCAAACCGTACTTACAAGGTGGCTGGCTGGGCACCGGTGTCCGCACCGAACAATGGCACGCCCATTTGGGATGTTGTCACCGAGTACTTGCAGGACATCAAAACTGTGCGCATCCACCACATTGATCAGCCAAAACTGATCGGCGTGGCGGGAAATGCCGGTTACGATGTGCATTGTTGATGCCTGATAGACACAAAATATGACGAATCGGCAGTAATCCCAATGCAATAAGGTGAATTTGCTGGCATTTCAGGCTAGAATGCGCAATGTCCATGTAATGTCAGCAAAAGCCTCTATCGTCATGAAAAGTAGTGAGATCCGTCAGCGTTTTCTGGATTTTTTTGCCCGCCACGGTCATATGGTGGTGCCGTCCAGCTCCTTGATCCCTGGTAACGACCCCACGCTGTTGTTTACCAACGCGGGAATGGTGCAGTTCAAGGATGTGTTTCTTGGCCGGGATGCGAGGGCCTATGTGCGTGCGGTCAGCTCGCAACGCTGCGTGCGCGCCGGCGGCAAGCACAATGACCTCGAAAATGTCGGCTATACCGCACGGCACCACACCTTCTTTGAAATGCTCGGTAACTTCAGTTTTGGCGATTATTTCAAAGCCAATGCCATCCGTTTTGCCTGGGATTTTCTGACCGGCGAATTGGGTCTGCCCAAAGACAAGCTGTGGGTCACGGTGTACCAGACAGACGACGAGGCCTGGCGCCTGTGGGTCGAAGACATGGGGGTTCCCGTCGAACGGGTGATCCGCATTGGCGATAAGCCCGGGGGCGGGTCGGACAATTTCTGGCAAATGGGCGATACCGGCCCCTGCGGGCCGTGCACGGAAATCTTCTACGACCATGGGCCGTCGGTTCCCGGTGGCCCGCCCGGATCGCCGGAAGAAGATGGCGACCGCTATATCGAAATCTGGAACCTGGTGTTCATGCAGTTCAACCGCGACGAGTCGGGAACCTTGCACCCCTTGCCCAAGCCTTCCGTAGATACCGGCATGGGGCTGGAGCGCATCTCGGCTGTCATGCAGGGCGTGCACAGCAACTACGAGATCGATCTGTTTGTGGCGCTGATTCAGGCGGCGGCGCGTGTTACGGGCTGTACGGATCTGGCCAACAATTCACTCAAAGTGATTGCCGACCATATCCGCGCCTGTGCCTTCCTTATAGCCGACGGTGTCATCCCCGGCAATGAAGGGCGCGGTTATGTGTTGCGCCGCATCATCCGACGCGCCATTCGTCACGGTTACCAACTGGGACAAAAACAAGCCTTCTTCTCTCTTCTGGTGGCCGATCTGGCGCACGCGATGGGCGCTGCCTATCCGGAACTGGTTGCCGCGCAAGAGCGCGTGGCGCAAACCTTACTTCAGGAAGAGCAGCGTTTTGCTGAAACCCTGGAACACGGCATGGCCGTGCTGGAACAGGCGATGCCCAAACCGGGCAGCCTGCTGGATGGCGAAACAGCGTTCAAACTGTACGACACCTACGGTTTCCCGCTTGATCTGACGGCCGATATTGGCCGCGAGCGTGGTTTCGGGGTGGATACGGATGGCTTTGACGCGGCCATGACGGCACAACGTCAGCGCGCTCGCAGTGCCAGTCGGTTTACCCAGAATGCCGATGTGGCCTATACGGGTGCGGATACCGCTTTCGATGGTTATGATTGCCTGCAGGAACAGGCCAAAGTGCTGGCCATCTATGTGGAAGGCAGCCCTGTGGAATCGGTTCAGGCCGGCAGCGAGGCGATTGTCGTTCTGGATCGGACGCCGTTTTACGCGGAATCCGGCGGGCAGGTCGGTGATAAAGGCATTTTGCGCTTGGTTCAAGGTCAGTTCGATGTGGCGCATACGCAGAAGATCCGAGCCCAGGTTTACGGCCATAAGGGCGTGTTACAGACCGGCCAACTGCGCGTGGGCGATGAACTGGAAGCGCTGGTGGATACCGATAGCCGCATGCGCACTGCTGCCAATCACAGCGCGACCCATTTGCTGCACGCGGCATTGCGCCAAGTGTTGGGCGAGCATGTTGCGCAAAAAGGCTCTTTGGTGGATGCGCAGCGTCTGCGCTTCGATTTTTCGCACCATGCGCCAGTGACGGCGGAGCAAATTGTCCGCATTGAAGGGCTGGTGAATGCAGAGATTCAACGCAATCAGGCGGTCGCCACCACGTTGACTGCGTACGACGAAGCGGTACAGCGCGGTGCCATGGCCTTGTTTGGCGAAAAATACGGCGACGAAGTGCGTGTGGTTGAAATGGGTGCGTTTTCGGTTGAATTGTGTGGCGGCACGCATGTGGTGCGCACTGGCGATATCGGCGTTTTTCTGGTGAATGCAGAATCAGGTGTTGCGGGCGGCGTCAGGCGCATTGAAGCCTGTACGGGGGTTGATGCGCTGGCGCTGATTCAGCAGCACCGACAGCAGTTGCAGGACGTGGCCGCGCAATTTAAGGCACCCGTCAACGATGTGTTGCAAAAATCGGAACAGCTGCAGCGTGCACTGGCGGAACAGGGCAAAGAAATCGACACCCTGAAACTGCGTCTGGCACTGGGTCGGCTGGAGCAGCTGGCTGGCGAAGCCAGGCTGATGGAGGGCGTGTCGGTGCTGAGCGCCAACCTTGAAGACACGGATGCCAAAGTTCTGCGCGAGGCACTCGATCAACTGAAATCGCGCCTGGGCGCCAGCGTGATCGTGCTGGCCTCGACGCAGGGCGGGCGCGTCAGCCTGATCGCGGGCGTATCGGCAGGGGAAACCGGGCGTTTCAAGGCAGGCGAACTGATCAACTTTGTCGCGCAACAGGTCGGCGGCAAAGGCGGTGGCAGAGCAGACATGGCACAGGCCGGTGGCACCGATGGCGAGCGTTTGGCGCAAGCCCTGGCTTCGGTGCCGGATTGGGTGCGGCAACAGGCTCAGCCTGCGCGTCAGGGGACATGACAGCGTTCGGAATTCGCCATTGGAACAGGATCCTGTATGATGTATACAGAAGTAGGGTCAAGATCCGTATTACAATCAAAGTAGCAGGATCAGCCTGATCACTTCCCGTAAGCCAAACAGACTGCAAGAGGGGAGCAGAATGTTTAATGTGTTGGCATTATTCAACATCGGCAGATGCGAACAGGATCTGCCCTGCAGTCGAAAGGCGGCCCAACAATGGCTGGAAACCCTGCCGACTGGGGATGTTGCGGGTGCGCAAGGTAAAATTGTCGACAAACTGAAGCGCTTGCTTGAGGTCAAGCAGATTCCGCGCGATGAGTTCGGTCGTCTGGAAGCCATTGAAATTCTCGACCAGCATGTGCAGCCACTGCAAGCCACCCTGTGTCAACAGTACCTGCACAGCCCGCGCATGTCCAAGGCCATTGAGCATCGGCTGTGGAATGCCATTTATGCCTATTACATCACCATCAGCCATGTCTATTTCTCCCATTTGAAGGCACTGGCAGCCAATCCGCATTTGCGGCCGCAGGAACCCATCATGCCGCGACTGTGTTCGCGTGCGTTGTATAATCTGGGCAGTGCATATGCCTGGCGGTATTTGCGGTATGACGTGCCGGACAGCACCATGTGGGACATGTTGCATGCGCTGTACCGGATCGCCGAGGGCGAGGGGTTTGAAAACCAGATTGTTGCTCCCTATGCTGCACAGGCGTACCGGAGTGGCGGCCTGTTGCTGCGCGCCGAACTGCTTGCCTTGGCCCATCCGGGTTCCTTGCAGAGCGAGCAGATCAGCCTGCTCGATCAGTGGTTGCTGGATGCAACCCAGCCCCTGGTGCTGGAAAAATCGCCCAACCCGGCGCGTCACCATTATTTTATCGACTTGGTTGAAGCCCATGGGGCTTTGCCGGCCACGCATCAGGTCTATAATCAGCAGTGCCGTGGCTGGGACATGTCCTCATTGATCATTCAGTTGCAGCGCAACATTCAGGAATTGGCTTCGCCCAAATCCAATGGCCAGCACGATCCTGTGCACCGCCAGAAAATGCTCGCCACACTCAGCTACGTCGAGAAGCAATGGCACCCCAGCCAAATGGGGAAATTGCGCAAGAATGCGCGCGTCAAGACCAGGAAGAGCCTGTTTGCGGTGCATGGCATGAGCGATTTGTTCCAGGTCGTCAAAAAGAGCTATCAGGAGTCTCTGGCGCAAAAAACGGTTAACAGCGAAGTCACCTACAATGAAATGGTCGATTTGCAAATGTATGGCTTCGTTACCGATTCTAGCCGCACCCGGCACCAGCAGATCGTGAATGCGGTTCAGATGCCCGGATTGATGGATCATTGGGAAACCGAAAATGTCAGCAACACCGGCTTTCTGGTGCATTATCCGGAGGAGAACAGTCAATGGTTGCGTCTGGCTTGCCTTGTTGGCATTCGAGAAGAGCATTCTACGGAATGGAAGGCGTGTACCGTACGCCGTCTGATCAAAACCCATGAAACCGGTTCTCTGGCCGGCATCGAAATTATTGCCCACAGTCTGGTTTGCGTCACCCTGGAGTCTTTGCAACCCAATTCGCGCTTGGAGTTGACGCTGGATCCCTTCACCCTGCGCAAGGACAGCCAGATCAACCAGGCCTTGCTGACCAGCACGGTTCAGAACAACCGCTTTACGCTGCTGTTGGACAGTGCCATTTACGGCAAGACCAAACAATATCGGTTTCAGCTGACGCCGGGTCAGGAGCCGATTGTGTTCATGCTGGGGCCCGTGCTCGAAAGAGGCGACTTGTGGACCCATGCGGAAGCGTTCTTGCCTGAACCGTCAAAGCCCGCATAGTTGGGTTTCTGCCCGTAACGCTCGATGCTACGATCAATTTCTTGTATCCGTTTTTCAAGTTTGCCGCATGTGAAGTTACGGTGGCAATTCCCCCTTTTTTAGCTGGGGTTAAAAGTAGCGTTACGCGGCCATTGGGAACAAAAACCAGCGAGGGCGCGCGCGAATTGATGAAAAGATCGGGTTAATAGGTTTTGTAGGGCAGAAATTTGCCGTTCAGCACGATTTTTACCCGGTCGCCCTTGGGATCGGCTACGCGCGAGATGTCCATGGAAAAATCGATGGCGCTCATGATGCCATCGCCAAACTCTTCATGAATCAGGGTTTTGATGGTGGTGCCATACACCATAACCAACTCATGGAAACGGTAAATGAGCGGATCGGTCGGGACGCTGCCCGGCAGCGAGCCTTTGTAGGGCACGATTTGCAACTGGGCAACTGCTTCAGCAGGCAAATCAAGCATGGCGCCAATGCATTGCGCTTGTTCGGCGTTGAAGGTCATTTGCCCCAGGCAACCGGCAGTGACCCACTCCTTGCTTTGCCCCACCTTGGCTGCGATATCTTGCCAGCGCAGATGCTTTTCCAGTTTGCGGGTGATGATCAGTTCGGTGACGTCATTGCGGTTCATGGTCGGTTCCTTCAAGCGTTTCGCATTGTGGTCGGCAATTATCGCTGTCTGTTGGCGATGGAATTCAAACCACCTGCAATTACCATCGTTAATTTATAACGCAAGTGGCATTTTTCATGTGGTTTCTATTATTTAACGGCTAATGTTTAGCAGTCAAGCTCGTATTCCACCACAATTTCTATTGCTGGAGGCTGCTGGCTAGAATGCCCATCAGAAAAATCCTCAAGAATTATCGTAACGTAACAGGGATTGCCACCGCATCCACAGCGGGTGGCGCTGCGCAATTCGAATCGATCCTGGAGCTGGATTTCCTCGCGCTGCTGGAATTTTATCCTGAGGTTAAATCCTTCGATCCGCAGCCGGTTAAGTTCGAGTGGGTGGATTCAAGCGGAAATAGCCGCAACTACACCCCGGATGTATTCGTTGAGTTTATGAGTCGCACAGGCTTGATGTAACTACAAAACGAGATTACAATGGAATTGTAATGGAACTTGAATGGGACGCCGACAAAGCGGTACGAAACCTGAAAAAGCACGGCGTTTCCTTCGAGGACGCCGAGCTTGTTTTTTACGACGCTGGGCGGATTGAAGCCTACGACGGACGCGAGGACTACGAGGAAGATCGATGGGTCACGATTGGGCTTGCTTACTCGGCTGTCCTGTATGTGGTCTACACCGTTCGACGCGAGGACACCATTCGTTTGATCTCTGCGAGGAAAGCCAATGCCGACGAAAGAAAGCAATATCGTGAAGCGAACGCTTGACCTGAAAAAGCCGCCCGTCTTGAGCGCCGAGCAGAAGGCTCGACTGGATGCCGTGGCTTCGATGCCGGATGAGCAAATCGACTACAGCGACGCGTCTAGCCTGCCTGATGCCGTCTGGATGAAGGCGGCAGCGGAGTTGCCCCACACCAAGCAGCAAGTCACGCTGCGCATTGATGTTGAAGTGCTGGAATTTTTTAAGCACACGGGCAAGCGATATCAGTCCCGCATCAATGCCGTGTTGCGCTCCTACGTCGAGGCGCACAAGGCGCACGCGAAATAAGCGACACCAACAAGCAGGGCGGCTACGCTGTCCGTGCGCATCCTGCCCCTTTAACGGTTGAAGCTTTTTCCTTGCGGCTTCCATCACTAACTGCTAATTCCTAACAATAGGTCTATATTTCACGGCCAGTTCCATTAGCCTTCATCGTTGGAAATCACACCACCCCCGCCGCCTTGGCCTGCTGATCGGCATGGTAGCTGCTGCGCACCATGGGGCCGCAGGCGGCATGGCTGAAGCCCATCTCCTCGGCAACGGCGTTGAAACGGTCGAATTGTTCCGGGGTGACGAAGCGTTCCAGCGCCAGATGGTGGGCGGAGGGTTGCAAGTATTGGCCGACTGTCAACATGTCGACTTGATGGGCACGCAGGTCGCGCATGACTTCAAGCACTTCATCGTCGGTTTCGCCCAGGCCGACCATGATGCCGGATTTGGTGGGGATGTGCTGGTGACGGCGCTTGAAATCGGCCAAGAGTTGCAGCGAGTGTGCGTAATCCGCGCCCGGGCGGGCTGCCTTGTACAGGCGCGGGATGGTTTCCAGGTTGTGGTTGAGCACATCGGGCAGGCCGCTGTCGAGGATATCCAGCGCGGTGTCGAGGCGGCCACGAAAATCCGGCACCAGGATTTCGATTTGTGTGGCGGGGCTGGCTTTGCGTACAGCGCGGATGCAGTCAACGTAGTGTTGCGCGCCGCCGTCTCTGAGGTCATCGCGGTCGACGCTGGTGATGACGACATAACTGAGTTGCATGGCGGCGATGGTGTCGCCCAGGTTGGCCGGTTCGTTGATGTCCGGTGGCAGCGGTTTGCCGTGGCCGACGTCGCAGAACGGGCAGCGGCGTGTGCACAGGTCGCCCAGAATCATGAACGTGGCTGTGCCGTGGCTGAAACATTCGCCCAGGTTGGGGCAAGAAGCCTCTTCGCACACGGTGTGCAACTGTTTTTCACGCAAGATTTGTTTCAACGCGATCACGCGCGCCGCGCTGGCTGGTTTGGCGCGAATCCATGGCGGCAGGCGCAGACGCGGTTTGGCCACGATGGGGATGGGGATGCGCGACGTTTTGGCGGCGCCTTTGTGCAGCGTGTTGTCAGCCACGGGTGTCCTGTCGGTCTGAATGGGTGGAAATATGGTGCACCAACTGGTGCGCCAGATGGTGTTTCAGCTCAGCCATTGTAGCATCGACCGCCTGATCGCGCAGTTGCGTGACGCGCAATCCTTGATAGCCGCAAGGGTTGATGCGGGCAAATGGCGACAGATCCATGTCGACGTTGAGTGCCAGTCCGTGATAACTGCAGCCTTGACGGATGCGCAGGCCAAGCGCCGCGATTTTGGCTTCGCCGACATACACGCCGGGTGCGCGCTCGCGGCGCTGGCCGTACACACCCTGCTGCGCCAGCAGGTCGAGTATGCTTTGTTCCATGCGCCATACCAGTTCGCGCACGCCGTAGCCGCGTTGCTTGATATTGATCAGCAGGTAGGCGACGATCTGCCCAGGGCCATGGTAGGTGATTTGCCCGCCGCGATCGGTACGCACGAGCGGAATGTCGCCGCGGTCGAGCACATGCTGATCGAGACCTGCCTGGCCGAGCGTGAACACGGGTGCATGCTCGGTGAGCCAGATTTCATCACGGTCGTCGGCGCTGCGCCGCGCGGTGAACTCGCGCATGGCCTGCCAGCACGCGCCGTATTCGGTTACTCCCAACTCGCGAACCTGTGGCGCCTGTCGCTGCAGTTCGGGCATCTACAGCACCACCTTGACCAGCGGGTGTCCGCTCAGCTCGCGGTACAAGTTATCGAGTTGCTCGCGCGAGGTGGCGCGGATGGTGCAGGTGAGGCTGAGGTAATTGCCGGCGTTGCTGGGGCGGCACTCCATCTGCGCACCGTCAAAATCCGGCGCATGGCGCTGCACCACGGCCAGAATGATGTCGTTGAAATCGGCTTGACTCAAGCCGATGATCTTGATTGGGAAATCGCTCGGATAAACGATGAGGCTGTCTTCATTCATGGCAAGTGCCCTCAATGGCTGAATTTCATCATCACACTGTCCCACAAGCGTCCGAGCCAGCTGGCGACAGCATCGTTGTCCAGGGCTTGCAAGGGGTATTGCGCCAGCACACGGTTGTCCAGGCTGACGTTGAGTGTACCGATGGTTTGCCCGGCAGACAGGGGAGCCAACAAAGGTTGTTTGGTGGTGAGTGTGGTTTTCAAGTCCTTGCTGCGGCCGTGCGGAACACTCAGCAAGATGTCATGCTGGAATCCGGCGCGAATACTGGCCTGTTTGCCTTTCCATACCTTGAGGGTAGCAACAGTTTGGTTGGCCTGATACAGCCGCACGCCATCGAATGACTGGAAGCCGTAGTTGAGCAGGCGCTGGCTCTCGGCAGCGCGCAAGGCATCCGAAGGGGTGCCCAGCACCACCGACAGCAGGTGCCGGTCGCCGCGGTGCGCGGAAGCAATCAGGCAGTAGCCGGCCGATTCGGTATGGCCGGTTTTCATGCCGTCTACGCTTGGGTCACTCCACAGCAGGCGATTGCGGTTGGGCTGAGTGATGTTGTTGTAGCGGTATTCCTTGATGGCGTACAAGGGGGCGAATTGCGGAAAGTCGTGCATGATCGCCACGGCCACCAGACCCAGATCGCGTGCCGTGGTGTAGTGCTGCGGATCGGGCAGGCCGGTGGCGGTGACGAAATGGCTGTGGGTCATGCCCAATTGTTGCGCGGCTTTGTTCATCATGGACACGAATCCGGCTTCGCTGCCGCCTATCCGTTCGGCCAGCGCCACCGTGGCATCGTTGCCGGACTGCACGATCATGCCATGCAGCAAATCATCCACGGTCACGGGCTTGTTCGGTTCGATGAACATGCGCGAACCCTCTGTTTTCCATGCCTTTTCTGAGGGAAGAATGGTGTCGGTGAGTTTGATCTCGCCCTGGCGGATGGCGGTGAAAACGAGATAGGCGGTCAGCAGCTTGGTCAGCGAGGCCGGCTCCACGCGGCGGTCAGCGTCATGTTCGACCAGTACCTGCCTGCTTTGCGTGTCCATCAGCAACCAGGCGCTGGCTGTCAGATCCGGCGGCGGCGCAGTGGGCAGATCGAGTGTTATGGCCGCATTGGCGGACAGGGAAAAGAGGCATATCAGAAAAATCAAACCGGTCTTTATCATGTTTGTGGCGTTATCCATGGTTAAAAAATGTTCAAGGTAAGACGATACGGAAGGGCTTCAAGTTCATGCGCGTCTGTATTTCTTTTTCTGCCTGCCGGGCGCTGTCTTCGTCGCTGTAAGGCCCCAATGCCACGCGGAAATGCTGCTCGTGGTTGAGGATGACCAGCGCGGCAGTGCCTTTGTCGAGGCGCGTGCTGGCATCGGCCAGCAGATGCTCGGCATTGTCGTGGTTGTCAAAACTGCCCAGTTGTAAAAAGATGCCGTGCGAGCTGTCGTTGCGGTCGCGCCCTTGGCTGATTTCATCCGGCGTGATGGCGGTGACTTCCACCTTGCCGCTACCACCTTGCACCAGACCGAGCTTGTGGGCTGCAGTGTAGGACAAGTCGATGATGCGATCGCTGTGGAACGGGCCGCGGTCGTTGATGCGCACGATGACCGATTTGCCGTTTTGCAGGGCGGTTACCCGGGCATAGCTGGGAATGGGCAGCGTGCGGTGGGCGGCGGTCATGGCGTACATGTCATAGGTTTCGCCGGACGAGGTGGAATGTCCATCAAAACGGCGGCCATACCAGGATGCCAGCCCCGTTTCGTGCCAGGTGCTGATTTCGGTTTCCGGCGTGTAGGTTTTTCCCAGCGCGACATAAGGGCGGTTGGCTGCTGTACGCAAGGGTTCGAGTTTTGGCACGGCGTCGGGGATGGCGTCAATGTTGTCGGGAGGGTGGTCGCCCGGGCCATCGTCGAGGTAGTAGCCGCCGCCTTTGTTCTTGCGTGCGGCGGTGCTGGTTTGCGGCGCAATGGCGGTGGGTGCGGCAGTCGTTCCGGCGGGAGCGGGTACTGGTACGCGCTGGGGCTGGCTGGCGCAAGCGCTCAGCACGGCGAGGAAAAGTGTGATCCAGGCGGAACGTGTCACAGTGCTCATGATTTGTTCAATTTTCGATGGGCTTTCAGGCTCATGATCATGCCAAAGCCGAGCATCACAATGACCTGTGCCGTGCCGCCGTAGCTCATCATCGGTAAGGGCACCCCAACCACCGGAAGGATGCCGGACACCATGCCCATGTTGACGAAAACATAGGTAAAAAAGGCCAAGATAATGCTGCCGGAGAGCAGGCGTGCGAACAGATTCGGCGCGCGCGCAGTCAGCATGAGCCCGCGCAAGATGATCATCAAATACAGCAATAATAGCAGGAAGCTGCCCAAAAGCCCGAATTCTTCACCGAATACGGCAAAGACAAAATCGGTGGTGTGTTCCGGCAGAAAATCCAGATGCGCCTGGGTGCCGTGCAGCCAGCCCTTGCCGAAGCTGCCGCCGGCCCCGATGGCAATGCTGGATTGGATGATGTGGTAACCCGCGCCAAGCGGGTCTTGGGTGGGATCAAGCAGCGTCAGCACGCGTTTTTTCTGATAATCGTGCAGGAAATGCCAGACCAGGGGCATGCTGGCCGCTGCTGCTGTCGCCACGCCCAGGAAAATGCGCCAGGGCAGGCCGGCCAGGATCAGTACATAGAACCCGGAAGCGGCAATCAACAGGGCAGTGCCCAGATCAGGCTGGCGCGCCACCAGCATCACCGGCAACAGCAGCAAGACGGTGGCTGTGCCATAGTTGCGCAGGCGCAAGCCGCCTTCACGGGTGTGAAAATACCAGGCCAGCATCAGCGGCACGGCAATTTTGAGGACTTCTGATGGCTGGACGCGCAGCGCGCCCAGGTGCAGCCAGCGGCGTGAACCGTTGACCACATCGCCAAACAGCGCCACGCCCAGCAGCGCCAGGATGCCCGCGGCATACAGCGGTACGGCGAGCGACATCAGGTATTGGGGCGGGATGTTGGCCACCAGCACCATGACCAGCACCGCTACGAGGAGGTTCATGGCGTGCATCAGCAAATGTGCGTTGTCGGCATCGCCAGCACTGTATTGCACAAACAGGCTGAGCAGCATGAGCGCGAACAGCAGTGCGAGCAGGGGGTAATCCAGGTAGGACAGCCACTTGAGCAGATTGTGCTTAATCGGCATGGGTGTGTATCTCCGCAGGCGTGACCGGGGCGATGACCGGGGATTTTCCCAGCAGGTAGTAATCCATCATCGCGCGTGCGATCGGTGCGGCGATTGTGCCGCCATGACCACCGTTTTCGACCAGTATGGCAATCGCGATTTTCGGGTTGTCGGCCGGCGCAAACACGATATACACGGCGTGGTCGCGGTGCGCCAGCTCCAGATGCGCGGCATTGTATTTCTCATTCTGGTGAATGCCGACCACTTGCGCGGTGCCGGTTTTGGCCGCGATAAGGTAGGCTGCACCCGCGTTGGCCGACGCTGCCGTGCCGCCTGGCCGAGCCACGTCTTCCATGGCATCGGTGATGACCTTGAGCTGATCGGGCGGAATGTCGATATGCGTGACAATTTGTGTGGGCAGCTGCCGTACGGCTCCGGTATGGCTATCGATGATGCGTTGCACGAGTTGGGGCCGCAGCACGGTGCCACCATTGGCCAGTGCGGCGGTGGCGACAGCCAGCTGCAAGGGCGTGGCCAGATTGTAGCCTTGACCAATCCCGCAAATGACGGTTTCTCCGGGATACCAGGGTTGGCGCGAAATTTTGCTTTTCCATTCGCGCGACGGCAGCACGCCCGACACCTAGCCTGCCATGTCGATGCCGGTTTTGCGGCCGAAGCCGAATTGTCCGAGGTATGCGGACATGCGGTCGATGCCGAGATCGTTCGCCAGGTGGTAGAAGTAGGTGTCGCATGAGACCACGATGGACTTGTGCATATCTACCGTGCCATGGCCGTTGGGCGCCCAGTCGCGGTAGCGGTGACTGCTGCCGGGAAAGGAAAAGTAGCCCGGATCGTAAGTGGTTTGTTCCGGTGTGCGCACCCCATAATGCAAACCGGCCAGAGCGATAAATGGCTTGAGCGTGGAGCCTTCCGGATACGCACCGCGCAAGGCACGGTCGATCAGCGGGTGATCGGGCGAATTGTTGAGTGCATCCCAGTTGGTGCTGTCGATGCCGTCGATGAACAGGTTGGGATCAAAGCCCGGGTGGCTGACCAGCGCCAGCACGCCACCGGTATGCGGATCCAGCGCAACCAGCGCGCCGCGGTTCTGCCCGAAAGCATGCTCGGCAATGGCTTGCAGGCGTGCGTCGAGTGACAATACCAATTTGTCGCCGGCCACGGGCTGCGTGCGTGCCAGAATGCGTACCGCATGGCCGCCGGCATCGGTTTCCAGTTGTTGAAACCCGGTTGTGCCATGCAGCAGGGCTTCATAACTCTGTTCAATGCCGGTTTTGCCGATATGGTCTGCGCCACGGTAATTGTCATAGTTGCCGGTTGCCTGCAGTGCGGCGATGTCGGCATCGTTCATGCGGCTCACATAGCCCAACACATGCGCAGCCAGTTCGCCTTGCGGATAATGGCGAAACAGTCTGGCTTTGACCTCGACACCGGGAAGCCGGTAGCGGTTGGCCGCGATGCGGGCGGCTTCTTCATCGCTCAGGTGGGTGCGCAGCGGTAAGGTGTCAAATCGGTGACTTTCGGCCAGCGTCTTGAAGAATTGGCGCCGGTTAGCGGTTGAAATGGGAATGATCTGGCTGATTTGATCAATGGTTGCATTCAGGTTGTTGATTTTCCCTGGCGTCAGCTCCACGGTATACGCCGAGTAATTGTGCGCCAGCACAATGCCGTTGCGATCCGTGATCAAACCCCGGTTCGGACTTATGGGAACCAGGCTGATGCGGTTCCTTTCGGCTTGCGCCAGATAATCGTTGTGACGAAAGACCTGGATATAAATGAGGCGCATCAGCAATATGGCAAACAGAACGGCAACGACTGCCGCAGCAATGAAAATGCGTTGGCGGAATCCGTAAAGCTCGTTGGTCTGGTGCCTCAGTTCGATGTGGAGTTTCATTGCGGCCGCGGTGTGGGACGGGTACGCAAGCGGTGCAGAAACAGCCAGATGGGAAACCAGCACAGCGCGCCGCTGAGGGTGGATAGGAAATACAGCCCGATTTCACGCGAATCGCCCACAAAGGTGGCAACAACGATGTCCACCAGTTGTTCGATGATCAGGCAGGCCATGATGGGCAAGGCCTGCTGCCAGGGCGGAAAATTGTACATGCGGCGCTGAAACCGCGTCAGTACGTAAACGGCGACCACATACGCCAGTGCGTGTTGTCCCAGATGCGCGCCATCGACCAGGTCTTCTACCAGCCCCAGCCACCAGGCTGTGCCGATGCCGATGTGGTTGGGCTGGTAGATCGCCCAGTACAGGATGACCAGCAGGAGGAAGTCAGGGCGTAACCAAAGCACATCGATGCGCCAGGGCAACAGGTTGCACAGCAAGGCCACCAGCAGGCTGAGTGCCACAATGCCGCCGTGGTGGTTGATGGAAATGGCAGGGCCTCTGGCCGAGATCAGAGCCATGCTGCTAACGCGCTTGGGGCAGATTGAGAATCAGCACCTGCCGGTTGCGGTCTACCGCACCCAGGGGCTGGCACTCGATCAGGACAAAGGCGCGGCTGTTTCCCGCGTCGATATGGGTCACCCTGGCGACGGGGACGCCGGGCGGGTACAGGCCATCCAGGCCGGAAGTGACCAGCGTATCGCCGATGCGGATGTCCGTATTGGCGGGCAGATAGCGCAGTTCTGTGGTGTGGCTGGCACCGGTACCGAACAGGATCGCGCGTTCTCCAGTGCGTTGAATCTGTATGGGGACGGATTGGTCTTTGTCGGTGATCAGCGTTACTTCACTGGTCAGTGGATAGACGCGGGTTACTTGGCCGATCAGCCCGGTTTCGTCGATCACTGCGGCGCCCGCATCGATGCCTTGCTGGCTGCCCTGGTCGACGGTAATCCGGCTGAGGTAAGGGTCACGCGGCACGCCAAAAATCTGGGCGGCATGCGTTGTGGCAGGCTGTCGCGCGCGCAGGGCAAGCAGATGGCGCAAATGGCGGTTTTCCTGTTCAAGATCGTTGAGGCGCTGTGCATCCCATTGCCAGCGCACGAATTGTGCGTGCAACCACTGGTTTTCGTGCAGCAGCAGGTCCTGTTTGGTAAAAAAATTCCCCATGTTGCGCCACAGTAGCCAGGGGGTCTGGGCCGCCTTCTGGATCGGCCAGAGCAGCGAACTGGCTCCCGCGCGCAGTTGGTTGAGTGAATGGAAACGCGTATCGGCAGTAATCACAACGATGCTGATCAGAAGGTAAATCAACAGTTTGGCGCCCGCGCTCAAACCGCGTGGAAACAGTGCCAGTTGGGGGTGGGGCGTGGCCATGTCGATTCAGTAGCGTCAGGAATCCTGGGCGAATACCGAATGCAGATGATCCATTTCCTCGAGCGCCCGGCCGGAGCCGCGTACCACGCAGGTCAATGGGTCTTCGGCAATGATCACGGGCAGGCCAGTCTCTTCCATCAGCAGGCGATCCAGATCGTGCAACAGCGCGCCGCCGCCGGTCAATACCATGCCCTTTTCGGCGATGTCCGAGCCGAGTTCGGGTGGCGTTTGTTCCAGCGCGGATTTGACCGCGCTGATGATGTTGTTGAGCGGATCGGTCAGTGCCTCCAGGATTTCGTTGCTGGAAATGGTGAAACTGCGCGGGATGCCTTCGGCCAGGTTGCGTCCCTTGACTTCCATTTCCTGCACGTTGGGGCCGGGGAATGCGGTGCCGATGGCTTTTTTGATGGCCTCGGCGGTGGCTTCACCGATCAGCATGCCGTAATTGCGGCGAATATAGTTGATGATAGCCTCGTCGAACTTGTCGCCGCCTACGCGCACCGAGTTGGCGTAGACAATGCCGCCCAGCGAAATGACACCGACTTCGGTAGTGCCGCCGCCTATGTCCACCACCATGGAACCGGTCGCCTCGGCCACCGGCAGATCAGCACCGATGGCCGCGGCCATGGGCTCCTCGATCAAATACACTTGCCGGGCACCCGCACCGATGGCCGATTCGCGAATGGCGCGCCGTTCCACCTGGGTGGAACCGCAGGGCACGCAAATGATGATGCGCGGGCTGGGGTGGAACATGCGCGTGTTGTGGATTTTCTTGATGAAATACTTGAGCATTTGCTCGGTGATGGTGAAATCGGCGATCACGCCATCTTTCATGGGGCGAATGGCGGTGATGTTGCCTGGCGTGCGTCCCAGCATCTGCTTGGCTTCGAGGCCGACCGCCTGGATGGTCTTTTTCGAACTGTTGAGGTCGTGGCGTATCGCCACCACCGAGGGTTCGTCGAGCACGATGCCTTTGCCGCGCACATAGATCAGGGTGTTGGCAGTACCGAGGTCGATTGCCAGATCTGTAGAAAAATAGCCGCGTAGTGATCCAAACATGGTGGTTACATTCGATGAGTGATGAAGAAGGAAGTGCTTGTCTCCGCGCCCCCGGGATCGCCGGATGTCGCCTGTTGTGCGCCGGCATTACCGCTGGCGGGTATTAGCCCGTTATGATACCCTAACCAACTTGTTTTCAGTGAAGAATTGCATGCAATGTCATTAAGTTTAGCAGACGTTCAACGGGTTGCCCGGCTTGCGCGCATCGCGGTCAGCGATGTCGATGCACAGGCATGGCAACACCAGATCAACGGTATTTTCGGGCTGATTGCCCAGATGCAGGCCGTCGATACCCGTGGCATCGCGCCAATGGCGCATGCCCAGGATGTGAGCCAGCGCTTGCGCGACGATACGGTAACAGAGGCCGATCAGCGCGAAAAGTTCCAGGCCATCGCGCCGTTGGTCGCGGATGGCCTTTATCTTGTGCCGCAGGTGATTGATTGACATGATAAATTTTAGCTTGCGCGAGCTGTCGGCGCTACTGGCGAGTCGGCAGCTTTCCAGTGTTGAACTGACGCGGATGTTTCTCGCGCGCATTGCGCGTTTTAACCCCGCCACCAATGCCTTCATTACCCTCGACGAAGCGAGCAGTCTGGCTGCCGCTGCCGAGGCCGATGCGCGCATCGCCGCTGGTGCCGCGACCCCACTGACGGGGATTCCGGTGGCGCATAAGGACATTTTCTGTGCCGATGGCTGGCGCACCACCTGCGGTTCGCGCATGCTGGACAATTTCATTGCGCCCTATGACGCGCATGTCATCAGTCAGTTCAAGCGGGCGGGTGCTGTCAATCTGGGTAAAACCAATATGGACGAGTTCGCCATGGGCTCGTCGAACGAAACTTCGTATTTCGGCGCGGTGAAAAACCCCTGGGACATGCGCGCCGTGCCGGGCGGATCTTCGGGCGGCTCGGCAGCGGCAGTGGCGGCGCGGTTGGCACCTGCGGCTACCGGTACCGATACCGGTGGTTCGATTCGTCAGCCGGCAGCGATGACCGGCATTACCGGCTTGAAACCGACCTACGGCCTGGTGTCACGTTACGGCATGATTGCCTTTGCCTCGAGCCTGGATCAGGCGGGTCCGATGGCCAAATCGGCCGAAGATTGCGCGTTGTTGCTGAACGTGATGGCCGGTTTCGATGCGCGCGACTCCACCAGTCTCGAACGTCCGCCGGAAGACTATACCCAGCAGCTCGATCAACCGCTTGCTGGTTTGAAGATCGGTCTGCCGCGCGAATTTTTTGCGGCGGGATTGAATGCCGAAGTGGGGCGTGCCATTGAAGCGGCGCTGGTTGAGTACCGCAAGCTGGGCGCCCAGACGGTGGAGATCAGCCTGCCCAACAGCGCCCTGTCGATCCCGGTGTATTACGTTCTGGCGCCGGCGGAAGCCTCTGCCAACCTGTCACGTTTCGATGGCGTGCGCTACGGGTACCGTGCGCCCGAATACACCGACCTCGATGACATGTATGAAAAGACCCGCGCCCAGGGTTTTGGCGCCGAGGTTAAGCGGCGCATCATGATCGGCACTTATGTGCTCTCGCACGGTTATTACGATGCCTATTATGTGCAGGCACAGAAGGCACGTCGTCTGATCGCGCAGGATTTCGAAGCCGCATTTGCGCAGTGCGATGTCATCATGGGGCCGACTTCGCCCGAAACCGCCTTCGATCTGGGCGCCAAAACCGACGATCCGGTGGCGATGTACCTGTCGGACATCTACACCATTGCCGTCAACCTGGCGGGTTTGCCCGGCATGTCGGTGCCGTGCGGGCTGGACAGCCGCGGCAGGCCAATCGGCCTGCAACTCATCGGTAATTATTTCAGCGAAGCCAGTTTGTTGGGCATCGCACATGGCTATCAGCGGGTAACGGATTGGCATGCGCGCATGCCGGATGGGGTGGAGGAATGAAGGGATTGTCGGCATGAGTGAGTGGGAAATTGTGGTGGGCCTGGAAGTGCATTCTCAACTCTCCACGCACACCAAGATATTTTCAGGCGCCAGCACGGCATTTGGCGCGGAACCCAACAGTCAGGCCTGTGCGGTCGATCTGGCTTTGCCCGGCGTGTTGCCGGTACTCAACCGGGGTGCGGTTGATCGCGCGATTCGCCTGGGGCTTGCCATCGGCGCGAACATCAACCGGCGTTCGGTGTTTGCACGCAAGAATTATTTTTATCCCGATTTGCCCAAAGGCTATCAGATCAGCCAGATGGACGAGCCCATCGTGCAGGGTGGCAGTTTGAGCATCATGACCGATCAAGGCGAAAAAACCATACGCATCACCCGCGCGCATCTCGAAGAAGATGCCGGCAAATCGCTGCATGGCGGCCATCCGGGCATGACCGGCATCGACCTGAACCGCGCCGGAACGCCGTTGCTGGAAATTGTGTCCGAACCCGATTTGCGCGGCGCCGCCGAGGCGGTGGCTTACGCGCGCGCACTGCATGGCCTGGTGATGTGGCTGGGCATTTGCGACGGCAATATGCAAGAAGGCAGCTTCCGTTGCGACGCCAATGTTTCGGTGCGACCGCTGGGCAGCGATACCCTTGGCACGCGTTGTGAAATCAAGAACCTCAATTCCTTCCGTTTTCTGGAACGGGCGATACAGTATGAAGCTGCGCGGCAGGTCGAATTGCTCGAAGACGGCGGCAGGG
>VFSW01002551.1_pt1 | contig 27558 bp, 27 predicted proteins | sample 5358111 | NCBI WGS metagenome assembly VFSW01 (sample SAMN11554181, study PRJNA540505) | mine drainage metagenome | isolation source: sediment from site ElyBrook_90M | place: USA: Ely Copper Mine, Vershire, VT | collected 2017 | reverse complement strand
TAATGCTTTCCAAACAGCCGGCGATCGGCTGGAATTCCGATGAGCGGCTTGCGAGCCATGTTTAGGATATTAAACGCCCGGGGAAACGCCCGGGCTTTCGGTGAGGGCATGGTACACCAATTTCCGGGGGTACCGCCCCCGCCCCCAGGCACGAGATAGCCAAGATTCAGCCATTTCCGTGACTTAGCGAAGAATATTGCGCCGCAATACCGGCGCTTTTAGCACCCGGCGGCACAAAAGGCAGATGCCCGCTTGCCTGTCAAGCGAGACAAGATGTTAAACACTTCAGCGGTGGCGCACCGTGAAGCACCGATGGATGCGCGGGTTGCCTTCGAAGTCGCGCGGTAGCGTGCTCGCACTGATGTCCTCGACCAGCCACTCGCCGAGCGCCGCGGTATCGAGCTTGAAGCCGCGGCAATTGGTCGAGAACACCACTCGCCCGCCGGCACGCAGCAAGCCCATCGTCCGCCGGATCATCGCGCCATGATCGCGCTGCACGTCGAGCACGCCCTGCATGCGCTTGGAATTCGAGAACGTCGGCGGATCGAGGAACACGAGGTCATAGCTCGGACCGGCGGCGGCACGCGCATCGAGCCACTCGAGGCAGTTCGCGCGCTGCAGCCGGTGGCGCGCGCTCGCCAGACCGTTCAAGACGAGATTGTCCTCAGCCCAGGAAAGGTAGGTGTTCGACAGATCGACGCTGTCGCTCGAGCGCGCGCCGCCCGCGGCCGCATAGACGGTCGCCGCGCCCGTGTAGCAGAACAAGTTCAGGAAGTCCGCATCCTTGGCCCAGGCACGCAGCATCGACCGGGTCAGACGATGATCGAGGAACAAACCGGTGTCCAGATAGTCACGGAAGTTGACCCAGAACGCGAGACCGCCCTCACGCACCGCCTGGCGCTGGTCGGTGGCGGCGCGCTTCTCATACTGCGCGGCACCCTTCTGCGGCGCACGCGTGCGCGAGTGCACCTGCCCGACCGGAACCTCCAGGATCTGCGGCAGAACCGACAACACCTCACGGCGGCGCTGTCGCGCGCCCTCCTGATCGACGCTGCGCGGCGGGGCATATTCCTGCAGGAAAACGTGCCGCGGCTCACGCCCGTACAGGTCGATCGCGAAGGCGTACTCCGGCATGTCCGCATCGTAGAGCCGGTAGCACTCGATGCCCTCTTTGCGCGCCCAGGGCTCGAACTTCGCGAGGTTCTTGCGCAGTCGGTTCGCGAACATCTGCGCACCGGAGCGCGCCGCCCAGCGACTGTGCACCGACGCGGCCGGTTCCTGCGCACTCTTTGCATCCAGCTCGAAACGCAACAACCGGCACTCGATCGGCCCGTTGAAGACTCGATGCGTGCGCTTCGCGTACACACCCAGATGGCGGGCAAGCGGCGGGTTGCCGGTAAGCACCGCGGCCTGCCAGCCGCCGAACTCCTCGCGCATGACACGCCCCAAATCGGCATACAGGGCCGGCAACGCGGACTCGGCGCCGATCCGCTCCCCGTACGGTGGATTGCACACCAGCAAGCCGGGCCCGCCAACCCGCCGGGTCTGCGCGGCCAGGGCGCGCTGCTCGATGTCGATCCAGTCGGCGAAGCCCGCGGTCGCCGCATTCTCAAGCGCGCCGCGCACCGCCTCGGCGTCCGCATCGAAGCCGTGGATACAGCGCCGTGGCGAGCTGGCGGCGCGGCGCGCCCGCGCAGCGGCGCACAGGCGCTCCCACAACGGCGCGTCGTGACCGCGCCAGCCCGTGAAGCCGAAGTACTCCCGCGACAGTCCGGGTGCGGCGTCCGCGGCGATCGCGGCGGCCTCGGTGAGAAAGGTGCCGGAACCGCACATCGGATCGACGAGCTCGCCGCCGCGCGCGAATATCGCCGGCCACCCGGCGCGCAGCAGAACCGCGGCGGCGAGGTTTTCTTTCAGGGGCGCGCGGCCGCTCTCGACCCGGTAGCCGCGCCGGTGGAGGCTCTCGCCGGAGAAATCGATCGACAGTTGCGCGGCCGGACCGTCGACGTGCAGGTGCAAAAGGACATCGGGCCGCCGGGCGCTGATATTCGGGCGTGTGCCGGTCGATTCGCGCAGCCCATCGCAGACCGCGTCCTTCAGCACTTGCGCCGCGTACAGCGTATGCCGCAGCTGCGCGTTGCCGCCGGTGGCCGAACAGGCGAGCGTCGCGCCGGGCGCGAGGTGCTCGCGCCAGTCGATGCGCATCAGCGCCGCGTGCAGACTCTCCGAGGTCGCGGCCTCGAACACCCCGAGGCTCAGGTAGACGCGGGTCGCGGTCCGCGACCAGAGGCAGACCCGATAGCCCGTCTCGAGGGAGCCCTGGAAACGGACGTCGTGGCTGCGATCACGCAGCCCGCTCGCGCCGAATTGGGCCAGCTCCTCGCCGAGAACCGAGGCGGCGCCGACCGGTGCCGTCGCGATCCACTGGAAGGGTTGTTCGTTCACGCCCCTTCCGGGCCCGGGTCGTCAGCTGCGCCCATCGAACGAGAGCATCGGGTGGTAAAGATCCGGCCGTCGGTCCCGGAACAGACCCCAGGCCTCACGGTAGCGGCGCATTTCCTCCAGATCGAAGCTCGCGGTGAGCACGCTTTCCGTGCCACGGTCGGCCTCGGCGACGATCTCGCCAGTCGCCGACGCGATGAAGGACGATCCGTAGAAGGTCATCGAATATTTCTCGCCACGTTCGACACCGATGCGGTTCGAGGCCAGCAGCGGCATCACGTTCGCCGCGGCATGACCCTGCATCGTGCGCCGCCAGTGAGCGCTCGAATCGATTTCCGGCGCCTGCGGCTCCGAGCCGATCGCGGTCGGGTAGAGGAGCATCTCGGCTCCCTGAAGCGCCATCGCCCGCGCCGCCTCCGGAAACCACTGGTCCCAGCAAATTGCCACGCCGAGCCGTCCGAAGGCGGTGGAAAACACACGAAAACCCGTATCACCGGGGGAGAAGTAGAATTTCTCGTGGTACCCGGGACCCTCCGGAATGTGCGATTTTCGGTAGCTGCCAACGGCGGTTCCATCCGCATCGACGACGACGACCGTGTTGAAGAACGCCTTGCCCGCCCGCTCGAACACGCTCACGGGCAGAACCACGCCGAGTTCGCGCGCGAGCGCGCTCATCCGCTCGACGGCCGGGTGACTCTCGAGCGGCAGGGCAAGATCGAAGTGGCGCGGATCGTGGTCCTTGCAGAAGTACGGCGTCTCGAACAACTCCTGCAGCAGGATCACGTTCGCGCCACGCGCCGCCGCGGCGCGCACCAAACGCTCCGCCCGCGCGAGGTTCGCCTCGCGGTTCGATTCACAGGCCATCTGGGTCGCGGCGACGGTGACTATGCTCATAGGTGGCGCATGGTAACCGAAAGGCGTCCCGCAGGAGGCTACAACGTCGGCGGCGCGCTCGCACTGACGATCTCGCACTGTTCGCGCGAGGTGTTGCGGAAGCGGTGAGGCAGCGTGCTGCGAAAGTAATAGCCGTCGCCCGCGCCGAGCGTGCGCGTCTCGCCGCCGACCGTCAGTTCGATGCGGCCGCGTACGACGACCCCCCCCTCCTCGCCGCCGTGCGTCAGCATCTCCTCGCCGGTGTCGGCGCCGGGCTCATAGAATTCGTGCAGGACCGCCATGCTGCGCTTGGCGACGTTGCTGGCGACGAGGTGAAGGGCGACCCGCGCGGTGCCGATGTCCGGCAATTCCTCCTTAGGGAAGAACACCTGCGGCTTGAGCGCCAGATCGAGGGTGAAGAAATCGGCGAGCGCCATCGGCACCCCATCGAGCACCTTCTTCAGACTGCTGACGGAGGGGCTGACGCGGTTCTGTTCGATCAAGGAGATCAACCCGTTCGTGACGCCCGACCGCTTGGCGAGCTCGCGCTGGCTCAGGCCGTACATCTGCCGTACGGCCCTCAAATGTGAACCCACATCCAAACTCATGATGTTAAGGATATTAAACGTCGGGACACCAATTTCGCCAATAATTGCCGGAAGTGTCAATTTTTCTTATCATCTCGCCCCCGATGCCGGTCGCCGGCGCCCTCTGTGCTGTAAAGGATCCGACCTAATGAATGCGAAGCCGTCCACGGCCCTGTCCCCGAGCGAGATGCAGTCCTTCTGGATGCCCTTCACGGCCAATCGCCAGTTCAAGGCGAATCCGCGCCTGCTGGTGCGCGCCGAGGGCATGCACTACTGGAGCGCCGACGGCCGTGAAATCCTCGATGCGGTCGCGGGTCTGTGGTGCGTGAACGCCGGTCACGGCCGGCGCGAGATCGCCGAGGCGGTCGGCGCGCAACTCGCAACCATGGAGTTTGCACCCACCTTTCAGATGGGCCATCCGAGCGCCTTCGAACTCGCCAATCGCCTCGCGGCGATCGCGCCGCCCGGACTCGATCGGGTTTTCTTCACCAATTCCGGCTCCGAATCGGTGGACACGGCGCTGAAGATTGCGATCGCCTATCAACGCGCCCGCGGCCAGGGCTCACGATTCCGCGTGATCGGACGCGAAAAGGGCTATCACGGTGTCGGTTTCGGCGGCATATCGGTCGGCGGCATCCTCAATAACCGCAAATACTTCGCCGCCTCGATGCTGCCCGGCGTCGACCATCTCCCGCACACGCTCTCGATCGAACACAACGCCTACAGCCGCGGCCTGCCCGCGTGGGGCGCGCATCTGGCCAACGATCTGGAACGCTTGATCGCGCTGCACGACGCCTCGACGATTGCCGCGGTGATCGTCGAGCCGCTGTCCGGGTCGGCCGGCGTGATCCTGCCGCCCGTTGGCTACCTGAAGCGGCTGCGCGAGATCTGTGACAAGCACGACATTCTGCTGATATTCGACGAAGTGATCACGGGTTTCGGGCGGGTCGGCAAGCCCTTCGGCGCGCAGGCCTTCGAGGTCACGCCCGACTTGATGACGACCGCGAAAGGTTTGACGAATGGCGCGGTGCCGATGGGCGCCGTGTTCGCGGCGCGCAAGATCTACGATGCCTTCATGCAGGGCCCGGAACACACCATCGAACTGTTCCATGGCTACACGTACTCGGCGCATCCGGCGGCCTGTGCGGCGGCGCTCGCGACGCTCGACATCTACGCGCGCGAGGGGCTTCTGACCCGGGCCGCGACCCTCGCGCCGCAGATGGAGAGCGCCGTGCACTCGCTGAAGGGGCTGCCGAACGTCATCGACGTGCGCAACTGCGGCCTGATCGGCGCGGTGGAGATGGAACCGCGCGCCGGACGTCCCGGCACGCGCGGCTACGATGTGTTCCTGAAGTGCTTCGAGCGCGGGGTGCTGGTGCGCCAGACCGGCGACATCATCGCCCTGTCGCCGCCGTTGATCGTCGAGCCCGCCGACCTTGCGCGCATCGCCGAGGTGCTTGGCGAGGCGATCCGCGGCACGGCTTGAGCGCGGCGCGCCGCGTGAACGGGCGTGGCTAGGTCTTCGGTTCGAACACCGCGTACCACTTGCGGCATGCCGCCAGCACCTCCCAGCTGCCCTCGAAGCCGGCGGGAATGACGAACGCCGCGCCGGCACCGAAGTCGCGGCGTTCGCCGGCCCCCGACTCGATGCGCACGCGGCCTTCGATGATCACGCAGAATTCGTGCTCCGTGTAGCGGACGCGCCATTTCCCCGGGGTGCTTGTCCAGACGCCACAGAAGAACTCATCGCCGCCATCGCTGTATTGATTGGCGGCACGGGCATGCGGGATCCCGGCGAGGATGGTCTCGGGTCGGGGACTCGCGGCCTCCCCCGGCAGCGCGGCGTCGAGCACCACGATTCTCTTCGGATCGAGCACCGCCTCAGGCCTGCAGCGAGAAGGGCGTGAAGTTGGTGCCGATATCGTAGTAGTCCTCGTTCTCGACCCTCTTCAGGAAGGCGACGACCCGATAGGTTCCCGGCGCGGCGATCATTTCCCAACCGCTCTTCATCAGATACTGCGTGATCATCAGATCCTGAAGGTGCGGCCATGGCATCCGGCCGTAGAATGCGATGGTGTAGAAGAGCGCCGAATCGACCCATTCACCGCAGAGCGTCGAGCCGACGAGCCGCGTCCACAACCAGCGCCCGCGAGTCCAGATCTTCATCTTCGCCAACACGTAGCTGTTGACGAAGGTGCCGCACAGAAATGCGACGATCGAGGCCGCGACGATGCGCGGCGTGTTGCCGAACACCGCCTCGATCGCAGCCTGACTGGCGAGACCCGTGGCCGAGACCGGCAGGTGAACCACCACAGCGGCCATGAACGAGGCGAAGGCGAGCGCACCGAAGCCGGCCCAGACGACCCGGCGGTCGCGACCGTAGCCGTAGACCTCGGTCAGTATGTCGCCGAAGATGTATGAAATCGGGAAGAACAGCACGCCGGCAAGGAAGGTCACGTTGCCGAGCAGCGGCACATGAATCGAGGTTTCCTTCGCCGGACCGATCAAATTCGAACAGAGCAGCACACAGACATAAGCGGCCATCACGAAGTCGTAATACCGATACTGGCGCGTCTGGGTCGTTGCGGACGTCATCGAGGATTCCCATGAAACGGCCGCAGCCGGCCCGGCGCCGATCATATGTCAATTGGCCGCGCCGCGCCCAACGCTCGCGTGCGGCCGACCACCGCCTCACTGGTTCACAGGCTCACAGCGGCCAGCATGCCGACGCCGTACTTGCCGAGGCTCGTCTCGAAATCGACGCGGTGTGGCGCCGCGGCGAGGGCCGCCTGCGCGGCCGCCGGCAGCGCCGCGACCGGATACACCTCCTCGAGGCGCAGGTGGGGTGTGTTCTCACGCAGCAGCAGGCGCGTGGCGATGTTCATGACTTCACGCAGGTTAGCGCTCATCACCTCGTTCAGTACGCGGTTCTTGGCCGCCTCCTTGGCGACCGGCGGTGGAAGCATGGACAGCGCGGCGCCGGCGTTCGCCGCGAACGCCATGTCGCAGACGCAAAAGGCTCCCGGCGCGTTCTCGTCGGTGACGTAGACCGCGCAGTAACTCGAGGACTTCGGCCCGAGGTCGAATTTCGGCCCGGGTTTCACCGTAAGACCGTCGAACAACACACCGAACATCTCCCTGACGAGGGCGGCATCCGGCAGTGGATAATGGCTCGGCGCGCTCATTTGATGTGTGCTCCGAGGGTCTGCTGGAAGGACTCCGGCGTGAACGGTTTGGAAATCAGGAAGCTCGCACCGGCCGCGTCCGCGCGCTGGCGCATCTCCGGCGTCGCTTCCGTGGTCACGAAGCCGAATTTGACCTTGATGCCCTCACGGTTCAACTGTTCGAGGAGGTCGATTCCGGTCAAATTCGGCATGTTCCAATCCGAAAGAACCAGATCCGGTGCCCCGCCCTTGATCGCCGCAAGCGCCTGCGCGCCGTCGATCGCCTCGCTGAACTCGTGTCCGTCGAAGCCGGCGAGGCGGATCGTCTTGCGCACGATCATCCTCATTGCGGTGGAGTCGTCGACAATCATGATCTTCATGGGATGGCTCCTGGTACCGTGCTTCCGTTGCGACGGTAGATCGTCTTGCCGATCAGCGTGTAGTCGTTGGAAACCTTGAAAAGACTCTCGGAATGACCGAGAAACAACAGATCGTTCGGCCGCTGCACCCGCGCGATCCGTCCGAACAGATCGCGTTGCGCGTCCTTGTCGAAATAGATGATCACATTCCGGCACACGACCACGTCGAGCGGCCCCTTCATCGGCAGCTCTTTCATCAGGTTCAGGACCTTGAACGTGACCATGCCGGCGATCAGCGGATCGACCTCGTAGCAGCGTTGCGCGCCGTCGTTGACCTGCCGGAAGAAACGCTGCAGCCGCAGCGGATCGAGACCTTTGACCCGGTCGGCCGCATACCGCCCGCGCCGTGCACGCCCGAGAATGTCCGAGTCGATGTCGGTTGCGAGGATTTTCACGTCCCATCGGGGCAAATCGGGGATCGTCTCGCAGATCGTCATCGCCAGGGAATACGCTTCCTCCCCCGAGGAACACGCGGCCGACCAAATGCGGATCCGACGCGAGGCGCGCGGATCGTTCATGCGGGGCAGCAGAAACTCGTCGCGCAGATAATCGAAATGGTGCGACTCACGGAAGAACGCGGTCAGATTCGTCGTCATCGCATTGCAAAATTCGCCGAGCTCCGCACCGTCGTCCGCCTCCAGGAGCCGACGATAGTCGACGAAGCTTCGCAGGCCGAGCACGCGCAGCCGCCTCGACAACCGGCCGTAGACCAGTTCGCGCTTCGATTCGGCGAGGGCGATGCCGGTCAATTCCCGGGCGAGCGTGCGCAACGCCTCGAAGTCGGCATCCGTGAAGGAGAATTCCCGGACGCGCTCCGGTTCGAATGCCGCTTCACGGCTCATGACGTGCCGCTCCGAACAGAGCCTCGCGCAAGCCGAGCAGGCCGACAGCATCGTCGAAGCGCGATGTGGCACCCGTAAACTCGAGCGTTCGACCCAGATTCCCCGCCTCGTGCCGCGCGGCGAGCAACAACTGGATACCGGCGCTGTCCACCGTGACGAGTCCGGAAAGATCGATCGTGATCGGCCCTTCGCTCGAGAAGGCGCCGAGCAGCCGCTCGTGCCCGCCCTCGACGTCCTGGATCAGCAAACTGCCTTCGAGGTGGATGTTCGGCATGGCTCATGCGGCCGCTCGGGCGTCATCGCCGGGCTCGACGGCGAAACTCGATCTGACGAGCGCCTCGATGTCCACGATCATCACGAGCTGGCCGGTCATGGCGGCGATGCCCTTCAAAAATGTGACCGCCACGGCGCCGAGCGCGTCCGTCGGCGGCTTGATGATCTCGGCGGAGAAGTCGCGCACCTCCGTGACCGAGTCGACCACGATGCCGACGATGCGCTCGCCGCGATCACCCGGAACACGCACCACGACGATCACGGTGCTCGCGTCGAAGGGCGCGTTCGCAAGCCCGAAGCGAACGCGCAGGTCGATGACAGGCACGATCGAGCCGCGCAGGTTGATGACGCCGAGGATGAACGGCGGTGAGTACGGCACGCGCGTGACCGTGTCCCAGCCCTTGATCTCCTGCACGCGCAGCACGTCCACACCGTACTCTTCGGCACCGAGCCGGAAACACAGCACCTGCTCCGCGTGCTCCGGCGCGGCATCGGGCAAAACGCCCTCGACGATTTCTGTTCTATTCACGATGGGTTCATCCAATCAGGCCGCGATTCCGACCGCCCGCTTGTCTTTTTCGAGGAATTTTCGGATGACTCCCGGCACATCGATGATGAGTGCGACCGTACCGTCACCATGGATCGTCGCGCCGGCGAGGCCGGGTACATGCCTGAAGTTGGTATCGAGGCTCTTGATGACGACCTGTTGCTGGGCAAGCAACTCATCGACCAGAAGCGCCGCGCGCTGACCGTCCGTCTCGACGACGACGAGCAGTCCCTTGGTCGGATCGCGGCTGTCCGGTGCGATGTCGAACATCTCATGGAGGCGGATGATGGGCAGGTGCTCGCCGCGGTGGCGCAACAGTTCGAACTTGCCGGTGATCGTGTTGATCTGGTCGCGGGTCGGCTGCACCGTCTCGACGATCGAGATCAGGGACACGACGTAGGTCTCCCTGCCGACCCTCAACATCTGTCCTTCCAGGATCGCCAGAGTGAGCGGCAGGCGGATGCGGATCTTGGTGCCGAGGCCCTCCTGGCTCGAGATCTGCACGTGGCCGCCGATGTCGTTGATGTTGCGGCGTACGACGTCCATGCCGACTCCGCGGCCGGAGACATCGCTGACGGCCTCCGCGGTCGAGAAGCCCGGCAGGAAGATCAGATTGTGAATCTGATCGTCCGACGGAGTCGTGTCCTGGCCGATGAGGCCGCGGGCACGCGCTTTCTCGAGGACGCGCGCCTTGTTGATGCCGGCGCCATCGTCCTTGACTTCGATCATGATGTTGCCGCCCTCGTGATACGCATTCAGTTCGAGCGTGCCCACCTCGCCCTTGCCGGCCGCCGCGCGCTGCGCGGGCGTCTCGAGACCATGGTCGAGCGAATTGCGGACGAGGTGCACCAGGGGATCGGCGATCTTCTCGAGGACCGTCTTGTCGAGTTCCGTCTGCTCGCCGCTCACCTTCAGTTCGACCTTCTTGCCGAGCGTCCGGGACAATTCGTGCACCAGTCGCGGAAAGCGGTTGAACGAGAATCCGATCGGCAGCATGCGTATCTTGAGCACGCTCTCCTGCAGTTCGCGGGTGTTACGGGACAGATGGATCAATCCCCGGCGAAGAGTCTCCAGGTCCTGCGGTTCGCAATGATCGATGAAGCGGCTGAGCATCGACTGCGTGATCACGAGTTCGCCGACCAGGTTGATCAATGCATCGACCTTGTCGGTGCTTACGCGGATCGAACCGGAATCGGCAACCGGGCGCGCCGCCGGCGCGCTCTCCGGGCGCGATTCGCCGCCGCCGGCCCGGAGCTCGGCGGGCACGTCGGCAGGCATATCAGTCGCCGGCGGTGAGGGTGGCGGCACCGTGCCGGCGCTCCCGACCGGTTCATCGCGCTCGGCGAGCGTCTTCTCGAGGCGCACGCTCAGCGCTTGCGCTGCGGTGGTCGCGATGGGCTGGTCGGCGGCCGCCGAGGCGAGCATCTGACGGAGCACGTCGACCGCCTCGAGGAGCAACTGCACGGCCTCGGCGGCGACGGGTCGCACGCCGTTGCGCATCTCGTCGAGCAGTGTCTCGGCCCCATGGGTGAAGCGGGAGATTTCCATGAAACCGAAGGTGCCGGCACCGCCCTTGATCGAGTGGGCGGCGCGAAAGATGGTGTTGATGGTCTCCCGATCGGCATGCGCATCGAGCGTCAACAGGCCCGATTCCATCGCGTCCAGACAGTCGGAACTCTCGGCGAAGAAGACCTGCAGAATCTCCTGCATTTCTGGATCGAGCGTCATGATCTTTCAATCACCGTGAATTGCCGCGACGGGATGATTGCATCACCCCGACCCAGGGTATCGGCTTTCGCCCCGCGAAATTTAGCGTGCTCCATGGCGCCGATCCTCATGGCGCCGTCTGCGCGGACGCATCGTCGGCCGCGAGCTGCATCACGGCTTCGCTGATCGCCTCCAATGGCAATATCCGTTCGGCTGCGCCGCGCGCCACCGCCTCGCCCGGCATGCCCCAGACGACGCTGGTCGCTTCGTCCTGGGCAATGGTCGAAGCGCCCGCCTCGCGCATGTCCTTCAAGCCGATGGCCCCGTCCTTGCCCATGCCGGTGAGAATCACTCCGATCGCATTGCTGCCGGCCTGCTGCGCGACCGAGCGAAACAGCACGTCGACGGACGGCTTGTGGCGGTTGACCGGAGTGCCGTCGTCGAGACGGCAGACGTAACGGGCGCCGTCGCGAACGAGCAGCAAATGCCGGTCGCCCGGCGCGATGTAGACGTGTCCGGGCAGCACCTGCTGCCCATCCTCCGCCTCACAGACCGCCATGCGGCAGCACGCATCCATGCGCTTCGCGAACGGCGTGCTGAAGGCCTTGGGAATGTGCTGCGCGATCATGATCCCCGGCGTATCCGGTGCACAGCCCATCAACACCTCCTTGATCGCCTCGGTTCCGCCGGTGGACGCGCCGATGGCGATCACGCGATCGGTGGTGCGAAAGTGGCGCGGCGAGGCCTTCGGCAACACGGCATCGACGTCCTGGCGCGCGGGAATCCGCGCGGCGGACTCAACGCCGGTCCGGATCGGCCGAACCCGCGCCTTGGCGGCCGCCTTGATCTTCGCCACGAGTTCATCCCGGTAGCCGGCGAAGGTCGCCGCGATATCGATTTTCGGCTTGGCCATATAGTCGACCGCGCCGGCGGCCAGTGCATCGAGGGTGATGTCGGCACCGTGCTCGGTCAAGGAGGACACCATGACAACCGGCATCGGTCGCAAGCGCATCAGGTTGCGCAAGAACGTGACCCCGTCCATCTTCGGCATCTCCACGTCCAGGGTCAGGACGTCCGGATTGAGCATCTTGATCTTCTCGCGGGCCGCATAGGCATCGCCGGCCGCCCCCAGAACCTCGAACTCTCGCTCGCTCGAAAGCATCTGCGTCAAGAGGCGGCGAACCAGCGCCGAGTCATCGACGATGAGCACGCGGGTGCGCCTGACAATGCCGGATTTGGCCTCGAGCATTGCCGCCACCTATCTGAAACGACCGCCGCCGCCGAGAGCCGGTACCGCCGCCCATGCCGGCGGTACCGGACCACCATCGGAGCGGTTTTGAATTGCTGCCACTCGGAATCCGCGCCGTTCGGGACCGCTTCGCGCGCCTTGCGCGGCTTGACGGCGGCGAGCGCCGCCGCAGGGGCCTTGCCGGCCCACGGTCCTTTCACCGTGCGACGATCGGCGGAGCCGTTGCCGGCCGCGCGGGCCGCGGGCACACCCTTCGGCGCCGTCCGATGCTCGGGCGCATCGTGGGTGGACGCGGCCATCGCCTCGGCGGCCGCGGCGGTTGCTTCCTTGGACACCTGATAGTTGGAGAGCATGTCCTTGAGCGAATTCGCCTGACCGGCCATCGACTGGCTCGCCGCTGAAGCCTCCTCCACCAGGGCCGCGTTCTGCTGGGTCATCTCGTCGAGCTGCATGACGGCCTTGTTGACCTGCTCGATGCCCGCGGATTGCTCCTGGCTCGCACCGGCGATCTCACCGATGATGTCGCTCACCTTCTTGACCGCCATGACGATGTGATCGAGCGTCTGGCCGGACTGCGTCACCAGCGAGGAACCCTCCTCGACTTTCTTGACACTGTCCTGGATCAGGCCCTTGATCTCCTTGGCCGCGGTCGCGCTGCGTCCGGCCAGATTGCGCACCTCGCTCGCGACCACCGCAAAACCGCGTCCTTGCTCGCCGGCACGTGCCGCCTCGACCGCCGCGTTCAGGGCAAGAAGGTTGGTCTGGAAGGCGATCTCGTCGATTACGCCGATGATGTCGACGATCTTCTTCGACGAATCGTTGATCTCGGTCATCGCGCGTATCGCCTGCGAGACCACCGCCCCGCCCTTGTCCGCCTGATCGCGCGCCGCGGTGGCGAGCTGACTGGCCTTGCTCGCGTTGTCCGCGTTCTGCTTGACGGTCGAGGTCATTTCCTCCATCGACGAAGCGGTCTCCTCGAGGCTCGAGGCCTGTTCCTCGGTGCGCTGGCTCAAATTGGTGTTGCCCTGCGAGATCTCGTCGGCGCCGCGGGTGACCTCGTTGGCTGCGTGCTGCGCCCGGCTGACGACCTCGGCCATCTTGTCGATCAACTGGTTGATGCCGGCACCGATCTCCGCGAACACTCCGCTCTTGCCCTGCATCTCCATGCGCTGCAGGAGATTGCCGTCGTTGGCATTCTGCACGAGTTGACGGATCTCGGATTCCACCGCAAGTTCGATGGTCCGATCGTTCCACTCCGCGACGGTGCCGAGGCGCCGTCCGTTGCCGTCGAGCATCGGATTGGCGATGACGCGCATCGTTCGCCCGCCGATCTTGAATTCCGCCGTGTGCGCCTTGGTCAGACCGGGCAGCAAATTGCGCTGATGCGCCGGATTGCGGTGGAACTGGTCGATGTTCGAACCGATCAGCTTGCTTGCGTCGAAGTTCGGCAGATCCTTGCGAAAGTCCGCCTGCACGCGCGACATCAGGTCGCGTACCGTGTTGTTCATGTAGACGATGTTCAAGTCCGTATCGGTGACCATCACGTTCGAACCGAGGTTGTCGAGCGCCCCCTTGAAGGCGGCGTTCATCACCGCCTGGCGCTTCTGCTCGGTGATGTCGGTGGCATACTTGACGACCTTGAACGGCTTGCCGTTCATGTCCATGATCGGGTTGTAGCTCGCCTGGATCCAGACCTCCTTGCCGCCCTTGCCGATGCGCAGGAATTCGGCCGCCTCGAACTCCCCGCGGCGCAGCTTCTCCCAAAACGCCCGATACTCGCCGCTGTCGCGGTAGGCCGGCTCGACGAACATGCTGTGGTGCTTGCCGCGGATTTCCTCGAGTGTGTAGCCGAGAACCTTCAGGAAATTGTCGTTTGCCGTAACCACCGTGCCGTCGAGCTTGAACTCGATGACCGCCTGCGCCTTGCCGACCGCGTTCAGCTGACCTTCGTAGTCGGCAAAACGAAGTTTCTGGTCGGTGACGTCGGTGGCGTACTTGACCACCTTGAACGGCCTGCCGTTCATGTCCATGATCGGGTTGTAGGTGGCCTGCAGCCAGACTTCCTTGCCGCCCTTGCCGATGCGCATGAATTCGCCCGCCTCGAACTCCCCGCGGCGCAGCTTCTCCCAGAACGCCCGGTACTCGCTGCTGTCCCGATAGGCCGGCTCGACGAACATGCTGTGGTGCTTGCCGCGGACATCCTCGAGCGTGTATCCAAGGACCTTCAGGAAATTGTCGTTCGCGGTTAGCACCGTGCCGTCGAGCTTGAACTCGATGACCGCCTGCGCCTTGCCGACCGCGTTCAGCTGGCCCGCGTAGTCTGCGAACTGCAGCTTCTGATCGGTGATGTCGGTGGCGAACTTGACCACCTTGATCGGCTTGCCTTTGGCATCCAGGACCGGATTGTAGCTCGCCTGCAGCCAGACCTCCTTGCCGCCCTTGCCGATACGCTTGTATTGGCCGCCGTCGAACTCTCCCCGGCCGAGCTTGTCCCAAAACGCCCGGTACTCGGGACTGTCGCGAAACGCCGGGTCAACGAACAAACTGTGATGTTTGCCCTGGATCTCCTCGAGCGTGTAACCGAGGACGTTCAGGAAATTCTCGTTCGCCGAGATCACGGTCCCCGACAGGGTGAACTGAATCACCGCCTGCGACCGGTTGATCGCGGCGAGTTCGCCCCGCAGCTCAACTTCCGACACCCGCTTCGCAGCCGCCGGACGCCCGCTCGCTGCCTTCTTCGTGACTCTAGCCATCGCAATTACCTCGGTGATACTTGAATACGGTTGGTGATGTTCGTCAGTGATCGTTCGCAGTCGCCGCGGCGCCCGTTCAGGCGGCACCCGCGAGCTCGGAGAAGGACACCTGTTCGATGTCGCGATGAATGAGTTCATCGACATCGAGCAGGATCAACATGCGGTCGGCGACGATCGCGAGACCCTGGATGAACTCCACGGTCGCGGTACTGCCGAGGCTCGGCGTTTCCTTCAGGTTCCCGGCGGCGATGTTGACCACGTCGGAAACGCCATCGACGACGAGGCCGAACTCGCGATTGCCGTTTGCCACCACGACGGACAGCACGATGATCACCGTGAGCGGGGTGAATTCCGCCTGCGCGAGTCCGAAGCGCACGCGAAGATCGATGATCGGCACGATCGAACCACGCAGGTTCAACACGCCGAGCACGTGCGACGGAACCTTCGGAATCTTCGTCACCGGAGTCCAGCCGCGGATCTCCTTGACGCGCAGGATGTCCACTCCGAAGTTCTCATCGCCGAGGGAAAATGTGAGCACCTGGGACGGCGCCTCATCGATCGAAGTAGCTGAACCCGTGGAACCGCTAACGCTCATCTGCCGTCTCCCTACTGTCGTGAAATTGCATTGCTCAGGGGGGGACTATCGACGCAGTGCGATCGAACTTAAGTGAATCGCGTCGCAATTCGTCGACAGCTGTTTTGCGGGCCGAATGCGTCCGCCGCGGGCGTCGCGGAGGCGCCGTTCGCAATCGCGCGCGTGGCGCAGCGACACTTGCAACTCGCTGAAAAGTCTGCAAACTAAGCAACGTCTGTCTGGAGACACCGGAACCGGGCTGAATGTCTTCGTTAGTCCCATACGGTTCGGTTCCGGTCCACCCTGATCCACGATTCGTGTGCCCCCTTCCTCCTGCTTGCGGGTTTCCATGTGCGGGGTATCCGCAGGAGCACTGGGGAAGTTACCTAGGCGAACACTCGTGTCCTCCCGTGCCGTCGACGACCGCCCTCAGTGGCTTGCATAGTGAGCATACTTACTATATACAGTAGGCATGGTTGAGTTCTCCAACGGTCTGCGCATTGGGCCTGTTTCGGCCGCCGCACCGGGACCGCTGTATAAGCAGATCGTGGATGCGATCAAGCGGGAGGTGGCGGCGGATCGGCTCGCCGCCGGCAGCGCGCTGCCGTCTTACCGGGTGCTCGCCGAGGAGCTGCTGGTCAGCCTGATCACCGTTAAGCGTGCCTACGAGGAATTGGAACGCGACGGCGTCACCTTCAGTCGTCAGGGCCTCGGCACCTTCATCGCCGCACACGCCAATGATCGCACGCGCGCAAGCCGGCGCTCCGCGGTGCGCAATGCCCTGCGCGCCGCCGTTTGCGCGGGGCAAGAAGCGGGCCTGACGAGCCGGGAGATGCTCAAGATGATGCGCGAGGAGCTGCATTTGCTCTCTTCGACAATTGACGATTGACAGGCAGGAGTTTGCGTATGAACACGCCAGCCGTTGATTTCCAAACCGTCCGCAGGCGCATCGGCGGCGACTTCACGCTCGGGCCTTTGAGTTTGAGCGTTCCCCGCGGCGCCATCTACGCCCTCGTCGGGCCGAACGGCGCGGGAAAGTCGACCGCGCTCAACCTGTTGATGGGTGTGGGGCGGCCGGATATGGGCCGCATTGAAGTGCTCGGCCACGAGCTCGCGGCCGACGAGGTGCAAATCAAGCGCCTGACGGCTTACGTCAGTCCGGACATGGATTATCGCGCCTGGGGATCGGTCGGCAGCGTGGTGGACTTCGTGCGCGGCTTCTATCCGGACTGGAATGTCGAGCGCTGCGAACGCTTGCTGCGCGAGTTCGGCCTTGATCGTCATGAGCGCGTCGCCGAGCTGTCCTTCGGCGCGCGGATCAAACTTGCCCTGATTCTGGCCTTGTCGAGGGAGCCGCAACTGTTGATCCTGGATGAACCCACCCTGGGGCTGGACGCGATTGCCCGCCGGCAATTGTTCGCCGAATTGCTCGGTTTCATGCGGTGCGAAGAACGCACCATCATCATTTCATCCCATCAGTTCACCGATCTGGAACGCTTCGCGGATCATGCGGCCATCATCGATCGCGGCCGGCTGTTGACCAGTGGGCGCATGGATGAACTGCTCGAGCGCTACCGCCAGATGGAGGCGCGATGGAAGGGCGCTCGAGGCGGCCCCGTCCCTGGCGTCAGCATTCTCGATCAGCACGGCGATCGCGCACGGTTGCTGGTGGATCGGAACGCCGTGAGCACCGCGGCGCTCGCCGCCTGCGGTATCGAGGTGCTGAGCGAGACGCCGCTGACCCTGGAGGAACTCTTCCTCGGCATCATCCGCGGCACAAGCGAGCGCGCAGGGTGGTGGCCGCGGCTGAGTGTCGCATGAACGCTCTGGTGCTCAGGTTGTTGAAGGACCATCTGCGCCGCTCGGTGCTTGTCTGGCTACCCTTGGTGGTGCTGCAGTTGTTCGTGATATCGATGATTTGGATGCTGCATGGTCAACACCTCCCGCTGGTCGGCCTGCTCATCGGCGTTGCGGGCGCGCTCACCGCCATGGATCCCGGCAACCTCGTGTGGCGAAGCCTGCCCCTGACGGCCCGGGACGCGGCGGCATTTCGCTGGTGGACAACGGCGGGCGTGCCCGGACTCTTGAGCACACTGTGCTTCGCTGCGGTCTGGATCGACCATCGACAGGTCGGGTGGAGCACGCCATCGCCCGCCGTGGCCGTGGAATCCGTGCTCGCCGTCTGGGCGGTTCTCGCAATCCCGGCTCTCGTACCGCATCGACGGGTGATGCGGGCCCGCGGATTTCAGACTCGAAGCGCATTGCTGGCGATCACGGCACTGGGCATCGCGCTTGCCCTGGGATTGCCGCTGCTCAGCCCGGCGGCACAGCCCTACACCTGGCTCGCCATCGCCGTCGGCTGGAGTCTGCTGGCGGCCTCCGCCGTGCACGCGCGGTTTGCGAATACCTTGCACTGGCCGGACATCCCCGCAGCGACGGCGAGAACCCTGATGAGCCGGGGCGGGTGGCGGGTGCTCCTCTGGCCCCTGGCCCGAAGAACGGCGATCTTCGCCCTGCTCTGCCTGGGCGCTATCACGCTGCTGCGATGGGCATTCCCGGGGGTCGCCGCCGTCGCGTTCCTGCGGATCGCCTATCTATCGGTCGTCTTGATGGTCAGTATGCGTCTGACTTGGCTGCGCCGCGGCGCCATGAATACGCTGCGGCTGCTTCCCATCGGGGTGCACGCCTTGGCGTTGAAGCTGACGGCGATCGGCGTGTTTCCGGGCAGTCTCGTTTTTTTGCTGACCGCAGTCGTGAATCGGCTGTTTCCGCGGGTTGGCATCGATCTGCCGCTGCCGATGCTGGTGGTGAGCCTGTACTGCCTGATCTTTTTCGATCTGTCCGATGAAAAATTCAATCCCGAGGTTCACGCCGCGGATCCCGACGGGCTGCGCAAATGGACCCCCTATATTCAACAATTTATCTGGTTGCCGGGAGCGCTCGGAATGTCCGCGGGCGTCCCGGCCCTCATCTCGTTGGGCGTTTGGTCGGTGTGGGTGGGCTGGGCTTTGGCCGGCGGCGGACTATTGCTGTGCGTCGGCAGCCATTTTGCGCTGGTGCGCAGGCTGCGCATCGGCAAGCACAGGGTGAGTCTTCCGCAGGGCGAGTCTCGAGGCTGGGCGATGCCAAGTCATCCTGAGGGACAGGCCGAGCCGGCTTCGGCGGACGGGGTTGTCGCGTCCTTGCAGAACCATTGCTCGAGCGCCGGGAGGATGCGCCCTCCGGGCTGAAATCCGTTGGTGACGAGTTCGTACTGATTGTCGTCGCCTTGGCCGGCGATCAGTGTCGGGAACCCCTGAATGCCGGTCGACCGCATAATCGCGAAAGGTTGTAGCATCCACGCCAGGCTCGGCGGCGAGGGCCGCGAGCGTGTCAGCGTCCGTCACGTCGCGGCTCGGCGGTTCGGTGTCGTAGACGAAGCGCTCGCGGTCCCAGAAGGCGAGATCGAATGGCTGGCCGGATGCTTCGTGAACGTGTTCCCAGTGGCTGCGGACATCGTTACGGTCATGCGCGGTCATCGGCGCCTTCGTCCCGGAACGCAATCCCTCCATGATCAGAGGTGAAGCTTATGCATGTTCGGTCTCCCACGGAGGCGATAGATTACGCGGTTTCTATTTTGAGCAAGACCGATGCCCCGAACGCGCGATCGGCGTGTTCTGGCAGCATGGCCATGCCGGAACGTCGCTGCGCGATCTCACGCAGGCGACGGCTTGGCCGAGCGTCTAGCCCGCCTTTGCGCCGCGGCTGCGCGCGCTGGCCGACCACGCCGTCGCAAGTCTTCCCAAGCTGCAGAAACTCAAGAGCAAAGGACGCCACCGATGATCGACCTGCGCAGGTCTCTGTTCGACAAGTCGGCCACCAACCACCCGGGAGCGAAAGCATGACCGGAGAAGTCCCCATGGACACGATGAGCAAACCCAATCCCGGCCAGCCTTTCACCCCCGTCACCTTCAAGCAACTCGATGGCCGCGATATTACTTCTGGCACCTCTGGCAGGTGGCAGCACTTTTCGTCATCCGCGGTCAGCTTTGCCCGATATGCAAGTCCTACCTCGCGGAAATCGAGCAAAGACGTGAGGCCATGGCGGCTCTCGGCGTCTGCGTCGCCGCCGTCTCCGCCGACAGCCAAGCGCAGACCCGACTCACTGCCGAGGCGTCGAAGGTACAGTTCGCGCTGCTCTACGGTATGGATGAGGCAACGATGCGCCGGCTCGGCGCAGGAGACCGACCATCGTTTCCCCGAGCCGGCGCTGTTCGTCGTCAATCCCCAAGGCGTTCTGCATCTGGTCGACATCGCCAACGCGCCGTTCCTGCGCCCCGATCTCGACCGCAAAGCCTATCCGATCCGGGGAACCGTGAAATGAGCCGGCTCCAAGGCATTCGCGCCTGTGTCTTCGACGCTTATGGCACGATCTTCGACTTCGCCTCCGCCGCCGCGCGCTGCCCAGATATTCCAGAAGACAAACGCGCCGCCCTGACCAATCTGTGGCGCGATAAGCAGCTGCAATACACCTGGCTGCGCTCGTTGCAGGGCCGCTACGCCGATTTCTGGCAGGTAACGGGCGAAGCGCTGGACTTCACGCTGGACAGTCTCGGCATCGCGTCACCGGCCCTGCGCGACCAGTTGATGGATCTCTATCTGACCCTGTCAGCCTTTCCCGAGGTCCTGGGCACGCTGCGTCGTTTGAAGGAGGCCGGTTGCGTCACCGCGATCCTGTCCAACGGATCGCCTGCGATGCTCGAAGCGGCCGTGTGCGGCGCCGGGCTGAGGGACCTTCTCGACGCCGTGCTGTCGGCCGATGCCGTGAAGGTCTTCAAGACCCATCCGCGTGTCTACGAATATGCCCTGCAACAACTTGGGGTGCGCGCGGAGCAGGTTTCGTTTCAATCCTCCAACGCGTGGGACGCGTTCGCCGCTTCGGCCTTCGGCATGCGCGTGGTGTGGTGCAACCGCTACGGCCAGCGGCGCGAGCGGCTGCCGGGCGCGCCTGACCACGAGGTGCGCAGCCTTGCCGAATTACCGGCGCTGCTCGCGCTGTCGGAACTTCGTTCCTAAGTCTTTGTCTAGAGAATGTGCCGCGCGAAGCCGAGCACGACGTTTCCCCATACCGGATCAGAAACATCGGGACGAAGGCCGACGCCGAACGCGTCCAGCCGTCACGCCGCAGACGCTCAACAGACGCTTACTGCCAAACCCAGCGCCAACGCGGCGCCGACTCAAGGACCAAAGTGGCGGAGAGGGTGGGATTCGAACCCACGTGCCGGAATTACCCGACCATCCGATTTCGAGTCGGCGCCGTTATGACCACTTCGGTACCTCTCCGATTAACTTAACGCTCTTTGATTACTGTGACCTGATCGGCGGCTGGCTTGAAAACCCCTTTGTCAAGAGCCCCTCCGGCCCTTAATCCGTTTATTCTACCGCACTAGCACACGGCTTGCCTCATCGAGGAACCTGCCCGAGCGCACGGGACTCCAAACCATTCCTACCGTGGAAACATCCAAGACATCGAAGGCGTTGGCTCCCTGGGGGAAAGTGGCCATGGCGATATCCGCCGTGACCCTGCTCAGCACCTATGCGCCGGTGCCGGGACTGCTCGGGCAGATCAAAGCGCTCGGCGTCCTGCGGGTCGTCACACGCACCGGCCCGTTCTCGTTCTACCGCGGCGGCGATGGGGTGCCGGCCGGTCCGGAATTCGAACTGGCGCAACGTTTTGCGCGGGAGCTCGGCGTGCGCCTGCAGATCATGCCGCTCAACAGCTTCGCGAAAATCTACGCGGCAATCGACAACGGAAGCGCCCACCTCGCCGCGGCCGCACTGAAGATACCGCGCACACCCATCCGCGGAATCGTGTTCGCACCACCCTACGAACGGGTGCGGGAGCATTTGATCTATCTGCGCGGCGCACGCCGGCCGGGCTCGCTCGCCGATTTGGGCGACGGCGACTTGGAAGTGGCCGCGGACAGCGCGCATGCGCGCACCTTGTATGCGGCGAGCCAACGGATTCCCGATCTCGTATGGATACAGAACGCCAGCACCGACACGCAGGCGCTGCTCGACAAGGTCGCCGACGGCGCCATCGACTACACGATCGCCGACTCGGCCGAGTTTGCGCTCGCACACAGGGTGCATCCGCGGCTGCGCATCGCCTTCGACCTGCCGACCACCCGCTCGCTCGCCTGGGCGGTGAGCGCGGACGACCGTCACTTCGTCGGCCGAATCGCCAGTTTCTTCGCCGGACTGCGCGCGAACGGCAAGCTCGCTTCCATATTGATGCGTTACTACGGACGCGCCGAGAGCATGGATTTCGTGGGTCCGCGCGATTTTCTGCGCCAGATGCAGAAACGCCTGCCCTTGTACCGAAAGTGGTTTCAGCAAGCCGCGGCCGCAAGTGGCGAAGATTGGCGCCTGCTCGCGGCGATCGGCTACCAGGAATCCAAGTGGAATCCGACGGCGACCTCGCCGACCGGCGCGATGGGATTGATGCAGTTGACGCATGAAACGGCGATCCGCGCCGACGTGAAGAATCCCGACGACGCCCGCCAGAGCATCTTCGGCGGAGCCCGCTACTTCAAGCTCGTGTTCGACACCATTCCTGCGCACGTGCCCGAGCCGGACAGGACGTGGTTCGCGCTCGCCGCCTACAACATCGGCTTCGGGCACCTGGAGGATGCCCGCGTACTGGCGCAGAAGGCGGGCCAAAATCCGGATTCCTGGCAGGATGTACGCAAGTTCCTGCCGCTGCTCGCCCAGCCACAGTGGTATCAGCAAACGCGAAACGGCTATGCACCGGGCTGGGAACCGGTGCGCTACGTGGACAACGTGCGCGGCTATCGCGACATGCTCGATTGGGCCTGGGGCCCCACCAGCTCCGCATCACTGAATTGAGCCGCGGCGCCGATCAGCGCGCCCGGCGCGCCGCGAAAAAGCGGCGCAACAGATCCCCGCAGTCGTCGCTGCAAACGCCCCCATAGACATCGAGTCGATGGCTCAGGCGCGGCTCGCGTGGCAGATCGAACACGCTGCCGCATGCGCCGGCCGCGGGATCCCAGGCGCCGAATACCACGCGTGAGACGCGTGCGTTCAGCAGCGCGCCGGTGCACATCGCGCAAGGCTCCAGGGTGGCGTAGAGCGTCGCGCTCTCGAGACGGTAATTGCGCCTCTTGAGCCCGGCGGCGCGCATCGCGACGATCTCGGCGTGCGCGCTCGGATCGCAGGAGGAAATCGGCCGATTCCAACCCTCACCGACGATCTCGCCACCGATGACGACGAGCGCACCGACCGGCACTTCGCCGTCGTGCTGTGCGCACGAGGCAAGTTCCAGCGCCCTGCGCATGTAGGTGCTGTCGTCCGCCGGTGTCACGGGCCGCATGCCCGCACGATCCAAACGGCGGCTCCCATCCAAACGCCGTTCGGCCGCAGATGGCGCGCCAAGGCCGCCCGGACCGATTCGCCGATCGTCGGCATCAGTTCCGGTCGTTCACGCATCGCGGCTCCGAGCGGCCCGATCCGACTGGCCATTTTCACCGCCTCATCGAGCTCATTGCCGCCAATCTCGGTGTCCCACGGGTCGATACCCACATCGGTGAATCCCGCCGCGACGAGGATATCCCGCAGACGCGATTCATCGGCGAATGCGAATGGGCCAGGGGCCCGCGGATCCGGGGGCACATCGGTCGGGAGGTATGCCCGGGCCGCCTCGAGTGGTACGTGCATCCATGGATTGTGCAGGAGCGCCCGCCAACACACGAAGGCGAGGCGCCCGTCGCGCTTCAGCGCCCGGCGAATGTTGCTGAACGCGGCCACCGGATCGCTGAAGAACATCACGCCGAAGCGCGAGTAAGCCGCGTCGAACACGCCGGCGCCGAGCGCGGCGGTCTGCGCATCGGCCTCGCGCAATTCGATGCGCGAATCGCCCGCCGTGCGGGTACGCGCGACTTCGAGCATGGGTCTGGAAATGTCCACGGCGACGATCGACCCGGCGGCTCCGACCTGTTCGGCGAGTTCGAGCGTGCTCTGGGCACAGCCGCAACCGACGTCGAGTATCCGCTCGCCCTCTCGCACCGCGAGCACCCGCAGCGCCTCGCGTCCCAAGGCATCGATCTGCCGGTCGAGATCGGGCTGCAACATCGCCCAGGTGCGGCCGGCTGCGTCGTTCCAATAGACCGCCTGCTCGCGGTTGCTCACCATCGCTTCTTCAGGCATCGTCGCTTCCATCGTTTCGGCTTGCGCAGGGGGTGCGCCGTCGCCGGAAATCTTAGCGCCGCCGGCTGATACTGCAAGGCAATCCTGCGGGGAGGGGGCAACACCATGATCGTCGATGAAGAAGCGGTTGGCACCTATGCGCGCGACGGCGCCGTGTTACTGCGCGGATTGTTCGCCCCCTGGGTCGAGCGGCTGCGCGCCGGCATTGCCCGCAACATGCAGGAGCCCGGACCCTATGCGGCCGAGAACCTGAAGCCCGGTGAGAACGGTCGTTTCTTCGACGACTATTGCAACTGGACCCGCATCCCGGAATTCGAGAGCGTGGTGCGTGCACCGGAGATCGCTGCAGCCGCCGCCGCGCTGATGCGCTCATCGACCGTACAGATGTTTCACGACCACGTTCTCGTCAAGGAGCCCGGCACGTCGAAGGCGACCCCCTGGCACCAGGACGCTCCGTACTACTTCGTCGACGGCTCACAGACGATCAGCTTCTGGACGCCGCTGGACCCGGTTCGCGAGGCGAGCCTGCGCTGCGTCGCCGGGTCGCATCACTGGCCGAAACTCGTGCTGCCGACGCGCTGGATTTCGGCGCAGGACTTTTACCCAAACGCGCAGGACTACCTACCGCTGCCGGATCCCGACGCACAGGGAATGCGTGTGCTCGAGTGGCCGATGGAACCGGGCGACGCGGTCGCCTTTAATTTCCGCACGCTACACGGCGCGCGCGGCAACCAGGGCACGAACCGCCGCCGCGCGTTCTCGCTGCGCCTGGTCGGCGATGACGCCCGCTATGTCGAGCGTCCGGGCCGCCCCTCACCGCCGTTTCCGGGACACGGCATGCGGCCGGGCGAGCGGCTGCGCGCGGACTGGTTCCCGTACCTCGGCGCCTAGCGGCCTCTTCTCGTTACCTCAACCGAACGAGGAATGTCGGCGCGACGGATGTCAGTGCGTGCTTGACCTGCACGTCACGCGGGTTTGATCCCCGGACTGCGGATGCTCACATCGACTTCGTAGTATTGCACCGCGCCGTGCACTTCATGAACGACCTGTTTGCCCCACAAGTGGCAAGGACGATCGAAGTACGCGAGCATCAGGGAATGCCGCGTGGCCGTGTCGATGAACCCGCTGAGGTTGTCTGGTCGATCGCTCGAAAACGGTATCGCAGCAATCCTCGCGAAACGCGTGCTTGCCGGCTCAATGGGCAATCCAGCCCAGGAGGCACTCCGAGACATCGGGCTGGGTGTGGTGGAGGCCTGCGGGAATCAACGAGTAGTTGAACTCGATCAGCATGAAAACCCACCGATAGGTCGCTGGCGTCGATGGCATGGCCGTGCAGCCCGCGAGAACACTCACGAACAACGCCACGCCCGCCATACCGGACCGTCGAATCGAGGGTTGCCGATCGCACATGCCGCAACAATCGTAACCTATCCGGGTTTGCCCGGCGGCGGCGCGACGCCTTTCTCGGACGATCCGCGCCTATCGGGAAATTTCGCTTGGGCGCGTGAGACGGCAATAGACGCCGAAAGGGTAAAGGCGCTTTCGTAGTCTCGAGTCAAGTTCATTGCGCGGGTACCTCGCAGTCAACCCCTAAGGCTGTCACGCGTTGCAAACAACGTGCAGGCCCATCCCCCTCACACTGGAGTTGCTCCTCATGCCGAGTTCCGCGTCCACGGTCGGTTTGCTCGTCACAGGCACCTTGCTGTCCTGCCTGTTGACCGGATGCGGCGGTGGCGGTGGAAGCAGCAGCACGCCTCCGACGCCTGCGCCGACCGACTTCACGCTCGCCGTCGGGCTGAGCGGTAACGGCAGCGTCACCTCCAGCCCCGCGGGCATCGCCTGCGGCAACACTTGCACGGCATCCTTTGCCCAGGGCAGCCAGGTGACGCTTAGCGCGACGCCGGACTCGAGCGATGTCTTCAGTGGATGGGGCGGCGCTTGCGCCAACTCCGGGTCGACCGCGACGTGCAGCGTGACGATGAGTCAATATCAATCGGTCAGCGCGACCTTCTCCGTGCAAACCACGCCCAGTGCCAAGCCGACGCTCAACGGCCTGGTGACCATGGGCAGCGAGAACTGGCTGAGCTTGGGCGCTCTTCCGCAGAACCGCCTGCTCGAAGCCAATGCCCATCCGGGCGTTTACGTCGCCGCCGTCATCGAGGCCACCTGGTCGCAATTGGAACCGCAGCCCGGCGTGTTCGATGACAACGTGATCGACGCTGCGTTGCAAAACATTGTCGCTTACAACGAGAAATACCCAGCGACCCCGCTGGTCGGCAAGTTACGTATCTTTGCCGGGCCGAACACCCCAGCGTGGGTGTTACAGCAGGTCGGCTCGGTCACATTGACTGATGCCGCGGGCAATTCGGCGGTCTTCCCCGCCTACTGGACCAGTCAATACAGCGTGCTGTGGACCCAGTTGCAGAACCATCTGGCCGCGATCTACGACAGCAACCCGCTGATGGGTGAGGTGGCGATCACTGCCTGCTCCTCAATCGATGCCGAGCCCTTCATCACCGGCTTTGCGGCCAATACGACGACGCTGCTGGCCGCTGGATACACCGACGCACAGATGGAGCAATGCTTGGGAAATGCCGTGCAGGACTATGCCGCCTGGAAACAAACGCCGCTCGATTTCACCTTCAATCCCCTTTACCTGCGCACCACGGCGTCGCAGCCGCAAGGTGACAGCAGCACTTTTACGCTGCAGGTGATGCAGGCCTTCCGTACGGCGTTGGGGACGCGCGCGGTTGAAGCCACACATAGCCTGAACGATCCTTTGCCCAACGCTGATCAGCAGCCGGTCTACGACGAGTTCCAATCCTTATACAGCGCCGCGCAGTCAACCTCGCCACCGACGCAGTCGCCTTTGGAATTCCAGACCTCCGGACCCACCGTCGACTGGGCGGTCGTGATCCCGTTTGGCATCGATACCTACCATCCAAGCGAGATCGAAATCTGGAACACGACCGCCACCGGTCAAGGCGGCCTCGCGCCGGTCACACTGACTGAATTGCAGCAGTGGGCGGCAGAAATCAAGCAGCCCTGACACCACCGCCGTCTCCAGGGACACTCGTGCACCAACACCCTCCTACGCTGATGTCGTGAATGCCCTTGGTTCACCTATAGGGAAAGGCGCACTGAGATCTTGCAAGCGGCGCGATCCATTCTGCTTCGGGACGGCCTGGCGGACACGACGCTTCACCGGACGGCTGGCGTTTTCCTGATCTTGCGCGCGTCTTCGATCAATCCGGCATGCGCATCATCCGGCGGCGTACCCGCCAATCAGTCGCGGCCACTCGTGGGTGAAGTAGTCGCCTTATGTGTCGCCTGGAGGCGATGGACGGTGATCGATCACCAACTTCCCTCTGCCATCCGGCGCTGGCGTTCCGCCTCGCGCGAACTTGTGCTGGTTTGCGGCCCGAATTGCGGGAAGGCGGGGAGCGTGCCGCCGTGCTCATAAGTCGCGATCACGGTGCCCTTTGCTGTGACCTTGTGATCGACCATCTTTAGCATCGTGGTAGGTGTGCCGTCGCCGAACAGCCGCTTGCCCTTGCCCAGCGTCAGCGGAAAAGTCATCAGCAACAGCCGGTCGATCAGCCCGGCGGCGAGCAGCCCCGGATAGATTGTGCTCGACCCCTGGATGATGAGATCGGGGCCATCGTCCTGCTTGAGCGCAACGACATCGTCGATGCTCTTCAATCGATGACTGTTCGTCCATTCGAGCGGGCGGTCGCCGCGTGTCAGCACGTACTTGTTCGCGCGGGTGAACGCCTCACCCATCGCCGCGCCATCGCCTTCCACATAGGGCCAATAGGCGGCGAAGATGTCGTAGGTCCGGCGACCGAGCAACAAGTCGTACTCACCCGCGAAAAGCGCGCCGATCGCATCGCCCGCGGCTTCGTCCCAGAGCTTGAATACCC
>VFSW01002550.1_pt1 | contig 27560 bp, 16 predicted proteins | sample 5358111 | NCBI WGS metagenome assembly VFSW01 (sample SAMN11554181, study PRJNA540505) | mine drainage metagenome | isolation source: sediment from site ElyBrook_90M | place: USA: Ely Copper Mine, Vershire, VT | collected 2017 | reverse complement strand
CCAAGAAGGCCCCCGCTAAGAAGGCATCCGCCAAGAAGGCCGTTGCGAAAAATGCAGTAGCCAAGAAGGCTCCTGCAAAGAAGGCGGCAGCCAAGAAGAAGGCTCCTGCCAAGAAAGCCGTTGCGAAGAAGGCAACCAAGTAGCATCGGCAACAGGTAACTCAAGGCAAGCAAAAGAGCCCGGCTTAACGCCGGGCTTTTTTGCGTCTGAAAATAGCCTGCCGCCTACTCAGTAGCTGAGCCTTTGGTCAGTTGTGAGAGATGCCAGCGCTGATGCCGCAGATAATCCTCAATCAAAAAACGCAGCGTTACCGGCGCATCCTCACCCACAACACAGCTCGCTTCCAGACGATCTTCCGGTATGCGCTCCACTACTGCTGCCAAAATCTCGTGCTCCACTTCCCACCAGCGCAGCAATCTATCCCAGGACAGACTGCCGTATCCATGCGCTGCCACCCAGGCCTCCTGTGCGTACTGTGGCCCCGCATAGCTACCCTCTGTGGCGGCGCGCACAAAGCGCTGGCGGTTGTTGGCCGCAGAATCCAGCATGTGGCCAATAACCTGTTTGCGGGTCCACCCTCCGCTGCGCCAGGGTGTATCCGCAACTTCCGGCGGAAGCGCCATCAGAGAGGCATACAGCGCGTTCAATTCCGCGCTGAACTTGAGAGCTAGTTGCGTTGGCATACCGTCCTCCACCAAAGACCTATCTTTTTAGCCCTTGAAAGAGAAGCGTACGGCCCGTTGCCAGAGCCGCTTCGCTCACTCTCCGCCCTGTCATTTTTTCGCTGCCGCTCGCTCCGCCAGCAGCTTTTTGCGCTCGCGGACTATCATCGTGCGTGCCTTCTCCGGCAGCGCAAGCATAGTTTTTGTCCGCTTTGGCAGCTTTTCATAGATCAGCGCATGGGCACAGCGCAGCTCATCTTCAATCTCCCGCGGCCTCAGCGTCTCCCAGCGCTCCAGCGTTACCCAGAATGCCCTGGCCAGATAGGGCGAGGCAATAATGCCTTCCCTCTCCAGCAGTTCATGAAACCGCTCCGCCCCGCAGTGGAACCACAGCACGCCGGTTCCCGTGCCGTCCAGATCGGTCATGGCAAACATCTTGCCGCCAATCTCCTTGTCGCCTACAAAGTAAACCAGGTGATGGCCCCAGTTCACCGTCTCCGTAACATGTGGCAGCCCCATGCAGATTGCGCGGATGCGCTCATTGTCCATGCGGAGAGTGTAAGCCACGGGCAGCATATGCGAGAAGACGAAATTGCTCCTCTACTGTGTCTCAGTCACGGTCTCAGCTTTGCAGTAAAAGGGGGCTCCGTCGCCGGAGCCCCCTTGGTATGCGTTTACGTTTGCCCTACTCCTTCGGTCCGCCGTTCGGATAATCCACGCGGATGGTCAGAATTTCATAGGGGTGAATAGGAACCTTCACAACATCGCCGGTGACCGCCAGTGGAGCGCCTTCCGGCGTCTCCATCATGTTGGTCACTGTTGCGCCCGTCGCCCCTGCCGGTACACGGAACTCGGCAGTCGCGTTCTTGCCTGCCCATTCATACGCTCTGAAGATCAGGCCCTTGGCGTCCTCAGCCTTCTTCACGGCGGTTAGCACCACGTTCTCCGGCCCGACTGAGGCAAAGGAGTGCTCCGCTGGCAGCGAACCGGCGTGAGCCGTAGTCACCACCGCCGTCAGCGGATAGTTGTACTCCCAGCCGTGCAACACGGTCTGCGCATCCTTCCACGTTCCGGCGTGCGGATAGAGCGCGTAGTGGAAGTGATGGTGCCCCATGTCCGCATCGGGGTCCGGCCATTTGGGCGAGCGCAGCAGCGTCAGCCGCAGCATGTTACCCACCGCGTCGTAGCCGAACTTGGTTTGGTTCAACACGCTCAGTCCGTGCTTGCCGTCGCCCAGGTCAGCCCAGCGCATTGCAGGAACCTCAAACTGCGCCTTCTCCCAACTGTTGTTGCGCGTCGTGGGCCGGTCGATGGTTCCGTAAGGAATCTCGTAGGTGGCAAACGGCCCTGTCGCAGCCAGCGGGAAGGCCGCCTTTAGAAGTACATGAGACTCGCGCCAATCGATCTCGTTGTCAACGTCCACCTGGTCGCCGCTCAGGCTGATGGTCTGCACAAACTTCGACTTCTGCCAGGTCAGCGTAACGCGAACCGCTGGGTTCAGTGTCTTGGTGCCAACCACCTCAACCTTGGCTTCCTTGTTCAGGTCTGTGGGCGGCTGGTCCAGCGTTCCCGGATCGATGTTCCAGGCGTCGTACTCCTTGGGCAAGTCCTTGAATGCTTGAAGCTCGTTGCCGCAAGCGCCTTTGGCCAGCGTCTCGTAGCCTGATCGCTTGTCTTCGAGGCTGGTGATGCAGCCGGTGGCTTTGTCCACAACCGCGCTGAGATCGCCATTGCTCAAAGTGATGGAGTTGCTTGTCTCCTTCGCAACCGGTACTTTTGCCGTTTCATTGGCGGGGGTCTTACCCTCGTGTACCCAAACCACTTTGTATCCCAGTGCCGGAACCTTCGCTACCTGCATCTTCAAGCTGGCGACGCCGGTCTTTTCATCGACCTTGACTCCATTAACCGCTTCGCTGGGTGTGATGCTGACTCCCGCTTCACCTTTTTGCGGAAGTTGCATCCTGACATCGACCTCGCCAGACCGCTCCCATCCAAGCGGGTTATACACAATCACAGGGATGCCGTTTCCTGACGTGTCGATCTGCTCCGACACCTTCTCCAGCGCGCCGGCAGAAATCTCATTTGTCGACCACCGCACCACGTCGTAGTCTTTCTGCGCGTCCTTGTAAATCACGGCGATGCCCGACCCCGCGGCCAGATCGTGGAACTGGTTGAACAAAACCTTCTTCCAGTCCTCTGTAATCTCCGCTCCGGGATAGCTCTTGCCGTCAAGCCAGGCCAGCGAGGCCCACTTCTCCGCGTTCAGAACCTGCACCTCGCTGTCGCGCATATTGCGCTTCAGGTTGGCCTGGGTAGTGAAGACGCCGCGATGAAATTCGAGATAGAGTTCGCTGTCCCATGTAGGAATGCTCACCTCGCCCGCAACCGCTGGCGGGGGCGTATATCCCTTGGCAATCGACTGGTAGTTCCAGACCTTGCTCTCTGGCGCAATCTTTTTCTCGATGGATGTGAAGAAGCTCTGCGCCGTTCCAAACTTGTAATTCGGCGTAATGTGTCCTGGCGAGGCCCAGTGGAAGGCCTGATCCAGCATGGCGCGCGTCGGTCCGCCGCCGTGGTCGCCAATCCCATAGAGGTCCATCATCTCCGTCATGCCGGGGGCGCGGTCGCGTGCCACGGTCATGTCGTCCGAGAGCCGGTCGGGATTCATGTTCGTATTCACGTAGTCGTGGGGGAAGTACGTCAGCACCTTTGACCCATCGGGAGACTCCCACCAGAACAGCTTGAAGGGAATCTGGTTGGTGTCGTTCCATGTCATCTTCTGGGTCACAAAGTAGTCCACGCCGCTCTTCTTGTAGATCTGCGGCAACTGCCACGTATAACCAAAAGAGTCGGGATTCCAGCCGATACGCACATCCACGCCGTAGGCCTGCTTGTACCAGCGCTTGCCCACCAGCAACTGCCTCACCAGCGACTCACCGTCGGGCATATTCAGGTCTGGCTCAACCCACATGCCGCCCACAATCTCCCAGCGGTCCTCTTTGATGCGGCGGGCAATCTCGGCATTCATGTCGGGATATTTGTCGGCCAGCCACTCGTTATAGGCCGCGGCGGATTGGGTGAAAGTGTAGCCGGGGTACTCATACATCAGTTGCAGCGCGGTCCCGTAGGTGCGCTTCACCACGTCCACCGTCTCGGTCCACGGCCACAGCCAGGCCGCATCGATGTGTGCATTGCCGGTCAGGTGGAAGGTAGCCTGCCGCAGCAGCGGACTGAGGGCTTCAAGCTTGCTCTTCGCAGTCTTCAGGCTGGCGTCGAACTTTGCCTGGTCCGCCGCTTCCAGTGCAGCCACGTCCACCGCGCCAATGGCGCTGTTTAAAGTGGCCAACTGCGACGCGTCATCATGCGCCAGCGAGGGAACCAGTAGTGCGGCTGACAAAAACTCCAGCCGTAGATCCTCGGGGTTGGGACGCGACTCCAGAAAATCGATCTTCAGTGTTGCGCCGTGGAATCTCTTGGTGTCCACCGTATGCAGCAGCTTCACGGCCACTGTCACCTTTTCGCCGGGCTTAGCGTCGTCAAACAGAACCACCGGCTCCAGGTCGTCGCCCATGGCCACGCGGCGTCCGTTGAAATAGAGAATCTGCGGCATGGGTCCGTTGGCGTCGGCATGAAACTGGAACCAGATGCGCGTACCGGTCAGGTCGTAGCCGTGCAGAGTCACTGGCACTTCAAAGGTCCGGCGATACCACACCGCTTCATTGGGTGCTGTGCTGCCCGCCTTCACCGTCTCCCAGGAGCTGTCGTCCAGCTTTACGGCCTCTCCGTGGGCCATGTCGCCGGTATGCATCTTCCATGCGCCATCGGGCAGCTCGTGCAATCCGGAGAGCTGTTCAATCACAGTGCGGGACACGGGCTGCAAACTGGCGTTGGCTTTGGCCATCTCGGCGGCGCTTTGGGCCGCTGCTTGGCCCGCAAAAAACAGGGCTCCGGCAATCACGAGCAGCAGAACAGCAAGAAGATTGCGCAACTTCAAAACGGAAATCATGGACGAGAATCCCCCCGCAACATACTAAGGCATTGCTACGCAGCCCGCTAGCGCAGACGCGCGGCCCAGAGTGTGATGCAGCGTTTGGGGCAGTGTGCGAAGCCTATACCCAGCCGCCATCCACCACGTAGCTTTGGTTGGTAACAGAGCAGGAGTCGTCGGCTGCCAGAAACAAGATCAGCCGCGCCACATCGTCGGGTTGGATTTCCCGCTTGAGTGCCTGGCCTGAGAAAATCTCCGCCTTCACCTCCGGGGTAAACCAGAGCCGCTGCTGTCGCTCAGTAAATACCGCGCCAGGCAGTACGGCATTCACGCGGATGTTATCCGGCCCCAGCTCATGCGCCAGCGTGCGCGTCAGTCCCACAACGGCGGCCTTGGACGTGGTGTAAACCGGCAGCCCGGTCCCGGGAATCATCCATGAAATCGAGCTCACGTTAATAATCGATCCACGGCCCGCCGCGCGCATCGCCGGCAGAACCGCCTGAATCATGAAGAACTGCGGCCGCAGGTTGATGGCGATCATCTTGTCCCAGTACTCCGGCGTTACATCCTCGGTGCGGTGCCGCTGGTCGTTGGCCGCGTTGTTCACCAGCACGTCAATCGTGCCCAGGGCGGCCAGAGCTTCTGTCACCGCATTTTTCAGTGCTGCAACGTCGGTCAGGTCGCAGTGCAGGTAGAGCGGCGCGGGGCAGCCCTCGTTGGCCAGAGTCTCTGCCAGCTTGCGGGCCGGCTCATCCTGAATATCGAGAAACGCCACGCAAGCGCCCTGGCGCGCGAAACAGGCCACAATGGACTCGCCGATGCCCGTGGCCCCGCCGGTAACCAGCACCGCCCGGCCCTCAAGGCTCGGATAACGGGCAAAGCTCGCATTCCTCGCTTGCATCTATAGCTCCTCCTGGTACCGTGACTTGGTGATTTTGTAATCGCGCCTACGAATTTGGGTGCCCTCAAGGTCTAGCCTTTGAGACCTTGGAATGTTCACGCCTTTGGAATGTCCCTCAGTGCGACTCCCTGGGTACCGCATTGCCCCGGCACCCAGTCAGGAAATCGAAGTCCGCGCCCTGGTCGGCCTGCAGTACATGCTTAACATAGAGTGACTGGTAGCCGCTCTTGAAAGCAGGTTCCGGAGCCACCCATGCGGCGCGACGCCTGGCCAGTTCGGTCTCGTCCACTTCCAGATGCAGCTTCCTAGCCTCCACGTCCAGCTCAATCCAGTCGCCCTCTTGCACCAGCGCCAGCGGACCGCCTGCCGCCGCCTCCGGGCATACATGCAGCACCACCGTTCCGTAAGCTGTGCCGCTCATGCGCGCATCGCTCACGCGCACCATGTCCATAATGCCGCGCTCCAGCAGTTTCGCAGGCAGGGCCATGTTGCCCACTTCGGCCATGCCCGGATAGCCGCGCGGGCCGCAGTTCTTCAGTACCAGCACGCTGTTTTCATCCACATCCAAATCCGGCGTGTCGATGCGCGACCGGTAGTGCTCGATATTTTCAAAGACAACGGCTTTGCCGCGATGCCGCATCAGGTGCGGTGAGGCCGCTGCCGGCTTCAGGACCGCGCCGTCTGGGCAAAGGTTGCCGCGCAGCACGGCAATGCCTCCGCTCTCCACCAGTGGGTTCTCGTGCTCTCGAATTACCTCGCTGTTCCAGTTGGGCGCGTCTTTCACGTTCTCGCCCATCGTCCGTCCATTCGCGGTCAGCGCGCCGGCGTCGAGTTGGCCGTGATGGTCCAGATTCGAAAGCACCGCGGGCAGACCGCCCGCATAGTAGAAGTCCTCCATCAAAAAGCGCCCTGCCGGTTGCAGGTCCACAATGGTGCGCACGTCGCGACCATAGCGGTCCCAGTCTTCCAGCGTGAGCTTTACGCCCACCCGCCCTGCAATGGCGATCAAATGAATCACCGCGTTGGTTGAGCCGCCAATGGCCGCATTGGTGCGGATCGCGTTCTGGAATGCCTCGCGCGTCAGAATTTTGGAGATACGCAGATCCTCGCGCACCATGGCCACCGCGCGGCGGCCCGTCTCATGGGCCAGTGCGCCGCGGCGTGAGTCCACCGCTGGAATCGCCGCATTCCCCGGCAGCGAGAGTCCCAGCGACTCCACCATGCAGGCCATCGTCGAGGCCGTCCCCATCGTCATGCAGTGGCCAGCCGAGCGGCTCATGCAGCTCTCCGCGTCCATAAACTCCTGCCGGCTCATCGTCCCGGCCTTCACCGCATCGGTAAAGCGCCACACCGCCGTCCCAGAGCCAATCGTCTCTCCGCGATAGCGTCCATTCAGCATCGGCCCGCCGCTCAGCACAATCGCCGGCACATCGCAGCTTGCCGCGCCCATAATCAGCGAGGGTGTGGTCTTGTCGCACCCGCACAGCAGCACCACGCCATCAAGCGGATTGGCGCGGATCGCCTCTTCCGCATCCATGCTCGCCAGGTTGCGGAACAGCATTGCCGTGGGCCGCATATTGCTTTCTCCCAGCGAAGACACAGGAAACTCCAACGGTAGCCCGCCCGCCTCCCACACGCCGTTTTTCACCTTCTGGGCCAAGTCGCGGAAGTGCGCGTTGCAGGGCGTCAACTCAGACCATGTGTTGCAGATGCCGATCACTGGTCGTCCGTCGAAGACATCGCCCGGAAATCCCTGATTGCGCATCCAGCTCCGGTGGATAAATCCGTCCTTGTCTTGGCCGCCAAACCAGGCCTGCGACCGCAGTTTCCGCTCTTCTTTGTTTTTCAATTCAACCCTCCGGGCCAGCTCTTCCTTAGCGCGGTCGGCTCCGCAACTTCAGGCTGCGTCTCACTGCAATACAAGCCGGTTGATCTATTGTGGCCCCACCGGCCTCAACAGCACACCGATAGTCTCCAGCTTGCTTCGGAGTCATCTAAATACATCGCTCAATTGGCGCGCAGTATCTCTAGCGCACAAGAAAAATGCGTCCTTTCACAAAAGGTATGACAATCATATATTTCCTGTCAAGCCGCTGCTGACTACACCGTTCCGCACCTGATTCCACCTGCTCTCTCTGCGCCCGGCAAACCCCTCCCCGTTCATCCATCTGCGCAGACGGCCTTGGCCAGGCAAGCTGTGGCATTGCTCTTCTCAAGGATGTACCTCGGTCGAAGTACAACCCTTTTTTTTGTGCAACCAGAAGCTACACGAAGCCAATTGAAAGCGTAGTATGGTTCCTTGTTGACGAGGTAATTGCCCAAAGTTGGTGAGCCAAATCCCAAGTGCGTCCCGGATGCATGAGTGATATCTGCCTGCCGTAAAACGAAGGCGAACCTCAGGTTAGCAGGCGCTATGCCGGATTTTGTGAAGTCGGTACTTGGTCGGTCCCTCGCTCGCTACACGATGGCGGTCGTGCTGGTTACAGTGGGCTTTCTGCTGCGCTTTGTCATGGAGCGAGCGCTCGGCCAGCAACTGGCGACTTTCATTACCTTCTATCCAATAGTCATGCTCGTAGCCATTCTGGGCGGCCTCTCGCCGGGGCTGCTGGCCACTGCTCTGTTCGTGTTGGGAACGGACTATTTCATTCTGCCGCCTCACGGGCATTTCGCCATCGCCAGCCTCTCGGATCTCGTCTCTCTGGTTTTCTTTGCCGCCATGGGTGTCTTCATCAGTCTGCTGGCCGAGCACCACCAGCGCAGCCAGCGGCAAGAGCAAATCTCTGAAATGCAGAAGCGCCAGGCGGAGATGATGCGCCTCTCTTTTGACGCCATCGTTGTTCTGCGGCCAGGGGGAGCCGTCGAGAGCTGGAACCGCGGCGCTGAGCAGGTCTACGGCTATAGCGAAAGCGAAGTGATCGGGAGCGATCCCCATCGGTTGCTCAGAACCTCCCCTGATGTTCCCTGGCCTGAGGTCGTTGAGATTCTCCGCAAGCAGGGCAGTTGGGAGCGTGAACTGCGCCAGGTTGCCAAAGACGGCCGTCAACTGATCGTTTCCGCCCGCTACCAGCTCATCGAAGGCCCCGATGGGACTGAACGAATCCTCAAGATCAGCCGCGACATCACTGAGCGCAAGCAAGCTGAGAAAACTCTGGCTAGACACCAGGAGAAACTGGCGGCGGCCTTGGCCAACATGAAAGATGCCGTCTTCATCTCCGATACCTCCGGAAATTTCATCAACTTCAACGATTCCTTTGCCACGTTTCACCGCTTCAGAAACAAGGCTGAGTGCCCGCGCAGTCTCAACGAAATGCAAGATGCTTTTGAGTTGTTTACTGTCGATGGAGAAGTGGCGCCGCTTGAGAACAGGCCTGTTTCCAGGGCGCTGCGCGGTGAAATGGCCACTGAAGTCGAGTTCAGCCTCCGCCGTAAAGACACCGGAGAATCCTGGATTGCCAGCTACAGCTTCAGCCCCATTTGCGAAACGCATGGCGCGATTAGTGGAGCCGTGGTCGTGGCACGCGACATCACCGAGCGCAAACAAGCTGAAAAGCACATTCGCCAACTCAACCGCGTCTATGCCGTTTTGAGCGACATCAACCAAACCATCGTCCGCGAGAAGGACTCCGAGACGATGCTGCAAGCCGCCTGTCGCATTGCCGTGGAGAAGGGTATGTTCCGCATGGCGTGGATCGGGATGATCAACCCCGCCACACAGGTACTCGAACCCATTGCGTCAAGCGGTGTAGTGGATGGCTATATCGAGAAGATCAAGATTGATTTCAGCGGTCCGGAATATACCACCGGGCCGGGGGCGCTCTTTCTTGAGACCGGAAAACATGCCATCTGCAATGACATCGAACACGAGCTGCACCAGCCGTGGACACAAGAAGCATTGAAGCGCGGCTATCGCTCCTCGGCAGCGCTTCTACTGCGATGCGAGGGCCGGGTGATTGGCGTCTTCGGCTTGTATGCGAGCGAATTGGCCTACTTTGACGACGACGAAATAAAGCTGCTCGACGAGATGGCGATGGACATCTCCTTTGCTCTGGAAGTGAACCGGCATGAAGAAGATCGGCAGCGGGCTGAAAAGCATGTGCGCCAGCTCAACCGCGTCTACGCCGTCTTGAGCGACATCAACCAGACCATCGTCCGTGAGAAAGATTCAAATGTGATGCTGGAAGCCGCCTGCCGCATTGCCGTCGAGAAGGGCGACTTCAAGATGGCGTGGATCGGCATGGTAAACCACGCGACAAACATACTGGAGCCCATGGTTTTTGCGGGTGAGTCCGACGGCTATCTTGATCAGGTAAAGATCGATTTGCAAGACACGGCCACAGGACCCGCCGCGAGCTGCTTCCACTTTGGCCGACATAGCATCTGCAACGACATTGAGCATGACCCGCATTATGCGCCCTGGCGAGAAGAGGCCCTCCGGCGCGGCTATCGGTCGTCGGCAGGGTTTCCGCTCAAAGTGGACGGCAAGGTGGTTGGTGTCTTCAGCCTTTATGCCGGCGAGCTGTCGTTTTTCGACGAGGAAGAAATCAAACTGCTGGACGAGATGGCGATGGACATCTCCTTTGCTCTCGAGGTCAATCGGGGGGAAGTGGAAAAGCGCAAAGCGGAGGATGAACTGCACTGGCGAACAGCCTTCTTCGAGGCGCAGGTTGATTCAGCCCTGGACGGCGTTTTAGTCGTGGATTCCAAGGGAAAGAAGATACTGCAAAACCAGAAGCTAAACGGCCTGCTCAAGATTCCCAAAGAGATTGCCGAAAATCCAGACGATTCCCTGCAGCTTCAGTTCGTTACTGGAATGATGAAGAACCCCGGACAGTTTGCTGAGAAGGTCCACTATCTCATAGCTCATCCTGAAGAAGTGAGCCGGGATGAGCTTGAACTGACCGACGGCACGACGCTGGAGCGGTACTCCGCGCCGGTCAGGGACAAGGCGCAGAATCACTACGGCAGAATCTGGACCTTCCGTAACATCACCGAGCGGCGTCAGTTGGAAGAACAGTTCCGCCAGGCCCAGAAGATGGAGGCCGTGGGCCAGTTGACCGGCGGTATCGCCCACGACTTCAACAACCTGCTCACCGTGATTCTTGGCTGTTCCGAGGTAATCGGCGAGGAGGTTAGGCAAAACCCGAAGCTGAGCAAGATGGCGGGCATGGTTGTGGACGCGGCCAGGCGCGGAGCGGAGTTGACCCATCGCATGTTGGCTTTTGCGCGCCGCCAGAATTTGCAGTCCCGTACGATCGATATCAACCGTCTGCTCGTGGATATGGATGACTTTCTGCGCCGCACTTTGAGCGCGGAGATTGAGCTGGACATAATCCAGGGCCCTGACGACTGCAAAGCGACTGCCGACCTTACGCAGCTTGAAAGCGCGCTGCTGAATCTATGCGTGAATGCGCGGGACGCCATGCCTAATGGCGGCAGGCTGACCATCGAAGCCCGCAACACAGAACTCGACAGCGGCTATGCGGAGCAAAATCCTGATGTCACTCCAGGCCAGTACGTTCAAATCGCGGTTACTGACACCGGATGCGGTATCAGCCCGGAAAATATGGCCCGTGTTTTCGATCCATTCTTCACCACTAAGGAAGTGGGCAAGGGGACAGGCCTGGGGCTAAGTATGGTGTACGGCTTTGCCAAGCAATCGCAGGGCCATGTCAAGATATACTCCGAGACTGGCCACGGCACTACGGTCAAACTCTATTTGCCAAAGGCCAGCTCGCAAAGCGAACCGCCCAGCAAGTTTCCGGTCGCCATTGACGATCTGCGAGGCTCTGAAGTTGTTCTGCTGGTTGAAGACAATGAGCCCGCGCGCGAAAATGCGAAATGCCAGTTGGCCGATCTCGGCTACCAGGTGCTCCAGGCTGCGGATGGCGTTGAAGCTTTGAAGATCGTTGCCGAGCGTCCTGATATAGACCTTCTCTTTACGGATATGGTCATGCCCGGTGGGTTGAACGGACATGAATTGGCGCTGGCTGCGCTCCATCTTAATCCCAAGTTGAAGGTGCTGTATTGCTCGGGGTATGCGGAAAATGCAATTCTGCGTCAGGGCCTGCTTGACAAAGATGTACAGTTGCTGAATAAGCCCTATACCAGGCTGGAACTGGCCAGAAGAATCAAACGCGTGCTGACTGAAAGGTAGTTCACGCTCGAAGAGGAATGGCGCTATGGCAAAAAGGCGCATGCTCATCCTGGACGATGAGACGGCCGTCGGGCAGACGATCCAATGGATAGCGGAGAGCCTTAACTTTGAGGCGGAGTTTGTCACCAGTTCCGAAGAGTTCTTCCAGCGTTTGGATACGATGCACCCGGACATTATCACCATCGATCTGGTCATGCCTAAGCTCGACGGCGTTGAGATCATGCGGCTCCTGGAAGAGCGCAGATGCGTTGCAAAGATTGTCATCTCCAGCGGTATGGGCACCCGCGTCCTCGATGCCGCTCGACGATCGGCTGCGCAGCATGGCCTGGATATCGCGGGCGTCCTTCCCAAACCCATTTCCAAAGAGGCCCTGCGCGCGCTGGTTGGCGAAGGAAGTGAGAGCCGTCAACCGGTAGCAGTCGAAATGCAATCTGTCATTCCCAATGAAGTCGGAATTACCAAGGAGGACTTGCAATCCGCGTTGGACCGTCATGAGTTTGTCATGGCCTACCAGCCGAAGATTGAATGCAAGAGCGGCGCGCTGGCGGGCTTTGAAGCTCTGGTTCGCTGGGATTCCCCCGCAAGGGGGATGATCATGCCTGACAGCTTCATTCCAATCGCTGAAGGCTCCGGGCTGATCGACGCCTTGACTACGCAGGTTTTCGAACAGAGCCTCAAGTGGTTTTCTCAGTCCTTCCCACAGACCAAAGTCAGGATATCTTTGAATCTCTCAGCCAAAAGCTTGGTGGTTCTTCACCTCGCCGATAGTCTATCCAGCCTTTGCTTCCAATATGGGATTGCGCAAAGCTCTGTCGTCCTTGAATTGACAGAGACCAGCGCCATGGTCGACCCGATCCTCTCACTCGATTTGTTAACAAGGCTCCGCGTGAAAGGCTTTCAATTGTCCATCGACGACTTTGGCACTGGATTCTCCTCCATGGTTCAACTTGTCAGGCTTCCTTTCACTGAGATCAAAGTCGATAAGTCGTTTGTCCAGCGCTCACAGCAATCAAAAGAGGCCCGTACGGTCGTCAAATCAATCGTCGATCTCGGACACAGCCTTGGTCTCCTTGTCACCGCCGAGGGAGTTGAAGATCTGGATACTTTCAATTACCTCAACAGCCTGGGTTGCGATCTTGCCCAGGGTTATTTCATCGCTCGCCCCATGTGGGGTGAGGATGCCGTGCGTTGGGCGGCGCAACGGATACCCCTGCCGCAGCCTTGAACCATAAATTATGATACGTTATATCGCAATGTGAGATAACGCCCGTCCCGCACAATGCGCCCTCCCATCACCGGGTGCATACTGATTGATAGGCCGCCCTTTTGAGGTACACCCCCCCTTGGGTTTCCTCTTCTCTACTCCGGCCATTACACTTGCAAGGGCTTTCCATAGGAGCTGTGTTCTCGTCTATATCCTGTGGACCAACTAGCTTTGCCGTGGTCCGGACTGTTCGGCCGCCTGGGCCTAAGACCGCAAACTGTGAGTCTTCGCCGCACGGCAAAAGCATCGAATAGAAGCACAGAGGGGGTTGAATGAAGGTTGCTGCTCGTTTTCCCGGTATTCGGGTCACCGCAAATGGAAACCAGTTGGTCTCGTATCATACTGAGACGCGCATCGCTGACGCTGGCGTTTTTTATCCCATTACGCCTTCCACTGAGGGCGGCGAGCTCTTCCAGCAGGCATATGCTGAAGGCCACATGAACGTCTTTGGCCACAACACCATCGCCATTGAGACAGAGGGCGAGCACGCGGCCCAGGGCGGAGCCATCGCCCACTCGGTCTGCGGCAAGCGCGTGGTTAACTTCACCTCCGGCCAGGGCATTGTCTATGGCGTTGAGCAGTATTACCACGCGCCTGGCAAGGGCTCCACCATGGTGCTGGAAGTGGGCGCGCGCGCCCTCACCAAGCACGCCCTCAACGTACACTGCGGCCACGACGATATTTATGGCGCGCTCGATACCGGCTGGATCATGCTCTTCGGCAAGGACGCTCAGCAGGCCGCCGATCAGGCCCTGATCCTGCGCCGCGTCACCGAACTCAGCCTCACCCCCGGTATGAACATCATGGACGGCTTCCTCACCAGCCATCTTGAACGCACTTTTTATAAGCATGAATCCGATCTGATCCGAGAGTACCTCGGTGCGCCCGACGACATCATCGACTGCCCAACTGAGGCTCAGCGCGCACTCTTCGGCGCTACCCGTCGCCGCGTCCCCAAGATGATGGACCTGGCAAACCCCATTCTCCTCGGCCCCGTGCAGAACCAGGAACACTACATGCAGGGCGTCGTGGCCAGGCGCAATAACTTTGCCGAGCCGATTCTCGGCTTCCTTGAAGCCGCCTACGAGCAGTTTGCCCAGTTGACCGGCCGCCGTTACGGCCTCATCTCCAAATACAAAACTGAGGATGCTGACACGGTCTTCGTCGCCCTCGGTTCCGCCGCTGAAAACATCGAGGCAGCGGTCGATTACCTCCGCCAAACCCGCGGCGTTAAAGTCGGCTCCATCCACATCAACGTCATTCGCCCCTTCCCTGAGGCCGCCATTGTGGCAGCACTCAAGGGCAAGAAGAACGTCATCGTCCTCGAACGCACTGACGAGGCGCTCTCCGGCGACAACCCCATGGGCCGCGACATCCGCACCGCCATGTCCAAGGCAGTGCAGGGCGTCGAGGGCTTGCCCGCCATCACGCTCGCCGACGTGCCCAAGATCTATGGCGGCAGCTACGGCCTCGGTTCCCGCGACTTCCGCCCCGAGCACGTCATCGGCGCATACGAGTTCGCCACCGCCAACCGCGCCCGCGAAGACGGTAAGCGCGCTTCCGACGGCGTCTCATTCTTTGTCCTCGGCATCGACCACCCCTACGCTGTCATCGGCGACGAGACGCCCTCCCTGCTTCCCGAGGGCGCCGTGGCAGTCCGCTTTCACTCCATCGGAGGCTGGGGCGCTATCACCACCGGCAAAAATCTCGGCGCAATTCTCGGCGACCTCAACGATCTGATCTTTGAGCGCGATGGTCAGCGCGACGAGCTGGGCAATCCCAAGGAAGTCATTCACGTCAGCGCCAATCCCAAGTACGGCTCAGAGAAAAAGGGCGCGCCCACCAGCTACTTCATGGTCGCCGCCAAAGACCGCATTCGCGTCAACTGCGATCTGCGCCACGTCACCGTCGTCCTCTGCTGCGACCCCAAGGCATTCACCCACTGCAATCCCCTCGACGGCATGGCCGAGGGAGGCAGCTTTGTTTGGGAGTCCGATCAGGAAGGCGAAAAGGCCTGGGAGCAGTTGCCCCTATGGGCGCGCAAGCAAATCATTGATAACCACATTCGCGTCTTCACGCTCCCCGGCTTCGCCATCGCCCGCAAGGCAACCGACCGCGGCGACTTGCAACTCCGCATGCAGGGCAACGCCTTCCTCGGCGCTTTTTTTGCCGTCAGCAATCTGCTTCAGGAGTTCGGCATCACCCAGGAGCAGTATCGCGAGGTCGTTCACAAGCAGTACGTCAAAAAGTTCGGCAAGCTCGGCGACGCCGTCGTCCAGTCCAACATGGAAGTCATGATGCAGGGCTACGACCAGGTGCACGAAATTAAGATCGGCGCGCTCTCCGCGGCAGACCACTCCACTCTGCGCGGTCAGGCTCTGCTGCCCATTCTTGAGCTGGCCACTGCAGGCGGCTCTTGCGGCACCGGCTGCCGTTCCACTCCGCTGCCCGCCGGCCAGGCCAAGCGCACGCCCATTGCCTCGGTCGCCAACTTCGACGCCCAGTTCCGCTCCACTTACGGCTATAACCAGCCGTCTACGCCGCTTTCTGCCATGGGCATGATCGCCGCCGCCACCGGCGACACGGCTTCAAAGTATGTGGCCCGCCGCGAAACCCCGCTCTACATCCCGGAAAACTGCACCCAGTGCATGGAGTGCATCTCCGTCTGTCCGGATACGGCCCTGCCCAATACCTCGCAGGATCTCTCCACGCTGCTCTCTACCGCCATCTCGTACTACGTCGCAGATGCCTCCGAGCGCACCAAAATGCTCCATGCCCTGCCTGAGATTGAGAAGCAAACTCGCCAGCGGATGCTAGCCGAAATCAAGACTGGAACCCCGCTGCCGAAAATCCTGCGTGAGGTCATTGATTCTCTTGAGGGCCTGTCAAAAGAGTCGAAGAACGGCGTTCTTGCCATCCTCGACAAGGTGCCCATGGCCTACCAGAAGGTGAACGCTATCTTCAGTTCGCCGGAGCGCAAAAGCCCCGGCTCGGGCGGCATCTTCTCCATCTTTGTCAGCGATCTCTGCAAGGGCTGCGCCGCCTGCGTCACAGCTTGCGGCGACCACAACGCCCTCAAAATGGTTGCGGAAACCGAGGAGATCAACGCCGAGCATGAAAGCGGCACCGGCTTCCTCGATCTCTTGCCGGATACATCGCAAAAGTACCTCGGCCTCTACAACTCAGCCAACCCCACAGACTCCAAAACCGCCACGCTGCGCAACATGCTTATGGTCCGCACCAACTACGACGCGCTCGTAGCCGGCGACGGAGCCTGCGCCGGCTGCGGAGAAAAAAGCGTGCTGCGCTCCATCGCCGCCGTCACTGAGGCGTACATGCGCCCCGTCTTCCACGCCAAGAGCGACCGCTTCCTGGCCAAGGCCGGTGAGCTGGAAAAAACCGGCGTCGCCAAGCTGGGTGTACTCAAGGCGCGCAACCTTGCCGAGTACGATTTGCTCCGTCAGGCCATTGCTCACCTCGTCCTCGGCCTTGGCGGAGAAGACATTGCAGACACCAAAGCCCGCATCGCCGCCTATGAGAAGCAGCATGGCCCCATCTCCGACGCGCAGTTGGTCGAGGCTATCGCAGCGGTCCTGCTTACTGAGGCTTTCAATCACAAAAATCTGCAAGCTGTCGATGGACGGCTCGCCAACGGCATGAGCGTCATGGCCATGGCGGCCCATACCGGTTGCAACACCGTCTACGGTTCCACCGCGCCCAACAATCCCCACCCATATCCGTGGATGAACTCCCTCTTTCAGGATGGCGTCACGGTGGGCTGGCTCATGGGTGAGAGCTTCATCGTGGACCACGCCCGCCGCTCCGTCATTCCCGAGCGCCTTGCGGACATTCTCCTCACGCGCGAAACCGGCGTCATAACCGACGAGGAGTATTACCACCTCAGCCACTTTACTGATGCGCTGATGACTGACCAGGAGATCGTCGAGCTGCCCAAGGTCTGGGCGGTCGGCGGAGACGGCGGCATGGGCGACATCGGCTACCAGAACATGTCCAAGGTCATCCTCCAGAACCGGCCCAACGTCAAGGTTCTCATGCTTGACACCCAGGTCTACTCCAACACCGGCGGACAGAACTCTGACTCCACGCCCATGCTCGGCGGTGGCGACATGAACGTCTTCGGCGCAGCCACCCAGGGCAAAAACACTGAGAAGAAAACAGTGGCGGAGACCTTCCTCGCCGGCCACGGTTCGCCTTTTGTCGCCCAGGTTTCCATGGCCAACGCCCCCAAACTCTACCGCGCCATTCTCGACGGCCTCGAGTATCGCGGCACCCTCTTCATCCAGGCCTTCACCACCTGCCAGCCGGAGCACGGAGTGGCAGATGATATGGCCCTCTTCCAGGCCCAGCGCGTTCGCGACTCCCGCGGCGTGCCGGAGTTTGTCTTCAACCCCCGCCTAGGCGAAACCTATCAAGAGGCGCTGGACATCAAGGGCAACCCCTCCATCGATCTCGACTGGTACGAGACCAAGAGCAAGGTCACCGGCGAAACCTCGCGCTACACCGTCGCCCACTGGTGCACCACCGAGGCCCGCTTCCGCAACCACTTGAAGAAGGTCAAGCCTGAGGCCGCGGCCAAGCTCATCCCGCTCGATAACATGTTAGTTCGCATCACCCAGCAGGATGTGGTCTACCGCCGCTACCTCACCCCCGGCCACCGCGCCTTCATTCCCGACTTCGGTGTCTACATTGCCGTGGAGAACGAGGGCAAAACCACCAACTACGCGCTCTCGCGCCAACTGGTCATGTTCTGCGTCGAGCGCCGCAAGGCATGGCGCATGTTGCAGTCCAAAGCCGGCATCGTCAACCGCGAATACCTGGCCCAAAAGGCCATCCTCGCCGATGTGGACGCAGGCAAGCTTAGTACGGATGAGTTCTTCGCCCACGCCCACGAAATTATGGCCGAACGCCTCGGCAATCTCGTCCCCTCCAAGGCCTAAATTTGACGGGTACGGACTTCAGCCCGTACATCACGACCACTTCACCCCCCCCAACGCACGAACGCGGACCGCACGGTCCGCGTTCGTGCGTTGGGCTGTATTTCTACCAAAAAGTGCAATCCACCAGATGTGGTGGGCCGGCGTGGTTGTCCAGTATCTGTGCGCGGATCACGGCCTCCATATTCAGCCGCTGCCAGTTACGTGGCGCATGCGCTGCCAGTTCTGCGGTCCATTCGGGATTTAGCAGGAACTGCGACGCGGCGGTGGTGCCGTTGGCGCCCAACCCGGCCACCACCAGCACCGGCCGTCCAGTGGTTTGGTCAAAGATGCGCGCCACAATGGCGTAGTCTTCGTTGGCGCGTTCCCGTGTCTGCGCCATGTCCACATTCCAACCGCCCTTCTCGGGATGCTGACGGTCCACAATGCCGTACACATAGGAGTCGCCGCGCCGCACAAAATGGAAGCGCAGCGGATCGGTCACGCGCAAGGTCCACACATTGTCCAGCCCGCCCACAAGCACGCTGGCGCCGCGCTGCAAGTCGGGATAGCTAGCCTGTGTAGATAGTTCCAGCAGATAAGGCTTGCCGTTTTTCGCGAGGAAAGCCACAATGCCAGACTGCGCCAGGCTGTCGCGGTAATTCACCATCTCGCCCATGCGCAGCAGGTCCAACAGCTCAACGGCCTGCCTTCCTCTGACATCTGTATCGTGGCTCAGCGTGGCGGAGAGATCGGACAGCACCAGTTGCACCTGTCCTGGCTCGTTCAGGATTGGAGTCCAAAGCTGGTGATTGGCGCTGTGCGCAGCCTCGTTGGCACGCCACCCCAGCAGCCCAGCGGTGCCTGCCAGCAGCAGTGCCACCACCCCTGCCATCCAGCGCAGTAGCGCTGTCCGCGTAGCCTTGGACAATGCATGCCGGTACGCTGTTTCGTCTGTCGCCGTTACGCTCAGCTTGTCAGCCGCAAACTCGCCGCTCTGCAATTCCACAGGATACGGCTGGTCCTGTGTGGGCTGCGCAACTTCCGTCAGCGCCTCGCCCGGCAGGTGGCCGTTGCTGGGCGCTGGCTCGGCGCGGCGAAAGACTGGCACATAGCTGCCTGGCCGCAGATCGATCTGCAACTCGCCTGCGTGCTCCGGCTGGTGATAATACTGCGCAATCCGCTTGCGCACCTCGCTGGCGGTCAGCCGCACCACGGTGTCCTGGTTGGTGTCGTAATCCGGCGCGCGATGAAAGACGGTCACACCCAGCGTGCGCTCTTTCAGCAGAGCCTCATTGCCGGCCAGAGCTTGTTCGACAATAAACCTCAACAGGTTGGGGTAGCGCTTGCTGTTGCGGAACAGCGGACTTTCCAGCATTCGTTCTAACTGGCTGTGGACCGCCTTGCGCCCGGCTTCAGAAGTCGGAATCCAGTCGTCGAGATGTTGTTCTTCCTCTACCATCCGGTCCTCTGCCTTGGTTGACGGTTCCAGCTCGTCAACAGCCGCAATATCCGCACCAATCAACGTAGCATACGTCAGTAATGCCGCGCCGCACCTGGTCTGGAAACCTAACAAACCATGCGCCTTCCACGCGCTCTGCCTGGCGACTAAGTATTTTCTCCGTAGCAGCCTTGCGCCCCGCTTGTCGGGCTCCTACCATCATCCGCTAGTGAATCGTGCCTTCCGGTGCAATGTCAAAATCGCCCACAGGTGTTCCCTGTGGGCGTGCCCGGCCCACGATGACCGAATGAGAGAGGCGGACTATTCAGATGATGTTTTCAAATTCTAGATCCCGTACCTTCAGCGCGTTGGTATTTGCGGCGGCTTTAGCGACGGCCATGCTTGCGGTTGCCCAGTTCCCTGGCATGCCCAAGCCCAAGGTTTATCCATGGTCCAACGCCACCTTGTCGCCCGATGTGCGCGCCGACATGGTTGTCAAGGAACTCACGCTCGACGAAAAAATCTCTCTTTTGCATGGACAGGGCATGCCCTTCTTTTCCACCGGACCTAGTGACTCCAATGGCGGAGCGGGCTACTCGAACGCCATCCCACGGCTGGGAATCCCCGCCATTCAAATGGCGGACTCGGCTTATGGCGTTACCCGTGGCGCTGCCTCCGGACGCTACTCCACGGCCCTGCCCAACGATCTGGCCGCAGCATCCTCCTGGGATCCGCAGGCGGCCTTTGAGTATGGTGCCTTGATTGGCCGCGAACTCCGCGATCAGGGCTACAGCATGTCACTTGGCGGCGGTGTCAATCTGCCCCGCGAGCCGCGCAACGGCCGCACCTTCGAGTACCAGGGTGAGGATCCGCTGCTGGCTGGCACGCTGGACGGAAACTTTGTAAAGGGTGTTCAATCGCAGCACATCATCGGCGACATCAAGCACTATGCCATCAATGACCAGGAGAGCGGCCGCAACGCCGTAAACGCCAATATTGACAAGCGTTCCATGCGCGAAACCGACTTGCGCGCCTTTGAGATAGCCCTCAATATCTCCGATGCTGGCGGTGTCATGTGTTCTTACAACCGTGTCAATGGCGACTTTGCCTGCGAAAACAGCTACCTGCTAACTGACGTGTTGAAGAAGGACTTTCATTTCAAAGGTTTTGTCCTCTCCGACTGGGGCGGCACTCACTCCACCGTCAAGGCCTCGCACGCTGGCCTCGACCAGGAGCAGCCCGACAAGTATTTCTTTGGCGATGCGCTCAAGAAGGCAGTTGAAGACGGCCAGGTATCTCAGGATGAAATCAACGACCATGCGCATCGCATTCTGCGCACCATCTTTGCCTCCGGTCTCTTTGACAATCCTGTCGTAAAGCAAGTTCCTGACGTGGAGAAGGGCTACGCAATTGCCCAGAACCTCGCGGAGAAGAGCATTGTTCTTCTCAAGAACGAGCGCCATGTGCTGCCTCTTGAGGCAAATCTGCACACAGTAGCCGTGATTGGCGGCCATGCCGATGTGGGCGTTCTCTGCGGCGGCGGCTCAGCCCAGGTTGACCCTCCTGGGGGTTCGCCTGTTCCTCCTCCGCCGGCTAAGAGCCCCATGGATGCCTTTATGCATCCGGAGTGGATGCCTAGCTCGCCGTTGCGCGCCATCACCGCCAGCCTGCCTTCCGCCAAAGTCTCCTATATCTCCGGTGACGATCTGGCTGCCGCTGCCGCTGCTGCCAAGCAGGCCGATGTAGCTATCGTCTTCGCTTATCAGTGGGAGTCCGAGGGAATGGACCTGCCCACGCTCGATCTCGCGCCCGAGCAAAACAAGCTGATTGAAGCCGTGGCTGCCGCCAACCCTAAAACCATCGTCGTGCTTGAAACCGGCAGCCCTGCCACCATGCCCTGGATCGACAAAGTCGCAGGCGTAGTCGAAGCCTGGTATCCCGGCATCCGCGGCGGAGAAGCGCTGGCCAACATCCTTACCGGCAAGGTCAATCCTACCGGCAAGCTGGCCATCACCTTCCCCATCAGTGACGCCGACCTACCGCATCCCACGCTGGTGCTGCCGCCGCCCTCGTCGGAGCCCAACTACGCTGCCATGGGGGGAGACATATCCAACTTCATGAGCCTCATGGCCAAGGGCCTGCCGCCCTTCCAAATCACCTATGACGAAAAGCTCGAGGTCGGTTACAAGTGGTACGACGCGCAAAAGAAGCCCGTCCTCTTTCCCTTCGGCTTTGGCCTTTCTTACACCAGCTATGCTTACTCCGGGATGACTGTCAAGAATGGAGATGAACTCGCTGTTTCATTCACCGTAAAGAACACCGGCAAACGCGCGGGAACTGAGATTGCACAGGTTTACACTTCCTTCCCGGCCTCGGCTGGTGAGCCGCCCAAGCGTCTCATTGGCTGGGCTCGCGTTGAGCTGGCAGCGGGCGAGTCGAAGCAGGTCTCCATTCCTGTAAACCACGACCGCATCACCGTCTATGACGAAGCGTCCGATAGCTGGAAGCTGGTTCCCGGTAGCTACACCATCATGGCGGGAGGATCCTCGCAAGCTCTACCGCTCCATCAGGAAGTTACACTCCAGTAGTCGTAATCCTCCTACAGCAAAACGGCCGCGCCTGGGGATCACCCTGGTGCGGCCGTTTCTTTGGCGCCACTTGACCTGCTCGTCACCCACTTTAGTCATCCGTGGCCCTAGGCTTGGGAAGCGAATTCTTATATTCCGCTATTGATCGTTGGCTGTTAAGGCCGCTTCACCGCGTGAAGGTCACAAAGCGGCGTCCTTCATAGAGCCTGAAGCCGCCGGCTGGGTCGGCCACCACTTGCAGCGGCATGGGCCGTTTCAGTCCCTTGTCCACGCCCGAGTTCACCATCAGCGCATCGTGGGCCCCCACATCCGTAACAATCATCATGTCGTCTTTCATAAAGCCAATACCGTACACTCCGGCATGCAAATCCGACCCATTGATCTTGATCGGCACTTCCACAATAAAGTATGCCTGGTACTTCGACTTGACATCGGTGGAGTAGCCGCTGGTATCCACCATGGCAGCCAGCACATAGTAGCCGTCGGAAAACTTAACGCCGCCGGAGTTCCGCAACTGCGTGGTGGCCAACTGCCCACGGTAAAAAACACTGGCCGGAACCAGCTTTTGCGTATCCGCCGGCTTCAGCACAGTATTGCTGCCCTGCGCTTTGGTTTGTCCTGGAGCCAGAATCGCCAAGGCAAGCATCCCAGAAGCTGCAAACTTCATAATTGACTGAAAACCCATCGTAGTACCTCCTTTTGTTGCGTATGGAGTATATCGCACACCATACCGCTCATGCCTTCGCAAAAAACTCTTCTAGCCCCCCTTCACGAATCATGCTTTGAGATGCGACAATCGACCCGTTGAGCTGCCTGACCTCAACGGGGGGGGCTCCGCATGGAGGTAATACAACGAATGAAGCGTTTTTTGATCTGCACAGGCCTTCTCATTGCTGCCACAACTGTATTTGCCCAGAAACCTCTGCCCAAGAGCCCTCCTTCTACTGAGGTGGGAAGCGTAGGAGATAAGGTGGTCACCATCACCTATAGTTCTCCCAGGCTTAACGGCCGCGCCGGCCATATCTTTGGACCGGGCGGGCTCATCAGCCACGATGCAACCTATCCGGTTTGGCGCGCTGGCGCAAACGCTGCCACCATTCTGCATACCGATGCCACAATCAATATCGGCGACCTCAAGGTGCCTAAGGGCGACTACTCACTCTATGTAGACGTTTCTGATCCAGATAGTTGGGTTCTGATCGTCAATAAGGAAACCGGCCAATGGGGCACGAAGTATGACAAAGCCCAGGATCTGGGCAGGGTAAAGATGACCATGGCGAAACCGCCTTCAACGGTCGAGGATTTGGAATATGAAATCAAGGACATCGGTGGGCACACGACCGCACTCACCTTGTCCTGGGAAAATATGTCCGGCTCTGTCTATATGACCCCACGTTGAAACCTGCAAGGGAGCCGATTGAGAGCGTACCTCCCCGCCCTCTCTCCATCGGCTCCTTCGCTCTCTGCGGCAGCTGCCCGTTTGTCCGCCGGCAGAATTCAAACCTTAATGAGTGCAAAAAATGCGTTTCACCCTTGGGGTGCCGCGATTATCACGGTACGGCGCCCGCTAGATACTGCTGACGGATTAATGACTCACCACCCTGACGCGGCCCTAATCTCACTTATCTTCCCAGAGGCGGATGGTGAATGCCGCACTCAGTCATTCCGCGAATAACATCGAGCCATAAGCGGCAACCAAGCCCGGGCTATTATCCTGAAGCGTGACCACAACGTCCTACATACCCCCCAGGAACCCGCTTCGGAAGAGTTTCCTCCGCTCCTTTCTCCGATGGTTTGTCATCGTTGTGGCGCTTCTTTGGTCCCTTGCCGCGCTCACCCTTGTGGCCGCGCGCTGGATCGACCCGCCCACAACCGCAGTGCACATCCAGCGCCGCCTGCAGGCATGGATTCATGGAAAGCCGTATCAGGGACGCTACAACTTCATTCCGCTCAGCCAAATCTCGCCCAATCTCCAGCATGCCGTCATCGCCGCGGAGGACGCGCGCTTTTACCAGCATCATGGCTTCGATTGGCAAGCCATTCAAATCGATGCCAAGGGAGATATGGAGGGCGGCCGCACGCGCGGAGCTTCCACCCTAACGCAGCAACTCGTCAAAAACCTGTTCTTCGGCACCGGCCGCTCTATCCTCCGCAAGGGTGTGGAGACCACGCTGGTACCGGTGGCTGAACTCGTTCTCGGCAAAAGGCGCATTCTGGAGCTTTATCTCAACGTGGTCGAATGGGGGCCCGGTATTTATGGTGCAGACTCGGCGTGTCGCTACCATTACGGAATCGCGGCCCGGAATATCGGCCGCGAACAGGCGGCTCGGCTCGCCGCCATTCTGCCGGCTCCACTCAAGCGGAGGCCCGAGCGCATGAATCACTACAGCGAGATCATCCTTAAGCGGATGAGCCAGATGGGGTGGTAATAGCGAACGGCATTTACAAATGCTGCGTCTGAGACTCCCTCGCGTTGGGTCTGGTTGACGCCGAATTGCTAACACCTCATCCAGATATACTCCCCAAGTCCTGAGTCTCGGGCAGTTCATTGCCCACGTGGAATCGCAACAGGTTCCCGATTTTGCCTATAATTGTCGCTCTGCCGGTACAATAGGAAGAGTGGGTTATTTCTTCCCTATGGGGTGAAGAGTTTTGCCGTTATACGCATATCGCTGTACCCAATGTGGCCACCGCTTTGAAAAAATCCAGCATTTTGGCTCCAAGCAGGAGCTCGTCTGCCCCAAGTGCCAGGGTGTGCTTGAGCGTCCGCTTACCGCCCCCGCCTTCAAATTCAAGGGCAAGGGCTGGTATGTAAACGACTACGCAGGCAAGAACGAAGCCAGCACTTCCGCTGAAAGCAACACCGCGGCGTCCGCTCCGGCTACCGCGGCTCCGGCGGCTCCGGCAGCAGCGCCAACATCCACCCCGGCCCCTGCGACCGCCGCTGCTGAAAGCTGATCTCTAAGTTCGACTCAGCTTGTTCGCCTCTTGGCGAAGGCTCGTCACGCTGGCCATAGAACCAGCAAGACGCCCGCTACCCCCCTGCAAGAACTATTTCGCTGAGCTTATCGATACTTCTGCGGCGTCATGCGTGCTGCATCTTCGTATCCATCCGAGCAAAGCCACTCTTTTCACCTATCTGCTTGCATGTTGAAGTGGAGGCATGCGAGATACGAGAGTGGTTGTTGAGAGGCATCGTCGGAGCCAGGCTGAAGCAGAGATCCTGGTGCGGGATTTTGAACAAAGTGGTTTGAGCCGCAAGGCATTCTCGAGTGCGCGCGGTGTCGCACTTCACACGCTTGATTATTATCGTGCCCGGTGTCGCACGCGTCGAGCCTCGACTGCAGCCCAAGGGTTGTTCCCCGTCGATCTGGTCGGCGCGCCATCTGTGAATGGCGGTCTGCGGGTGGAGCTTGGCAACGGGCGGCGCATTCTTGTCGAAGCCGGATTCGATGTCTCTGTTCTGAAGCAGCTAGTCGCGGCTCTGGAAGGCTGAGGCGATGTTCGCGTTAGGAGCGGCGACACCCATATACGTTGCGACCGGAGTCACAGATATGCGCATCGGGTTCGACGGCCTTTATGGCAAGATCCGCGACGTGCTGGAATGCGATCCGACCTCCGGTCACATTTTCTTATTTTCCAACGCGCGAAGAAACCGCCTGAAGCTGGTATTTTTCGATGGCTCCGGGCTGTGGGTATGCTCGAAACGCATGGAAGGCGGGCGGCTTTACTGGCCTGCGGCTGCGGGCAACGAGAAGCGGTTGCAGCTAAGCCGGGAGCATTTTGCGTTGCTGATCGGCGGCATCGACCTGATCCAGACGCGGCCGCGGAAGTGGTATCGCCGAGCCGTGGGCGAGGAATCAAAAGAGTCACGGAAAAGTGCATAAACACTGGCGTTTTACCATCTAATCCACAGCGATGTCTGTTATCCATAAGACATCTTGAGTCTCTCTGCACAGTCGATTCCGCAACCTGATCCGACGCTGAGCGAAATCATCGCGCAGCTTCAGGCGCAGCTGTCCGACAAGAACCAGCTGTTGGCGCGCAAGGATCAGGCGCTGGCCTTGGCGGAGATGAAGATCAAGGTTCTGGAAGAGCGCCTTCGCCTGGATCGCATCGCCCGGTACGGCAAGCGCAGCGAGACGCTGAGCGATTTGCAACTGCAGCTGCTGGATCTGGAGCCGGGCGTATCGAGCGAAGAGGTGGAGGCCGAGAGCGATCGCGAACCGCTCAAGCCACCGCCGGCGCAGGACAACACTTCGAGTAAGCCGCGCCGCAAGCATCCCGGCCGGCAGGAGTTACCCAGCCATCTGGCACGCGTCGACGAGATCGTCGTGTGCACGCCCGAGCAGTGCAACTGCGGCAAGTGCGGCAAACAAACCACGGTGATCGGCTACGAAGAAACGGAAGTGCTTGACGTGCGCCCGGTGGAGTATTTCGTGCGCGTCATCAAGCGCGAGAAGCGGCCTGCCGTAGCTGCGAAGGACAAGGAGTGCAGACGGCGCCGGCGCAGGAGCGCATCGTCGCCAAGTCGGTTCTGTCCGACCAGTTGATCATCGAGGCGGTGGTTGGCAAGTACTGCGCGTCGCTGCCGCTTTATCGTCAACAAGCCATTATCAAGCGCGATGCCGGCGTGCAGATCGCACTATCGACGCTCAACGATGGAGTGCTGCGGGTCGGAGAGTTGCTGATACCGATCGCGGCGGCGATGAAGCGCGAAGTGCTTGCCGGAACTTACATCCAAGCCGATGAAACGCCCATAGGCGTGCAGACGCATGACAAGCGCGGACGCAATCATCAGGCATATATGTGGCAGTACGGCTCGCCAGGTAGAGGTGTCGTGTTCGACTTCCGGATGGGGCGCGAAGGCGAGGGCCCGAAGCAGTTCCTGGGCAATTTCAATGGACTGCTCCAGACCGACGGCTACGCGGGCTATAACCACGTTGGCGGGCCGAAGATGGTGCATGCCTGCTGTCTGGCGCATGCGCGGCGCAAGTTCGTTGATGCCGTCAAGATCAATGCGAAAGATCAGGAGTCGGCGCGCATCGTCGCCCTGATGGACGAACTGTTCGCCATCGACCGCGAAGCACGCGAACAGGCCGGGGGCGCCGGTGACGGGTCTTCGTCGCTGGGGTGGCAGAATCTGGGCCACGTGCAGCGCGACGTGCTTCGGCAGCAGCGGGCTCCCAAACTGCTGGATAAGTTACGCGAAGCCGTGTTGGCGCTGAAGAAAACCGCGCTGCCCAAAAGCGCAGCCGGACAGGCCGCCAACTATACGCTGTCGTTCTGGAGCAAGCTGACGCTGTTCCTCAAATACCCGGAACTCGAGCTGAGTACAAACCTCGCTGAGAATGCGATGCGCTCTATCGCGATCGGAAGAAAGAACTGGTTGCATCTGGGCAGCAAGGAAGCCGGCCCGAAGATCGCTGCCATCTTCTCGGTCGTCGAAAGCTGCCGCCGACTCAATATCCCTATCCGGAAATATCTTGGCGACGTCCTCCCCGGACTCGCCACCCGCTCCATCCAATCCCTCGCTGAGTTAACCCCCGCCGCCTACGCCGCCAGAATGGCGAACTAGAGCATTTTCTTAAATAGTGTAGACTGGTTTTGGCGACTCTTTGCGGCGAA
>VFSW01002549.1_pt1 | contig 27564 bp, 22 predicted proteins | sample 5358111 | NCBI WGS metagenome assembly VFSW01 (sample SAMN11554181, study PRJNA540505) | mine drainage metagenome | isolation source: sediment from site ElyBrook_90M | place: USA: Ely Copper Mine, Vershire, VT | collected 2017 | reverse complement strand
TTCTCTTAGCAGGTTTCATCCATCAGGGTGGGCGCAGCCCATGACGAACTAACACGATAAAATACATTATCAGGTCAGAAAGCCGTTGGCGGGCAGTAAGACAAACCTCCTGGTCTTGCTTCCGAGCGTGATTTTGGTTTTCGCTACGCTCTGCCTTCGCGTTCATTTTTCGAAACGCGGCTGACCGCACGAATACTTCCCAGCAGATCCGTCGCAACTTAACTGAGGTGAACACCACCCTACGCAGGTACCTCCGCAGCCGTCAGGCGCGCCGCACTTCGCGCCAGCACACTTTGGAGTGCAGCAGAATCCATTCTTACAAGGTGGATAAGCCCCACACGAAGTAAGAGCTTGACATGTGCCCCCGCAGCCGTTGGGTTGCCCTCCGCACATAACTCCCCCGGAACTATAACAATTCGGAGCGCAGATGCATGCGTTGGTGAATTGGTCCCAGGTCTGGCCGTTGGGACAAGTGCAGAATGTTGGCGTGAGATCGGATTCAGTGAACACGATTCCTGGACCATTCGAAAAACATGGACATGGGTCCAAAGTAAGATTGTTTGTCTCTCCAGTGGTCCCGCTCCCGCTTTGACCGTCGAATGGTGATGAATGCGGTAGGCATGATGCCGCGATCGTAGCTCCTCCTGGGCCGGTTAGTGTGTTCGAAACCGTAACCACATTCCCTGAATTAAAAACCGCCTCAGAACTATTCCAAAGCCCAAACACGTTAAATTCAGCCTCCCTCCAGGATTGGTTCGTCAAGCCGAGGAAGCCTGTGGGGAGTGGGATGGCCGAAGCCCCATCCGGTGTGAACAACAAGGCCTCATCGGCTCCAAGTAGATTAACGATCCCCGTCAAGACCATTCCGCTGAGGTCAGAGATATTCTGGATAGGAACGCTGGCCGCAGGACTATTGATGAAGCAGCTGCCGTTCGACGTACGCCATTGACCGAGTAAACCTGATTCCCATCCGCCTGGTATCTGGGAGTTGGGGCAGCTTCCGTTCGCCGCTTGGTAGCCGAGCAGCCAAAATTGCATATATAAGTTCGACCCGACCGGGCTAAAACTGGCATAATTGGTTAGTACGAATTGCTGCCAGCCCGTGCATCCGCTGCCGCTCGCGCATGGATTGTTACCGTTTTGTAGAACGCCATTGGAAGTGTTGGTCTGGAATGTGTTGGTGTTCACTTGAAGAGAGAAATCGTTTGTTCCGCCAAACGTGAAAGGGTTGCCGACATCGTTTTCGGTCGTCCCAGTGAGAGCCGGACTGACATTAGGAAAGGATCCGGTGGCGCTAAAGATATTTCCGGATGGCGCTTGCGCGACGAAATCCGCTGAATTTCCCACGTTGAGCGGATATGGTGGCGCGAGCACGCATTGAGTTGCGGCCCAGGTAGTGCTCGGATAATTGGCCGTGAAGCATCCTATGCCCGGAAGTGCATGTGTAGACATGTACTTCTGCCACTCAGGCCGGCTCATCAAGGGAATAGGAGATACGATTACGATCGGCGTCCGTAATATGATCGGCGACGGTAATACGATTGGCGACCGTAATACGATTGGCGACGGCGACGAAACCACCGGCTGCGCCCACACTTCATGCCACGACGAAATCAACGTCAGACCCAAGACGGCGAGGACAAAAAGTACAAGAGCGGGCAATGGGGCCTTTCGATTATAGTTTTCAGGGATTTTCATTCCATCACCCGGTGAACGCCGATTTTTACGGCAGCGTCAAAAGAAGACGAGATTGACCAGGCACAAAAAGAGTAATCGAGTTAAAGCTCGGTCGTGTGGGCTCTCGTACGCTGCTATTCCAGGTAATCAACTAAATTCCAATTTTTTCAACTTCATCTAATGTAATCTGGTCGTCGGTGCGATCATAAAGCTTGGTGGTGCGCGGACTTTCATGCGCGGCCATCGCCTGGGCGTTTTCGAGCGATCCGCCGTTGTCGAGATAGGCCGTGATGCCGGTGGCGCGGAAAGTGTGGTTGCACACGGCCGTGGGAATGCCCGCGGCCCGGGCGCGGCGCTGGAGCATGCGCCAAGCGTCGGACTGGGTCATGTGGCGATCTGTTAAGACCCCAGTTCGTCGGTAGCTGGTGCGAAAGAGCTTACCCTCGCGATCGCCGGCGAGGCCTGCGGCCTCGATGTAGTCCTGCAGGTAAGTCTCGAGATTATGGTGGCAGGGCATAGCGTGTTCTTTGCCGCCTTTTTCGTGGAGGCGCACCCAGAGACGCCGGTGTTGCCAGTAGACGTCCGCCACGGTCATGCCGAGCGCGGCGCCGATGCGCGCGAAGGTGAAAACCAGGAGGCCGATCAGCGCCCGGTCACGCAGGCCGACGACTGTTCCCGTATCGATGCTGTCCAGGAGCTGGCGCGCTTCCAGCGCACCCAGCACCGGCGTTTTACCAGTGCGGACCACGTATTTGGGACCGCGCACTGCGGCGGCGGGATTTACCGCCAGGACCTGGCCGACCACCAGCCAGTCGAACAGCATACGCACGGCGGCCAGCCATTGTTTGACGGTGGGCGGTGAAAATCGGCGCCCGAGCTCCTCAACCCAGGCCGCAACGTGAACCGGTTCGATATCAAGCAATCCAAAGCCGGCATGATCACACCAGTCGAAGAATTCGCAAGCGGCCCGGTAATAGGCCTTGCGCGTGTTCGGGTTGCGGATGTTCGCGGTGAAGAATTCGACGAAGCGGCGACCGGCATGCCGGCCGCGCGCGGCGATCAACGCCGGCACGACGGCGTCGGATCCAGTTAAAAGTACGACCGGAAGATTATCGGAATCGGCTTTCATCGGCTCTTTTATAGCCGATCTTTATTGAATGATAAAGGACGTTATAATATCTTCACGCGAGGGTAGGGTGCTTCTAATTGCTGTTAACGGCACGGGTTAATCTTCAAGTATCACATTCGTTCAGACGCCGAGCCACTCAGCATCTGGAGTTAGCTCGGCCCTGCGTGAGCACGGCAAAAAGCTCGAGCTGGTTTCGCCCTTCGACCGGACCCCGGACTCGGTGTCGTTGGTGCGAGACCGGATACGCGACGGTATCGGACCCAAGTGCGTTCAGTTATTCAGGAGCCGTCGCCTAGCGGCGCCGATTGAGCCCCTGCGGTTTGAGATTTGTCTCTCGTACGGGTACTGGATCAGTTCAGCAGTACCCTCGTACGACCTGAGTTGACGCCGCAGGAGAATCAGATCATGAGCGATATGACTGAACAATTCGAAGGTGGATGCCTCTGCGGCGCAGTCCGCTTTGTCGCGACCGGTCAGCCCAAGGCGATATATTGGTGTCACTGCCAGAGTTGTCGAAGCCATACCGGCGCGCCGGTCTCTGTCTTCGCGCTATTTGACGGCAAAGCTTATACCGTTACCAAAGGCGAGATAACCAAGTTCGATTCTACGCCCGGGCAAACGCGACGTGGCTTCTGCAGTCGATGCGGCTCTACCCTGACTTGCGAAAGCCTGCCTGGGCCGACGGAAACGCATTTCCATATTGGTGCGTTCATTCAGGCCGCGCGCCTGCAACCGACAAGCAAACAGTACTTTCCCGAGGAGCGCCTGCCATGGTTGCACCTGTAATCCGCTAAATCATTGTGCGACACCTCCCCCAAGTGGAGTTGCGCATATAATTCATCCGAGCAACTAAAGACTTTCGTCCATTTAAGCCCACCGCAACTTGGAACATCGAGGGCGACCACCATATCTTGCTGACCCTGTGCTTAATTAACTACTGACCGCTCCGACCGAGTTGTTAGATTGTCATGCATCGGAGGTTTACTCCGCGCTCTGTTTCGCTGCGATTGTAAGCTCGACATTGCTCTGATGGCTCCGCAGGACCGTGCTGAAGAGAGGCCTGCAATCGCGCGTCGGCTCGCCCAGGCTTTTGACAGGACGGCGAACGATCGATACCGCTCTAGCAACAGTAGACCTGTAAGGCAGTTAAACTTGTAAAATACGCTGGCTGGTTTGCGCGGCCCGACGGCGGTTGGCGAAAAGAAGCTGCGGGCCGGGAGGCCGGCAACGGAGATAATTAAGGACTGCGATCGTTTCTGAGGCCATCATGGACCAGCGCCGGAAAACCAATCTCGCGAACTGGAACGCGGGGGTGCCGGTGCATGCCCGCTCCAAAATGTACGACGTCGCAGGCTTCAAGGCCGGACGAATCTCGCTGCATGAGCTGGAACTTGCAGAGGTCGGCGACGTGCGGGGCAAGTCGCTGCTCCATCTGCAATGTCATTTCGGCCTCGATACCATGTCATGGGCACGGCTCGGGGCGACGGTTATCGGCCTCGACTTCTCCGGCGAGGCCATCAAGCTCGCGCGATCACTCAGCGATGAGCTTAAAATCCCAGCGCGCTTTATCTGCGCCGATGTTTACGATGCCTGCGTCGCGGTCGGCGATCAGTTCGACGTGGTGTTCACTTCCTATGGCGCGATCACCTGGCTGCCGGATATCCGGCGCTGGGCTCAGATCATCGCACAATCACTCAAACCCGGCGGCTTCTTCTACATCGCCGACGAGCATCCCTTCGCGAGCATTTTCAATCACGAGGACGACGCGGCCAAACTGGCGATCCAGTATCCGTATTTCCGCGAGGAAATGATCCTTTCCTCCGGCGGCCAAGATTATGCCGACCCGTCGTACAAGAACGAACACGGCAACGCCGAATGGATTCACACGATCGATAGTATCGTTAGCTCGCTGATCGACGCCGGACTCCAGATTGAGTTCTTTCACGAACATTCCTCATGCCCGTGGCAGATGTTTCCGTTCTGCGAACCAGCGGGGCCTGGCGCCTGGCATATCAAGGGCGATCTGATTCCGCTGATCTTCTCGCTCCGAGCCCGCAAGCCATAGGTATTAACTCCCGAGTGCTGGAGGCCGCATCGACCGTTATCCATCATGCGTTCGGCCTTGCTAACCTCGACGAGATCGTGGGTATTACCGACGCCCCCCAACGTTTCCTGGCGGATTTTGGAGAAGCTCGGAATGCGCGCGTTCCGTCCGCCCAGCGCCCGCGCGCGTTTGCATTGTGCCAGTCTGACGGGTGTGAGCGAGTCGCGGATTCACCATACTGCAAGAAGATACCCGCAAGTCGAATGACAGGCCCTTACTTTTTCCTCGCAGCGGCGGTTTTCGGCTTAGACGCTGGTTTCTTTGTCGCCGCCGGCGCGGACACTCCTAAAACCGAGTCTTTCAACGCTTTGGCGGGCGTGAAGCGCAGTAGCGTGCGCGCCGGAATCTTGATGGATTCGCCAGTTGCGGGATTACGCCCCGTACGGGCTTTCAGCTTTCGTTTGCGGAAAATGCCCAACCGGCGAAGCGAATTGATCCTTCCTTTTTGAGCTCGCGCACAATGAGCGCATTGAGCTCATCGATCGTCAACTTCGCTTCTTTCTTACTGATGCCGATCTTGTCGGCCAAATAGCCTACCATCTGCGTCTGCGTCATCCGGCACCTCAGCTTCTTTATCTAGGGTTCAATAAATCCTACAGAGGGTGAACGGGAACGGCGCCGAGTTCAAGTGCCCGGGCCGTTCATGTGCGCGCAGGCGCGGCTGACCCGACCGCGATCCATTCAGGGTCTTTTTTAAGAGCCCTACCCCGTTTTTCCTGACTATTCTTATGACTGATAAATTCTGTTATCAATCACGGGCTTGCCAGAAGGGAAGAGCGGACCACGAACTCGAGGTTCGCTGATTTTGATTTCGGAACCTTGTCCAAAATGGAGATAGCAAACAGATGAATGGTTTTATCAAATTAGCTGGAATGGCTGCGCTGGTGGCGTCGATGACGCTGAATGGCTGCGTGATGATCGAGTCGAGCAGCATTGGGGAACGGAGAGCGACCGGACAGGGCGCGACAGCAACGGCTGATGGTTATGGAATCTTAAGACTGACTGCACCGGTGGGACTGACAACCGGAGCGAATTCCCAATTGGCAGGGAGCTGCCCCAGTGGGAAATTCACTAACCCTCAGACCGAACTTACAATGCGCGATTTCATCATCGTGCAGTACTACACTGTTAAGGCGGACGCCGTGTGCGAGTAGGAAACGCTCGATGGAGGGCACATAGGCGAGTGAGCGGACCCACGGATTCGCTGCGCACTTAAGCAACAGGTCAGATTTTGATTTTTCCCATCTCGTCCAGCGAAAGTTCCTCTCGGGTGCGATCATAGAGCTTGGGTCTTGCGTAGCGTCGCCACTGAGATGTGCGGGGGGTCGCGTTAGTGAACGTGCACCGAGGCTGAGGAAATCGCCCGGAGGGCGCCACGCTGAAACGGACTGAGTGGCCTTGCGCACTCGAGCTGCGTAGCATATTCGCTGGTTTCTTCCAGACTGAACACAGCGCGAATTTCCTGGAGAAAATCGGGCAGCTCGTGCATAAACTCGGCGCGCTGCTCGGCCACTTCGGCAAAGGTCAGCAGTTTTTCACCGATCAGATAATCCAGTGCGTCGGCAAGGCCGAAGTGTTCTTTGACGCGACGCGCGGCCTGGCATTGTTCGATCCATACCCGCTCAAATTGAACCTGTGACATTGCCAGCAACCTCCGTCTATCATGGTTTCAGCTTCATATCGTGACATGGCGAGCCTCATCAAGGTCCCATAGTGGGTCTAAGTTAGGGTTCCCCCGTGGGACTCATTGGAATCGCCCGATAGGGATCGCCCCTCTCAAGGAGCCGCTTTGCGCAGTGCTTCTGTCATGCGGATCTGCCAGCCTCTGCCTGTGGCCTTGTATCTAGCAAGCACGTCCTCATCGACTCGCAGCGAGACGGCCCTCTTGACGGGCTTTCTCTGCGGGCCGCGCTGGCCGCGCTTGCGCTTCTCGGAATAGGCCACAAGGTCAGGGTGGACGTTTGAAGCGGGCCGCGCCCGCGCGAAGTCATCCTCGGTCCATTCGGGATTGTCGCCATCGGTCAGTTCAGGATTTGGCTTTTTCATAGCGTTTCACCTCTCTGTTGTTAGCCCGGCGCAGGCTGATGATCCGAAGTGTCTGGCCGCGTTTCGTATAGACGAGAACGTGGAGTCTTCCCTCGATCTCGCCCATGGCCATGTATCGGGCTTCGCCGGCACGGTCGGAGCGCAGAACCAGGGCGGTCGTCCAATCGAATTCGGCAGATAACGCAAAGAAAATGCCTCTTTCCTTGATATTGCGCTCATTCTTGGCCGGATCGAACTCGAACCTCACCGCTTAATTGTACATACGATTAAATCTTAGGTCCAGGCGTAAATTGTTGCAACCGACAACGCGGAGGGTTGAATGTTCGCTTTGATTTCGAGCAAGCGTCAAATTTTGATTTTTTCTATCTCGTTCTGGGAGAGTTCCTCTCTGGTACGGTCGTAGAGCTTGGTGGTCCGCGGCGATTCGTGATTGGCGATGGTCTGGGCGTGCTCCAGCGTCCCGCCATTTTCGAGATAGGTGGTGATGCCGGTGGCGCGAAACGTATGGCAGCAGGTCGAGTAGGGCAGGCCGGCGGCCTTGGCCCGGCGCTTGATCATGTGGAACACGTCGAACCTGGACATGGCTTTTTCGCCCAGCCGCTCGCCCTTGCCCACGCTCCGGAACAATGGCCCCTTCTTGTCACGGGCGATACCGGCCGCCTTGATCCAGGCTGCAAGGTAGCCTTCCAGCTCGGGATGGCACGGCACTTCGTGGCGCTTGCCGCCTTTCTCGTGCAGCCGCAGCCAGAGCCGCTTGCGGTGCTGAAAGAGGTCGCCGCTCTTCATCGCCACCGCCGCGCCGACCCGCGCGAAGCTGTAGACCATAACCCCGATCAGCGCCCGGTCTCGCAGGCCAATTAAAGTATCGCTTTCAATTGAGTCCAGAAGCTGGCGCGCCTCCGCGGCTGCCAGCACCGGCGTTTTACCGCGCTTGACGACGTACTTCGGCCCACGCACCGAGGCCGCCGGATTGGCATCCAGGATTCCGCCACTGGTGAGATAGGCGAACAGTTGGCGGATGGCCGCCAGATGCTGCTTGACGGTCGGCTTCGCGGTCCTGCTGCCCAGTTGCTCGACGTAAGCCGCAACCGTAAGCGGGTCGATCTCGTAGAGTTCGAGCCGCCGGTCCTCGCACCAGTCGAGGAACTGTTTTACCGCGCGTGCATAGGCGGCGCGCGTGTTGCGGTTACGGATGCTGGCGGTGAAGAATTCGATGAAGCGGCGGCTGGTGCGTTCGCCGCGGTTGCGGATGATGGCCGGCAGCGCGTTGAGCCCGGCACGGACGAGCGCCGGCGGCGGTGTCAGCGCCTCGGTCAGCAGGATCGGCGGCTTCGGCATCAGGTTGAGGGCCCTCCCCGGCTGTCCCGCAATTTAGCACATAAAGGAGATTATGTGCTATAAACAGCCGTAACCAAGGGCAGGGGGCCGCGCCAGCAATTTGACTTCGGTTGCCGGCGGGCGGACCGCACGATACCATCAGCTCGTGGCCAGGCCGAAAAAAACCGCGATCAAGCGAAATGCCGTGCGCGCGCGCGTGCGTGGCGGAAGCCTTGAGCTGCTCGACCGGATCCCGCTTCTTCGCGAGGGCGACGAGGTGCTTGTCAGCATCTCGGAACCCATTCCAGCGAGAGACCTCGAGGCCCTGCGCCGAGCCGCGGGAGCCTGGAAGGACATAGTCGACGCTGACCTTCTGATAGCGAATATCTACGCCGATCGCCTCGTCGCCACCCGCCCATTGCCCAGCGTCTGATCGGTGCGATATCTCGTTGATACCGATTGGGTGATTCATTACCTCAACGGCCACCCGGAGATCGTCCGACGAGTTCAGGAACTCAGTGCAGAGGGCATCGGCTTATCGCTCATCTCGCTCGCCGAGCTGTATGAGGGGGTGCTCTATTCCCGCAACCCGCAGCGCAGTGAGGAAGGACTTCAAGCTTTTCTCCGCGGCGTCGAGTTGGTGGGTATCGACGACGCGATCACGAGAGTGTTCGGTCGCGAACGCGGCAGGCTCAGAGCCCAGCGCAAAACAGTTGGCGACTTCGACCTTTTGATTGGGGCCACCGCATTGCATCATGGCGTCGCCGTCTTGACAAACAATCGGCGGCATTTCGAGCTGATCGAAACTCTTCAAATCATTTCGCTGTAACGCCGAACATCTTGGTCCGTGCGCGCCGCCTGATGCATACCGGCTTGAATGAGCACCTACTGAGTGGAAGTGGTCCAAGGCCGCCGCTCGGCGCGAGATAAGCTGAGGCGCGTGCAAAGGAGTCCGAGGTATAGGTCGAATCGGCGCTTCTTTCACATGCACAGCGCAGCGGGCGGCTGATTGTGCGGCGCCATTGTTTTGAGCGACCAATTTGAGCATCCTAAAAGGATCATCGGCAATGCGAAGCCACTGAATCAAAGGAGCACATCTTGGACCTGAACAGAATTGTGGAAGACTTAAAGAAGGAGAAAGGGCGACTCGAGCGAGCTATTGCAGCCCTCGAAGAATCGACCTCCCCCAGGATTGCTGCCAAGAAGACGAGCGTCGCCGCTCAGCAACCAGCCGCATCTAACGGAAAGAAGCGCGGCGCCATGACTCCGGAGGGCAGAAGGCGGCTGTCATTGGCGATGAAAAAACGTTGGGCAGAACGCAAGAAGAAGGGTTCGTAGAAATACTGTCATACTCGGATCGCCGTCGGTTAGGCCTTTTGGTTTGCGGCTTTGACCCCGCCGCTGCAGCCTCAATCGAGAAGATCTCGGTCAGCGTGAAAATAACCTCATGCCATCGGATAGCGCCCGCTTCTCCAGATCGGTCATCACCTGCTCGACGGTTGCCTCGCTTATGATACCGCTTCGAAAGGCACGCATAAGTTGCTTGAACTCGAACTCCACTGCATTTTTTGCAACCAACTCCTGCTCGGCCTGAAGCCAATGATCGAGGTGCCGACCTTCGGGTCGTCCTTCTTGCTCCCAAAGCTGGTAGGAGCGCTCACGAATACGCTGTAGAATATCGATCGCCGTCACATTACATTTCCAACGACGATCAAGATTAACAACACGCGCCCGCTCGGCCAACCGAACTTGGAATGACGCGGTGGTGGGCAACCCGCCGCGCGTCACACCAGCCCGGAGTTTCCGGCTTTCCTCGGCGCCCCCTGGTCGCCAATCAGCCACGCGGCTATGAGATTAAACTCTTTCCATCTGCTTCTGAGTCAGACACCTGACGAAACAGTTGTGCATCATTCGCGCCTCGAAGCGACTTGGTCCGGTAACCATTGGTTCAGTTTTGACCGTGCCAAACCGAGAGCTGGGTGCGTGCCGACGCGGCGTGCATATAGTTCAATCACGCGCTAAAAGTGGCGAACCATGGAGATCGATACTGAGAAAGTGGATGAGGCCGTTCTCGCACTCCTTTATTTGACTCTGCACGATGGCGCGCGAGCCTGGAAAGGTTTCGACTGGGATACCCTGAACCGGCTGCATGCGAAGGGCCTAATCTCCAACCCGGTCGGCAAAGCGAAATCGGTGGTCCTGACTGAGGTAGGAGTCCGAGAATCGGAGCGGTTGTTCAGGCAGCTTTTCGCCAAGCGGCAATCTTAACTCGGTCGAAGGCCCTGGCGTTGGCCCCCTTTCACAGCATTGTCTTTCCAGTGAGTCCGAGCTCCCGGCCGAGCACCTCGACTAAAAATGGATGGCCCGTCACCAGTATACGGACGCGCTCCCGCACCTCGTCGCACTGACCGACGCGCTCCGCTGCGTTTATCGTGTTCGAGTATGCCGCCCAGACATCAACCCCGCTGACTTCGTAGCCGTAACCCGCGCTGAGCCAGCGCAGCGCGGCCAGGCCGACCGTCAACGCGAAGCCGGGATTCTTCTCCACGAAATCATGCGCGGCGCGGGTCAGTGTCTTATGATCGCACGGTGATTGGTTCGCAAGCTCGCCCGCCATATCGAGCTGGCCGGCTTCCTTGGCCGCTGCGAACCACTTGCCCTCCTCGCCGGGCGTCGCCGCGATGAGGTCGCGCAGAATTTGCGCTCGTTCACGCTCCGGATACTTCCGCGCGATTGACCGGTACGTGGCAATGTTCGACGTGCCGCGGTTCGATGCCAACGCGTAACGCTCATAGGCCTCGGCCGCGCGGCCCACCGAAAGCAGTATCTCCTCACACGTTCGCGCAATCCTCGCCGGATTGTCGTTAAGCCCGCGCGACGCCTCCGCATAGCGCAGCGCCTCGTCGGCCTTCCCCATCGCAGCCAACGCCCGGACGCCCCAACGGCGATATTCCCACCACACGGAAGGCGCTTCTTCGAGCAGGTCGAGCAGCTCCTGGTAGCGTCGAGCCGCGAGCATCGACGCCAAGCAAATCGGCGTTCCTTGGAAATACGCACCTGGCCGATGATCCTGCCAATTCGTGCGAAGCGGTTCGACAAGATTGTCGGCCCAGATCGAGGCGAGTTCTCTCGTCACGCACAGTTCGCCCCAACACTCACCAAGGGTCTCGATGTAGGGAATCGCATCCGCCACATAGGCATCCCACAGCCGCTCGAGCCATCTCGCGCGACGGCCGAGGTCCACCGGCACCTTTGCAATGATCGATACCAACTCCTCAATCGCATGATTGACCGCCGTGCCGATCGCACCCGATGAGCTGTCCACATGCTCCAGCGCCGGCGACACCTTCTCAAGAAACAGCACCGCGCCCTCGGCGCCTAGAACCGGATCGCGCCGAGCCACCTTTCTGATCTCGACCACCGCCTCATGGACTCGTGCGATCGCGGGCTGCGAGCGCCAGCCGAAGGCGTTACGCCGAAAGCGCGCCGCGAATTGCCAGCGATCGGGTTTTGCATCGGCCATTCGAACACCAATTGAAATGGCGCTGATTTAAAGCGCCAGTTGAACTGACTAGCTCGATATCGAAGCAGCGCTCGGTATTGGCCCCAATTGCGGCAAGCGCTCAGGCTCAGCCGCTTCACCGCCTCTCACAGGCTCAATTGTTTCGTCGGTCGCGCGGGTTGTCACCGCGAACGGCAATTGCAATTGGAGCGGTGCGTCCGGATGCAGCTCGCGCCACAGCCCCAACAGGGCTTCCGGTACCCAGTAGCGGAGCCGGCGAGAGCGATGCAGCCGGACGTGGCAAGGAATGCACAGCGTGATCAACCAAGACCTAGCGTTACGCTCGTCGCGATGATGAACGACCAGCCGCCGGCCCACTCCGCATATCCGGCACTTGAACCGGTCACGCTTGAGAATCAACTCGCGCAAACCGCCGAACCATCGCAAAGAATGGTACCGGCGCTGATAGCAAAGACGGCAACAGCCGAGAACCTTCAACTCCACCGGCCTGCGACCGCACGCGCAGAGCAAATCCAGCTGAGCGGTCCGCGCTTCCCACAGCACCTTCCGTGATAACGCCTCCGGTTCCACGCGGTTGTCGCTATTGGATGGCAGCGCGATATCGAATGCCGCGATCGCCCCGCCCGATCGCCCACTCGCCGTGGCGAGCGCGGATTACCGTCATCACGGTGTTCACGAGCTCTTCCGACGCCCAGGACGCGGTCGGCGCGCATTGCGGCGCGCCGCCATGGCCTTCTTGCGGCTTTTGACCAAGCCGCCCTTGCGGCCATTTTCCCGGTTCGCCCGCCGCTTGGCCTCGCTGCGCACCAGCCCGCCTAACCTGCCCAGCGCCACGGCGTGAGGATTCTTGCGTGTCCCCTTCTTCATCGATCCGCTCCATTATTCTACCCCCTCTCCAGCGAGACGCAACTCCGGTCGATCCTACTAACAATACTAACCGCTTTGCTTCGTTAGGTCAAGAATCACTATCATGCAATTTCCCAGCGATTGTCACGTGCGCAAAAACGATTTGCTCGAAGTGGCGACGACCCTCAGGTCGCGATGATGCAGTACGGAGGCGAACTCGTACGCAGAATATGCAGGAAACCGGGCAGGCGCGACGCCCTCCCCTCTCTGTCGAACTGATTTAAAGCGCCCTGCCGGCGGCAGGGCACCTAATCACCTATCAGGAAGGACGTTATGAGAGATAAACAGGGCAGGTTGGCGGGGAGGGGTGCCACTTTCAGAATTATTTGGCGTAGAAGTTTCGGCGCTATTTGGCGTTAGCTCGGGATCCGAAGGCAGCGATCGTAGCGATGTTCCTTCCACCTCGCCCACATAATTCTGGGGAGGTCCTCTCGACGACATCACGCGCTACCTCGACTGCTTCTCAGCGTTCCAACCAACGGCTCCAGTGCGTTGCCAGATCATCACCCCGCTTTCGAGCACCGAGCGCAGGAAGGGCGCCTGGCCGCGCGCGGCCTCGATCACGTCAGTCGGTGTGCAGAGCACGAGATCGATCGGGGGAAAACTATGCGCGACAAGCAGGCGGGCCCGACGCAGCAGATGCGTGGGCTCACCGTTCCAGGCGCCGATGAGGAGAAGATCGATGTCGCTATCGGCGCGGGCGGTGCCACCAGCGCGCGAGCCGAACAGGATAATTCGGTACGGCGCGAGCGAGCTGACGAGGCGGCTGAGTGTGCCCGGCGGCAGCGCCGCTAGCAACGCCAACGTCCCGGGCATCGGCGGCACCGGCAGCATATCAGGTTGCCGTGAACTGGAGCTGCAGCACGAGGTCGCCGATTTGGCTTGCGGTAAGCGAGCGGAAATCGGCGCTCGTGGAAAGGCGGAGCTTGAAGGTCCAAGTACCTGGCTTGGTGAGTGACGCTGGCAGCGGCGTTATCGCTCCGGCGGCGAGCAGTGCCGGCGTGCCGGCCATCGGCGTCAGCGTGAAGTCGGGGTTAATGGCCGCGGGCGGCTGCGGCTCGAGCACGAAGGAAGCCCCGGTCCACGCCCCGCTCCAAGAGACCGCGTAGGCGGTGATGCCGGTGATTGTGATGGTGCGGCCACGTGTCCAGGCGGGGAATTTCGCCGCGCTGATCGAAAGCGTCAGCACCTGGTCGGTGCCGGAAGGCGGGGTTGCGAGGAAGCTCTGCCAGGGCGTGAGCGGATAGGGGTTGGCCGCTGTGGCGGCCGGCGCAGAGAAGTCGTTGGCCGCGCTGAACAGCTTCGTGGTGTACTGCGGCGAACTCGCAAGCGAGGTGATCGCAGCCTGCTTGAAGTCCGGGCCGCCATCGAGTGCCGTGTAGAGCACGTGGACCAGCACGTCGCTGGCCGAAGAGACGTCGATCTCGTTGGTGGACGGCAGCTCGAGATGCCAGTCGCTGATCGCGCCCGCGCCTTCGAACGGCAGGTAGCGCGGATCGGTGATCTGGTAGTGGATCTGGTTCTCGAAGAGGCCGGGATCGTCCTGCGCCTGGCTGGAGACGATCGTCTGCACGGCGCCGTACTGGTACGCGAAGCGGGGGTCCTGGCCGACTGGAGTTTCAGCATAGGGATCGCCGCCGCCCGTGTTGAGCGTTGTGTTCATCCGCACCTGGTTGGAAACCAACGTCAGCGTGCAGGTGACGTTGTCGTTCTTGCCGGGATTGGCATAGACAAGGGTGATGCTGACGCGCCTGAGCTGGCGCTGGTAGTGGCCCGGATAGTCGGCGTCGAACAGGGTTTCGGGCAGCGCGAAGTCGCAGGCGCCGGTCTGCAGGAGCTGGATCAGCGGCGGCACCGTTCCCGAGATAGGGGCCAGGCGGGCGAGCGAGATGATGCGGCTGATCTCATAGCGCCGCACATTGAGATCGAGATAGGAGGCGTGCATGCGCAGAAGATCGGCCATGAGCTGCTCGCCGGCGAGCAGGCCCTGGTAGAGGCTGTCCCAGTAGCCGAACTGGATGAAGCTCGCGTTGGGCAGCGCGAGTTCGTATTGGTAGTCGCGCTCCGCGCGTTTCGCCATCGCATACGCCATCCGGTAGCTCTGGAAATAGACCGTCGAGAGCGTTCCGGACAGCCAGTCGTAGAGCTGTTCGTTCGTGAACTTGTTGGTGAGGAAGTCGATCTGCTGCTGCAGGTTGTCGATCGCCGTCTGATGATCGGTCTGCTGCTGCTGTGCGATCTGCACGGCAATGCTGGCGGCGGTCTGCTCGAACGTCAGTCGCTGCGTCTCGATGGTCGACTCGGCCGCCTGCTCGTTCCAGTGGTCGGCGCGCTGCTGATAGTCACCCTGCTGTTTGGAGAGCTTCGACTGCCGGTCGATGATCTGCCCGAGATCGTGCAGCAGCGCGACGGTCGCCGCCGTGGCGTCGCCGCTCTTAGTCCCCCCCACGGCGCCCTGCCCCGGGGGCGGGCCGCCGAAGCCGGCGGCGCCGCCGGAAAAATCGGGGAATATATAGGCGAGCACGGCGAGTCCCGCAACTGCCGCCGAAATGCCGTAGGCGGTGATCATATCGTTCTGCAGATCGATCGAGGTCTGCTCGGAGGCGTTGACGAATGCCGTGGCGTGCTGGGTGTAGAACTGATTGCGGGTCGTCTGCACGGCGATCGCCTGGCCGAACGCGGAGAGCTTCGCGTTCGCTGCGTCCACCTGCCACTGGTAGATCTGGTTCTGCTGCACCAGAAGCTGCTGCTGGAGCGTCGGCAGCAGAAGAGCCAGCGCGTCGGCATCCTTCTTCTCGAGCGCGGCCAAGAGTTGCGTCCCGAAAGTGCGCACGGCCGTACAGAAATTCTGCGCCTGGGCATAGAGCACGTCGTAGCGGTAGTTGGGCAGCGGCGCCGAGATGTCGTTGAGCACGCTGCTCAGATCGACTCCGGCCGCCTCCGCCGCGGCCAGCAGCCCGGGATCCAGCGGCGCGTCGAACAGCGGCAGGGCGAGTGGCTGACCGGTGATCGAGAGACAATGCCGCAGCTTGTAGAGGCGATCGGCGATCGTGTTCCAGCGTGCCAGAAGCTGATCGTTAGGCGGAATCTTGAAATAGAAGGTTTCTGGCGCCGGTAGCGGTCCGCCATCACCGCCACCGCTCCCACTGCCCGCCGGCAACACGTTCTCGATCGCCACCATCGCGTTGGCGAAGGCGTCGAGGTCCGGTCGCAGCGTGTTGAATGAGGCATCGGCGCGCGGTGGTGGCGGCACCGCCTGCGGCAGCGGCCCCATGATCTCCGAGGCTCGCACCAGGAGCAGCGTCGCTTGCCCGAGATTCTCGCGCGAGGCGGTGGCGAAGAGATTGTCGGCCCAGCCGGTGAGCGTATCGACATAGGCCATCACCACAGCCTTCATGTAAGCGACCGGCCGCTGGTCCGCGACGAGGAACGGGTTGAAGGGATTCTTCTCCCAGGTCTGCACCTCGAAGAGTGCGGCGGGGTCGTCCTGGTTCACCAGTTTCAGGAGATCACTGATCTGCTGTTGGGCGGTAGCTGCGGTGGTGGAGAAGGGGAGTGTGACCCAGTAACGCTGCGGTACGGGTGCGGGACCCGCCGCAGTCGGATTAAAGATGTATTCGAGCCACGAGAGCGCATCCTCGAACTGCTGGTTATGTCGCAGCGCCTGGCCAACGTAGAGCGGGACGTGGAAGAAGAGCTCCCAATTGTAAACCGAGTAGGCGGCGCTGCGGCTGAAATCGATAATCTCCCCGTCCTCGCCCCAGTTTACGAAGCCGACCACCGGGTTATAGGTCGTCTGGAAGCTGAAATTGTCGCCCTGCGAAGGATCGACCGTGGCCGGCGAGGCTTGGAGCGTGGGGCTGTAGAGCGCGGGCAAGCCGGCATTGAAGATTTCGTGCCAGAACAGATCCGTGTAGGGATGGTAGAAGCGCTGAAAGGAATAACGGATCTGATAAGGCACGTCGGCCGGGTTCGAGGGCACCACGGGACGCCACTGGCTGCCGTACTCATAGTAGCGCGTCGCTTGCACGTAGTAGGCCCGCTTCGGGTCTGTATAGACGAAATCGTTGGCGGGATCGAACTGCAGGTCCGTGGCCGGACCGATCACGGCATAGGGCGCCTGGGCGCTTTGCAGGAGCGGCCCGACGTTCTGTTCCTGCGCGCTGACCGTTGTGCTGAAGTAGAGTGGGATTGCCGTTGTCGCGCCGGAACCGATCGGACTCGTGACCAGAGCGCCGGCCTTGGGCAGCAGGGAGGAATCACCGATCAGAGGCGAGTCGGGGCCTGTGAGTTCCGTGAGTCGCTCGGCATCGTGGCCGTAGTGTGCCTGTGCGTAGACAAGATAGTCATTGATGAGCAGGCCTTGCAGGATCGCCCGGGTGTTGCGCAGTTCCAACGCGTCGAATCGCCCGTCGAAGACTGCGCGCCCGACGTGAAGAGCCGTGTCGGAGGCCAACGACCGCGGATTCGCGACTAGCGCGTCGAGCGGGCCCACATTGAGATCGAACTCGTTTTCCTGTGCGCTTCCTCCACCAAGGCCCACAATGAACCCGAGAAATCCGACCAAACCTGTGTAATCAAGATAGCGGAACACGTCGATCCAAAGGTCGGTGCGGCTGCTGCTGGTCGGCAGGTTGACCTTGATTGTGTAGAGCGCCTCCACCATGCGCTGTGTGGCATTCGCATTCGGTTCCAGCAACAGGAGCGGCGCGTCGTAGAGCGTGCCACCGGCATAGGCGGTTGGCGTCCATTGATTGTTGCGCCAGGCGCTCGAGGCGATACGGATCTCGGCGTGGCGCGCCGGCGGACCGCTCTTTGAGGAAGAGGAGCTTGCTTGCGCCGGCGGGAGCGTCTGCTGGGGCTCGTTGGCCAGCGAAACCTCGGCCCAAAACAGGAAGAGGCTGCGCCGATGCACGACCGGAACCACCTGATGCGCCTTGATGTTGAGCGCGATCTTCACCCAGGGGCTCCAGGCGCCTGACGCCAGGGTGCGATGGTAATAGACGGGTGGATCGGAATGGGTGCGCGCGATCACGTGCACGGTGTCTGTCACCGGGTCCTGGCACATCCCGACGACGCGCAGATGCGCGATATCGTCGAGCCCCTGGATGTAATCGAGCACGACAGTCTCCAGCGCGTCCGCGGTCGCATTGGTCTGCCGCGTCGCCTGCATGAGCTGGACGAAGAGTTCCGAATTATTGGGCCGATTGGCCTCGACCAGCCAGTTCTCCGGCCAGAGGAAGATTTCGCGGTTGGCCTGCCAGAGCCGATAGCGCTTCATCCAATCCCATTCCTGCCAGGTGTCGTCCTGGCTGGTGTCGACGTTCGCTTCGAGGTTCATCAGGCAGCGTTCAACGAAAAGCTGAACCGTCTGGTACGCCTGGACCACACGCGAGGTGTCCATGCAGGAACTCATCCCGGTGTCGATCAGGAACCAGTCGAACAGGCTGTCACTGTCGGTGCCCCAGGGCATCGGCGCCCAAGGCGTGCTGGCCGTATTGCGCTGGCCGGTGAGGTACGCGACCAGCGCATCGCGCCGGTTCTGACGCAACGGGTCGTTCAGCGCCTGCGCGGGCGCGAGCCAGGCATCGTTGGTGTAGCGCGATTTGAGCGAGCTCAGCGCCGAACCGGCGGCGGCGGTTTCGTCCGGGACCTCGATGCCCCAGCTTGCCAATGCCAAGCCACTGCCACCCGCGGCGGCGGCCATGGCGAGCAGCGTGCGCAGCCGGCTGTAGGCGGCCGGGCTCTTCCAGTCCCCGGCTGCGAGCGAGAGGCCGATGGCGCCGGAGAGCGCGGCGACGTCAGTCGCCAGCACGCCGGCGATGCCCGCGAAAGCCGCTTGCGCCGCCGTGTCCGAGGCGATGGTTCCCCCGTGGACCGCGCCGATCAGGGTGAACAGGCTCGTGATCGGAGGCGGCGGCGACAGGGTGGAGTTACTGAGTGCGACGAAACTGCGGTTGAGCTGGACCAGCAGCACGGTGGCCAGAAGCTGATCGATGCTCTGTGCAGCCTGCCCGGGCACCACCGGCAGGTTGGCGAGATCGAGCCCGGCATAGACTGCGGCATTGGGAACCATCCACGTGAGATCGGCCTTGACGAGATGGAGCTGGCTGATGACGACGCCGATCTTATATATCAGGCGAATCGCGTTCGACGCGGCGGTCAGCACGGTCGGCGGAACGGACGCGGCGAGCAAACCTGGATCGGTCAGCGCAGCAAGGAGCGTCTCCGTACTTGCGGGCACCTGCGGGACGATGAGCGTGTTCATCAGGTAGGCGATGGTGTCGGCGGCGAGCGCGAGGTCGCTCGCAACGGCGGCGACCACCTGCGTTTGAGTGAGGTAGCGCGCGAGCGGAGCGAGCACGAGGTTTGCCCGCGTCGCGACGAGTGCCGCCCGCGCGGCGATCGCGGCACTGGTGGCCGTGGTCGGCAGAGGGGCCAGAGCGGTGAGTGTGGCAACCGCGTTGGCGAGTTCCGCCGGCGTCATGAAGAAGACGAACTGGGCGTTGATGAAGGCATTTGCTGTCGGATCGGTTCCGGTCGGACTGTAGCTGCCGTCAACGATCCCAAGAGCGATCTTGGCCTGGCCTGGGTCGGCGAGGCTCGGGTTGGCGGGGTTGGTGGAGGGCGGGAGCTGAGCGAATTGCTTGCCAAGCACGGTGTAGGGCGGATCGCCTGAGCCATAGACCGATTGCTGCACTTTCTGCATCGCCGCCGTAACGTCAACGATGTCGCTCGTCACCTGCGCGTCGGTGATGCCGCTCTTCGCCGGCGCGGTGCTCAGCACATAGGTGAGCTGGTCGACACTGAACCCGGACGCGGAGATCTTTCCGGCGCGCTGGACGAAGGCGAGCGTCGCGGCGGGCGTTGCGAACACGCCGGAGACCGACGGCGACGCGATAGTCAGAAGGTCGGAGATCGCGAACCTGAGAGATCTCGCCAGCAGGACAATGCGATAGATAAAGCTCAGATTGTCGAGCGTGCGATGATTGTCCGTGAGCGCGAGCAGCGTTGCCGCATCGGTGGCGGAGATCTGGAACGCCGCCTGGATCGCCGGGGCGTGCGTGGCGAGGTCGGCGGTGCCGTCGAGCGTGCTCGGCGTCGCATACGGATTTAGAGCCGGGTCCTGGGGACTGGCCGGATTGAGGAAGAGCGTGGCATAGAGCGGCGTCGTCGCGGTGCCGTCCGGGTCCCGATGGCTAACGAGGTCGATGTCCTGAAAGAAGGCGAGGAGCTGGTCGACGGAGAGTCCGGCCGCATTCAGCAGCAGCCGGATCGTGAACAGATTGTTCAGCGTTTGGGGGGCGAGCGCCGGATCGCCGATCGCGGGGGCCGAGAGCAGTAGATCAAGCTCCCACATCTTCCAGCCGGTACGCGCCCAGAGCCGGAGGAAGCGGTGCATCAGGTCGAGTCGGCCGGTATCGAGCGGTGCCAGCGTCTGGGTGCTGGTGTTGCAGGTATCGTCGAGACCTTGGATGGTGGTTACCGCCCCGCCGTGACGCACCCACGCCACATCAAGTAACTCGAGAAGCTGCTCGTAAGTGAGATTTGCTGCCGCCAGAAAGACATTGACCCGCGCGAGGTCGGCCAACGGATTGGCCGTGTTCCATACTTGCGGGAGCGAGGCGGCGCTGGCGGCAGTGGTGATCAAGGCCCGTTCGGCCGCCGAGATCGAAAATCGTGCGCTGGCGATCGGCGCCATCTCCGCGGTGGTCGGCATGCCGTGTAGCGGCAGGAATGCCTGGCGCAATTGCCAAAGTGCGACGTTGGATTGGGCGAGCACGCTGCTCAGCAGGTCGAGGGCAGCGTCGTAAGGCAGCGCGCGCGGATAGACACCTTGCAATAGCAAGGCGTCAGCTGCAGGATTGGCATTCGCCGGATCTGGGGCAGCGCGCAGGATCGCTGCCGAGAGGGTCGTTTGCCGCCATGCGGCCGGGACGGGCGGAGTGATTTTGTCAGCAAGCAGTTCGTTGACGACGTCGATATAAGGCAGGGCCGTATCGGTGTTGGGACAGTTCAGCAGCAAGTTGCCGAGGTCCGGCCGGCGCGCATTCAGTACCGCGAGCGCATTGGCAAAGCCGGTGACGCCGACGGTGCGTCGGGAGAGCCAGAGGAGCAAGTCGGTCAGGTAGGCAGCCGGGCTCAGGATCGAGGTGCAGTCGTCCACCACGCAATAGTCCTGTGAGCCGAACAGGACGGCGAGAGAAGCGTCGGCCGCCACCGCATCGTTGACGATTTTGTAGTATGGCGCTTGCGGCCCGAACGCTTGTGGCCAGAGCCCGACGACGCCGTTGTTGAAGCGTGTGTAGAGAGAGAGCGTGGCGGCATAGCGCGTGCGCGCAAGCGCGTAGGTCTTGTACGCATCGATTGCCGCCACGCCGGCGGCGACGAGCTTCGTCACGAATTGCTGCTTGCCGAGCATCGAGATGGAGGCCGCCGCGCCAAGCCCTATGGAGAGCAGCGTCTCGCAGATATCGACGTGCGGAACTATACGTAGCACGCGCTGCATCGCGCCGAGATTGGCCTTCACGGCTGCCTCGTCGGCAGGTGCGATGCCAGCGAAAGCCGCCGCCCCCGCGGTCGTCAGGTACGCGTTGAGGTTCTGCCGCCGGAGGTCGAGGGTGGCATTGTTGGTGAAAAAAGCGGTGAGCGGAGCCTGCTGTGCCGCGGGGACAAAGTTGACCGCACGGGCGGAGAGAGCGGCAGTCGGGTAGGCCGCCGTGACGCGGTTGTATATCTCTTTCGCGAAGGTTCCTGCAGGGTCGGCGCCGGCGATGTTGCCGGGCACTGCGCCGGCGCCCGCTGCGTTGATCAGGTCGAGCCAGTCCTGCTCGGAGAGTTTTGCCAGGTCCGGCATCGCTTTGTAGGTGCCGGCCGAGAAGCGCTGCTGCACGGCGCTGATCAACGGCAGCGCGTTCTTGACGAAGGCACCGATCGAGAGCGTCTGCCGGATAGATGCCACCTCGTCTGCCGTGAAGCCGTGCTGCCCGTCGGCGAGCGCTGCCCAGAACTTTCCGAGCGGTTGGGTGTTGGCGGCGAGTGCCTGTGCGAACGCCGTCTGTTTGTCCGCAGCGAGCCCCGCCGCGCCGAGCAGTTGTGCGAGCGAGGTCTTCCCGGCGAGATAGGGGTTGTTCAGCAGATTGGCGGTGCGCAACGCCTGCAGGTGCGTGACCAGATCGGGGATCTGCTTGCCGATGTCAGAGCCGACCACGTTCTGTTGCAGGGCGTTCGCGAGCGTCGAGGTCTGTTGCGCGGCATCGAGCCCGGCGATCAGTGCGCCAACGCGGCTGACCAGTGCGTCGATCAGGGAGAAATTCTGCGCGGCGTCGAGCAGCGAGGCGGGAAGCGAGGCGGGCACGCGGGCGGAGAGGAACGCATACCAGGCGGCGGCAGGAACGGAGAATGCATGCTCGAGACGGCTTGCCACCGCAAGCTGCATGATCTGCTCTTTGCTACGGCCAGTGGCGTTGGCCAGAAACGAGATGTCCTGGTGGTCGCCATTCTCGACAACGTCGAGCAGCGAGAGGCCATTGAGTAGAAGCGTACTTGTTCTCAGCAGCGCGCCGTAAAGGGAAGGATCGTTTAGGGGCTCCGCCAAGTTGATAACGGTATCCGCGCTCACTGGCGTCGGCATGGATTCGATCGGCGCTACGAGCCGTTCGCTACGCGCCTCCGCCACCACCAGTAATTGTCCCGGCGCGTCGTCGGGCAGCGTGAACTCCAGTCGGTAACGACCGTCATCCGTGCTTGTGCCGTTCGCCATACGATCGCGTGTACGCAGTCGCTGGCGAAAGAGAGCGACCTCCGCGCCTTCGACCGGCTTGCCGGCCGCGTCGGTAACTGTACCGTGGACGGAAATGTGCCGCCTCTCTCGCGTTTCTTCGCTCATGACGTCCCCCGAACAGCTGTTCGTTGCGCGTTGCGCTACGCGCGCGCGTTGTGGTTGACTCAGCCGCGCCGCCACCGGCTCAGCTTCTAACGAGCTTCGGAGAGTGCTGAAGGCTGTAAAGCCTAAGCACTTTCAATACCATGAAGAAAGGCCCGTGGTTCCTAGCTGGGGGGGGGTGAGTGGGCTGCCAGCGGGCCTTAGCAGATCTGCTAAGCGGCCTTTCCATAGCATCCAGAATATTGAGCGGGTCTTGGAACTGCGGCACCGGGCGCTCATCGCTGCGATGGTCCTACCAATTCGCCCCCGTGGCCACGGCGGTCACGATGAAAGGTGCGCAACATTCTTTCAGCGTCGGCAACGAGCATTGGCTCCGTTTACGGCTCCCCCAATACCCATCAGATTCGGTGCGGCAACTGCGCTGGGTAGGTTCAACCATTGCTGTTCCATTTCCTTAAACAATGCTTTAAGTTGCCACGAGATTGTTCGACCGAAGCCGCCGCCGGGGACCATCCGGCGGAGACGCACCCCTGCTGCGACATCCACCGCCACGCGGCCCGTTCCCGCTCAACCGCCGCCATGACGGCCCTATGTGGTCGACTTCTTCTGCCTCTGCCGCCCGCTCCCGATCGCAACACTCCCCGTCCTCCAGATTGGTGTTGGTCAAGGGTTCCATCGATATCGAACACGACCAGATGCATGCTAAACGCCCCGATCGAAGAGGTTGTCGCTGGCTCTGAGATCGCCGCGGCCTTGTACGAGCTCCAACGTTCTCAGCCGGCCCAGGGCGTTGTTAAACCCGCCGCCATTCGCTTCGTATCCGGCCTTGCCGGCCACTTCTTCTTTGCTGAGAGCGTCGGGATAAACCTGTGTAAGCGTCTCCAGAATCAGCCGCTCGGCCTTTCCCAACCGGCCGCGCCAGTGGTCGATTAGACCAGGACCTGTAGGCAGCGGCTCCCATGAACCGAGCGCTTGGATTCCGGCTTCCGTTATCCCGAGCCGATACCCGTCGCGATCGATCAGCCCTCGCGACCGTAGACCGCCGGGAGAAGTGTTGAAGCCCCCTCCGGTAGCGGCGTAGCCGGTTAGCACTGCCACCTGCACTTTGCTTCTGCCCTGCGGATACTGAGCCAAGGCAGTCAGAATTTTACGTTCTCCAGCGGCGAGTTTGAGCGCCCCATCCAAACTCTCGGCGGAAGCAACGCGCTCGTTTGCCCGTTTCGCGGTCCGTTCAGGCTGGTGATTTAGCGAGGGATCAAGTGCGGTGTCCGCGGCGTGTCGAGCCGGCCACTCGCGTTCGGTCTCCTCAAGTAATTCTTTGAGTTTTGCCAGAGATTGCCCCGTCGAAGCCAGCGCCGCAGTCATTTGCCGAAAGCGCGCCTCCTCCTGCTCCAATTTTCGCTCCCATGCAACGCGCTCCCGTTCAACGGCAGATTTAACGGCGCGCTCGACAGCCTCCAGTTCGATTTCCTGCGCTCCACTCCCGCTCTTGAGGTGTTTGATTTGCCGCTCCAGCTCGGCGACCCGCTTGCGCGCCTCATCGAGGCCGCGGATTTCGTCTTCCGCCTCCTGTGGCAAGTCCGTAAACCTACCCAGCACTCCGCGAATCGCCCGCGACGGCGCTGGCGCCGTCAGGAGATGACGCTGACCAGGCCGCGGATGAGTAGTGCGCACTTGGTCCGAGCGGAAGTGCAGCACTCCGGGCTGTCCCAATGCTGGGCCGAAGGCGTAGAACTCGCCCTGCCCCACATCGCGCAGCTTGAGGCGGTCGGCCTTGGAAAGGCCAAGCGCGTCCCCCGCCCTCACTTGGTCGGCGTCAAGCCACGTGCGGCCGATGATCACGTTGTTGGCCTCGGCCGCGGCGTCCTTGTGAAGCTTGGAAAGCCGCTGCGTGGCGATCACGCCAGCGTAGCCCCGCTTGCGTCCCTGGCTCATCAAGCTGATGACCGCCTCGGTCGATTCCGCTTCACCCGAACCGCGCTCTGGGCAGTAGATATGTGCTTCGTCAAGGATCACCAGAGTCGGCCGCCAAAGGTCGCGCGGCAGATGGATGAGCGAATCGAGAAAGAGCTTTACGAATCGGCGCCGCTCAGCGAGCTTCAAGTCATAGAGATCAATCACGGCCGAGACTTTGTACTCAAGCAACCGCCGCGCGAGCAGCGCGGCATGACGCGGATTGGCCGGCAATTCACCGCTGGCGCCGACCAGCAGCACGTCCGCTGCCTCGCGTAAGCTTGCGAACTCGCCCTCGTTGTCGAGCACGATAGTTTGAATCCCGGCGCGCTCGGCGATGAGCCGGAGCAACCACGACTTGCCGCCCCCGGAATTGGCTTGAATGAGAAGCCGCGTGTCGACCAGCGTGGGCAGATCGATCTCCAGCTTCCCGCCGTCGACGATTTGACCGATGATCATCGCCGTTTGCGCTCGCGCCTACCCGTGCGTCTCGCCTGAACTAGCCTTGGAATAAACGTCTCCCCGGATCCCCCGCCAGCCGCTTCCGGCGAGCATCCGCTCCAGGGCTGCCCGCAGCCGTTTTCGGCGCCCCGTGACCGTCTGTATATACCCGGAGTTGTATGGAAAGACCTTCTTGGCCATAAGCACCCGCACCGTGTCACCGCCCTGCCACTTCAACCGCTGATCACTGCTTCCGGCGATTATGCTATCGGCAAGTTCCCTTGCGATTGGTTCTATCCTCACTACTTCGGCGCGCGGCAGCGCCTGGCGATAGCCGCGGTTGCTATCGCATTGGGCCGTCTTTCGATCGAGGTCCACGCGCCAGTCCTGGAGTTCGGCGCGAGTCGAGCCCTTACCCATCGCCCCGTGCCGCTCGATCCGAAAGCTCAGCACGGGCGGCTCCCAGCGTACATCCTCCATGCGTCCGAGCTTCCCCGCATGCATTCGTTGCGATTCCGCGCCCACAAACTCATGCCAGCAGCCGGCCAGTAGCGCCGTAACACGGCCGGTCTCCGCGATTTCGCCCGGCGCAATCCCGAACAGGTGCTTTCTCAGCAACGCAAACGCCTCTGTCTCGCGCACGGTCATTCGCTCGGCCAAGTTCACACCTAACCGCAACGGGTCTTCGCGAAATGTCTCCGATGGAAATCCTGACCCCCTCATCCAGGCGTCTCGGATTTCATGGCGTGCATACCTTTTCCTGCAGCTCGGCAGGAGCCAGCAGGCGGAAATCCGCGAGATTGAAAGTGTAAATCCGATCGGCGCCGCACCTGGCCGCGCAGCCCAAAAGCAACGCGTCGTAAATCTTCGCTCCGCTCCATCCCCCATTTCCAACGACCCTGAGCGCCTCGACATAATCCTTTTTCCCGATGGGCACGGCCTCGAAATGCGGCAGAATGTTGTCAGTAATGATGCGTACCGCCTCCACCGAGTGTATGCGCGGCTGCACCGGCAATCGCGTGAGTGCCGCGTACACTTCAGCGATCGAGTGAACGCTCATGAACCCCTTATCCTTTCCCACCGCCACCCGTCGCAGTGCCGGCCACGCCTGCGCGTAGTGCGGGTGGCTCCGTTCGGAAGCGGCCACCAGAACGTTGGTATCGAAGAATACTTGCACCGCTTAGCTCTTCAGAACGGACTCGATCCGCTCCTCGCGCACATCCTGAACCACGCGATCCCAGTTCGCGCCCGCTTGCGCCACGCCCTGGTGCACCCACAGCCCGTCGATCCTGATCATCGAGGGACGTTGCTCGACTGCGCGCAAGAACACACCGCCCGCCTGTTCGACAGCCTCCAGTTCGCTGTCCGGCTTTAGGCCAAGCCGCTCCCGCAGAGGCTTCGGCACTACAATCCGCCCCGATTTATCGATCCTGAGTTTCGTGCCATTTGATGCTGCCATGTGCCATATTCTATGGCACCACTCGTTCGGACACAAATCGACCATCCGCGCCCAGGGCAGATCGAGCTCGGGCTAAGGCTTAACCGAGCAACAGCCAGTCACTCTCACGCGCGCGCGCAGCTTCTATTGCGGCCGTAACGGATGCCGGCCTCACCCAGCCCGATGGCGAAATAGCCGAAGCGCCCCCGGATCAGAGCGATTGCGGCCTTGATGTCTTGCGGCGACCAAGACGGGGAAGCCGCGCGTTGCGGCGACATGCGAGCGTCTTTCGCCGGCTTTTGGCCAAGCCGCCCTTGCGCCCGTTCTCCTGGTTGGCGAGCTGCTTGGCCGCGCTGCGGACCGCGCCACCTAACCTGCCAAGCGCTACCGCGTGGGGATTCTTGCGCACCGACTTCTTCATCACTCCGCTCCATTTCACAGCTCCTTTGCCTGTTACCAAGGCATGAAAAGGGCTAATTCTAGTATCGAAGCTAAACGCTTTACTTTGCTAAGTCAATAGACATGCCGCCGGCGGCGCAAACAAAAGAGCTGCGCGCGCCATCGTCAAAGAGGTAAACGTCTGCAAACCGAAAGCGGGCCGAGCTTTCGCTTTAGAGTAAGGATGGCACCGTTGGTTTGATCAGAAAGCGGAATATTCGGAGCGGGCCTTGCGATGTGAAACCCCTCAGGGAAGGCATAAATTCACATCACAACCCTCGGAGCGCCTTCTCAGCCGTCCTCGTCACGTATTCAACCTGGCGCTTGTGGTCGCCCTTCTTGCTGAGGTCGCGGCCATTCAAAAGCTCGCCCTTGATCTGTTCGAACGTCAGTCCGCAGCCGGCCGCGTGTTTCGCCCAGGCCATATCGGCGCGATGAAGATCGCCGGCATAAATCGCATCATCGTGAAACTCTTTAAGCGGCTTCACCCCGACACGCTCTTTGCGCCGGCGCTTGCGTCTGTGCGGCTGCTCGCCCTTCACCGTTGCGTGTTGGTGCTGGTCATCCTGCGAGATGCTGGCGAGTAACTCGGCGGCCTGCGAATAGACCCGCCCCTTGGCTGACCGCAGCCGCGCGAAGGGCCGCATTCCTGATGGCAGCTGTCGCTCCGGCTTGGGGTTGGTGAATCCCGCGAGCCGCCCGAAAT
>VFSW01002548.1_pt1 | contig 27564 bp, 20 predicted proteins | sample 5358111 | NCBI WGS metagenome assembly VFSW01 (sample SAMN11554181, study PRJNA540505) | mine drainage metagenome | isolation source: sediment from site ElyBrook_90M | place: USA: Ely Copper Mine, Vershire, VT | collected 2017 | reverse complement strand
CCCCGCCGCTTACTATAATGTTAATCTGCTTTCCCTTTACTACGTCCAACGGGGGGGGCGGGCCGGGGCGGGGGCGCGCCCCTCACTGCACTGACAGGGTTTCAATCTCCCCTGCTTTCAAAATCCTCACACCGCTTTGACGGAGATACAACGAGATCGCGCCGAAGGCACAATCCAGCGTCCGCCCTCACCGAGGAATAGGCGGAACTGAGCGACTTCAATCCCGGAAAGGTCGCTTCGAAGGACGCCGCGTCGTCATGGAAATGCTTGCAGTTCAAGCATGTGCCGCCCATCACACCTCTCTTGGATGATGCCGGAGTATCCCGTTTACTTGCCGAGGGTTGCCCAGTAGTTGCCGAACAAGAAAACGGAGAGAACAAAACAGAGTACAACATTAACCAACACTCCCGCGGTGAATGCCCCGAAAGGCTTCCAGCCCACGCTCTTGAGTTCCCTGAATCTCGTGGTAAGCCCTATGCTCAGGAAACAGAAAATAAATGCCCATGATCTCAGGGACACGATAGGCAGAATGAGCCACGGCTTCACAACCTTGCTGAAGGCAGGCTCCGCGTAGCCCGCGGTTATGGCGGTCATGAGAAGAGAGGCCACGAAGAAGCCGATGACGAATTTCGGGAATCTCCACCATATTTCCATGAGGCTCGGTTTTTGACCGCATTCTTCTTTTTCCCACTTCAGACAGGATATCAAGGCGAAGATAAAGGACCAGATTCCTATCCACATATCCCTGCCGATTACCTTCATGAGGGTGAAACCTTGGATGGCGGCGTTTTCGTTGCCCGCCATGCGACCATATGCAGTCGCTGCTGCAAAACCCGCGGCATCGGCAAACTCCGATGTCCCTACCCATGCACCCGCCACTCCCGGGTTAAGATTCAGCATTTTCGAGACAAAGGGGATGAAGAAAATCATTACGAGAGCCCAGATGACTACGAGGGTCACCGAGGTGTACAGGTATTCCTTTCTCGCCCCGACCGAACTCGCGATCGCCATCGATGCGGAAACGCCGCAGACAGCTCCGCCCACGCCGAGCACAGAGCCAAGTCTCTTGTCGAGGCCGAATATCCTCGTTGCAACGAAGTATATTGTGAAGCACGTGGCAAGAGAAATCACCGTAGCCTGGAATAGCGCCACGGGCCCTGCCGAAACGACGAGGGTGATCGGGAATGTGGCGCCAAGAAGAACGATGCCCGTCTTAATGTAATATTCGACCCTGAAACCGGAATCGAGCCATTTGGGAAGAGGTGCCACATTCGCGATCAGAAGCCCTACTATGAGCGCCACCAGCGGCGGCTCGAGATTGTATTTCGTCGCGTCCACCCATCCACCGATGGCAAACATGAGAACGGACAGCACATAAAGGACGATGAAGGACGGGACAAAACTGGTAGTCTTGATCCCCATTATTCTGGTGGAAATACCGAAGATCACCAGCCAGCAGAGCAGTTGCAGTGCATAGAGATGGGCGTTCTGGCCAAAATGGGTCATGAGCTGGTCGAGAGAAGACCACTTAAGGCCTCCGGGATTGATTGCCAGGGATCTCACCACGGTGCTTTCGTTCAGGAAGGCCACGAGCGCGAGCAGCACGATGCCGATTCCGAGGTAGATCGCCCACCAGTCTTCCTTTAAGTAAAGTTCTTTCCACCCCATGAGAAAAGGCTTTGCGGGAGATTCGTCTGCGGCTGTCTTTGTTTCGCTGTACGGTGATGCGGATGTATTCGTGTTTATCACAATAATTCCTCCTTTCAATCAGCGGATATCGCCCTCGGGTTCCCCTGTTCTCCCAAATTCGCCATGCCGGATTCCTGCGGCCCCCGCTTATATCTTGGGGTGCTTGGTCTTCGCTGTGAAGTGGCACCCGCCGCAGTCCATCATCCCCCGTGTATTCTCGAGCGCGCTGCCCTGGTCGTGGCAGCCTCGGCACGTCTTCACCGAGGCGGAAAGGGCATGGTTCGCTTTGAAGACTCCCGCCGCATTATCATTCAGCATCTGCACCGCGTGGCGTGCGACCGAACCGGTGAGCCAGGCGCACCGCTCCGCGCGTTCCTTCGAAAAGGCATGGACCTTCGCTACCTTGCACCAGTTGGTGACGGAGACGTGGCAAAGCTGCGAGCGGGAGACAGATCTTACAATCTGGAGCTTTGGGTTCCTGGGCTCGTAGTCAGGCAACTGCTCCTGTTCGTACCAGGTGTAAAGCTCCCTGATAAGGGCGAAGGCCTTCTCCTTCTTCTCTTTCTCCGCACCGCCCGCAGCGAGGAAGATCGCCATTGCCGCCCCGTTCAGAGCACCGCATAACGTTGAAATACCGGCAACGCCGCCTTCCCCGAAGCCCATCATCGCCGAGGGAAAGGTCGTATACGGCTCACCCACTGTCTTACGCAGTTCTCCGACGATGGCATCGAAGGCCCCGAAGCAGCAAGCGCCCTTGTAGTATCCTTCATAGCCTCTCTCGCCGACGAGGTCCGGATCAAGCTTCCGGTAAGGCCATGGCAGGCCAATGCTTTCTTTTTTATCCGTAGCGGCGCTCCCTATGCTGTTCGAGAGCGGTAAAGAAAGTCCGCATACGGCCGCACCCATCACCAATGTTCCCGTACCCTTGAGCATGCCCCTTCTCGAAAGCTTCATGAGAATCCCCCTCCCTCCCGTTCTTCGGTTAGTGGTTTCCTGTATCTATTGTTGTTCCCGTGTCTCTATCAACCAGTCAGAATGATCAAGCTACCGTCACTTACCAATAACTGTGCCAAAACTGCTCATCGATGAAGATCGGTGAACATCGTTGAAAATAGCGTAGATCCCGCGCAGGTCCTCATGATCGCTGGACGGGGACCATCGGATATGGTGCAAAAATTTTCTTGCAGTGCTAAAGGAAGTATGCACCTACCGTAAAAGGGATTGTCACATTCAGACCAGGAGTCGTGATGAAAAACGTAAAATTGACGAAAAAGCTGATGTTCGGGATCGGCATTATCCTCTGCACTACCTTCGGCGTCATCTCCTACTTCTTCTATTATTACGCAAAGACGTGGTATTTGACAGAAACCTACAAAAAGACGGAACTTCTCCTATCTTACATCGATGCGACCGAGAAATATGTGCGGGATGACCTGAGACCGAGGATGTTTCATGTCTTGCCGAGCGACCAATTCGTTCCCGAGGCCATGTCCTCAACGTTCGTAACAAGCGCGATAATGAAATATTTCGAGAAGCAATTCCCGGAATACATTTACCGGAGGGTGGCCATCGATCCGAGAAATCCCAGGAACATGGCGAATAGGGAGGAAAAGGAGCTGGTGAAAAGGTTTTCCGGGTATCTTCAGGGTGCCGGCGAATGGAGGGGACTTATCACCATTGAGGGAAAGCGATATTTTGTCAATCAGAAGCGAGTCGTCATGGAGGTTCAATGTTTACAATGCCACGGCAATCCTTCTCTTGCGCCCAAATCTTTGATCGACACCTATGGAAAGGATCACGGTTTTCACAGGCAGGTCGGCGACGTAGTGGGGGTAGAATCGGTTGCGATACCCGTTGGCGAAGCATTTCATCAGATAACCCAATCGGCTTTCTTTATTTTCATCCTCGGTCTTTCGGGCATGGCTGCTACCTTCGTCATTCTGAACTACTTCCACTATGTGGTACTGGTCAAACCGCTGAAAAAAGTGAGTTCTTTTTTCAAGTCCATGGCTACCGGGGAGAAAAACCTCGACACGAGATTCGAGCTGAAAGGGGATGATGAGATCTCCGAAATGGTCGGGTCCTTCAATCAGATGATCTCTCACCTCAAGACATCACAAGAGAAGCTGGCGGCGTCGGAAGTGAAATACCGCCATATCTTCGAGGGATCCAAGGACGCCATCGTCCTTATCGATTGCGCCGGGCCCATCAGGGATGTCAATCCTGCGGGGGTCGAGCTATGGGGTTTCGGGAGCAAGAAAGATCTCATTCAGGACCTGTCTCTGGATCATTTTTTTGCGACGCGGGAGATGTTGCATGATTTTCTGGCCCTGATCGGACGGGACGAATTCGTGAGGGACTATGAGGCAATCCTAAGGAAAAAAGATGGAACGGAAATGCATGCGTTGATTACCTCTACGCTGAGGAAAGATCCGGACAATCGGATATGCGCTTATGAGTGTATCATCAAGGATATGACGGAAAGAAAGAGAATGGATGAACGGATTCGAGAGGCAGATAAACTCGCCTGCATCGGGCAACTGGCAGCAGGGGTCGCCCATGAGATAAATAACCCGCTGAGTGTTGTACTGGGTTATACAGGATTGCTTCTGAGGGACAGTCCCTCCGGCGCCGGAGCGAAGGAGAACCTGAAAGAGGACCTCGGAACGATCCACAATAACGCTCAGATGTGCAAAAAAATTGTAGAAAACCTCCTGCATTTCTCAAGGCAGCAGAAAAAACCGGAATATGTCGAAACCGACGTCAACCAAGTACTTGATGGTGTCGTCTCGGTCGTGGAACGCCAGTTCGGCAGGCATGGGACAACGTTGGCAAGGAGCTTTGATCCTTCCATTCCGCCTATCACGATCGATGTCGACAAGATGAGACAGGTCTACATGAATGTCCTTATCAATGCCTATCAGGCAACGGAGTCCGGTGGTCACATACGGGTGGGCACCTGCTATGACAAGGCAAAGCAAGGCGTTGTCATCTTTTTTTCGGATACGGGATCGGGGATTCCGAAGACTATCCAAGCAAGGATCTTTGAGCCGTTCTTCACCACCAAGGAACCGGGAAAAGGAACCGGCCTGGGTCTTGCTGTGAGCTACGGAATCGTTAAAGAGCACAGAGGTGAAATCTTTTTTGAAAGCGAAGAGGGAAAGGGTACAACGTTCAGCATATGGCTTCCGGTGAATGGGAAAGGGCAAGGGGGGAACGCATGAGCGGATCGATTCTTATCGTAGACGATATGCATGATATGCTCAAATTCCTTGAGAGACTTATTAAGGCCGAACTTCACGCCGACGTCTACACGACGGATAACGGGAAAGACGCGATAGAGATGATCGTCGGGAATCCCGTACGTATCGTTCTCGCCGATATCAGAATGCCGGAAATGAGTGGTGTGGAACTGCTTCGGCACGTCAAGGAGATAGATAATTCAATAACCGTCATCATGATGACCGCCTATGGAAGCATCGAAGACGCCGTGGAAACGCTTAAGCTCGGCGCCTACGATTATGTGACAAAGCCGTTCGATGAGGAGAGATTACTTCATACGCTTAAGAAGGCCATAGAGTATGACGGTCTTTTTCAGAAAAACGTTGATCTCGAGAAAAAGATCAAAGCAAGAGAGGCCGCGGAAAGTCTTGTCGGTAAATCTCCCCCGATTCAAAGACTGGTGGAGATAGTGAAGGTCGTGGCGCGAACGGACTTGACGGTCCTCGTGACCGGCGAGACCGGGACGGGCAAGGATATCGTGGCGAGGATGGTTCATGCCCTGAGTCAACGAACCGACGGGGCTTTCGTCCCCGTGAACTGTCCCGCCATTCCGGAAAACATCCTGGAAAGCGAACTCTTCGGCTATAGGAAAGGGGCCTTCACGGGCGCCACGCAGGACAAGAAAGGACTTTTTGAAGCCGCCGACGGCGGGACGATCTTTCTTGATGAAATCGGAGACCTGTCTCATCCACTTCAGGCGAAGCTCTTGAGGGTTCTGGAGACAAAGGAGCTAAAGCCCCTTGGTGAAGCAAGGATTCATAAGATCGATGTGCGGGTGGTCGCTTCAACCAACCAGGATCTCAAAGAAAAGATAGCTCGAAATCAGTTCAGAGAGGATCTCTATCACCGATTGAATGTCGTTTCGATCGTCACGCCCTCCCTCTCTCAAATTCCCGAGGATATTCCGTTAATCACAAATCACTACCTCGCCGTCTACTGCTCCGAACTCAATGTTGCTCCGAAGAAATTCTCGGACGATGCACTAAAAGTGCTGGCTTCGAGGCGATGGAGCGGCAATGTACGGGAATTGCAGAATCAAATTAGGAGGATTGCGATATTCTCAAAGGGCGAAGTTATCGTGCCTGAAGATTTTACGTTCGATTTTTCCGACGATCAGCGCGCGCAGGCTGTGACTGAGGGGTCTCCAAGGCTCGATTATAAGGAGGCCAGAAAAACTCTCCTGAGAGACTTCAATATCAAGTACATATCAGACCTGTTGAAGGAGTGTAACGGCAACGTGTCCTCCGCAGCCAAGAAAGCAGATTTAGAGCGGCAGTCGCTTCAACACTTAATGCGAAGATATGGAATAAATTCGGAGAAATTCAGAAATGGCGCGCAAAAAAGGTAAGGGCAACTCCTTCGGGATCTCCTGTCAAATGCTTTGCCGGCGTTTTTCGTCATAACGGCCTCATGCTGTCAAAGCTGCCCGGAACTCAGCTCGGGCCGACAAATTGACCGACAAATTGATTGACTTCAAAGGGTCAAGGTGATAGGGAAACTTCCCTTGTATCGGAAGGATGGGGTCGGCCATGCTGGACATCAAATATCTCAGACAGAACATCGAGTTCGTCGCCGGAAAGATGCGCGAACGGGGGCAGGAGGTAAACCTGGAGCGCTTCGTGGCCCTCGACGCCCGGCGGCGCGACATCATCCAGGAGGTCGAGGGACTCCGGAGCGAACGCAATACCGTCTCCAAACAGGTCGGCGAGAAGAAAAAAAACAGGGAAGACGCCACGGAACTCATCGCCCGCATGGGGGATGTCTCCAACCGGATCAAGGAACTCGACGAGACGCTTAAAGGAACGGACGAGGAGCTCCAGTCGATCCTGATGACGATCCCCAATATCCCGCACGAATCGGTCGTCTGCGGGAAAAACGCCGAGGATAACCCGGTCGTCCGCGTCTGGGGCGAGAGGCCCTCCTTCGCGTTCACCCCGCGGCCGCACTGGGAGCTCGGCGAGAGCCTGAACATCCTGGATTTCACCCGCGGGGCAAAGATCACCGGCGCACGCTTCACGCTCTACCGGGGGCTCGGCGCGCGGCTGGAGCGGGCGCTCATCAACTTCATGCTCGACCTCCATACCCGCGAGCACGGTTACACCGAGGTCCTCACTCCCTTCATGGTGAACCGGGAGAGCATGACGGGCACGGGGCAGCTCCCCAAGTTCGAGGAGGACCTCTTCCGGATCGATGCCGTGGACTATTTCCTCATCCCGACGGCGGAGGTCCCCGTGACGAACATCCACCGGGACGAGATCCTGGCTGAGAAGGAGCTCCCGATATACTACGTAGCCTACTCCCCCTGCTTCCGCGCGGAGGCGGGTTCTTACGGAAAGGACACGCGGGGGCTGATCCGCCAGCACCAGTTCAACAAGGTGGAACTGGTCAAGTTCGCAAAGCCGGAGGACTCTTACGATGAGTTGGAAAAGCTGACCCTGGACGCCGAGGAGGTCCTGAAGAGGCTGCAGATCCCCTACCGGGTGGTCTCGCTCTGCACGGGGGACCTCGGTTTCTCCTCAGCGAAGACCTACGATATCGAGGCGTGGCTCCCCGGGCAGGATGCCTACCGGGAGATCTCCTCATGCAGCAATTTTGAGGAGTTCCAGGCGCGCCGCGCGGCGATACGGTTCCGCCGCGAGGAGGGCTCGAAGGTGGAATTCGTCCACACCATGAACGGCTCGGCGCTGGCGGTCGGGCGAACCCTCGTCGCCATCCTGGAGAATTACCAGCAGGCTGACGGGAGCGTCGTGATCCCCGAGGCGCTCCGGGCCTATATGGGGGGAGTTGACAGGATTACCGCCGCGGGGTAGCATAAAACACATGCGGAGGGATGGCCGAGTGGTCTATGGCGGCGGTCTTGAAAACCGTTGACCGAAAGGTTCGCGGGTTCGAATCCTGCTCCCTCCGCCAGTAACGATTCCGACCTGCCGATCCGGGTCGTCCAGAACCAAAAATGATCGCGGAGAGATGGCTGAGTGGCCGAAAGCGATCGCCTGCTAAGCGATTGTACGCCCTTCAAAGGTGTACCGCGGGTTCGAATCCCGCTCTCTCCGCCATTTTCCTCCCATCCCGTTTTCACGCGATTGAGGGATCGCGGCAGCGCGATTCTTCCCTGCTCAGCCTTTATCCAGGCGCGTAATTCCTTCTTCCCTCGCCATGTCAACGGCTTCCCTGAATTCCTTCCCCGTGATTCTCCGGCTGAGCGGAGATGCCGGGGGGATGAGTTCGCCGCAGGGATGGTACTGGTCCATGATGTTGACATAGGTGTTTCCGGAAATCTCCCTTGCGAGAAAGCGCATGGCCTCGCGGGTTCCCGCAAGCCCCTCGGGAAGGACAAGATGCCTGACCAGGAGTCCGCGCATCGCGATACCGTCCTCATCGACTTCAAGATCGCCGGTCTGCCGATGCATTTCCTTCAAGGCCGCCGTGACGACCTGGGGATAATCGGGCGCCTCGGCATACATCTCAGCCACGTCCCGGCGGGTAAACTTGAAGTCGGGCATGTAGATATCGAAGATGCCGTCCAGCAGCTTCAACGTCTCCACGGAATCATACCCGCCCGTGTTGTAGACCAAAGGCACGGTGAGTCCCCTCTCGATGGCTTCCGGGAGGGCTTTCAGGATATGGGGGACGAAATGGGAGGGGCTGACGAAGTTTATGTTATGGCAGCCGCGGCGCTCGAGCTCCACCATGATCCCGCTGAACTTCTCGAAAGAAATCCGGTATCCCTCACCGAGACGGCTGATACCGTAATTCTGGCAGAAGATGCATCCCAGGTTGCAGTGGGTCATAAAGATCGTGCCCGATCCATTGCGACCCACGAGCGGCTTTTCCTCGCCGAAGTGGGGCCCGTAGGAGGATATTTCCGGGAAATCGCCAGCCCTGCAAAAGCCCTTTTCCCCGCGGGTGCGATCGATGCCGCACTCGCGGGGGCTGACGGTGCATTCCGTGAGCAGGGAAAAGGCCCGTTCGATCCGCTCGGGGAATAGCCCTCGTTCGTAGGTCGCCAGGTAAGCCGCTCTGAAATCGGCCCGCTTCATGAAATGCTGCCTCTGTATCGAAACATATGGCTTTCGGGGGAGATGAGCATCAAGAAAATCGCACCTGAAGACTGATGTTTCAAGAGCGGAGATACGGGGCATCCCACAGGCTCTTTCAGACGGATTGCCCGGTGCGCCTGTCGATGCTGTAGGAGCTCCCCTTGTTCTTCTTGGCGAAGTGCTTCATCTCCGAGGCCGCCCCGGTCAGTTCTCCGAAGTGGGAGAAGTTGCGGACGGCGGTGTCCGTGACGCCGATGGAGATGCCGATGAACGGAAAGAATCTCGCGATCCCCTGGCGGCTCACCGACTCGACGCCCCCCTTTTCCCGATCTTCCGGGTCGTAGACCGTGGGGATGATCTGATCGAAGGCGTGGATGATGTCGCGACAGGCCCCCTCGATGAGACCCGTCTCCATGATGAAGACGAAGTCGTCGCCGCCGATGTGGCCGATGAAGCTGCCCTGCGGCTGCTTGCTCTTGACGATGTTGAGGATGAGACGCCCCGTGATCTTGATGACCTCGTCGCCGCGGCTGAAGCCGTACCGGTCGTTGAAGGGTTTGAAATAATCCAGATCGGCATAGGCAAAGGCAAAGGCCTCGCCGCGTACGAGACGATCCTCGATCTGCCGGTTGATGGAGATATTGCCCGGAAGTCTCGTCAGGGGATTGATCTCCACGATCCGCGCGGAACGGCTGACCGCCAAGAATACGCGGGAAAGAAGATCCCGTTCGAGATCGCCCTTCCGGAGATAATCCTCGACAAGCAGACCCTCCCATCGCGTGACCGGCGGGCGATCGCCGATGACGGCCAGGATCGGGAGCTGGTTGAACATCGGGTCTTCCTTCAGGGTATTGATGCTCTCCACCGTCGCGTCGTCGCCCGAGGCAATATCCGCGATGACCAGGCTGGGGATGTCATTGTAAATCGAGTCGATCGCCGAGACCATGCCACCCAGGACGATGGTGAGAAAATGCGGAGAGAGAAGCCGGTCGGCGAGGTTGGTCAATAAAGGGTCCTGGGAGACGACAACGATCTTTTTCATAACGCTACAGGGTCAGGCCGCCGGATTCATCCCGGCATGCTTCGAGCTTATCCAGGACCTCCCGGATATCCGCCTCCGTAAGGGCGAGGAGTTCGAAGGCCGCCGGATGGACGGCGGGCACGAAGGGATCGCCTCCAAACCCGAAGCCCCGCGCGCGCACCAGGATGTCCGAAAAATGGACGATTGCCGTCTCCAGGGGGGCGATTTTTGTCAAGCCCGGACGGTGGTGGTAGTGGATCACATCCACCAGATTCGGCGGGAAACGCCACTTCTGCGCGAGCCACATGCCGACACCGGCATGGGTCTCCTGGAACACGCCCCGCTCCGCATCGAAGATGGGTATCCGCTGGGATGCGGCCTGGTTCATCGCCTCTTCGTAGAGCGGTGCATACTCCATGACCAGGATCACCTTGCCGATATCGTGCAGGAGCCCCGCCACGGAGACCTCTTCCGGGTCCTTGATCCCCTTTTTCTCCGCGATTGCCCGGGCAACCGCGGCGCAGCCCACGGAATGGTCCCACAGACCCGCCATGATCTGCTGCATGATCTCAAAAACCGAAATCCCCAACAGGAGCCCCTTGACGACGTTGAGCCCCAGGAGCATGATGGCATGTGAAACCGATGAGATCCGTCCCGGGAAGCCGTATATGGCGGAATTGACCATCTTGAGGACCTTCGTGGTCAGGGCCGGGTCCCGGGAGACGAATTCACTGATCTCGCTGAGCGTGATGCCCGGTTTTCCGATCACCTGGGAGATCTTCTTGAACGTCCCCGGTGCGGTCGGCAGGGCGTTGATATTCTCGATCTTCGCCCGCTGTGTTCTGATGTCTATTCGTTCCAAGGAATCTGTCACCTGTCGTTGAAGGGGGTTTTATTGATAGAGGCTCTCAATCTGCTTCCGGACAATGCTCTTAATCGACGCCATGTACGGTTTATCCTGGACGGTCTCGAACCTCGTCTCCAGTGCAGCAAGCGCCTCGTCGAGGGGGACATCCTGTTCGGAAGGTCCTTCCACGTAGATCCCCTCCAGATTCATGTCCTGGATGTTCCCGATCCACCGCTCCGTCAGTTCGGTTCCTTCGCCCAGGAGCGTCATCCCGTTCTTCCCGATGATTGGTTTGGCCAGTTTCATCCCCGGCAGCAGTTTATCGCCTGTGATTTTCGGCATATCCGTCTCCCCGTTGCAGGCGCCTTCGGACTATCGCGGCACCCTTTAATTATGTTCGGAATATACGGCCTTTCACTTAAATATTCAAGGATTCTTATCCTGCGGCAGGATCGTTGAGAAAAAAAATATGCCGACTTGACCTGAAGGATCTGTTATGAGAAAGAACTATGCAAATGGTGGTGGAATCAATCGAAACACCCTGGATATTTGAGTCGGAACAGGGTGGCGGCTTCCTTCGGGATCCAGTGGCGGAATCAGCGGAATCGGCAAGACCTGCGGATCAAAGTTGAAAAGGCATAGCGGTAAATAGTCTCTTACATCCTCATTAATATCATGGGATCAAAAAAAAATAAAAATAAGTCGAAGCAGGTAACCCTCGCGGGTAATGCACCAGAGATAGAAGCTGCTACCGGCCGACACCCCTTGGGAATTCATCCCAATGGTAAAATAGCTCTCATATTGTCAGCTATTCTGTTACTGACAATAGTTGTTTATTCTCATTCGATAAGCAATGGTTTCGTAAACTGGGATGATGACAAAAACGTCTATGACAATCTCTCCATCAGAGAGCTATCAGCAGGCAATATAAAATTATATTTTACGAAGCCATTGCTTGCGATGTACACTCCGCTTGTCTACATCTCGTTTGCAATAGATTACAAGATCGGCGGACTCGATCCGCGCGTATATCATGCCACCAATCTGCTGTTACATCTGCTGAACATAACACTTCTGTTTTTTGTTGTACGGCTGCTTACTCAACGAATCGAGATTGCCGCTATTGTAGCGCTCCTCTTTGCTGTACATCCATTGAATACCGGAGCGGTTGCGCCTGTTTCGACGCGGAGTACGCTCTTGTACTCATTTTTTTTCCTTGCGGCGTTTCTTTCTTATATCCATTACCTGAAGACTGATTTCGAGTTACGATATCTTGTTTTGACGCTTGTATTATTTCTGATGGCGCTTCTGTCGAAATCGGCCGCGGTCGTACTGCCGCTCGTCCTGTTGCTCACGGATTATTATTGCACGAGAAAATTCGATGCACGGGCTATAACGGGAAAAATCCCGTTTTTTGTTCTTTCGCTCATATTCGGTATTTTGACCTTTGTTTTCCGGGAAGACGCCGGGCATATCGGAAGTCAGGTCGTTTTTTCAGCATTCGACAGGGTATTTCTTGTCGGATATTCCATTGTCTTCTACATGTTCAACGTGCTTATCCCCGTAAAGCTATCGGCATATTATCCGTATCCAGTCAAGATTGGCGGACTTCTTCCGCTCTGGTTTTATCTGACTCCGTTAGTAATTGCTTCATTCATATTTTTCATTTATAAACTGCAGAACTTCAGAAGAGAGCTTATTTTTGGTGCTCTGTTCTTTTTAATAAATATCATATTGGTCTTAAAAATCGTCCCGATGGGCGGCGAAATTGTTTGTGACCGTTACGCATATTTGCCCTATATTGGCTTTTTTCTTATTATTGGATGGGCATATTGCTGGATCGCCGATAGGTTTCATGGCACATCCACATCTGGCTGGGTAAAGTACTCCTCTATCATTACCGTGGTAGCGTATAGCACTGCATTTTCGGTCCTTTCGCATGAAAGGAATAAGGTCTGGAAGGATAGTCTTACCCTGTATAATGATGTCCTTGAAAAGTATCCTTTCGTTTCTCTCGCGTATTATAATCGGGGCATCTATAAAAGTGAAAAGAAGGATTATTCCGGGGCGATAGATGATTACAACAAGGCTATAGAGTTGTCTCCGGGGTATGCCAAGGCGTATAATAATCGAGGCAATTTAAAGAGTGCAAAGAAGGATTATTCCGGGGCGATAGATGATTACAACAAGGTGATAGAGTTGCATCCGGGAGATGCCATGGCGTATAATAACCGTGGCGTCGCAAAAGTTAAGCGGGAAAAAGATTACGCAGGTGCTATGGCCGACTATAACAGGGCTCTGGAGATCATGCCGGCGTATGCAGAAGCATATGATAACCGTGGAAATGCAAAAAAAGCCTTGAACGATTATCACGGCGCGATGGAAGATTACAACAAGGCTATAGAGTCAAATCCCCGTTATTTGCCATCATATTTTGACAGGGCCTCATTAAAGATGGAGCAAAAAAATTATGAAGATGCGCTTGCAGATTATAACCGGGTTCATGCGATAGATCCTAATAACATTAGGGTATATTACGAGCGGGGAAATGTAAAAATCGTCCAAAAAGATTATGAAGGTGCATCGGGTGAATACAGCAAAGCCATTGCATTAAATCCCGATTACGCAGAAGCATATCAGAATCGCGGTAATGTGCGGCTGATTCAGGAAAAGTATGGTGAATCTATCGCTGACTACAATGAAGCTTTGCGGTTGAGCCCGCAAAATGCGGGTGTTTATTTCAACCGCGCACGGAGCAGATGGAATACTTCAGATAAGAATGGAGCCTGTGCAGACTGGCGCAGGTCTTTTGAGCTGGGGGCCAAAGAGGCCGCTGCTCTGATGCAGGAACACTGTCGATGATAACAGTATAAGGAGCGAAATAAGCTGGTTTGGCAAAGAAGTACTGTAAGTAAATGAGCCCATTAACAATTATAAAACTCGATAGATATGCCGGCATTCCATTGTGTTTTTTATTCACTGGATTTGATCGTATAAGAAATTTGATCGCCTCAAAAGCATCTGCTCCACGTATCCCTAAAAAGATCCTTTTTCTCAAGCTTACCGAGCAGGGTGCAAGCGTGCTTGCCCATTCAGCTATCAAGCGCGCTGAAGATCTTGTGGGCCGCGGGAATGTCTATTTCTGCGTATTCCGGGAAAACAGACCTATACTTGACATAATGGGCATGATAGCGCCGGAAAATATCTTTGAGATACGGCAGGAGGGTCTTGCGACTTTCTGCCTCGACATGCTCAGGTTTTTGTTTATGACCAGAAAGCTTGGGATCGACACATTTATAGATATGGAATTTTTCTCCCGTGCTTCCGCGTTAATAGCGTATCTTTCGGGGGGGAAAATTCGCGTGGGCTGTCATCGTTATTCTGCTGACTTGCCTTATCGCGGTGATCTTATGACGCACAAGATTCAGTACAATCCATACATACATGTTGCACGTCAGTACGACCTACTTGTGCAGGCAGCAATGGGGCCTGTGTCGGAGTGTCCAATGCCAAAGTCTGAGTATGGCGACGTATTGCTATCGGCTCCTTTGGTCAAGCCTGCAGAATATGTTTTCGACAAGGTGCGATCAACCCTTCAACGGCTTGGAGTAAACGGACATAGCCCCATTGTTTTATTAAATCCAAATGCAAGCGATATGTTGCCTATACGAAAGTGGGCGACTGATAGATTTATCGAATTGGCTCAACGGCTGCTTGATACGGACAAAAGACTGGTTGTGCTGTTTACCGGTGCGCCGTCAGAGCAGTCAGTGTGCGAGGCTGTTGCGGCCAAGGTGAATTCTTCAAGGGCTGTCTGTGTGGCAGGGCATACGACACTTGAGGAACTGATTGCTTTGTATTGGATGGCGGATGTGCTGGTTACCAATGACAGCGGGCCGGGACATTTTGCGTCACTCACAGACATTAAGGCCGTTGTCATGTTCGGTCCGGAAACCCCGCTGCTCTTCGGACCGCTTGGAACTCATGCGACTGTTATATGGAAGCGTCTTGCCTGCAGCCCCTGTGTAAGTGCTTTTAATCATCGGAATACGCCTTGCAAAGATAATGTCTGCATGAAGATGATAACGGTGAACGAAGTGCTGGAACAGGTTGAGGGTATATTAGGGGTAGCAAAAAATAAACAAGGGGTTAAGCATGTTGCTTAACCCCTTGTTTTTACTGGCGCGCCCAGGAGGATTCGAACCTCCGACATTCAGATTCGTAGTCTGACGCTCTATCCGGACTGAGCCATGGGCGCGGATCGTTATTTATTGCGCATCGGGACGTCACGGTCGGTGCATGCCGCCCGCCGGCATCTCCCTCTCGACGACGGGCGGTCATTGTACCCACTTTGCAAAATATGTCAACAGGATTCACGGGAAAAATCGTTTTCCCTGCATCACCCCTTTGGACCGGCGCCGTAAAGTTCCTTGACCTTTGTCCTATCGACGGTCCCGTCGCCTCGTTTGGGGAGGGCGTCGACGAATTCGACGTACCCCGGTTTCTTGTACCGGGCGATCCTCCCGCCCACGAACTCGATCAGTTCCTGCCCCGATACACGTAGCCCCTCCTTCAGGACGCACACGGCCTTGATCCCCTCCCCGAACTTCGGATCGGGGACGCCGATCACCGCGACCTCCCGGATGGCGGGATGATCGAGAACGACCTTTTCCACCTCGGCGGGGTAGACGTTCTCCCCGCCGGGCTTGATCAGCTCCTTTTCCGCCTTCCTCCCGACGAAAAAGAGGTACCCCTCCTCGTCGAGGCGGCCCACGTCGCCCGTATGGTGCCACCCCCCCCGCAGGGTCTGGTCCGTCAACTCCTTCTCGCCCCCGTAGCCCGCGAAGACAAGGGGGCCCCGGGTCTGGATCTCACCCGGCTTCCCCGGGTCGACCTCGCGGTCGGCCTCGTCCGCGATCCTCAGGTCCACCAGCGGCCCCGGTCTTCCGGCGGACCCGGGTCTTTCCGCATTCAAACAGAAACAGGTGAGACCCATGGTCTCGGTCTGGCCGTATGCCAGCCAGAACTGTCCGGTGCCAAGTTTTTCGAACCGCTTGACCGTGTCGGGCAGTTCCACCCCGAGGACATGCCTGAGCGCGGAAAGGCTGCACTCGCCGGCGGCCTGCGCGTCGAGGAGCTGGGTCAGGATCGGCGGAAAGTTCCCGATGAAGGAGATCTTCTCCCGGTCGATCATCCTGCCCGCCGTGACGGGATCGTACTTCGCGATCAGCAGGTTTCTCCCGCCGGCGTGCAGCACCGTGAGGGCGGCCATCAACCCGGCGATGTGGAAGAGGGGAAGGATGTTCAGGTAGGCGTCGTCATAGGTCAGGCCGAGGACGGCGGTTGCATGGATCGAGCAGACGACGAGGTTCCGATGGGTCAGCATTGCGCCGCGGGGCTTCCCCTGGATCGCCGCCGTGGGGATGATGACGAGCGGCTCCCCGTCGGCCACGGCGGCAGCCTCGCCCGCCGGATGATCCAGGAACGAATCGAATGCGGTACGGGTTCCCCCTCCATTCCCGAAAACGATCAGCTCCTTCACAGAGGCGCAGCCCGACGCCAGATCGGGAAGGAGTTTTTCAAATTCCGTCTCGAACAAAAATAGCACCGGCTCCGTGTCCGCCAGGATGTGCCTGATCTCCTCGGCGGAAAGCCGTGCGTTGATCGGGACCATGATCGCCCCCAGGGCCGCTATGGCGCCGAGCAGCGGGAAGAACTCGGGACGGTTCCTGGTCAGGACGGCGATCCGATCCCCCCGACGGATCCCGCGGGAGGTCAGCGCGCCGATGATGGCATGTGTCTGCTCAGAGAGTTCCCCGAAGGTGATGCTCCGCTCTTCGGCCTTGATCGCCACCCTCTTCTTGAATACACGCCCGTTTCTCTTGATTATGTCGTAAACGGTGAAGCTGCGCAGGCTCATGGTCCGCTCCCTTATCTATTGACCTATTTGAATTCATTAGAATATCTTGGTGCCGATCTTCCTTCGGTACGCATTAACAAAGCGGCTGAGGGATGTCAATGAGAATTTCCCGGAGACCTGGAATTTACCTTTTTTCGAAAAGCGCGGCACGGAGGGGGAACACCGCCGCGGCAGCACCTTCAGGAAATGCGTGCAAAGTCGGTGCGATCCGGTTTATACTGTCGCCGCCGCGGGGGAAAGCGATTTGAACGTTCACACATCACGGCACGGAGGAGGTGCTTGAGCATGATGACGGGAAGCCAGTACGAGGAGAGCCTGCGAAAGCTCAACCTGGAAGTCTACCTCTTCGGGGAACGGGTCGAAAACGTAGTGGACCATCCCCTGATCCGGCCGTCGATGAACGCCGTCGCCCTGACTTACAATCTCGCCCATTGCCCTGAATACGCAGAGCTCATGACGGCAACCTCGCATCTCACCGGCCGGCAGATCAACCGCTTCACCCATATCCACCAGAGCACCGACGACTTGGTCAAGAAGAGCAAGATGGGGCGGCTCCTCGGCTCCCTCACCGGCTGCTGCTTCCAGCGCTGCGTCGGGATGGACGCCCTGAACGCCCTGTCGATCACTACCGCGAACGTCGACGCCCGTTGCGGGACCGAGTACAACCGCCGTTTCCTGAGCTACCTGGAGTACGTCCAGGAGAAGGACCTCACCTGCGACGGCGCGATGACCGACCCGAAGGGGGACCGGTCGCTCCCGCCGCACGCCCAGGCGGACCCCGACGCCTACCTCCACATCGTGGAGCAAAGGCCGGACGGCATCGTCGTCCGCGGGGCGAAGGCCCACCAGACGGGCGCCGTGAACTCCCACGAGATCATCGTCATGCCGACTATCGCCATGCGGGAGGAGGACAGGGACTACGCGGTGGCGTTTGCACTCCCCAGCGACGCGCCGGGGATCACCTATATCCTGGGCCGCCAGTCCTGCGACACCCGGAAGAGCGAAGGGGAGACCTTTGACCGGGGGAACCTCGCCTTCGGCGGGCACGAGGCCCTCGTCATCTTCGACGACGTCTTCGTCCCCCGGGAGCGTATCTTCCTCTGCGGCGAACACGCCTTCACCGGCGCTCTCGTCGAGCAGTTCGCGTCGTACCACCGGCAGAGCTACGCCTGCAAGGTCGGGGTGGGGGACGTCCTCATTGGCGCGACACAAGTTGCGGCGGAGTTCAACGGGGTCGCGAAGGCCGCCCACGTCCGCGATAAGATCATCGAGATGAACCACCTGAACGAAACCCTCTACTGCGGCTGTATCGCCTGCGCCAGCGAGGGGCACCGGGAGGCGAGCGGCACCTACATGGTGGACACGCTCCTGGCCAACGTCCACAAGCAGAACGTTACCCGCTTTCCCTACGAGATCGCGCGGCTCGCCCAGGACATCGCCGGTGGGCTCATGGTCACCCTTCCCGCCGAGAAGGACCTGCGGGCCCCGAAGACCGGGCACTGGCTGGAGAAGTACTGCCGGGGACGGGCGGACGTCCCGGCGGAATTTAGGATGCGGATCCTCCGGTTGATCGAGAACCTGACCCTGGGGGCGGCGGCCGTCGGGTATCTCACCGAATCGATGCACGGTGCGGGCTCGCCGCAAACGCAGCGGGTGATGATCGCCCGGGGGGTGAATATGAAGGCCAAGCAGGCCCTCGCCAAGCGTCTCTGCGGCATCCCCGAGGGTGAGGGCAGCGATGGGAAATAAAGATGCACGAAAGGAAAAATAACTCAATCCGGCAGGTTCAACCTGCCGGATTGACTACAAACTCAGCATGCTCTGTCATCGTGTAATCGGCGACATTCGGGTCGGCAATAACCGATGACGGCTTAATGTATCCACATGAACGGGTAATTTACTCCTCCCGGACCGAGGTATACACCCTTTGCCCAGAGCTGCCAGTCACCGCCGCGGTCGTATCCGCTCTTGAAGTGGAAATCCAGGTGATCGCCGCTCAGCGACGGATAGTACTGATCCCACCAGTCATCGTGATGAGCCCACGACCATATCTGGATGAAGCATACCCGGTAATCCGCGCCGGGCGTCCAATTGGGGTACCAGTTGCGCCAGCCCACATGCCAGCCCTCTTCGTATTTTCCCTTCCAATACACTTGTTGGATGTCGTTATTTACCGCCACGCTCAGGTTGTAGCCGTCAAATCCGCCTCTGTAATCCGAACCACCGGTCGAGGACGGGAAGCTGCGCGCCGCCGCCAGAAGCTTTTGATAGAAGTAATACCGGTCGATGAGATTGGAGAATTTATCCAGGGCAGCCTTCACCTTGACGCCATACTCGGCTATCTTGTCCTTATCGCTGAAGATGGTCTGCTTATGGTCATTGATATCATTCACCAGCGTCCTGTATTCCCCGGCATAGCTGTCCTTGATTCCGGCCTGGAATGACTGGGCATCCAGACTGGCGATGACATTGTTGCGCGCGGCCAGAGCCAGATAATTATCGGAAAGGTCGCGTGCCGCGCTGAATACGCAGGAATTGATATTGATTCTGCTGGGTATTCTTTTGTCCGCCAAAATGCCCGTCTGTATCTGGTCGAACCGGTACATGTAAGCGTAAAGCTCCGCCCGGTTTTGGGGCGTGCAATTGGCGATGAATTTATTCAGATCGCTGAGCACCTCGTCCACAGATGTCCCTGCGGAGAGCTTCGTGGGATCTCCGCCCCGTGTATAGCGGTCGAAATCGACATTGCGGCCTTGCGTGGCTTTCTTGAACTCTGCCTTGAACTCTTCGCTGGCGCCGAAGGACTTCCATGCCTCGCTGATTTTCGACCGTATGGTTGTGGTGTCAGATGCAGACGAGGTATGGATATGGAACGTTGCGATATACTTGGCGCCGTACTTGGCTCCGGCAATGAAATAATCTCCGTAGGTGTCGCGGAAATGAGCGGGATCGGTCTCCGCCAAATTCTTCGCATCGGTTGTGAAGAGGTATTTTCCGTCCTGGGGGCCGTACTTGCGGTAATTCGTCTCCCGTACGTAGAAGGTAATCGCGACCGTAATATCCGTCTCGCTGTAGGAGTACTTTTTCGCGTACGACGATGATGCTTCCACGGACCCGCCGAAAGCGCTCATCTTCCCGTCGAAGGACATCTCGATCTCACTCGAGTACTGCTGATCGGACTCGATGAAGTGGAGGTGCGTCTCTGTTTCGGTACTATCGGTCGGCGTGGCCAGATCGAACGCGGCGATGGCCTGCACCTGTCCCTCCGGCGGCAATCCGGTGGTCGCGTCGACGCCGTACCCGAGACTGTACTTGTTGTTCCACGGGACCCCCTCGACATAAGAACTCAGGTCTGTCTGCGGAGTGCACACAGGGGCGTCATTGATTCTCGCCAGATGCGCGACTGCTGCCGCAAAGGCCTCGCGAGCGCCGTTTTTGAACGTCTTCGGCGTACCGTCGTTTGCCACCTCGTTGATGTAGGGCTCCAATTCATGCCTGAGAAACAGAATATCCTTGAAGGTATATGTGTAACCGCTGCCGTCTGCTGCTTTGAACAAAACGCCCATCCCTTGTCTGGCAGGATCTTCGATAAGGTCGAAGCGATAACTATGGGTTGCGCCCTCACCATTCGCCTCCGCATTCTGGACGGTGATATAGTTAACGCCGGTCTCGCTGGGCGTGAACGAGAAGGTGATGACGTGCGAGTCTCCGACTACCGAGAGTTCCAGCGGCAACTTCTCTTCAGACCCGGTATATACCGCTACATCCGGGACGAACGTGACTGCGCGCGTGTCCAATTTTTGGGGGTTGTAGAAAACCAGGCTGTAGGTCGTGCCGCCCTCGACCCGGACCGCAAACTCATTGACACTGGTTGCCGAGTCGAGCGTTCCTCGGAAAGTGGACGGCGCAGTGAAATACCCCGTCGAATCAACATTCTCACTATAGGCGGTATACGTGTAACCGACGGCATCATCGGGATAATCGTCAAAGATGTCCGGCACGCCGTCTTTGTCGGTATCATACGCAAGCGTCAGTACCCTGACGGCGCTGTTTCCTCCTCCGCTGCTGCCGCACGCGCTAATGACGACGATGGAGATAGCGACCAACAACATGAACAGGAAATTTTTTAGATGCTCTTTCTTCATTGCTAAATCTCCTTTTTGTTGAATTGAATACACGATCTTGAATCGCTTTCCTGGGGAATTCGAAAGATGAGACCTTATGACCATAGTTCTCGGCCAGTTTCAGTCGATACTTTAGATTTTAATTGCGGTGAGAGATTATTCTTGAGTGGACCAGGTTGATTCAGAAAATCTACGAAGTCGATCCGCGGGTTTGCCCAAAATGCCAAGGGACCATGGCGCCGATGATATGGGTCGACCGATCGCCGAGAATGCCTCCTGCGCCAATCGGGAGTTCCCCTGGGATGCGCCGACCGGCCCCTTCCCCTCGCTTCTCCGCTGAACCTTATTTGCTATCGGCTTTCAGGATAATCCGGCAGTCGGCGACCGTTGCCCCCTTCCCCTCCTCGTGGACCAGAAGCGGGTTGATGTCGAGCTCCAGGATCTCCGGATGGTTGACGACCATGTTCGAGAGCCGTACGATGTCCTTTTCGATGATCTCGACATCCGACTTCGGCCGGCCCCTGAACCCGGTGAAGAGCTTGTAGCCCTTGATCTCGGCGACCATCCGGTGGGCCTCATCGCGGTCGACAGGGGCGAGACGGAAGACGACATCCTTGAACAGCTCGACGAAGATGCCTCCCAGACCGAACATGATGAGCGGTCCCACTGCATAGCGATTCATCCCGAGGATGACCTCATCCCCCGGCACGGCCAGCTTCTGGACGAGAACTCCCTCGAGTCGGGCCGCGGGATCGTAACTCTTCGCGTTCGTCATGATCCGCGTAAAGGCCTTCTTCACCTCTTCTTCCGTCTTGAGGCCGACGACGACGCCGCCCGCGTCCGATTTGTGGAGGATCTGGGGAGAGACGATCTTCATGACGACGGGCAAACCGATCTCCGCCGCGATTTGCACCGCCTCCGTCTCATCCTTCGCAAGTTTTGTCGGCAGCGTGTTGAATCCGTAGCATTTCAGGAGCTCCAGGCCGTCCACCTCACCGAGACGGGTCCTCCCGGCGGCGATGCAGCCCCGGATCAGCTCCTCCGCCTTCACCCGGTCATCCTTCAGCGTGAACGGGGCGAGATGCTCGCGGTTGAGCCAGTGGGCATACCTGTAGAGCGCCCCCAGGGCCTTTGCCGCATCCTCGGGAAACTTGTAGACCGGATAGCCGTGCTCCTGAAGATACTTCACGCCGGCAGAGACATCGACCACCCCCATGAAGCAGCAGAGGATCGGTTTCGGCGACCGGCGGGCCACCCGGACGATCGCTTCGGCCGTCCCCAGGGCGTTCGTCATCGACTGCGGGGTCAGAATGACCAGGGCGCCGTCCACCCCCTCGTCCTTGATCACGGCGGCAAGGGCCTTCTCATATCGGTCCGAATGGGCATCCCCGATGACGTCCACGGGATTGTGGATGTTGGCCGTCGTGGGGAGGTGGCTCCGCAGCTCTTCGATCGTTTCCGGACTGAACTTGGCAAGTTCGAGATCGGAGGAGACGGTCATGTCCGTCGCCAGGATCCCCGGTCCGCCGGCGTTGGTCACGATGGCGACCCTTTTGCCGCCGGGGATCTTTCTCCTGGCCTTGCCGAGGGCGCTTTCGCGTTTATAGGCGAAGGCGTTGGCAAAATCGAAAAGCTCGGCGATGGAGTCGGCGCGAATGATCCCGGCCTGTTTGAAGATGGCGTCGTAGACCGCCTCCGTCCCGGCGAGGGCGCCGGTGTGGGAGGCGGCCGCCTGGGCGCCGGCGCTCGTCCGTCCCGACTTGATGATGATCACCGGCGTCGGCCGGTGGCCGGAGGTGATCTCCTTTACCGCCTCGATGAACTCCCTTCCCTTCCGGAGTTCCTCAAGGTAGAGGATGATGACCGCCGTATTGAGGTCGTCGTGGAGGTAGAGGAGCAGGTCAAGCTCGTCGACGTCCGCCTTGTTGCCGATGGAGATGAATTTCGAGAAGCCGAAATCCCGATCCGCGGCAAAGTCAAGGACTGCGGTGCAGAGCGCTCCGCTCTGGGAGATGAACGAAATGTTTCCGCAGGCGGGCATCCTCCGGGAGAAGCTCGCGTTCAGGCTTACATCGGGAAGGGGGTTGATCACGCCGAGGCAGTTGGGGCCGACGAGGCGGACCTTCGCCGCCTTGCAGAGGGAGACGATCCTGTTTTCGATCTCAAGCCCTTCCTCGCCGACCTCACGGAAACCGGCGGAAACGATCACGATCCCCTTGACCCCTTTTTCGATCGCCTCCTCCACCGCCCTGATACAGGCTTTCGGCGGCAGGATGATGATGGCAAGATCGACACTATCGGAAATCGCCGTGATCGTGGGAAAGGTTTTTACACTCAGGATGGCCTTGGCATTCGGATTGACCGGATAGAGGGTCCCCTGAAAACCGCCTTGGAGGATGTTGGCGAATATGTCATGCCCGACCTTTCCCGGCGTATTCGACGCGCCGATGATGGCAACCGATTCGGGGGAAAAAATCGCATCGAGACTGTTCATGATCTTCCGTTCCTTTCAGGTGTCTATTCATACGGTCGCAGCGAACCGGTCCGAAAAAAATTCGCCCCTGTCGACTACCAGGGGCGGCAAAAGCCATGACCCGTATCGGAGCGATGTCTCTCACATTCATGCAACGATACCATAGGGCCGGATTGACCTTTTCTTCCAGTACTGCCCGCAGGAGGCCTCATCCGCGCCGGTTATGAGGCGGATGCGGACGGATTATCGGGCAACGACGGCCGGGTGTCAAGCAAAAGCTTCCAAAGATACCTATTGCCGCCCCCGGGAAAAGTCGGTAACATAAAACAGGTTCAGCCGCAGGGGATGTGCTCGCTGGCGGATTCAAAAGGGAGGGCGATGCCATTGCCGGATCAGCAATACCGCAGGGCCAGAGATCTTGCCCGCACAATCGCCGCCGAGGTCGGAACGCCCCGTTTCTATCTCGAGAAGGCACGGGAAGTAGCGCTCTCCCATGAGCTCTTCGCCGGCGAACCGCTGATTGCGGCAGGCCTCCGGCTCGTCGCCGAGAGGGGTGCATGCCTCGGCCATGGAACCGCCCACGTCGAAAAGGTAGCCGTCGACAGCGGCGCCCTGATCCTCATCGAAGAGGGGAGCGCCACGCCTGATCCCCCCCTCCGCCGGCTGGTCCTCCTGACTCAGCTCGCCGGCATCCTCCACGACATCCGCCGGACGGAGAGAGATCATGCGGAGCGGGGGGCCGAAGAGGCGCAAAAACTCCTGGCCGGGTTATCCATTCGGGATGACGAATGTGCGGGCATCGTCAACGCCATCCGCAACCATGAGGCCTTCCGCCCCTGCCTCGCCTCCACCGGTCGCGCGGCGCAGCTTCTCTCCGACGCCCTCTACGATGCCGACAAGTTCCGCTGGGGGCCGGATAATTTTACCGAAACCCTCTGGGCGATGATTGCGCTCCAGGGCATCCCCTTCCAGGCGCTCCTGCCCCGCCTTCTCCCCGGGATCGAGGGGATAGGAAGAATCCGGGACAGTTTCCGAACGCCGACGGGGAGGGAATACGGACCGGACTTTATCGACCGCGGCCTGACGATCGGCCGGAGACTCCATGCCGCACTGACCGCAGGTCCCGCATAAGTAGACAACTACCACTGTTTTTCAGAGGAGGAATGGATGATCGTAGTCACCATAAAGACATCCGCCCGGTTCGAGATGATCGACATCACGGACCGCGTGGCGGCGTTGCTCCGGGAAAGCGGGATCAGGCAAGGGATCTGCCATGTCTTTGTCCCCCATACGACCGCGGCGATCACGATCAACGAGAACGCCGATCCGGATGTCCCGCGGGACATCCTCGCGGCCCTCGACCGCATCGTCCCGCTTTCCGACCGCTATCGGCATACCGAGGGAAACTCCGCCGCCCACATCAAGGCCTCGCTCTTCGGCGCTTCCGAGACCGTGCTGATCGACGACGGGACCCTCGTTCTCGGGACATGGCAATCGCTTTTCCTGTGTGAATTCGATGGCCCGCGGACGAGAAAAGTGCTGATCAAACTGACCAGCGACTAAAAACCCCCGGAGGGGAACCCCTCCGGGGGCACGAGACGTCCGGTTCATTCCGTCCGGACGGTTATCTTCTTCGCCTCGACCTGCGGAATCTTGTGCAGGACAAGCTTCAGGACACCGTTTTTCACAACCGCCTCGATCCGGTCGCGATCCACTTCGTCGGAGACGGTAAACGAGCGTTCGTAGTCGCCGACGTCGTATTCGGCATAAACGATGCTCCGTCCTTCGAATTCCTGGGGGGCAATCGCCCCCCTGATCGTGAGGACACTCTTTTCGAGGGTTACATCAACCGTCTTTTCATCCGCGCCGGGTATGTCGGCATACATCACCATCGCATCCCCGGTCTCGATGATATCGACTTTCGGTACGTATACTCTCCGGTTCCGAGTCCTCTCCGTTTCCGCGGGATTCGAAGCCGGCCTTTTTTGATATTCGACGCTGTTATCCATGATTTCACCTCCCTTACTCAGACGTGACCGCTATCTTTCGCGGTTTGTCCGCTTCCGCACGCGGAAGGGTTATCTTCAGAATGCCTCGTGCGTACTTCGCTTCGACCTTGCCCGCCTCCACGTGGAAGGGAAGCTGGATGGTCCGCGAAAAGCGCCCGAAATCGCGCTCCTGACGATGGTAGCCCTCTCCTTCTTTCAGCGCCTCCGCCTGACGGGACCCGCTAATCGTCAAGGTATCGCCCACGACCGAAATATCCACCTTTCCCGGATCGACTCCCGGCAGTTCAGCCGCAACAATCACATCGGCTTCGCCCACCCAGGCGTTCACCGGGGGGGTCTCCTGGCTCACCGACCGGCCTATCCCGGAAAAGACCCGATTCATCTCTCCCTGCATTCGCTGCAGTTCCCTGACAGAATCCATCATTCCGCCCAATCTCCATACCCCTGGTCCAAACATATCTGTCACCTCCCATGCAATGTTACGCTTATATTTTGTAACCGGACGGACAACCATCGCCGCCGACGGATGACATTGCCGCCAACAAGTCGATATGGTTAAGATAACTCCGATTTGGAGCTAATATAGGCACCAATCTGCGGTTGTCAAGATCACGCAAAAGGCGGGGAAGGGGCTGTTTCTCCTTCGGCGAGACGGCATCGACTACGGGCAGGAATGAATGGTGCCCGTCCGGGACGAATCGGCGAGGAGGGGCCTACGGGGTGTCGAGGGGATCCGTTGCGGCAAGGATGTCGATCATCTCCCTATGGATCAATCCGTTGGAGGCGAGGATGTGTGGAGAATGGAGCCGGTAGGAATCGCCCCGGAGGTCGGTTACCATCCCTCCCGCCTCGGTGACGAGGAGCGATCCGGCCGCAGTATCCCAGGGCATGAGTCTCAGTTCCCAGAATCCGTCGAAACGGCCCGCCGCCACATAGGCGAGATCCAGGGCGGCCGAACCGGCCCGCCGGATAGCCTGGGCAGTCATGGCCAGCGCCCGGAAGTAGGTGAAATTGTTGTTTCGATTCTCCCGGAGATCGTAGGGAAAGCCGGTGGCAAGGAGCCCGCGGGAGAGTTTTGCCGTCCGGGAAACGGCAAGACGCCGGCCGTTCAAAAAGGCGCCCCCTCCCTTCTCCGCAACGAATAGTTCGGCGAGCATGGGGTTATAGACGGCGCCGAGGCGGATCACCCCATCCACCTCCAGGGCGACGGAGACGCAAAAGATCGGGTAACCGTGTGCATAGTTCGTCGTTCCGTCAAGCGGATCGATGATCCACCGAAAGCCGGAACCCTTCGCTGTTTCGGGTGATTCTTCCGCCAGGATATCGTGACCGGGGAAGGCACGGCGTATCCGCTCGACGATAAGCGCCTCGGAAAGGCGATCGGCCTCCGTGACCAGGTTGATTTCACCTTTGTACTGAATGGTGTGAATCTCGTCGAGCCTCTCCCTCAGGAGCGTCCCCGCCTCAACGGCAACCGTTTCGATGAACCGCCGGTAGTCCTTCATAATCGTCGTCACCACTACCCTTCATGGAAGTGAATGTGTCCGCGCAGGTGCACATCATTTATCGGCCATACCAGCATAAATGCCGCGAAAAAACCAGCCTAATGTGCCGGCCCCCGGGTTATCTGCGGAGGCCGGCTCATCTTTCTGTTGCACGTCCCGCGAAATGGTGCTAATCGTATCGGCGGTTTACGAGGAGATTTTGCTGCAATGAATGAAAAAAAAGAGATTCCGTCAGCGGAGAAGACGCCCGCACCGCACGACGCCGATCGGGACCTGAAGACCGCCCGGGAGGCCCGGGGGCTTTCCCTGAACGACATCTTTCAAGCGACACGCGTCAGCGTAACCAACCTCCAGGCACTGGAGAACGGGGATTTCAAGACGCTTCCACCCCCGGTCTACACGCGAAATTTCATCCGGAAGTATGCCCGGGCCGTCGGAGTGGACGAAAAGTCGCTCCTCAAACGGTATGAGGGGTATCTGGAAGGCCAGAACCCTCCGCGTGAAGATCCGGGCGTTCAGAAACCCTGGCCGGAAGCCGGCCGGCGTTACCGGTTCCTTTTCGGGAGCCTCGCCGTCGTGATCGTCGCCGGCATTCTCGTCTATGCCCTCATCCTCTATGATCAGTCCGATAGAACGAGCCCCCCTGCACAGCCC
>VFSW01002547.1_pt1 | contig 27572 bp, 22 predicted proteins | sample 5358111 | NCBI WGS metagenome assembly VFSW01 (sample SAMN11554181, study PRJNA540505) | mine drainage metagenome | isolation source: sediment from site ElyBrook_90M | place: USA: Ely Copper Mine, Vershire, VT | collected 2017 | reverse complement strand
GAAGGAAAAGATCGCAATCCCCCCGAATCCCCCGGCGTGCGTTCCCCGATAGCGAGTCCCGACGGCATGGGCCGCGTCTTCGATGACCGCCAGGCGATGCCGGTCGGCGATCGCTCCGATCCGCTCCATGTCCGCGGGTGCGCCTGCGAAATGGACGGGGATGATGGCCCGCGTTTTCGAGGTTATCCGTGCCTCGATCTGATCGCAATCGATATTCAGCGTATCATAGTGGATATCGACGAAGACAGGTGTCGCCCCGAGCAGGGCGATCATGTTGACCGTGGAAGCGAAGGTCATTGACGGGGTGATTATCTCATCCCCCGGACCGATGCCGAGCGCCATGAGAACGAGATGCATCCCGGCCGTTGCGGAAACGACCGAAACTGCATGCCGGGCGCCGGTCAGGATTTGGAACCGCTCCTCGAAGTCTGCACAATGGGGGCCCGTGGTAATCCACCGCGATTTCAGGCATTCGGTCACAGCCAAAATCTCGGCTTCTCCGATGGACGGCCGATTCAGCGGCAGAAAATCCGGTCTCATCTTAACCATGGAATCACGCCTTTCCTGGGTATCATTTCAGTCTCAGCAGATAGAAAAAATCATTATGCCATAAGACGTTCAGGCCGGGAAACTCTTTTTTGAGCCTTTCCATCTTATCCCGCTCTGTGGCGCAGTATATCCGCTTCGCTTTCCGGACCAGTTTGAAAAACGAATCGGAGCTGAGGAAATAGGCCTCCCGTTCTTCGCGCGGAAGCTGCTCGCTGCCATACCTCACCTCACCGATGTCGTCGACGATCGGGGTCCTCATCCCGGTATAGAAATCGATCCCGTACAGGGACATGCCGTATTGATAAAGCTGTTCGCCGGCGGGAAGGTAGGTCTTGATGGCCTGTGAAAGCGGGTAGGCGGATTTATACGGGGTCATATATGCCGCCACAGGAAAGGTGACGGAAGTGAGGAAGAGGGCAAAAAGGCAATAAATCGCCATGAACCACCCTTTCCCGGTCTTTGCCCTGAGACGGTCGGGAAGAAGGGGAATCAGGATCAGGATGAGTAACGGGAATGCGATCAAGGGCCACCACTCTCCCGGATCAACCCGATGCTCGTGAAGAAAAACCGGCGCAATGAGAACCGTCATAAAGAGAAGGGATTGCAGGATCACGGTCACCCGGTAGCGCATTGGGACGGCGGTCAGATCGCCGATCTTATCCGACACATCCTCATATCTTCGGAAAATTTGGCCGAAGATGAGCGCAATGGGGAGAAAAACCGGTGCGATATAGGGGATGAGTTTCGATTCGGAGAGGGAAAAGAATACCAGGATTACGCCGATCCAGACGAGAAGGAAGCGTTTTTCATCTGCGCCGAAGAGTGTCGTCACAGACCTCCACCGCATGCCCCGGACCGCTTCGGGAAGGAAAGCGCACCAGGGGAGCGTCCCGGCAAGGATGATGGGGAGATAGAAGTAGATCGGCTGATAGCGGTTGTGCATCTTCGTGGCGTACCTGAGCAGGTGCTCCTGGATGAAGAAAAAACGGAAGAAGTCGGGATTTGCCTGTTGGACAAGGATCACCCAGGGCAATGCGACGGCCGCAAAAAGCAGGATGCCGACGGGTGAGAAAAGGGCGAAGGTTTCCCTCCAGCGGCGGGAAACGATCAGCCAGATGATGACGGTGCCGAAAGGGAATACGATCCCGATCAGGCCCTTGGCGAGAAAGGCAAGAGCGCTGAAGAGATAGAGCAGATAAAGCCATGCCTTGCGCCGCGGCGCCGCAGCGAAATAACGAAAACCCGACCAGATTGCCAGGCAGACGAGAAAGGCGAGCGGCATGTCGAGAATATTGATCCTCCCGATCACGACATGGTACAGAAAGGTCGAGAGAATTGCCGCTGCGAAAAGCCCCGTTCGCGCATCATGGAAGAAGACGCCCATGCGATAGGTCAGAATAATGCATCCCCAGGCGCAGAGGGCCGCAAAGAGGCGGGAAGAAAATTCATTTTGCCCGAACAGCTTGAAGAACAGTGCGGTCGCCCAGTAAGCAAGGGGCGGTTTTTCAAAATAGACCGCGGCCTTCAGGCGGGGCGTGACGTAATCGCCGGAGGCGTTCATGGCGCTGGGGATGGAGCTGTATCGTCCCTCATCCGGTTCCATAAGGGGAGTAAAGGGCAACGGAACGAGATAGAGCAGGAGCGGGATGAGAAAAAGAATGAAAATTTTTTTTGTACCTTCCTGCATTCCGTAAGCCTCGAGACCTTGAAAACCGGCGTTTTTTTGGGTTCATATTCCATACATGGGCGGGGCTTGTCAACCGATTAATCGCCGAACCGCTCGGAAGTGACAATGTGAGAAAAAACTGCCCGCCGGAGATGAGGTAACCCCTTAGGGGGTTGTTCCGGGTCTTTACCGCCACCGAAAGCCCCACTTGTTCTTGACATACCAGGCAATATATGCGAATCCACTTCAACAACAAGCCTTCCTTCGCTATTCGCCTGCAAACAAGGAGGTTGTCACCATGGCCAACATCGAATGGGAAAAGAGGGAAACGGTCGGAATCATTACGATGAACGCGGGGGAGAATCGACAGAACCCCGATTATGTCCGGGCAATCCTTGCGGCCTTTGAGGAAATCGAGAAAGATGGCGAGATCTCGTCGGTGATCATCATCTCAAGCGACCGCAAGAACTGGTCGCTGGGCATAGACGTTCAGTGGATGGCACAAGCCATGGCAGAGAAGGATTACGCGGCGATCAGGGAATTCATGTACGGGATGAACCGTGTTTACCGGCGCATACTCCTCTATCCCATGCCGGTTATTGCCGCCATCAACGGCCACGCGTTCGGCGGCGGGACGATTCTTGCGTGTGCCTGCGATTTCCGCTTCATGAAGTCGGATCGCGGTTTTTTCTGTTTCCCCGAGATCGACATCAGCATCCCCTTTCTCCCCGGAATGTTGTCCATCGTCGGCAAAGCGATTCCCTGTTACAAACTCGAGGAACTGGTCTTGACCGGTAAAAGGACCGTAGCAGCGGAGCTTGAAGCCCATCACATCATCGTCAAGACCTGTGAAAATGAGGAGGCGCTGATGCAGGAAGCCACGACGTTTGCAAAAACGTTCAACAAGAAACGAGCCATTTTTGCGGAAATGAAAAAGAGATTGCACGGGAGGATCATCGATACCATGGAAAAGGAAGATCCCGCCTTCATCGACCCTCTCAATCTGATGATCTGAACTCCGTGCACCGGATATTCGAACATGCGTCGTTTGATCAACCGCTATATCCTAAAGGAAATCGCAGTCCCCTTCTGCCTGATTCTCTTTGTACTGACCTTCGTTCTCCTCATGGGGAAGATCCTGCAATTGATGGATCTGATGATCAACAAGGGGATCCGCCTCCAGGACATTGCACAGCTGATGCTGTTCCTGATGCCTTCGTTTCTCATGTTCACCATCCCCATCTCCCTGTTGATCGCGATCCTGATCGGCATGGGAAGGCTCTCCGGCGACAACGAGATCACCATCCTGAAGATGTCCGGCGTCAGTCTCTACCAGTTGGCCATTCCCGTTGCCTTCGCTGCTCTTGCTGCCTTCATCATGACCGCCGCCACGACCCTCTTTCTCGTCCCGTACAGCAACTTGGCAGTCAAAAACCTCCTTTACGACATGGCGAAGCAGAAAGCCAGCATCGGCATCCGCGAGAAGGTCTTCATCGACGATTTCCGGGGGATTCTCCTGTATGCAGAAAAGATTCCTGTTCAGGGCAATTACCTCGAAGGAGTCCTCATCTCGGACAACCGGATCATTCGCGAGCCGAGCACCATCATTGCCCGGAAGGCCTATCTCATCTCCGATCCAGACACCCGGGCAATTATCCTGAGGCTGGAAGACGGCAGTATCCATACCGCCGATGCCGGCTTGAAACATTATCGTAAGATGGATTTTCGTTTCTATGATGTGCGCTTGGACCTTCCCACATCGCTCTCCGAAGAAAGGAAAGCCGGTACGAAATCCAGCACGGAAATGACGATTGCAGAGCTCTCCGCCAAGCTGCGAAGCCGCGGGATCGAACAAGCCGCGCTACGCGAGTTGGCAATCGAGTTCAACAAAAAGCTGACGATTCCCCTTTCTTGTCTCGTCTTTGCCCTGATCGCGCTCCCTCTCGGCATCAGGGCGCACCGATCGGTCCGGGCGCGGGGGTTCACGATCGGTCTTGCCATCGTTCTGATATTCTACCTGATGCGGCTGAGCGGCGAGGCCCTGGTGGAGACCGGGAGGCTCTCACCGGTCATTGGCACGTGGACCCCGAACGCGGTTTTCGCCATCGCAGGAATTCTTCTGTTTGTCTTCTCGGCTCGCGAGCAACGTCCCTGGGCATTCCTCAAAACCTGTTTACCCGGAGGGCGGGCGGAGACGTCATCATGAAGATCCTCGATCGGAATCTGATCGTTGAATTCTCCCGGAATCTGGTGCTCATCGCGGCATGCTTCGTCTCCCTTTTTCTCGTCATCGATTTCTTCGAAAAGACCCGGATGTTTCTCAGCAATCACGCGACCTTCCAACAGATTGCCGCATATTTTCTCTTCCGTACCCCAATGATCCTTTCCCAGACGTTGCCGGCGGCGGTTCTCCTCGCCTCGCTGATCGTCTTTGGGTATCTCTCTCGGCACAACGAAATCACCGCCATGAAGGCAAACGGCATCAGTCTTTACCGGCTCTCCCTCCCTATTCTGCTGATAGCCGCCGCGGTCTGCATTCTGATGTTTCTCCTGAGTGAATGGGTAACTCCCTACACGAACGAGCGGGCCGAACATATCCGCCTGATCGAGGTGCAGAAGCAGAAGTCCCTGGGGAGTTTCAAGCAGGATCAGATCTGGTATCGAGGGCAAAAAGGCATTTACAATTTTCGGCTGTTCGATGTGCAGAAACGCGTCCTCCGGGGAATTACCATCTACTACCTGGACCATGAGATGGATCTTCTCATGCGCCTCGATGCGGAATGGGGCGAGTGGAAAGAGGGACACTGGCTCTTCCACAACATACTCATAACCCATTTTCCCGGCGATGGCTTCCCCACGATGACGAGAGTGGCTTCACAGGTGGTCGATATCCCGGAAACACCGGAAGATTTCCAGGTGGTACAAAAAGATGTCGAAACGATGGGCTACGTTGAACTAAAGCGCTACATCGGAAAACTCCAAACGGAAGGCTTCGATGCGACCCGCTATATCGTTGATCTGCAGGGTAAGATCGCCTTTCCCCTCGTCAGCCTGATCCTTGCCGTGATCGGTATCTCTTTTTCGTTGCACTCCGAGCGGAGCGGCAATATTGCCTCGGGTATCGGAGCCGGGTTGGTTATCGGATTTTCCTACTGGCTGGTTTTTGCCTTCGGCATGTCGCTCGGCAGATCGGGTACGCTCCCTCCGATCATTGCCGCCTGGTTTGGAAACATCATCTTCGGCGGCGTTTCGCTCTGGCTTCTCCTGCGCATAAAAACCTGACAGGGGAAGGTATGCCGAGAGGTTGCTGCACATCCATCATCAATAGCGGTAATAGTCCGGCTTGAAAGGCCCTTCTTCGGGAACACCGAGGTATGCAGCCTGTTTTTTCGTCAGCTTGGAAAGTTTTGCTCCCAGACGTTTCAGGTGAAGCCGGGCTACCTCCTCGTCGAGTTTCTTGGCGAGGGTATACACACCGGGTTTGAATGTATTCGCCGCAAGATCCAGTTGTGCAAGACATTGATTGGTAAAGCTGTTGCTCATGACGAAACTGGCGTGACCGGTCGCGCACCCCAGATTAACCAGCCGCCCCTCAGCGAGAACGATGATCGCCCTCCCGGATCGGAGTGTCCATTTATCGACCTGCGGTTTGATGTTCCGCTTGACGCACCCGGGAGTGTTCTCGAGGTAATGCATGTCGATTTCACTGTCAAAGTGGCCGATGTTGCAGACGATAGCCTCATTTTTCATCTTTTCCATATGGCGCCCGGTGATGACGTCGCAGCAGCCCGTCGCCGTGATGAAGATGTCTCCTTTCGCTACGGCGTCATCGAGGGTGGTCACGCCATACCCTTCCATGGCCGCCTGCAGCGCACAGATGGGGTCGATCTCGACGATAGAGACACGGGCGCCGAATCCCCGCATTGATTGCGCGCATCCCTTACCGACATCGCCGTAGCCGCAGATCACCACCGCCTTTCCGGCAACCATGATATCCGTGGCACGTTTGATGCCGTCGGCGAGGGATTCGCGGCACCCGTAAAGGTTGTCGAATTTTGATTTTGTGACCGAATCGTTCACATTGATCGCGGGAAACAGGAGTTCTCCTGCCTTGGCCATTTGATAGAGGCGGTGGACGCCCGTTGTCGTCTCTTCGGAAACCCCCCGAACGCTGGCGGCAACCTCCTGCCAGCGCTTCGGTGAGGTCTTGAGACCGCGGGCCAGGCGATCGCGGATGATCTTCAGCTCTTTGTTGTCGCAAGGCTGATCCAGGAGGGATGGATCCTTTTCCACCCGCACCCCCTCATGGACGAACAGTGTTGCATCGCCGCCATCATCGACGATCAGATCCGGACCCGAGCCGTCCGGCCAAGTGAGCGCCTGTTCGGTACACCACCAATACTCCTCCAGGGTCTCGCCTTTCCAGGCAAATACCGCCGCAGACTTTGCTTTGGCTATCGCCGCGGCAGCATGATCCTGAGTGGAAAAGATATTGCACGAGGCCCAGCGGAGATCGGCCCCGAGTGTCTTGAGAGTTTCGATCAGCATGGCTGTCTGAATGGTCATGTGGAGACTACCCATGATTTTCAGCCCCCGTAGGGGGGTTTTCCGGCCGTATTTCTCGCGAAGAGCCATCAGTCCGGGCATTTCGTTTTCGGAGAGTCGCATCTCCTCTCGACCCCAGGTCGCAAGCGTTGGATCGGCGATGCGGAAGGGAAGACTCTTATCCAATTTCAGAAATTTCATGGCTTTTCTCCATAAGGCGGTTTGGGCGTTTTGCCGTTCGTTACGGTCGTTCGGCCGTTGCGGCCGGCAATCGGTCGGTAACCGGTTTCGTACCCGACGCAACGAGATGCTCTGTTGGTGTCACAATGCCGGCCGAAATGATCAGGGTAAAGGCCTCCTCTACCGTCATGCTCACTTCTATCAACTCATCACGGGGGATCATCACGAAAACTCCGGTAGTGGGCGTGAGGGCGCAGGGAATGTAAACACCCACACAGGGAGAGTCCCCTCCCAGGCTCTTCTGAATTTGACCGTTTGGCGAGCCGGTGATGAATCCGATGCTGTAGACCCCACGGCGGGGATATTCGCAGATGACCACCTTCTTGAAACTCTGTGCCTTATCCATGAAGAGGGCCTCGGCGATCCGTTTGATCGCCTGATAGAGGCTCCGTACAAAAGGGATCTTGCAGACAATGCGCTCACCAAAATGGAAAAGGCGGTTTCCAAAATAACTCGTCGTCACAAGACCGCAGATGAAAATCAGGATAACCGTGACGATCACCCCGAGGCCGGGAATGTGCACCCGGAACAATTGGTCCGGTTGATAGCTGTCCGGGATGACCCTTAACAGGTTGTCCATCACATCGATAATAAAAAAGAGGATATAGATCGTCAGTCCCGCAGGGATAACGACGGCGAGGCCTGTCAAAAAGATCCTCTTCAGTTTTTTCTTCATCTGTCCATTTCTTTCCTTGCCGATTGTTCCACGTGCGGTCAAATAACAGAAACGAAAGCTATTTTCAATGCTTTTTAATCTTGTTATGGGTGTCGAGCAGGACACACTTCGGCGACCACCCCTTTGCGTCGCAGTCATCGACCGCGACATAACTGGCGATGATGATCAGATCCCCCCGGGAGGCCTTTCTCGCAGCAGCGCCGTTGAGACAAATGGTGCCGGAATTTCTTCCGCTGGGGATAACGTAGGTTGAGAATCTCTCCCCGTTCGATATGTTATAGACGTCGACCTTCTCATAGGGGATAAGATCCGCCGCATCCATGAGATCCTCGTCAATGGAAATGCTGCCCTCGTAATGGAGGTCGGCATCGGTAACCACTGCCCGGTGCAACTTCGATTTGAGCATCAATCTCTGCATGGTATTCATTCCTGTGTTTGTATGCTTTTCCTGGTCAGATGTCGAACGGCTCGCCGAAGACATGGTTGTCGATCAGCCGTGTCTTCCCGACCCGCACGGCGAGTGCAAGGACAGCCGTCCCCTCGATGCGGGGGATATCCGTCATAGTTTCTGTATCGCAGATCCGAACATAGTCGATTTCCGTGTTCGGGTGACCGGCAATGAACTTCTGCACTTCTGCAAGTATGACCCCGGTGTCCCGTTCGCCCTTTTCATAACATTCCTTTGCCAGGCGAAGCGACCGGCTCAAGCTCAGTGCCGATTCCCTCTCAGGGGGTTTCAAGTAAACATTCCGCGAACTCATCGCCAGGCCGTCGGGCTCGCGGGTGGTTTGCATGCCGATGACCTCGATGTCCATATTCAGATCCCGCACCATCCTTTTGATTGTCACATACTGCTGGAAATCTTTCCGGCCGAAAACGGTCACATGGGGCTTCACGATATGGAACAGCTTCGTGCAAACGGTGGTCACCCCGCGGAAAAATCGGGGGCGGGAAGCGCCGCAGAGGTTTCTTGTCACCCCCTCTACCTCGACGTAGGTCTGATACCCATCCGGGTACATCTCCCGATTGTCCGGATAAAAGATCCAATCGACGCCGACCCCCTCGGCAAGCAGCCGGTCCCTCTCGAAATCGCGCGGGTAGACTTCGAAGTCCTCCGTGGGGGAGAATTGCGTAGGATTGACAAAGATACTCACGGCAAGGCAATCCGCCTCTTCGCGTCCCACCCTCATCAGATTCAGGTGCCCTTCATGAAAATACCCCATCGTCGTGACAAAGGCGATTCTTCGGCCTCGGCGCCGTTCCGTATCAGCAATTGCCTGCATCTCTTTGGCGGTTTGAATTGTCTCCAATCGTTCCTCCTGCCATAAAAAAAGGCCTGCGTCAAAGACGAGAGGCCCTGTCCCGATTACCGAATGTATCTACCCTCCGTCTCAGTCCGTAACCGGATCCAAGCGTCGGTGGCGCATTATCAGATGTCCCCCCGATTGTCAAGGATTTTCGCCGCATCGCCGGTCGCGGCCAATTCTCCCGCCAGCAGACCGAATTCGTCGACTGTCAGGGTTTCCGCCCTTCTGACACCCTGGATGCCTGTCTTCGCGAGTACCCGCTCAAGGCTGTCTTCCGCAAAACCGGCAGCGCGGAGGTTGTTCCAGAGCGTTTTTCTTCTCCGGGCAAAGGCCGCCCGCACCGTCATCGAGAAGAGCGATTCTTCCGCGGGCGTTGCCGGATCTTCTCGCATCGTGATACGGAGGACCGAAGAGACCACGCCGGGCTCTGGATAAAAGCAGGTCGACGGAACATCCATCAGCCGGGCGGTCGCGGCATACCGCGCGATCAGGACGGAAGGGATGCCGTACGCTTTGCTCCCGGGCGATGATAAAATCCTGTCAGCCAGCTCTTTCTGGAACATCAGAACCATTGCGGAGATCGAGCGCCTGAACTCGAACAGACGAAAGAGGATCGGGGTGGAAATATGGTAGGGTATATTGCCGATTACCTTGATCTTCCTACCGGGCAAGGCGGAGGAAAAATCGTAAGCCAGCACATCCCCGGGGACGACCTCCACCCGTGAATTGCCGGCAAAACGGTCCAGTAATGCGGAAACCAGCCGGGGATCGATTTCCAGGGCAATCACCTTTCGGGCGTTCCGAGCCAGTTCCGTTGTCAGGAATCCCAGACCGGCGCCTATTTCCACCACGGTTTCCGTCTCCGTCGCCTCGGCGAGGGCGGCTATCCGGCGGATCATGTTCTGATCCTCCAGGAAGGACTGTCCGAATCGCTTCCGGGGTCGAACGTCATACCGGGCGAGTTCCTTGCGCACCGATTTCATCTGTTCTCCTTAAAGCCGATGCCCTCGCAGGGGCTGCATGCCCCACCCTGCCGGCGCAAGGAGCTTCATTATTCGCCCCAGCGGGAGAGGGTGCGGGGCCCCGTCAGCACGCGAGGGGCCAGCGTGAGACGGCATTCAGGTCGAGGCAGTCCCTATGCCCCTCTTGCAGGAGATGTCCGCCGACGACGGCGATCATCGCCGCGTTGTCGGTGCACAAGACAGGCGGAGGAACGAAGAATTCAATGCCGGCCCGCGCCGCATCGTTGCTGAACCGATCCCGCAAGCGGCTGTTCGCGGCAACCCCTCCGCACACGACGACTCGGGATACCGACGTCATCGCCGCAGCCCGGAGGGTCTTCTCCACAAGGACATCAACGATGGCCTCCTGATACGATGCCGCCAGATCGTTTATCTCCCCGGGAACGAGCGAAATCCCCCGTTTCCTGAGATACATCAGAAGGGAGGTTTTGAGGCCGCTGAAGCTGAAATCGAGGCTCTCCTTCATCGCCCGGGGAAACGCAATCGCGGTGCGATTTCCCCCTTTGGCCAACCGATCAATCACCACCCCCCCGGGGTAACCGACATCCAGGAGTTTTGCCGCCTTGTCAAAAGCCTCCCCTGCCGCATCGTCCCGTGTCTGTCCCAGTACCGTGAAGCGGCGGAACGCCTCTACCAGATAGATCGTCGTATGCCCTCCGGAAACCACCAGGGCGACAAAGGGAAATGCCGGGGGATTGTCGGTTAGGAAGATGGCTGCCACGTGTCCTTCCAGGTGATTGACCCCGACCAGGGGAATATGTCGGGCAAAGGCCAGGGCCTTCGCCACGGACAGGCCGACGAGCAACGATCCGATCAATCCCGGCCCCCGTGTCACGGCGACCCCCTCAATGTCCGCCAGCGATAGTCCGGCATCGTCCAGAGACTGAAGGATCACCGGAGCGACCGCCTCGATATGGTGGCGGGAGGCGATCTCTGGAACAACGCCGCCGTAGCGGGCATGCAGATCGACCTGCGAAGCGATCACGCTCGACAGGAGCGACCTGCCGTCCCGTACCACTGCGGCGGCGGTTTCATCACACGACGATTCTATCCCCAATACAACCACGATCATCCCCGCACATTTCGTTTTACAAACTATCGAAAAGTATATATATAAACCCCAGATTTTTGTAAACACTCTTTTCTGAAAAGGGGCAACTGTGGAAATACATACCGATTTTCTTGTCCTGGGAACCGGCATCGCGGGGCTCAGCTTTGCGATCAAGGCGGCTCAACTGGGGACCGTCGCCATGGTCACCAAGAAGGACAAGACCGACTCGAATACCAACATGGCCCAGGGCGGGATCGCCGTCGTGCAGGATGAGACGGACCGTTTTGAATATCACATCAACGACACGCTGACCTGCGGTGTGGGGCTTTGCAACGAAGAGGTGGTCCGTTTCGTTGTCACGGAGGGACCCGAGAGGGTCCGTGAACTGGTCCAATGGGGGGTTGAATTCACCCGATCAACCACCGATCCCGGACGGTTCGATCTCGGCCGCGAGGGCGGTCACTCGATGCGACGGGTCCTCCATGCCAAGGATCTCACCGGCCAGGAGATCGAACGGGCCCTCCACGAAAAGGCGGCGCAGCAGAAAAACATCCGGATTTTCGAAAACCATATCGCGATCGATCTGATCATGAAGTCCTCCGCGCTCGGCCAAAAGATGGAGAACGGCGATAGGTGCCTTGGCGCATATGTGCTCGACATCGCCGGGAATGAAGTTCACACATTCCGGGCCAAGTTCGTCGTTCTGTCGACCGGCGGCATCGGCAAGGTCTATTTGATCACCACCAATCCCGATATCGCTACCGCAGACGGGATCGCCATGGCCTACCGGGCCGGCGCGAAGATCGCAAACATGGAGTTCATCCAATTTCATCCGACCATCTTGTATCACCCCGATGCCAAATCGTTCCTGATCAGTGAGGCCGTCCGCGGCGAAGGCGCAATTCTTAAACTGAAAACCGGCGCCACGTTCATGGAAAAATACCACGCCATGATAAGTCTGGCACCTCGCGATGTGGTCGCCAAGGCCATCGACACCGAATTGAAGCGGTCCGGCGATGATTACGTCCTGCTGGACATAACGCACCGCGATAAAGATTTTTTACAATCCCGATTTCCGAACATTTACGAAAAATGCCTCGAATTCGGAATCGATATATCACGCGATCCCATCCCGGTTGTCCCGGCGGAGCATTACCTCTGCGGCGGCGTGATGGTGAACGCCTTCGGGGAAACGAGCATTAACGGACTGTTCGCCTGCGGGGAGGTCTCTTGCACCGGCCTTCACGGCGCCAACCGCCTTGCCAGCAATTCGCTTCTCGAAGCGGTGGTCTTTGCCCATCGTTCTTTTCTCCGCGTTGCGGAACTGCTCCCCTCGTACGAGGATGTTCCGGTTTCCGTGCCGCCATGGGATCCGAGGGGGGCCACCGAGAGCGATGAATCGGTGGTCGTGTCCCACAACTGGGACGAGATCCGCAGGTGCATGTGGAACTACGTGGGCATCGTCCGCTCGGACAAACGGCTCGAACGGGCACAGCGCCGCATCGATCTCATCAATCAGGAAATAGACGAGTATTACCGGAATTTCATCGTTACGAGCGATGTGTTGGAATTACGGAATATTGCCATAGCCGCCAAACTCATCGTGGCCAGCGCGCGGATGCGAAAGGAGAGCCGCGGCCTGCACTTCAATCTCGATTATCCGGAAAAGAACGATCGGGTCTGGCTGAAAGATACCATCCTTTCGCGCGAGGAACTGTGGCGGAAGACCTGATTGCCCTCGCAACAGAAGGATCTGTCGCCTCATGGTTTGACGGCGAAAACGCGGTCGAAGATAAAATCCACCTGTTTGAGAAAATTCTCGACCTTGAAGGCTGCAGCCAGATCATCGGGGTTCAACCGTGACATGACCTCGTCGTCCTCAAGCAGCAGGTCCATGAATTCGCACCCCTCCTGCCAGGATTTCATTGCGTTCCGCTGGACGATGGCGTACGCCCCTTCCCGGGATATCCCCTTCTCGATCAGCTTCAACAGGACCATCTGGGAAAAGATGACCACCTTTGTCATGCAGAGATTGGCCAGCATCCTCTCCGGATAGACCACGAGTTTATCGACAAGTCCGGTGAAACGGTTCAGCATGAAATCGAGCAGTATCGTCGCATCCGGACCGATGACCCGTTCAACGGAGGAATGGCTGATGTCCCGTTCGTGCCAGAGTGCCACATCCTCCAGGGCTGACAGGGCGTAGGATCGCATCAGCCGGGAGAGTCCGGAGAGGTTTTCCGACAGGACGGGATTGCGTTTATGGGGCATCGCGGAGGAGCCCTTCTGCCCCGGAGAGAAATACTCTTCTACCTCGCCTACTTCGGTCCGCTGGAGCAGCCGGATCTCCTGGGAGAACTTGTCCAGCGACGAGGCGATGATGGCGAGGGTGGTAAAATACTCGGCATGACGGTCGCGCTGGACGATCTGTGAAGAGACGGGGGCTGGTTGCAGCCCCAGTTTCCGGCAGACGTATTCCTCGATCGAAGGATCGACAAAGGAGAATGTCCCAACGGCACCGGCAAGCTTTCCCGCGCTGATCGTCACGCGCGCCCGGATCATCCGCTCCCGGTTCCTCTCCATCTCGGCGTACCAGAGCGCCATCTTCAGCCCGAAGGTGATCGGCTCCGCGTGGATCCCGTGGGTTCTCCCGATCATGGCTGTGTCCTTATGGGCAAAAGCCTTTCTCTTCAGTGCCGCAAGGAGGGTATCCAGGTCTTCGATGATGATGTCGGCGGCCTCCCGCAGGAGCAGCGCCAGGGAGGTGTCGAGGATGTCCGACGATGTCAGCCCCCGATGAATGAATCGGCCATCCGCACCGACCTTTTCCGTCACGGAGGTGAGAAATGCAATCACATCGTGTTTGGTCGTCTTTTCGATTTCATCGATCCTGCTCACATCGAATCCGGCTTTTTCCTGAATGTTTCTCAGAGATTCTTTCGGGATCTCCCCGCGCTCGGCCATGGCCTCGCAGGCGAGCAGTTCGATATCGAGCCACTTCCGGTACCGGTTTTCCGGGCTCCAGATGGTAGCCATTTTATCTCGTGAATATCTCGGTATCAACACATCCTCCTGTCAGTTCCCCATTTTTATCCAACCGAATTCCCATCTTCTCAGTGTGCCATTCAATCAGCGCGAACGGCGTGTAATGTAGTATGCCTCACCGGTGCAGTCAAGGATTTTACACGATGAATGAGATCTCCGTGACGGATTTGAAGGTGATTCCCATCCGCCCTCACCCCTTCTGCAAATGAATTGACAAATGGTGTCACCCAACGTATTTTTACAACCACGTGCTGATGCGTCTCGCCGGAGAATGAAGAGGGATACCGATGTTTGATGATGTCGATTCCGGATGGGAAAAACGGGTGGTCGCGCCCGAGGTGTTTCTCTCCCGGATTGAGCCGGGGATGAGCATCTTCCTCGGAACAGGTGTGGCGGAACCCAGGACTCTCGTAAAGAAACTCATGACCTCGGAGATGGGAAATCTTACCGATCTTGAACTGGTGCAGATCGTAAGCCTCGGCGATGCCATCTCCTTCAAGAACACCGCCCGTAACCACAAGGTCCGCCTCAAGACCTTTTTTTCCGGCTGGCTGGCAAGCGAGGCAATCACCTCCGGTTCGGTCGATATGATCCCCTGTCGATTTTCCCATATTCCGAAGCTCGTCGAATCGGGTGCGATCCGCGTAGACGTCGCGTTCGTCCAAATTACCCCCCCCGACAAGGCGGGTTACGCCAGTCTTGGTGTATCGGTGGACGTAGCGAAATATGCCATGGAGAAGGCCTCGCTCGTCATCGGAGAAATCAACGATCTCGTTCCACGCACAATGGGGAACACCTTCGTCCACATGGATGATTTCGATTTTCTTGTCCGGGCCACGGAACCGCCGATCTACTTTCCCCGCTGGCCGGTCGACGACGTCATCGACCGGGTTGCCGCGAATGTCGCCTCAGTCGTGGAAGACGGCAGCTGCATCGCATTCTATTCCGGTCCTCTCTTCGAGGCTCTTGGCCGGCACCTGGCCCGGAAACGCCATCTCGGAGTACATACCTACTTCTTTACCGACCCCCTCATGGATCTGGTCAAATGTGGCGCCGTAACAAATCGGCGGAAACACCATTTCCGCGACAAGTCCCTCACCGCCTATGCGCAGGGGACCCCCGAATTGATGCGATGGCTGCACCGTAACCCATTGGTCGAGTTTCAGGGGATCGATGTGGTCTCCGACCATCAACGGATCAGCCTCAACGACCGCATGATTGCCATCCTCCCCGCTCGCAAGGTGGATTTGACCGGTGGCATTGCTCTGCATATCGGCAAAGGAAATGTGACTCCCGGTCCGGGACAGGCACAGGATTTCTTCGCCGGCGCCGAACACTCGCGCGGAGGACGAACGATCTTTGCCCTCCCGAGCCGCAATCTGAAAGGGCAGTCGAACATCTTGCTTTCCGTTGAGGATTTCCCCAGCCAGTTCACCAACCGCGAATCTCTCGACCTGATTATCACGGAATACGGCATCGCCTCGATGATCGGTCGCACCGTGCGCGAACGCGCCCAGGCGCTGATCGACATCGCCCATCCGGATCACCGGGCGGGCCTGATCGCCGAAGCGAAGAAGGCAAATATCCTCTATGCGGACCAGATCTATCTGTCCGACTCGGGCTCGCTCTACCCGGACTCGATTGCCACTGTGCACACTTTCCGCGAAGGACTAAGAGTCCGGTTCCGCGCTATCAAACCATCCGATGAAGAGGAGATGCGGAAACTCTTCTACCGCTTTTCCGACACCGCGGTCTACTACCGATACTTCAGTCCGATAAAGACTATGCCGCACCACAAGATGCAGGAATACGTGAACGTCGACTACCAGCGGATCATGTCCATCGTCGGAACGGTCGATCAATCGGGAACCCAGAAGATCATCGCAGAAGGACGGTATGTCCGCCATCACGACCGTCCATTCGCCGATGTGGCATTTGTCGTCGATGAACACTACCAGGGCCTGGGCATCGCCTCATTCCTTTTTGAAATGCTGATTCGGGTAGCCCGGGAGCAGGGGATCCTCGGGTTTACCGCCGACGTCATCGCCGACAACAAGGCGATGCTCGCAGTCTTCGAGAAGGCCCCCTTTCCTATCCGGGCGGTTATGGACTCCGGGATCTACAATCTCACGATCCCCATCGCCGATGCAGGGGAGCCTCTCGCAGATTCGTCAGCAGGGAAATGCTGAACCGGAGCGTTTCGATGATGGCACCCTTCGCAGGAACGCACATCGAGGGTGCAGGCGTCTTCCTGCGAAGTCCAAATCCAGGTTGAATTCTCATCTATTACATGTTAGAAGTCTCCACAATAGAAAGTATGCATGCATACCTGATCGGGGGAAAAAGAATGAAATTTTCGTGCAAATGGCTCGTCTGTATTTTCTGTCTGATGGCCGCCGTCCCATCGTCGTGGGCGCTGGGTGAAAAAAAAGTCGCTGTCCTTCCCTTTACCGTCCACAGCGCGGAAAACATCGATTATATCCGGCAGGGTATCGGCGATATGCTTTCTTCGCGCATCTCCGCCAGCGAGAAGATCGAGGTCGTCAATAAGGATGCCGTTCTGGCGGCCGTCCAGGAGGCAGGCGGGAAAGAACTCACCCTTGCCGATGTGTACGGCCTGGGGAAGAAACTCAATGCCGATTTCGTGGTCTGGGGGAGCGTCACCAAGATCGGCAACAGCCTGAGCATCGACGGAAGGCTGGTCGATATCGCCGCTTACAAGGCTACGGTGGCAATCGCTATCCAGTCTCCGAGCATGGACGAGGTCATCCCGAAGATCACCGAATTTGCCCGGAAGATCGAAGCCCATATCCTCGGAACACCCCCCACAACGATCGGGACATCGCCTATACCGGAGCGGGCCGTCGTTTCCCGCCAACCGACGAGCACGGCCACACGCGAGACGGAGATCATTTCCGGGATGAAAGGCAGTAAAAAGGGAACCTTTACTGCTTCGATAAATCCTGATTTCATCAACGCGGCCCAGCCGCTCGACAGTAAGAGTTTCTGGAAAAGCCAAGAATTTCCCACCGAATTGAAAGGAATGGACATCGGTGATGTCAACGGGGACGGGCTGAACGAAACGGTCATGATCGATACGAATACCGTCTTCATCTACCAGAAAAAGGGGAACCAGTTTCGGCTTATCCAGAAGATCTCCGGAAAAGCATACGATAATTATATCGCCGTCGACGTGGCCGACATCAATCAGAACGGCGTAAAGGAGATCATCATTTCCTGCTACACGGGAAGGATCGTCAACTCATTCATCGTCGAATTCCGCGACGGCAAATTCGTCACGATCGCCTCCGACCTCCGCTGGTTTATGCGGGCAATCAACAATACCTCTGGGAACCCTCTTCTTTTGGGACAGAGAATGGGAATGGAAAATCCCTTTGACACCCCCATCTATGAAATCCGATTGGAGAACGGGGAATATCGAGAAGGGAAAAAAATGCGGATCCCGGAAGGCCTTTCGGTCTATGGGCTCACGCTGGACAGGCTTGGTACAAGCGGACCGGAAAAGATCATTACGCTGAACCAGGATGACTATCTCTGCATCTACGATCAGACCGACAAACCCCTTTCCAAGGTCGCCATCTTCGGTGGAAGTAATGAACTTCGCTGGAAGAGTGAGGATGTCTACGGCGGGAGCAATACGTATATCGACCCCCTGAGCGGGGGGGCGAGGACACCTACCGAAAACGAACCCGAGGTTAGCTACATTAACCTCCGAATCGTAACCTATGATACAAATAAGGACGGGAAACGCGAGATCATCATCGTCAAGAATATCTCCCCTACCGCACGCACGTTCCAACGCATCAAGCTTTTCACCTCCGCCGAGGTCTACAACCTGGAATGGGACGGCATGGGACTGGTGGAAAACTGGCGGACAAAGAAGATCACCGGGTACGTCGCGGACTACCAGTTCAAGGACATCGACAATGACGGGGACCACGAGGTTGTCCTTGCCCTCGTCCTCTCAACGGGTGTTTCCACGAAAGGCAGAAGTGTCATTGTTTCCTACACTCTTAAAAAGCCGATGGAAGAAAGCCGATAGAAGGAGTTGACAATTTAGACATACTGGTATAGAAACGTCCGGAACACAGTAGAGAAAAGGGCTGCCAGAAGCGAGCAGCGCATGCCGGCGCAGCGAGGTGCCCTGAAAGACGCTGGCGGTGTAGCTCAGCCGGTTAGAGCATACGGCTCATATCCGTAGTGTCCGGGGTTCGATTCCCTGCACCGCCACCATGATATCAAAAGCCCGGTCCGCGACCGGGCTTTTGCGCGTCTTGACGAGAGGCAAGCATGGAGGACCGATTCAGTACGGCACCCTGGGCCAGGAGCCCTCACCTCCAGACCATCTTGGGCAGTTTGGGCTTGCGGGTCTGGGGAACGCACGAGATGGCCGATTCCTCCCGCGAGATGATCGTTGATGCCGGCAATGGTGTGCGCCTCCTGGGCTGCCACTCGCGGCAATGCGGGCGGCAGCCGGAAGGTCTCATCATCCTTCTCCACGGGTGGGAAGGCAGCGTCGATTCCACGTACATGCGCTCGACAGGACGTTTTTTTTATCGTCTGGGATACGATATCTTCCGCCTCAACCTGAGAGACCATGGTCGCAGCCATCATTTAAATCGAGGGCTCTTTCATGGAGCGCTAACGGACGAAACTGCCCATGCAGTGGCAAATATTTGCCGTCACCTGCCCGGTGGCCCCTGCTACCTCGTTGCCTTTTCGCTCGGCGGAAACTTTGCCCTCCGGATCGCCCTAAGGCAGGCCGTCGCACCGATTTCGAACCTGAAAGAGATCTTTTGTATCAGCCCTGCCCTCGATCCCTATAAGGCAACATTGGCGATCGACACCGGTTTCCCGGTTTACCGCCACTATTTCCTTGCCAAATGGAAGCGATCCCTCCGGAAAAAACAGCGTCTTTTCCCTGATCTGTATAACTTTGACGGCATCCTTCACCACGACACCTGCATGGCGCTCACCAAAGCAATCATGCCCTACTATCCGGAATTCGGCGATTATCGCGACTATTTCCGGCAGTATACCCTGACCGGTAATGTGTTGTCTTCAGTGGCGCTGCCGGTAACCATCTTTATATCAGAAGATGATCCGGTCGTCGCCGCGGAAGATTTCCATCAACTGCCCAAAAACGCTTACCTCGAGCTCGCCATTCAGAAATGCGGGGGACACTGCGGTTTTCTGGATCCCTTTCCCTGGGGCTGCTGGTACGAACGACGTATCGCCCAGCTCATACAAGCGAAAACACAGGGATAAATGACATGGATGTGGATACCACATTATTCAGATGCAGGGATGAATTTCTCGTTCAGGTAACCGATCGGCTCGGGACATACCCATCGGATTTTCAGCCGGAAATGAAACGGATAACGGCATCGAATAAGACCGATACCCCGCAGCGGGCGGCCGGGGTCCTCATCCCCCTGCTCTTCCGCGAATCGCCCTCCCATGGTAGGTCCGAAACCAAAGAGTTCGTCTTTCAGTTGATCAAGCGCTCCTCGCTCGTCTCCCAACCGGGGGACCTGAGCTGCCCCGGCGGAATGGTCCACCCCGTTATCGATCGCCTGCTCCGCCCCCTGCTGATCTACGTCCCCCTTCCGATCGTCAGAGGCCGGACGCGTGCGTATGCGTTTTCCCGGGGACCAACGTCCTTACGCATTACAACCCTTTTTCTCGCGAATGCCCTTCGCGAGGCATGGGAAGAGATCGGACTGCGTCCATGGCGCGTGCGCTACCTCGGCCCCCTTCCCACGTACAGCCTGACCCGCTTTCGGCGCACGATCTTTCCGCTGGTGGGCTATGTGGTGAACGCCGAACCGCCCCGTCCGAACCGCGAGGTGGAAAAGATCGTGGAAATTCCCCTGTCCGCCTTCTTCCAGGAAGGGCACATCGGCTGCTACCTCCTTTCCGTACCCGACCCGAACGAGGTCGGTGCCTCGATGCCTATCCGATATCCCTGTTTGATCCACCACAATCCCGATGGTGAGGAAGAGATTCTCTGGGGTGCGACGTTTCATATCATCACCCGGTTTCTCGCGATCGTGATGGATTATCAACTTCCGGATTGGATCAATGGTCCGGTAGTCCGGAGGACGCTCCGTCCCGATTACCATCTTGAGCGGTAGCCGTCCACAATCCTTCCGCTCTTTTTTCTTGACAGGATGCGCGCTGAACGGATAGCTTCACAACAATTACCGAAAGGGTGGACCATGCAACAACATACGGATGAAGCACCCACGTTGTTTACAAAAAGGGCCGCCGAGATCCCTCCGTTCATCGTCATGGATGTCCTGGAAGCCGCCCAGGAGATGGAGCGAAGAGGAGAGGATATCATCCACCTTGAGGTCGGAGAACCCGATTTCGACACGCCCGAGTGCATCAAGGAGGGGTGTATTCGCGCCCTGCGCGAGGGGAAGACCCATTACACCCACAGTCTCGGCCTCCTCGAACTGCGGGAAGCCGTCTGCGAGCATTACCTGAAGCGCTACGGCGTTGCCGTTTCGCCCGATCAGGTTCTCGTCACCTCCGGCACCTCGCCGGCCATGATGAATCTGTTTGCCACACTTCTCGAGAAGGGCTCCGAGGTCATCATTTCGGATCCCCATTACGCATGTTATCCGAACTTCATCCGTTTTTTCGAAGGTTCGCCTGTCTGTGTGCCGGTCGATGAATGCGATGGTTTTCAGTACACACCGGCGGCAATTCGGGAAAAAATCACCACGCAAACCCGGGCGATCCTGATCAATTCCCCCTCCAACCCGACCGGAAACCTCCTGAGCAGGGAAAGAATGGCAGAGATCGCTTCGCTCGGAGTGCCCGTCATCTCCGACGAGGTCTACCATGGCCTCGTCTACGAAGACAAGGAACACAGCATCCTGGAATTTACCGACAATGCCTTCGTCCTGAACGGCTTTTCCAAGGCTTATGCCATGACGGGCTGGCGGCTTGGATACCTGATCGCTCCGCGGCCCTTCATCCGGCCGATGCAGAAAATCCAGCAGAATCTTTTCATCTCGCCAAACGCCTTTGTCCAGTGGGCCGGGGTGGCAGCCCTCCGCGAGGCTGAACCGGATGTGCTCCGTATGCGGTCGATCTACAATGACCGGCGGATATACATGATCCGTCGCTTGCGGGAGATGGGGCTGGGAATTTGCGTGGAACCCACCGGGGCTTTCTACGTCCTGGCCAATATCAGCGCCTTTTCCCGTGACTCCTATCAGACGGCTTTTGACATCCTGAGACGGGCGCATGTCGGTGTTGCTCCAGGCATCGATTTCGGAGACAACTGCGAGGGCTACCTGCGCTTTTCCTACGCCAATTCCCTGGAAAATATCCGGGAAGGGATGAACCGACTTGCCCAGTATCTCGGGGAGCGGAAAGGATCTTGACAGCCGATCCCGGATCATTCAAAGCCGTTGTTTTCGATTTCGACGGAACGCTCGCCAAACTGAATATCGATTTCGCCGGCATGCGCGCCGCCCTCCTGGAGCTGATCGCCCGTTACGGGATCCCGACAGACGGGATTATGAATCTGCATATCCTCGAGATGGTCGAGGCGGCCGGGGCCAGCCTGGCGCACCACTCCCCTCATGAAGCAACGCTTTTTTCGCACGCCGCCCATGCGCTGATCGCCGGAATAGAGGTCGAGGCAGCCGGCGAGGGAACACTCTTTGCCGGCACCAAGACGCTGCTTACCGAACTGAGGAATCGTTCCACCCGGATCGGTGTCGTGACGAGAAACTGCCGGGCAGCCGTTTTCAGGATATTCCCCGACATCGACCGCTATTGTCAGGCCGTGCTGACCCGCGACGATACATGCCGGATCAAACCCCACCCGGAACACCTGATGAGCGCGCTGGGTTTGCTGGGGGTGCTCCCCGCCGATGCCGCGATGGTCGGCGATCACCCCCTGGATATTCAACTCGGCAGGGAGACCGGAACCTTCACAATCGGCGTCCTGTCCGGCCACTCTACTCGAGCGGCACTCTTCGGGGCCGGCGCCGACCTGATCCTTCCCGATGCATCCTCTATCCTGAACAATATCCCCTGACCGGCAGCGCATCCCGCAAGCCCCGCCAGACGCTGATCCGAAACAGCATTCTTTTCTTGACAGCAAAGCGGCATAGTGGTTAATAGTAAAGTATTAATATGCTTATCCCCCCTTTATCCGAAGCGCTTGAAGAGGGTTCCCCTGATGGGTTTTTATGACAAGATGAGACCGCTGGATGAGTGGGAAAAACTGTACCCAGAAAAGTTCGTCGAAGAGTCTGTCGTATTCAGCCACATCCGCCGTGGTGATCATATCTTTGTCGCTTCGGGATGCGGGGAACCCCAATACCTCGTCACTGCGATGGTCAACTATGTTGAAACCCACCCCAAGGCGTTTTTCGACACGGAGATCATCCATGTCTATTCCTTCGGCATAGCGCCGTACACCGATCCAAAATTCAAGCGCAACTTCCGTCTCAACTCGTTCTTCGTCGGGAGCAGCACGCGCGGTCCCGTAAACCAGGGACTAGCCGACTACAGTCCCGTCTCGCTTTCCAACGTGCCGGCCCTGATAAAGAGCGGTTCGGTGCGCATCGACGTGGCGCTTGTCCAGACATCACTTCCCGATGAGCATGGATATCTGAGTCTCGGAGTCAGTGTTGATATGGTTAAAGCGGCAACGGACAAGGCATCCATGATCATCGCACAGGTGAACATCAACATGCCCCGTGTGCACGGCGACGGGTTCATCCATATGAAGGATGTCAATTTTATCATCCGTCATGACGAACCCCTCCTGGAGCTTCCGCCCGTACCTCTCGATGAAACGACCCAACGGATCGGAAACTACGTGGCCCGCCTCGTTCAGGACGGTGATACCATCCAGGTCGGTTACGGAGGGTTGCCCAACGCGGTCATGGCGAATCTCTACGGCAAGAAACATCTGGGCGTACACACCGAACTGCTGAGCGACGGCCTTGTGGATCTGATCAAGGCCGGGGTCATCGACAATTCCCAGAAAAAACTGAACCCGGGTAAGACCGTCGCCGCTTTTTGCATGGGAACGAAGGAAACGTACGAATTTCTCGACGACAACCCCTCGATTCTCTTTCGCAGAATCGATTTCACCAATAACCCGCTTACCATCGCACAGCAGCTTAACATGGTTGCCATCAACAGCTCTTTGGAAATCGATCTGACAGGCCAGGCCACTTCTGACTCGATCGGCGGCACGTTTTACAGTGGCATCGGCGGTCACCATGATTTTATGCGCGGCGCCCTGTTGTCGAAAGGGGGACGGACCATCCTGGCGATTAAGTCGACGGCCAGGAAGGATACCATCTCGCGCATCGTTCCCTCCTTGCAGGAATCGGCGGGAATTACGCTAAACCGGGGAGACGTCCGGTATGTGGTGACTGAGTACGGCATAGCCTATCTCCACGGGAAAAATGTCCGGGAGCGAGCGATGTCGCTGATCTCCATCGCCCACCCGAAATTCCGTCCCTGGCTCATCGAGGAGGCGAAAAAACGCGGGATCATCTACCGGGACCAGGCGTTTATTCCCGGAAAGCGGGGTGAATATCCGGAGAGCCTCGAAACCCACCGGACGACGAAAACCGGGCTGCAGATATTCCTTCGACCCGTTAAGATCAGCGATGAGCCCCTGATCAAAGAATTCTTTTATTCACTGTCCGACCGAAGTCTCAACCGCCGGTTTCTGTCCAAACGCAAGGACATGCCGCACGAGCGTCTGCAGGATTTTGTCGTCATCGATTACACGCGGGAGGTTGTTATCCTGGCCATCATCGGATCTGCGGACAACGAAAAGATCGCCGGCATCGGACAGTACGGCATCGACGAGGAATCCCACACCGCTGAAGTGGCATTTGCCATTCGCGACGACTACCATAACCTCGGTATCGGAACGGAAATGCTCGCGTACCTCACCTATCTTGCAAAGAGGGAAGGGCTTTTAGGCTTCACCGCCGAGGTGCTCATCGATAACAAGCCGATGCTCCATGTGTTTGAAAAAGGAGGTTTTGACATCAAAAAGAAAAGTGATGCCGGTGTGTACGATATGAAAATGGCCTTCATCGGGGAGGTGGTATAGATGGATACGTTCGTAGTTACATCCATGCGTCCGAGCGCAGGCAAGACGAGCATCATCATCGGTATCACAAAGGCGTTGGGGAAAAAGATCGGTTACATCAAGCCATTCGGGGAACGATTCCTCTATCGCAAGAAGCGAATGTGGGACTATGACGCGGCACTGATCACCAATATCTTCGGCCTGGACGAGCATCCCGAAGACATGAGCATCGGTTTTCACCACGCAAAGCTCCTCTTCATGCTGGACGATGCAACTGCGGGAGAAAAGCTCCGGGAGCTTCAGAGGAGTTCCGGAAAAGGAAAAGAACTGATCTTTGTCGAATGCGGAAAAGACATCACCTATGGCGCCTCCGTCCATCTCGATGCCATTTCTATCGCCAGGGAGCTCGATGCCCCGCTTATCGTGGTGGCAAGCGGCGATGAGGACATAATCTTCGATGACCTGATCTTTTTGAAAAAAAACGTCAATCTCGGCGGTGTGCGGTTACGCGGCGTTATCATCAACAAAGTCGCCAACGTCGCGGATTTCTGCGATACACGACTCCCGAGGATCAAATCGCACGGCATCGAGGTGCTGGGCATCACTCCTTACTACGAGGAACTGTCCCTTTTCTCCGTCGGTTACCTGGCCGACCGACTGTTCGCCAAGGTCATCACCTGCGAGGAGAAACTCAACCGCACAGCGAAAAACATCTTCATCGGTTCCATGTCGGTCGGCGCCGCCCTGAAAAAACCCCCCTTCCTGGAAGAGAATAAAGTAGTCGTTACCAGCGGAGATCGTCACGACATGATCGTCGCTGCGCTGGGAAGTAATACCGCGGCACTGATCCTCACCGACGGCATTCTCCCTCCGTCGGATACCATCGAGAAAGCCGCCAAACTGGGGATTCCCCTCCTTCTCGTTTCCGCGGATACCTACGAGGTCGCCAAACAGATCGAGGGCTTGGAACCTCTTCCGACGAAAGGCGACACCGAAAAGATCGCCATAGTCGAGCAGATGATCCGAACGCATGTCGATCTCGATGCGCTTTTCCCATCTTCAGGTACGCAATGAATCGTGATGTATTCAGGGAGTATGATATCCGCGGAGTCGTAGACAGGGATCTTGACCCTGACTTTGCATACCATCTCGGCAGGGCGATCGGTACCTATGCCGCACGCCGTGGTGTTCAGAAAATGACCCTCGGCAGGGATTGCCGCCTCAGTTCGGAAACCTATCAACAGGCTGTCGGCCGGGGGATCATGGCCGCAGGGATCGATGTGACCGATATCGGCCTGTGCGCTACCCCGATGCTCTATTTCTCCATACGTCACTATGAAGTGGATGGCGGTGTGATGGTTACCGGAAGCCATAATCCGCCCGACTTCAACGGTTTCAAGATCTGCATCGGCCCCGATACGATCTATGGAGAGGAGATCCAGGAGCTCCGGCGGATCATCGAGAGCGGATCATTTACCGCCGGGAGCGGGACGTACGCAAAGAATGATATTACCGCCGCTTATCAGGATTACATCTTCAACCATGTCCATGTCAAGCCGGGGCTCCGGATCGTTCTCGACGGCGGAAACGGAGTGGGCGGCTTTTTCGCCCTCCCCCTTCTGAAGCGATACGGCTGCCAGGTTACGGACATCCACTGTGACCCGGACGGTCACTTTCCCCATCACTTTCCCGATCCGACGGTGCCCGATAATCTCCGGGAACTGATCCATCACGTTCGTGAACGGAAGGCGGACGTCGGAATAGCCTATGATGGAGATGCCGACCGCATCGGCGTGATCACCGACCGGGGAGATGTCCTCTGGGGCGATGAACTCCTCCTCCTCTTTGCCCGTTTCATCCTAAAAGAAAATCCCGGTGCCGCCGTCATCGGCGAGGTCAAGTGTTCGCAGAAACTCTACGACGACATCGTCAAGCGTGGCGGGCGGGCAATCATGTGGAAGGCAGGGCACTCGCTGATCAAGGGAAAGATGAAGGAGGAAAAGGCGCTCCTTGCCGGAGAGATGAGCGGGCACATTTTTTTCGCCGACCGGTATTTCGGTTATGATGATGCCATCTATGCATCGGCACGGCTGCTCGAGATCCTCTCCGAATCGGGCCGGCTGAGTGAACTCCTGGCCGATGTCCCCCGGACCTTCACGACCCCCGAGATCCGCGTAGCATGCGACGACAGGACGAAATTCCGCGTCGTCGATTCCGTGCGGGAGCACTTCCGGATGACGCATGGTAATGCCGTTATCACGATCGACGGTGTGCGCATACCCTTTGGCGACGGCTGGGCACTGCTTCGGGCCTCCAATACACAACCGGTCCTCGTCCTTCGTTTCGAAGCGGCCGACGAAGCGCGTCTCGCCGCTATCAGGGACAACATCGAAGCGGTAATGAACACCACAATGAGATCATTTGAATGAGAGGGAGCCATGGCAAACGGATTAGAAAAAAGAGCGTTTCAACGTCTCCACGTCCCGATCAAAGTCACCGCAGAGATTGTAAGCGTTTTTGAAAAATCGAGAGGCCTTCCCCCGCTGCATATGCAGAGCCGGGATATTTCGAAGGCCGGGATATGCCTCGAAACAACGGCCCTCGAGATTGACGGCGTAAATTTGCTGTCCGGCCCCCCCTGCGCGCGGGAAAACCGTTTGCATCTGAAAATTGAACTCATCCCCGAAGAGCCGCCATTCACGGCAATAGGGGAAGTGCGTTGGTACGATGTTCCTCGTGATACGACCGGATGTATGTATCAGATAGGAATTGTATTCATAGACATCAAGGACAAGGGAAAAGACCAGCTTGTCAGATTTTTAAAACGTCACAGGACCAACGGCGGGTTCTTTCGCAGGCTCTTCGGAAAATCCGCTCTGTTCGGCATCCGTCCGACAGGGTAAAAAGCACATATCAGTCGCATCGAGAGGATTATGGTCAGAGGGAATAATGGTCGGGGCGGCAGGATTTGAACCTGCAATGCCGGGAGGTAACGCCTCGTAATTATGAATGATAAAAATACCTCCTGCCCGTTTACTGCCCGACATGATTTACGGTCAAACCGTTAACTCATCCTTCCTGTAGTCAATAAATCGTTGACCTCAGCGAACATGCAACATTTCAAATCGAAAGTGAGAGAATTTCAAGCGAAAATATGGTGGGTGTCGGATTTCTTTACAACTCTCGTTTTTTACAAAATGGGCATGAGGTATTAATCGTTACTAAAGACATTTCCAATATATTATGAGAGGTTACGCATAACTTCTAGAAATGTTGCTTCTGGTGATTTTGAAATGAGTGCGTCCTTTCGAATAAGCGTCAATCCGAAGTTGTTCAGCGGAAGAATATGCAAGCATTCAA
>VFSW01002546.1_pt1 | contig 27576 bp, 19 predicted proteins | sample 5358111 | NCBI WGS metagenome assembly VFSW01 (sample SAMN11554181, study PRJNA540505) | mine drainage metagenome | isolation source: sediment from site ElyBrook_90M | place: USA: Ely Copper Mine, Vershire, VT | collected 2017 | reverse complement strand
CTGGTCAGCGGCGGCCAGGTGGTCGGCTCGGCCGTCTCCGGCGCCGACGGCAGCTTCCAGATTCTTTGCGGCGCGCAGGGCCATTTTATCCTGGTGGTCAGCGCCAAGACCTTCCGTCAGATCGCCACGCCCAGCTTTTACGCCAGCCAGCTCGATTCGGTGGAGCGCAACGTGGTTATGGAGCCGGCCTGGGTGCGCGAGTCGATTGTGGTCACCGCCACCGTAACCCCCACGCCGCAGCCGCAGACCAGCGAGGCCACCAGCGTTCTGGGACCACTTGATCTGGCGCAGCGGGCCGACCTGGTGAGCGCGCTGCGGCTGATGCCCGGAACTGCCGTGGTGCAGGAAGGCCAGCTCGGCGCGCAGACCTCGCTCTTCATTCGCGGCGGCAACTCGGACGCCAACAAAATTCTGCTGGATGGGGTGAGCATCGACGACATGGGCGGACAATTCGACTTTGGCCCGCTCTCCACCACCGCCGTTGAAACAGCCGAAGTCTATCGCGGCCCGGACTCCAGCCTGTACGGAGCCGACGCTGGCAGTGGCGTAGTCAGCCTGACCACCCCGCGCGGCACCACGCCTTATCCCTCGGTTCTTTTCGAGGGCGACGGCGGCAGCCTCTCCACCTCGCGCGAACAACTGGAAGTGGCCGGCGCCCACAACAAGCTGGATTACCTGGGCGCCTTCAGTTGGCTGCAAACGGCCAACGATCTGCCCAATGACGAGTACCACGTGGCCACCACCGCGGCTAACCTCGGCTGGCAGCCCAGCGCAACCACCCAGGTCCGGGGGGCATTGCACTACGGCGTCAGCGCCACCGGCGCTCCCAACGCCTGGGATTTTTATCACGTAGCCGACGACGCCACGCAAAAAGATCAGGACCTGTTTCTGAGCGGCTCCATTGACAACCAGACCACCGCCAGCCTGCACAACACCCTGCGCTACGGAGCGACGCGCAAGCGGGAGCAGTACACGCAGTGGCAGACCGAAGGCGAACCCCAGAGCTACAGCAACTATTGCTACGGCCCTGCCACCCTGGGCAACGCTGTCACCATCACAGGAGCTAACGGCTACTCTGCCACGGGGCAGGCCGTGCTGGATTGTGTTCCCTCAACGCCGGGCGCGCATGGCGACCAGAGCGTCAACAATCGCGACCAGCTCGTTTATCAGGGCGATTACCGCGTCACCCCGCACCTGGCCGCGCTGATCGGCTTTCACTACGAAGACGAGCGCGGTTCGGAGCCCGGCAGCAGCCTTTATCAGCCGGTTGCTGCCACCAATTACGATTACCTGGCTGCCGTGCACGGAGACTTCAAGCGGCGGTTCTACTACACGCTGGGCGGAAGCCTGGAAATGTATTCGCTCTTCGGAACCCAGACCTCGCCGCACGCCGGTCTTTCCTACTATGTCCTGCGCCCGCGCCAGGGCGTCTTCAGCGGAACCCGCATCCTGTTCAACTATGGCGACGGAGTGCGCGAGCCCAAGCTGGCGGATGAGGATGGCTCGCTCTACACATTTCTGGAAAATAACCAAGCCGGCGGCGGCCTAACCGTGATTCAGCAGCTTCACCTCCGACGCCTGGCCGCGCCCACCACGCGCACCTACGAGGGCGGCGTGGAGCAGTCGTTCCTGGGCGACCACATCACCTTCCGCGCCAGCTACTTCCATAACGAATTCGGCAAGGAGATCGAGTACGTTGGTCTGGATCTGGTCCCGGAACTCCTGCCTGGTCTCTCGCCTGCCGATCAGGCGTTGTTGGAAAACTTCCTGCAAACCAACTACGCCTACGAATTGACACTGAACTCCCAGGCATTTCGCGCCCAAGGCATCGAAGCCACTGTCGAAGGCGGGATCGGGCACAGTCTTTTCCTGCGCGGCGGATACACCTATCTGGACGCGGTGGTACAGCGTTCCTTTACCAACGACGATGAGGCTCTGCTGGGCCCCATCCCCACCTTTACCAACGGCATTCCCATCGGCCCCTATGCGCCGCTGGAAGGCGCGCGCCCCTTCCGCCGCCCGCCGCACACCGGCTTCATCTCCGCCAGCTACGCGGGAACCCGGCTCAGCGGCGTCTTCTCCGCAGCCTTTGCCAGCCGCAGTGACGATTCCACCTACCTGGAGGGCGCCGACGCCAGCGGCGGCAACAGTCTGCTGCTGCCCAATCGCAACCTCGACCACGGCTACGCCAAGCTCGACCTGGGCGGAAGCTACAAGCTGCTCACCTGGCTGAGCATCTACGCCCAGGCGGAAAATCTTACCGACAACCAGCACATCGCCCCCATCGGCTATCCCAGCCTGCCCTTCACCCTCCGTGCAGGCCTGCGGCTGGCCTGGACCAAGGCCGGCGGCAAATAATCGCCGCGCAGGTTTTTGAATTGCGCGCGGCAGATCAACGACGGCAGGTGGCGGATTCCGCGGGAGTGCGCCACCTGCTGCTGCGTCAACGATCGCCAGATCGCCGCCACCAGCCAAAACATCCCTCAGCAATCCGCGCAGCGCAATCTTGACCGTCCCGCTCTTCTTCCGCACCGCCCGCCGGGTAAGAGGCAGAGAAATGGAGGGAAAAGCGATAAAGTGGCCGTTAGCGATTAAAAAGATATTCGTAATATGAAAGTCTTTTTTGGGGCAATCTGATAAATTATGCTGAATATGTTCCGTTTGGGCGCAACCCCCATTGAAAAACTTATTCAGTGCGGATTAGAGTTGCATTCTCTCTTGTTTTGTTGTTTTTGCGTCTCTTGATTATTTTGCCCAGAGAGGTACCCATGATCTGTCCGAAGTGTGAGTCTTCATCTGTTTCTGTTGTGCCGGCAGAGATCCGGCTCTACCGCAATTGTCTTCGCACCCTCAGCCACCCCCCGATGACGCCGTCTCCCGACGTAAAGGTTTGCCTGGATTGCGGCTGGTCGGAGTTTGCGATTCCGCGTTCCTGGCTCTCCGCCGGATGGCTGCGCTCCATGCGTCCGGTGGTTGCCAGCACGCCGGTCTCAGCCATATCCAGCACCGCGACCGCAGCCGTAGTCTGAACCGCGGCTGTCCCCGCTGCCTGCGCTTCCGGCGCGGGCATGAGTTTGTGCCCGGTTGAGTACTGGATGTTTGCCCCATGGAGCCTGCCTGCGCGGCTCGCACAGGCCTTGCGCGCAATTTTCATGACTTGCGCGGCGGAATTTGCCGGGGCAACAGGCTTTCCCGTGCGCCAGTGGCGTCCTACTGCCGGGTATAGATCTGAAACGGCGCCCAATAAAATGGCGCGGCAAATCTGCTTCCTGAATGCAGCAGCGCGAGTTTTGCCTTGCGCAGCGCTGCGGCCGGCGTCTGGCCCTCTTCCAGCCCGCCATACAGGCTGTCCATCAGCCGCGGAGTGGATTCGTCGCTCACCTCCCATAGCGCGCCCACGACGGAGTGTGCGCCGGCGCGCAGAAATGCCCAGGAAAGCCCGACCAGACCTTCCCCGGCGTAGGAGCGCGTACCGCTGCCGTTACAGGCCGAGATGGTGACCAGGCGGGCATCGATGGGGTGCTTCATGATCTCGCGGGCATACAGCTTGTAGGAGTCCTCATCCGCCCTGCCGCGGGAAAGGATGATCGCCGAATCCAGCGGGTCGGTGCGGCTGGCGGTCGCGTGCGAGACAAAATGAATGTACTCATATTGCGCCGGATTCCCGCCGAGATAGGCTTCTGGAGTGGCTTGCTGTCCGGCAAAGACAGTTTCGCCATGCGCGGTAAAGTGGCTTGCGACACGGGTCATCTCGGCGCCGAACAGCGGCAGGCTGGGATAGTCCTGACTGGGTGATACCGGGTTGCCCAGCAGCAGCAGCTTCCGCTTTGTCCTCTGCTCAGGCTGTGCGGCGGCCAGCATGGCCAGCGACGGAGCCGAGAGCAACGTTGCGTCGTCGATCAGATAATGCAGCGGCACAGCGGAGCCCGGAGACGTACCCGGAGCGGGACCAGCTTCCGGGCCGGGGCCGGGAGCCAGCAGGGTTTCAAAATTCAGTTTGCTCAGCGCTCCATCAGCCAGAATCATCACCGGGGCGTTGCGCCGGATGAGCTTCGCGGCTGGGGCGACCAGGATGCGGTAGAGCGCCTGCCCATCGTCATTGCGATCCCGTAGAGGGTCGTCCACGTCCAGCAGGGCCCTGCGGTAGCGCTCGGCACAAACCACAATCTCCGCCTGCGGGGGCAGAGGAACCAGCATGATTTTTGCCGGGGTGATGCCCCAGAGGTAAGACTGCTGCTCGCCCAGCCAATAGAAGAGCAGCGTTGCGCCGGTCTTTTGCGCAATCCCGCGCGGGTTCAGCGCCGCGGGATGAAACAAGCCGCCGCGCTCCGCCACCCCCAGCCCCTGCGCCAGTGTCTGTGCGCGGCTCTGATCGGCCGCAGCCAGAGCATCTTCGCTTCGACCTTCTTTGACCAGCAGGTAGATGTAGTCGTCGTAGAGGTGCGTGGCGTTGGCGGCGAAGGGCAGCCGCGATGTTTCGTTCTTGAGTTGCGCCCGCGCCGTCTCAAAGGCTATCAGCGTGGATTTGTACTCTCGCTCGGCCTTCCGCGTGTTGCCTTCGACTTCATACAGCCTCGCCAAGTTATCACCGGCATCCAACCGCGTCATTGTTGAGTCAGCCGGATTGCTTTGAATCGCGCGAAAGAGCGTTTCTGCCTGCTGATCCTGATGCCGAGCGGCGGCCAGCATTCCCTGCGTAAGCCTGATATTAGCGCTCAGTTGATTGCCGTCCGCGCGGTCGATCGAGACTACCTGATCGATATATGCGCTTGCATTGTTCAGATTTCCTGTCTCCACCGAGATTTCGGCGAGGTCTTCCAGCGCGTTCACGGTATCCTCTTTGCTGCCGATCTGATTTGCCAGATCGAGCGCCTGGCGATAGGATTGCGCGGCGCGCGCGAGATCTCCGGTATCTCGATAGATATACCCGGCATTGCTGATCCATTTGAGTTCGAAGCGTATATCCCCAAGTTTTGCGGCAACCTTCTCCGCTCGAAGGAACAGATTGAGAGCGTTCTCGTCATCTCCCATCTGGTAATCCGCCCATCCTAGATTTCCCGAAGCAGTTTGCGCTACATCTTCCGCTCTCAGGTCGATGGCAATTCGATACGCGGACCTCGACCAATCTGCAGCTTCGCCATAATGGTTGACTTGTAATGCGGCCCACCCAAGATTCAAGGACGCACGTGCCTCCAGGAACCTGTCCTTGCGGGCTTGGGCAAAGGAAAACGTTTCGAGAAAAATCTTCCGCGCGGTGTCGAGTTGTCCCTGTTTGTCTGCCAGGATACCCCGCGCCTGGAGAACATCTCCAAATACGGAACAGGCGCTGGAGTTGCAGAGTCTCTGGGCCTGGATAAGCCGTTGATTGGCCAAGTCACGCTGTTGCTGATTGGTGAGGGCGATGGCTTCAATCGCCAGCTCGCGGGCGGTCTCTTCCGGATGATTGATGTCGGGGCGGTAGTCCGCAAGCAAACGCAGGGCATCTTCATACATGCCTCGCCACTCCATCGACTCGGCTTCCAGAATTTCGAATTGTGCAGCCAAGTCCGGTTGGGAGATCCTGAATTCTTCGTAGCCTTTTTCAGCTTCGTGCTGGGTATCCGCCAATTTTCCATGCTCGAAAAGTTTCCTGGCATGGTTATATGAGGTTTGGACCTTGCCGGTATTCGTGTCCTCCAGTGGAATAAGAAGCAGAAAGATCCCTGCCAGCGCGATCAGGGATATTCTGGACCGGAAGTGACCGACGGCAGACATGATTCAAGCTTACATTGATGCTCGCAGACATCGCTTTTCGAGTTGCCGTTTACTTAAATGCATCTCTTGATGAGGCTTGTGTTCAGAGGGGAGTTGCGACTCTGCGGAAAATTGGCAGTTACGCACCGACGCCCGCAACAGTGGGAACAACAGAGCTGAAAGCTCCGCCGACTTACTTCCCGATACCCGCCTAGACCATGCAAAGTTCTTGGTCTTCGGCGGGCAATTGAAGATCGAGGGATCAGCTTTATTACTATTTGGGACCTCCGTTGGACGAACCAGTTCCGACCGATACATTCGCTTTGGCTGCGCCGTCCTGATTCCCGGCTGCACCGCTCTGATGGAGATGGACCATGGTCAGGTTCACGGTGGTCTTCTTGGGAACCTTCAGCTTGGGGTGGAAGTCCTCGTGATGGATGGTCAGCTTGCCCAGGGTGACGACGCCGAAGTGGGGAATCGTGATCACATGGCCACAGGAATGCCCAGGGTAATGCCCGGAAGCCTGGTTGACCAAGGAGCATTCGACGGCGTCTCCCTTCCCCAAAGTCGCGGAAAGTTGATTGTACCGTTCCTTCAGCTCGGCGGACGCATCCTTGTGCTTGCGGATGCGGTCATACTGGGCGGCAACGCGGCTGAGATACGCCTGGTTTTTGGTGTAGGGCGCGTCCTTGGCCGGCTTGGAGCCGAAGATCTCGTGATCAAGTTCGAGGGTGACCGGGTGGCCGGCGATGCGCAGGTTCTCGAAGCGTGTGCCGAGGAAGGAGATGGATGGCACGTAGCCGTGTAGCGGGTGGTCGGTGATGGTCTGCCCGACGATGCGGTCGGCGGTGAGCACGTCCAGAATATTGAGCCCTTCGACGACCGTGGTGGTCAGGGTGGTCCAGCCTTCTCCCGGCTTGACGCCGCAGTAGCCGGCTACATGGGTGTAGGCGGAGCGGAAGGAGAGAACGGACTCCACGCGAAAATTCTCCGCGCGCTGGGAAAAGTAGCCGCCTTCGGCGGGAAGTTGCAGATAGGCCTGGGGTTTGATCTCATGCGAGAGTGGAAGGCGCAGATGCCCCCCGAGAACCGTGGCTTCCGCATGATAAAGATGCACTCTTTCGGTTGCTTCTGACATAGGAGCTTTCCCCTTTCGCTTTCGGCTTCGGGGGAATTGTAAAGGGCCCATGCGGACGCGTCAACAGTTTACATGGATATTCATTCCTGTCGGCCGATCGCGGAGCGCGCCCCTGAGCCGTTGGCTGACTTACGCCTTGCTTCCCAGATTGTTCCGCCAGGCATGTCCGCCGCGCTCCAGCAAGTGATCGGAGCACTCCGGCCCCCACGACCCGGCGAAGTAATTCGGAAAGACCTCCGGCGCCTTGTTAGCCCAGGCCTCCAGAATCGGCGTGCATAATGCCCAGGTGGTCTCCACGCCGTCGCGGTGTGAGAACAGTGTCTGGTCGCCCAGCATGGCGTCCAGCAGCAGCCGCTCATAGCCGTTGGCGCTGGATTTTCCGAAGGCCGCCGAATAGTCAAAGTCCATGTTCACCGGGCAGACGGCCATCTCCGGCGTGGTGGGCACCTTGGCGCCAAAGCGCAGGGAAATCCCCTCATCGGGTTGAATGCGAATGGTCAGCAGGTTGGGCTGAATCACCTGGCAGGCCGCGGCGTGCGCGATGCGATCGAAGATCAAAAGCGGCGGCTGCTTGAACTGGATGCTGATCTCCGTGGCCCGTTTCTTCAGCCGCTTGCCGGCGCGCAGATAGAACGGAACCCCCGCCCAGCGCCAGTTTTCTATCTCCAGCCGCAGCGCCGCATAAGTCTCCGTGCCCGATTCAGGATTGACCCGCTCTTCGTCGCGATAACCGGCAACGTGCTGGCCATCCACCAATCCAGGTCCGTACTGGCCGCGCACCGCGTTCAAAATCGGAATCGACGGAATGGCGCGCCAGACTTTCAGCTTTTCGCGGCGCACGCTCTCCGCCTCAAAGCTCGAGGGAGGTTCCAGAGCTACAAGACTTAGTAACTCCATCATGTGATTCTGCACCACGTCGCGCAGCGCGCCCGCCTTCTCGTAGAACGGTCCGCGGCCCTCCACGCCCAGCGTCTCGGCCACGGTAATCTGCACGTGGTCAATGTAGTTTCGGTTCCAGATCGGTTCGAAGATTCCATTGGCAAAGCGGAAAACCAAAATGTTCTGCACCGTCTCCTTGCCCAGATAATGGTCGATGCGGAAGACCTGGCTTTCGTGGAAGACGGCGTTCACCTGGCGGTTCAGCAAGAGCGCCGAGTCAAGGTCGTGGCCGAAGGGCTTTTCGATGACTACCCCCACCTTGCCTTGCTCCGGCTGCGCCATGGCCTGCGCGCCAAGATTCTCGATGATCCCGGCAAAAAACTCCGGTGCGGTGGCCAGATAGAAAAGGCGATTGCCGCCGATGCCATTTTCCTTGGCGATCCGCTCTAACTCCGCCTTCAGGTCCGCATAACTCGCCGGATCGTCGAAGTTCAGCGCAAAGTAACTGATCTTGCGCACAAACTTGTCCAGCCTGGTATCGCCGGCGTCCGTTCCGCCAAACTCGATAATGCCCGCGCGCATATCCGCGGCAAACTCCTCGCCCAGCGGCCGCCGCGCCACCCCGACTATGGAGAACCGTTCCGGCAGCAGGCCTGACTGCTCCAGGTGAAAGAGCGCCGGCAGCAGCTTGCGCTTGGTCAGATCGCCCGATGCGCCGAAGATCACCAGGATCCCCGCATCGGGAATCCGCTCATGGCCCTGCGGAATCTGGGAAAGATCCTCGGGGCGAACATTCATCTGTATCGTGGTCATGCTTTGCCCACCTCCGGAGTCTATCAGCGCCGCCGCAGCCAGCTAGCTTGCCCGCTTGCGCGCCTGGTAACTCGATAACCTGTCACTCTAACTACAGAACCCCAAGAATCTCCAGTTTCCAGCGCAAAGTTTCCGCGCCCTCGAAGCGGACCGCCTTCATCCCAGCGGCCTCGGCGCCGGCCACATTCTCCGCCCGGTCGTCGATAAACAGAACCCGCTCGGCCTGCCTGCCCAAAATCTCCAGGGCGCGCATGTAAATTGCCGGCTCCGGCTTGCTCAGCCCCAGATAACAGGAGCTGAGCGCAACCTGAAACTGCTCGCGCAGCCCGAAGGATTTGAAGCGATACTCGTTGGTCTCTCGCGCCTCATTGTTCAACGCGCCCAGCAAACACTGTTTGGATGCGGCAAGTTCGCGAAGGATTCCCAAAGCTCCATTCGGCAGCAGTTTCGACTGCGCGAGCATACGCGCAAAAAACTCCTCGCGGGAGAAATCGCGCGGCTCATGGAACACGGTCGCGTCCAGATATGCTTTCAGAGGAATCGCGCCTTGCTCCCACTCGCGGTAGAGCGCAAGGTGCCTTGCCTCAAAGGCGGCAGGATCAAGCTGAAACTGACCGAGAACCGCGGCGCGCTCGCCGTGGTCCCAGCCATTGGTGAGCAACACTCCGCCCACATCGAAAAGGATCACGTCGAAGGGGAACATCGGCGCCTTTCATTCGCGCATTGCGCGCATTCGAATTTTCAGTTTGAAGCTATCCATGAATCAACTGGCGGAAAACAGTGTTCTACGCTGGGTTCGCCGAGTCGCTCCCACCCACGCCGCTCCCAAGTTGATACTTGGCCTCGATGGCCAGCACCTTCTTGAAGCGCCGCACAAAACGTTCTTCCGTGGCGATGAACTCGGCGCGAACGTAGGCATCCACTACTTCAAAGGCCAATGCCGAGCCGATGATGCGCGCGCCCAGCACGCAGACGTTCATATCGTCGTGCTCCACGCCCTGATGCGCTGAATAGGTGTCGTGGCACATTCCCGCGCGGATGCCGGGAATCTTGTTGGCCGCCACGCACACGCCCACGCCCGAGCCGCAGATAAGAATGCCGCGCGGCGCAACGCCCTGCTTCAGCGCCAGGCCAACCTTCTCGGCAAAGTCGGGATAGTCGGACGGCTCCGTGTTATAGGCGCCCAGGTCCACGACCTGGTGACCGGCCTGGGCGAGGTGTGCGCGCACCTCTTCTTTCAGAGGAAAACCGGCGTGGTCGGATGCAATGACGAGTTTCAAGATAAGCTCCTTCGGAGTCAGGGACTGGGGACTGAGGGACTGGGATACCGGAGCTTGTGTTTGCTAGTCCCTGGTCCCTCAGTCCCTGTTTTTCTACTTCACCAGTTTCTTCGCACGCGCCGCCACATTCTCCGCACTGAAGCCTAGCTCGGCCATTACCTTGGGTCCAGGCGCGGAAGCGCCATAACGGTCCATGCCGATCACGTCGCCGTCCTGACCGGCATACTTCCACCAGCCAACGGTCACGCCCGCCTCGACGGCCAGTTTGGGCACGCCGGCCGGCAGCACGCTGGCCTTGTACGCCGGCGACTGCTCCTCGAAGATTTTCCAACTGGGGAAGCTGACCACGCGCGCGGAAATTCCATCCGCGGCCAGCAGCTTGGCGGCTTCCACGCAGGGCCAAACCTCGCTGCCCGCGCCAATCAGAATCACCTTGGGGTTGGCGGCGTCTTCAAGTATGTAAGCGCCCTTGCTCACCCCGGCGAACACATCCACAGCGGTCGGGTCAATCACCGGAAGATCCTGCCGCGTGAGCGCAAAGAAGCTGGGCCCTTTGCGTTCCAGCGCCAGCCGCCAGGCCGCTGCTGTCTCGTTGGCGTCGGCGGGGCGGAAGTCTGTAAGCCCCGGAATGGCGCGCAGCCCCAGCAGTTGCTCAATGGGCTCGTGGGTCGGCCCGTCCTCGCCCACGGCGATCGAGTCGTGAGTGAAGACAAAGAGCGAATGCAATTGCATCAGCGCCGCCAGGCGAATGGCCGGCTTGGCGTAGTCGGAAAAGACGAAGAAGGTGGAACCGAAGGGAACCAGCCCGCCGTGCGCCGCCATGCCGTTGACCGCCGCGCACATGGCGAACTCGCGCACTCCGAAGAAGATGTTGCGCCCGGCCGGGTCCTGATGGAAATTGGCGCCCGGCTTGAAGATCGTCTTGGTGGAAGAGGTCAGGTCCGCGGCTCCGCCAAACAGCTCCGGCACAACCTCGGCAATGGCGTTCAGAATCGCGCCGCCGGCGTTGCGCGTGGCCTGCGCCTTGTCCGGCGCGTAGCTGGGGATTGCCTTCTCCCAACCGGCCTTGAGCGCGCCTTTTTGGGTGCGCTCAAACTCCGCCGCCAGCTCTGGAAACGCGGCCGCGTAGCCGGCAAAGAGCGCCTTCCAGTCGGCTTCGCTCTTTACGCCGCGATCAACGGCCTGACGCCAGTTGGCCAGCGCGGCTTCAGGAACCACAAAGCTCTGGTCCTCGGGAAAGCCGAAAAATTTCTTGGTAATGGCGCAGTCGACCGCGCCCAGCGGCTCGCCATGCGCCTTGTTGGTGCCCGCCTTGGGGCTGCCGTAGCCGATGATGGTGCGCACGGCGATGATCGAAGGCCGGCCCGTCTCCGCCTTGGCCGCGGTAATCGCCGCTTCAATGGCGGCAATGTCGTTGCCGTCGGCCACGCGCTGCACATGCCAGTGGTAGGCCTCGAAACGCTCCAGCGCGTCCTCGGTATAGCTCAGGCTGGTCGGCCCGTCCAGCGAAATCAGGTTGTCGTCGTAGAGAAAGATCAGCTTGCCCAGGCCCAGGGTTCCGGCCAGCGAGGCAGCCTCGTGCGAGACGCCCTCCATCAGATCGCCATCGCCCAGCAGAGCAAAGGTGTGGTGATCCACCACCTCAAAGCTGGGCCGGTTATAGACCGCGGCCAGGTGCTTTTCCGCAATCGCCATGCCCACGGCCATGGAGAGCCCCTGACCCAGCGGGCCGGTGGTCACTTCCACGCCATCCGCGTGGTCGCGCTCGGGGTGTCCCGGTGTCCGCGAACCCCACTGCCGGAAGCTCTTCAGGTCGTCCAGCGTCACGCCGTAGCCGGACAGGAACAGCGAACTGTACAGCAGCGCGGAAGCGTGCCCGTTGGAGAGCACAAAGCGGTCCCGGTCGGCCCACTTCGATTGCGCCGGATTGTGCTTCATCAGCTTCTGAAACAGCAGGTAGGCAATCGGCGCGCAGCCCAGAGGCGCACCGGGGTGGCCGCTCTTGGCTTTTTCCACAGTGTCCACGGCCAGCAGCCGCAATGTGTTGATAGACAGTTGATCCAGAGAGGCATCCGCGAGAGTTGCAGTCATGATTTCTTCCTTGAAAAAAAGCATTCGGGCGTGAATAAATCGACTCGCCGTCTCCTGGAACCCTGTGTCACCGGGCTTCGATCTTCACTTCCATATTGTACCCAAGCCACCGGCCCTGCTCCGGCCAATAAAGCGTCCAGGCGAGAATGCCGCTCTCCGGGAGGCGTCCGATCTCCGCGCTGTGGCCGGCGCTGCCCAGGCTGCGGCTCTGCGTGGTTTGCTGCGTCTGCCAGCCATCCGCACTCCAGCGCACGTCGAATGGGCTCTCGTCCAGAATGCGCAGCGTATCGCCGGCATGGATACTCCGGATAGGCCGCGGCAGGCTGGATATCTCCAGATTTTCGCGGGTATGGTTTCGTCCCTGCGCCTGGCAATACCGCTCGTACACCGGATCGATGCGGTCAAAAACCTTGCCGTCCACCGCCGAGCGCAGCAGCTTCAGGTATTCGGCGTGGGCCCACACCAGCGGCACGGCCGATCCCGCGGGCCGTCCCTGCCACAACTCCAGCTCCGGCAAATCGGCCGCATCCCACACCTGTTCAGGCAGCATCTGGCCGCAGGTGGCAAATTTTTCGTAGCCGCGGATCAACGGCGTAATGTCGTTGCCAGCGGCCAGCTCGTAGTGGGCGCGCTCGCCGGTCAGCAGCGGCCAAACCCGGCCCCGGCCCCAGCCCTCGAATGGCCCGCCGTCCTCGCGCTGGCCGTAGCCGTCCCGGTTGTAGCGCAGCCAGCCCGGCCCCTCCGGCAGATCGCGTTTCAGCACAGCGTCCACCACCTTCACTGAATCCACAATCAGCGGATCGTCGGCCCGTCGCACGCCATAGCGCACCAGCTCCAGGAAGCCCGCGTCCACAATCTCCCGCGCCTCGAACTCGGCCTGCGCTCCGGGCGCGCGGTTGGCTATCCGGACCTTCTCTTTTCCGCAGCCCTCGCCCGCGTAGGCCGCGCCGCACTCCGGCGGACGGATGCGCATATAGTGGCGCTTGACCTCGGCCACGAGCACGCCATTGTTGGTCACCGTCCACTCTTCCAGGTGGCTCTCGATCCAATCGGCAAACTCCTCCAGGAAGACGGCCAGTTCCTCCGCATCGCGCGCCCGCGCCATCTCCCCGGCGCAGATCAGCCCGGCGATCACCGCGGCCAGCGTGGACGGCGAGTAGCCGGCATTCTCCTCCCAGCGCTCCTGGCTGGCAATCGGCGCGTGGCGCACCAGGAAGCCGGCCGCCCGCTCCACAAACGGGAAAATGTCCATCTCCCCCAGCCCGTCGGCCTTCCACAATCGCCACGCCAAAATAATCGGAAAGGCGACCTCGTCCAGTTGCAGTCCCGACCAGTAAGGCCGCCCGTCCACCCAGAAATTCTGCGCAAAGCCGCCGTCCGGCTGCTGTGTGCAGGCCAGGTACACCAGCGCCCGCTGCGCTGTTTCCTTTCGCCCACAGGCCAGCAGCGCAGTAGCCGTCTGCACCATGTCCCGCGTCCAAACCAGATGGTAGCCGCCCAGGTCGTCGTCTCCCTGCACCTGCCCCCAGGGAATCGACATGGAGGCGACAAAGGCTCCGGAAAAAGTCTTGTCCTCATGCGCCAGCAGCAGGTTGTGGCTGGTGCGCATCAGCTTGCCGCCGTCGCCAGCCTGGGCCGCCAGCCACTCCGGGTTCGCCACCCGGCCCCACTGCGCAATGAACCGGCTGCGGTGCTCCGCGAAGGGCGTGGCCAGCACGCTCATGGTCTTTTCCAGCGCCGCGTGGCAGCCTTCGCCAATGCCGATGGCCACGGTAAACTTCCGCCCGCCGCCGTCCACGCAGCCCAGATTCACCTCGCCCATCAGCGCAAGGTTGCCGTCCGTCGCCGAGCCAAACTCCCAGTCCATCTGGAAGTTGTCCATCACATCCCGCCACCCGTCGCTCGCGCCCACAAAGCCGCAACTGACCCGCTTGAATCCGCAACTTGCCGCCATGGCCAGCGCCCACTCGTTCTTCCAGGCCAGCAGCATCTTCGCGCCGGCCACGTCCACCGCCCGGGCCGTGTTCCCCTTGCCGCCGCCGTCCAGGTGCGGAGCCAGCAGCGCGTACACCTTCAGCCGCTTGAGCAGCTCCGCGTCGCCCTGCAAATGCACCTGCATCAGCACCACGCCGTGATGCGGAGCGCAGATGATCTCCTTGGTCAGGGTGTACCGCCCGGCCGGATCGCGGTTCACATAGCGCACCCCCAGCGCCTCCGGGTGAATGTACTCGAAGGTCGAAATCAGATCGCGCTTCTCCTCGTGCGCAAAGCTCTCCCCATCGGTCACCAGAAACTCCATGTCCCGCACCTGGGCGCGGTCGATGGTGGGGTGGTAGATCTCGTTCAGCACGCCATGCGAGCAGGTGAACCAGACCCGGCTGGAGGCTGCATAGGCAGTGCCCACGGCGTCTTTCACGCTTGAAGTCCAGCGCGGCTCCAGCCCCGGCGAGCCAAACGCCTCTCCCTGCTGGTCCAGCCATCGGTAGCGCGGCGGTTCGTTCATCGTTTCTCCCCCGTGTTCTGTGATTTCAACTGAAAATCGACAATAAAAAAGCAGGCCTCTGCAGCGGCCCCCTACTTTGACTCCCCACCCATGCCAAGGTTTCTTCTTTCCCGGCCACTTCAGCGAATCCTGCCCAGTTCCGCCCGCATCTTTCTGTTGAGAGCATAACCAGCTCAAGCCACAATCGAGTTTCACGCGTCCCGGCTGCGCCCCGCTGGTCTTCAATGCACAGTCCAGGACTCAGTCCAGACAGTACAATCCGTAATGAAGGAGATTTCCCCAATGGCATACGAACTCGCACCGCTTCCCTACGATTACGCCGCCCTGGAACCGTTCATCGACACCGAGACGATGAAGATCCACCACGGCAAGCACCATCAGGCCTACATCAACAACCTGAATGCCGCTCTGGCCAACTTCCCCGAGTTGGCCTCCAAGTCCGTCGACGACCTGGTCCGCGACCTGGCCAGCGTTCCCGAAGAGATCAAAGCCGCGGTCCGCAACAACGGCGGCGGCCACTCCAACCACACCGCCTTCTGGAAGCTGATGGGCCCGGTCGGCTCTGAAGGCGTAGGCGGCGCGCCCACCGGCGCCATCGCCGCACAGATTGCCACGGATTTTGGTGACTTCGAGGCCTTCAAGAAGACCTTCAACGAGACCACCGCCAAGCAGTTCGGCTCCGGCTGGGGCTGGCTGGTCATGGCCAGCGGCAAGCTCAAGGTGCTCTCCACGCCCAATCAGGAGTCGCCTCTCACCCAGGGCCTCTATCCCGTCCTCGGCAACGACGTCTGGGAGCACGCCTACTACCTCAAATACCAGAACCGCCGCCCCGACTACCTCGCCGCCTGGTGGAACGTCATCAACTGGAACGAAGTCAACACCCGCTTCGCCGTCGCCAAAGGCTGAGTGCGGCTTTTAGCTATTCGCTGGACGCCCCAGGTCCGGATTTTCGGACCTGGGATACCACGAACCCCCGGCGAGCGAACAGGTGGCGACTGGCCCCGCCGCAAGTGTAGATTGGCCCCACCGCAGGTGGTCTTGCGGCTTTGCAAGAACCTCCAGCGAGCGAATAGCGAGCAGTTGGCCCCACCGCAGGTGGAATAAACTGAGTGTGTGATGGACGCACACGAAAAATCAATTCTGAAAGAACTGCTGCCTGCGGAGATCGACGCCGTTGCGCAGTCTGCCGCCAAGGCCGGCCCCCGCAATCCTGTCGATCAATGGACCCCCGCAATCCTGCGGGAACGGGCGGCTTATCTGGGCAAACTGGCCCGCCTCGGCGACGGCTCGGCCAGCGAAACGCTGCGGGAGTATCCGCGCCATTGCGCCATGCTCTCCATACGCTGCCGCAACGGCGTGGTCGAGGTGCATGAACACTTCGCCGATGTGTTCTACGTGCTGGACGGCCGCGCCACGCTACTGACTGGAGGGAAGGTGGCGGAAGCTGTGGTGATCGGGCCGGGAGAGACGCGCGGCGCGGCGATGGAGGGCGGTGCGCGCCAGGAGCTGCGGCCGGGCGATGTGGCGCACGTGCCTGCCGGCGTTCCCCATCAGATGCTGGTCGCCGCCGAACAGACGGTCGCCTGCCTGGTGATCAAAGTCCAGGAAACTTCCGATCAAGGCGTTTCCTGATTGCCGTACCGCCGGACGCACTGTTGCTGCGCGTAGGTCCAGGCTGAAAATGGCACATCTGGATGGGATGGGTCTTCGGTCACAATGAACGGATCGGGCCCGAAGGCCACATAGTGCCGGTACAGAGCGTCGCTTGTCGGCTGGAGTCCCTTGCGGCTCTCTTCCAGAAAATCGTCCACAATCTTCTTGCAGTCCGTGATCGCTGCTTTCAGGCTAGGAAACGTGCCGGAGGTGTAGCGTTCCGATTCGTCCATGTAATGGTAGTTGTCGTCAACGAAAACAGTATAAGTATACCCAGGCTTTGCCGCCTTTTTCCGGAGGGCAAACAAAGGCCGCATGATCCGAAGAAACCATTCAGGGATTGTCCGGTTGAGTGAACCAATGGTCCGCATCTGCAGAATTCCTTTCGACTCGTCTTCATTGCACTTTTCGTGTGTTCAGGCGCATCCTGGCCGCGCTCCGCAAAAGACGCACCATCAAGTGGTTTCCGTCAGCGCGTCGGTGGCTTTGCTCATCTTGGCAGTGCGCTCCAGTTTTTCCCAGTTGAATGGTTTGCCGTCGATGGCGCGCTTGACGGTCTTGAACAGGACGACGGAAAAGAGTTGGCGGTAGGCGAAGCGCTGCAGCCAGACGTGGAAGAGCAGCCAGCCGTCGCCCTTGTTGGCGGGGTGGCGGCGCTCCAGGCTGAAGGCCAGCGAGGAGGTGACGAAATCGATGAGCAGAAATGCGCCGAAGTAGGCGATGAGCTTGAGCAGGCTGGCCGATGAGGCAGCCAGGGGATGGTAGTAACGGTCGATGAAGAAGTTGACGATGCCGGCCAGGAACATGATGTCGATGAAGGGCGAGACCAGCGGGAGCAGCATCTGGAAGATGAGGATGTTGGGCAGAGCGAACAGGCCCATGGCCTTGTTGCGGGTAAAGGCGGCGCGGTGCTTCCAGACGGCCTGCAGAGTGCCAAACGACCAGCGGAAGCGCTGGCCCATCAGCCCCTTGGCGTCTATGGGGGCTTCGGTGAAGGCCAGGGCGCGGTCTTCGTAGTCAACTTTGAGGCCTTGTTCGAGCAGTCCCATGGTCAGGTCGGCGTCTTCCGCAACGGTGTTCAGCGGATAGCCGCCAGCCGCCTTGACCGGGGCGGTGCGCCATGCGCCAATGGCGCCGGGCACTACGGTGACCACGTGCATGAGGTCCAGGGCGCGGCGCTCGAAGTTCTGGCTGGTGATGTATTACAGGGCCTGCCAGCGGGTCCAGAGATTGACGCGGTTGCCGACTTTGGCGTTGCCGGCCATGGCGCCGATGGCGGGGTCCTGGAAGTGGGGGATGAGCTTGCTGATGGCGTCGGGGGCGATGACCGTGTCGGCGTCGATGCCCACGTAGACTTCCTCGGTGAGGCGTTCGAGGGCGAAGTTGAGAGCCGCGGCCTTGCCGCCGTTGGCCTTGGTGAGGACCTCGACGCGGCCGGCGGCGATCTCAGCGGCGTAAGCCTCGCGGGCCACGTTGAAAGTGTCGTCGCTGGAGCCGTCGTCGATGACGATGACGTGCAGGTTGGAGTAGTCGGAGTTGAGCACCGAGCGGATGGTGCGGACGATGACCTTTTCCTCGTTGAAGGCGGGGATGAGCACGGCCACGCGGGGATTGTAGCCGGGGGCGGCCGCGCGGCCCGGCTTGCGCAGCCGGTCGATGACGGCCAGAATGCCCACCAGCAGCAGGCGCGCGCTCATCAGAATGTCGCCCAGGAAGAAGACCATGAAGACGAACTTGGCGAACAGGGCCACGCCGGTGAAGGCGATGGAGTCGGGCAGGGCGCGCAGCTTCTGCATGAAGGTAAGCGGGGGCATGACCTGAGCGGTGGTCTTGCCCATCAGCGCGGAGACCGGAACGATGGTGTAGCCGTGGGCGCGCAGGGTGTCGATGAGCACCGGCAGTGCGGCCACGGTGGCCGAGCGTTCGCCGCCGCCGTCGTGCATGAGAATGATGGAGCCGCGGAACTGCGGCTTGGCCTTCATGGTTTCCAGTTGGGCGAGGACCGACTGGGCGATCTCGGCGGGAGATTTGCGGGGATGCTCGTTCCAGTCGTCGGTGTCGATCTTGTTGCCGACAATGATGTATCCATCCTGCTGTACACGCACGACGGGAGCGGCCTGGTCGTCGGTGTCCGGCTCTTCGTCAATGTCGTAGGGCGGACGGAAATAGAGCGGCTGAAGGCCCAGCTTGCAGGCGAAGAGGCGCTCGGTCAGCGTCACTTCCAGATCCAGACGGCGCGGTGAAATTTCGCTGATGTCCGGGTGGGTGTAAGTATGATTGCCGATCTCGTTGCCTTCGCGCACCACGCGCTGCATGAGGCCGACATTCTCGGCGGCCTCCGCGCCGATCAGCATGAACGTTCCCTTGACGCCTTTTTCTTTCAGGATGTCGAGAATCTTCGGGGTCCATTTGGGATCGGGACCGTCGTCGAAGGAGATTGCGACCTCATTGGGGTGGTAGCCGTAATACCGGATGGTGTAGGAGTGGGGATAAACATCCATGTGCTCATCGGTGATGAGCTTCTTGCGCGGATCGGGCTCGTCGTTATCGATGGCGACTGTGCGCTTGCCCGGCTGGGGCAGGCCGGTGACGCGCATGATGTCGCCTTCGCCTTCGTTGTCCACGTCGTGGCCGGGCTGGACGGAGCCCAACTCCTGCAACGACTCAGGAGCGTTCGGCTTGTCCCACACATTCCACAGCGAACTGTCTTCCTCGCCCAGACGCCAGAGAGCAAAGGTCTCCAGGCCCAGTTCGCGCGCGGCCCGCATCTCGTTCAACAGCGTGACCCCGTCGAGGAACCAGACCACGTGGCGCTGGTTGTTGTCCTCGTCGATGTACTCGAAATGCGGATTGAGCGCTTTGTCATCGAGGTCCAGGTCGGCGTCAGCATCGGAGGCGCGCTGCCAGGCGTCAGAGACGGAGAGGTCCTCGGTGTCCAATACCTGCGGCTGCTGCGGCTTGTGCCAGTGCCCGCGCCTGGGCGGAGCGGGAATGGAGAGCGTCCAGTCGTAGCCGTAGTTGCCGATGGCGCAGATCAGCTTCTGCTTGGGCACGACCTTCAGAACCCGGCGCAGGTTGGCCACGAACCAATCCTGGCTGGCGACTGGCCCCGGATTGCTGTCGGTCTGATGCTGGTCGTAGTTCATCAGCACAACGCCGTCGGCGTTATTGGCGATCTGCTTCAATTCGCTGCCCGGGGTGGAAGCGGCCACGTTCACATAGAGCCGCAGATTGTGCGGACGCAGATCCCCATCGAGCTCGTGAATGAAGCTCAGGTATCCGGGAATGGCGTCGTCGGAAAGGCTTTCAATGTCCAGCGACAGGCCGCTATAAGCCGGGAAGGCGGTCAGGAAACGGACAATCTGCTGGCACAGGACGGTGCGATTGCCCGCGTCGGCCAGCATATCGCCCACCGCCGGATCCCAGCTCTGGGTGTTGGGGTTGTAGTTGTTCAGATGGGGAAAGATTTCAGTGTCTTCACTGGCCGCTTGAATGACGTGCTTTACCTTGTTCAACTCGTCGGGGTCATGCACCCTGGCGCCATCCACCACCGGGTATTCGTGGTGGGTGTCGGTGCTGATTCCCAGCAGCACTGCCTGGGGAGCGTCGATGTGCAGCCACTGCGGGAAGAGAATATCGATCTGATGGACGTGCTGCTTGAACGAGGAGTAGCTGGCCGCGTCGTCCGGGGCATAGTAGGCCGCGCGCAGACCTTCACCGGTGTTGAAGGGAATCTCGGAGGGCTTGCGGCCGGTCTTGCGGTGCACCAGGCGCTGATCCCTGGCACGCAGCAGCGGGGAGCGGTCCGGCAATGCCTTGTAGTTGTGCTGGGGCACGGGCAGCAGCAGCTCCGGCAACTGCTGATGGCGCAGAACGCTGAAGATGAAAGCGGCCAGAACCAGCGTGAAAATCACGGCTGCAACATCCAGGCCGCGGCGTAGCCGCTTCCATCGCTTGCGTTGCGGGTCGAAGAAAATCTGCTGATTCGGCATGAATAAGTTTGGCCAATCCTTTTTGTTGAAACCGCGATTGCTGAAACCGGGCGCGAAAACCGGGAAAACAGTCTACGCTATACAGTACGAATCGTATGGAAGCTGCCCCCCAGAGTCAAACGAAAGTCTCGCGCCGGTTTGCCCGGCATGTTCCCGGCTTGTCGGTCCTGCTGGCTATGGGCGCGGGCCTGGCGCTGCGCCTGTGGATGCTGAAAGATTTGTTTGAGGTCAACGGGGATTCGCTGGTCTACGGCGCCATCGCGAAAAACCTGTTGCTGCATGGCCGCTATGCCCTCACCGCGGTCAACGGCGAGTTGCATTCCACGCTGATTCGCCTTCCCGGCTACCCGCTGTTTCTGGCCCTCTGCTTCCGGATATTGGGGATGGATAACTACTTTTTTCCGGTCCTGGCGCAGATCGCCATGGAACTGGCCGGCTGCCTGCTGCTGGCCGATTTTGCCGGCCGCATCGTTCCGGTCCAGTTCCGCACTGGAGCCTCGCACTGCACGCTCTGGCTGGCGACGCTCTGCCCCTTTACCGCAGTTTACGCTGGCACGCCGCTTGCTGAGGCGCCCACGCTGTTCGTGATAGCGCTGGCGCTCTGGGCATTGGCGCGCTTCCGTGACCGTCCGGGGTGGGGCTACGCGCTGGGGTTCACCTTCGCCGTGACCGGCGCCGCGCTGCTCCGGCCCGACGGCGCGCTGGTGGCCGTGACGCTGGCCCCGGCGATGCTGTTGGGCGAGCAGCGAGGAGAGCGGCACGGCGCAATAGCCGGCAAAAAACTGGCCCGCATGGCCGCTGTCTGCCTGCTGCTGGCGCTCCTGCCGTTTGCCGCATGGACGGCCCGCAACTGGGAGGTCTTCCACGTCTTTCAGCCGCTCTCGCCGCGCTCCGCCAGCGATCCCGGTCAGCAGACCTATCCTGGCTGGGAACGCTGGGTCAAGACCTGGTGCCTGGATTTCGTTTCCACCTACGACATTTACTGGAATGTCCCCGGCGCTCCGCTGGAGATGAGCAAGCTGCCCAGCCGCGCCTTCGACTCCCCTGCGCAATACGCCGAAACCGCCGCGCTGGCGGCCGACTACAACCACCGGGATAAAGCCAGGGACATTCTGCCGGATGTGGATGCCGGTTTTGGCAAACTGGCCGAGGAGCGCATCCAGGCCCATCCGCTGCGCTACTACCTCTGGCTGCCGCTGGGACGGCTGACCGATATGTGGCTGCGGCCGCGCGTCGAAAATCTGAACATCGACCTGGACTGGTGGGTTTACGCGCACCACAACGACGAGACAATTTTCAGTTGGGCCTATGCCGGGCTGAATGCGCTCTATCTGCTGCTGGCCGTTGCCGGGCTGTGCCTGCGACCCCGCTTCTCCACCCCAGGCACGAAGACCTGTCCCTGGGGACCCCGCTTCTGGCCGTATATGCTGGCCTATCTGCTGCTGCGCAGCGCCGCGCTGATGGCCACCGTCGCGGCTCCCGAAACCCGCTACACGCTGGAGTGCTTTCCCATGCTCTTTGTGTTGGGCGGAATCGCGCTCTACCGATTCACGTACTGGGTCTTCTTGTCGGTCTTGAAGGTGAAGGCGTCGCCCGGCAGGGGCTGATTGACCCTGATGTTGAAGTAAAACGAGACTCGGGTCTGGCCGGAGCCTTCGTCGAAGAGCTGCTTCAGGCTCACGCCCCGCAGCGGATCGATCCAGACCGTCACCTGGGGAAGGTTTTTGCGGACTGCGGGGTCCTTGGGAACCAGTTCCAGCTTCTCGGTCTTCACCCCGTCGAGCGTCTCCGGTCCCAGGCAGGTGACATTCCACTTCGCTTCAATCTCCTTGCCGCTGGCGCCGAAGCCGAGCATGAAATAGCTCTGATACTGGCTGATCTTGCTGAGCGTGGTTTCCTGGTCGATCAATTTTTCATAGAGCTTGAAGACGCCGTTCGAGTAGACGTAGACCTTGGGAACCGGCTGTCCATCGACCTCGCGGATGTGGGCGGCCATCTTGAAGGAGGAACCCTTGCGCTCGTAGTAGACCGTGCCCTGCTGCACTTCCTTGTCGGGGATGGGCTCGGTTTCCAGCGTATCAATCTCGAAGTCGGCGGAGGTGGAGTGGAAGTTCTTGGCCGCTTCGTCGAGTTGGCGAAGCACCTTGTCCTTCATGGCTTCATTGGAGGCGGCAGGCGCGGCCACGGCTGCGCGGGCCGACAGCAGAAGCAGCGCAATCGATGCCGCAAAAATAAAATTTCGCACACTACGCATATTTTCTCTGATCCTCGTTTGCCGACTGGAAAACTTCAGCGTTTGGCTGTCAGCTTTTAGCTTGTTATCACTGCGATCAGCATTCGTCTCTTCAATCAGCCTGTTCGTCTCGCGACTCGTCGCTGGTTTCCTGCGCTTGGTTGCCGCACGGTGAGCCAGGGGCTGGAAGCTGCCTTTACCTCCGCGCCCAGACCTTCCAGGATACGTTGCCTTGCGCGTCTTTCACCGTCTCCCAGCGATCCACGGTGACCGCGTCGCCGGTGACCGGCTCAATCGCGTTGCGCAGCGCGTTCTTCACCACCTGATAGGAGGCCGTGGTGCTCGGAGCGACAGTTACATCCGCGGCCTGCACGGTCACGATGAATCCCCGGCCGTCATTGCCGACTACCTGAATGGGATGCAGCGGCCCGGCGGCGATGGAGGGCTTGTCGCCGTAGTTCCACAGATGCGGCGTGATGAAGATAAAGGCCAGAACCAGCGTCACCATTACGTCGTAGTGGAAGCAGCCGCGCGGGTAGGTCCAGTAAAAATAGTTCTTCAAAATCTTGTTCATTTCATCCTTGCCACAAAATGCTTCACCCTTGCCTGGTAATACGCTCCAGGCCGCCCATGTAGGGCCGGAGCGCATCGGGAATCCGCACCGAGCCGTCGGCCAGCTGATAGTTTTCGATGATCGCCAGCCATGTGCGCCCCACGGCCAGCCCGCTGCCGTTCAACGTGTGCGCAAACTCCGGCTTGCCTTTGACGCCGCCCTGGCGGTAGCGGATGTTGGCCCGCCGCGCCTGAAAGCCCTCGAAGTTGGAGCAGGAAGATATCTCCCGGTAAAGCTGCTGGCCGGGAAGCCAAACTTCCAGATCGAAGGTCTTGGCCGAGGAGAAGCCGGTGTCGCCCGCGCAGAGCAGAACGCGGCGGTATGGCAGTTGGAGCGTCTCCAGAATCTCTTCCGCGTCGCGGGTCAGCTTCTCGTGCTCGGCGTCGGAGTCTTCGGGGCGCGTGAACTTGACCAGCTCGACCTTTTGAAACTGATGCTGGCGGATGATGCCGCGCGTGTCCTTGCCGGCCGCTCCGGCCTCGGCGCGGAAGCAGGGCGTGTAGGCGGTCAGGCAGATGGGCAGCCGCGCCTCGTCCAGAATCTCATCGCGGTAAAGATTGGTGACCGGAACCTCGGCGGTGGGAATCAGCCAGTGGTCGTTGTCCTTGAACTCGCCGCGCGCCACGGCCTCCGCGTCAGCGTCCGAGCAGCGGAACAAATCCTCGGCAAACTTGGGCAACTGGCCGGTGCCGTAGAGCGATTTGCTGTTGACCATGAACGGCGGCAGGACTTCGGTGTAGCCGTGTTTCTCTGTGTGCAGATCGAGCATGAAACTGATGAGCGCCCGCTCCAGCCGCGCCCCCGCTCCCATGTAGACCGCAAAGCGCGCGCCGCTCAGCTTGGCCGCGCGTTCCAGGTCGAGAATGCCCAGCGCCTCGCCCAGTTCCCAGTGCGGCTTGGCTTCGAAGTCGAAGGCCGGCTTTTCGCCCCAGGTCTTGACGGTGACGTTGTCAGCTTCGGATTTCCCGGCGGGCACTTCGTCGCGGGTGAGGTTGGGAATGCCCGCCAGGAGCTGGCGCAGCCGGTCGTCGAGGGTCGCGGCTTTGGTGTCGAGCGCGTCGAGCTCTTCCTTGAGCGCCCGTGTCTCGTCCATGACAGCGGTGGCGTCTTGTCCGGCCTTTTTGAGCGCGCCCACCTGCTGGCTCAGCTCGTTGCGGCGGGCCTTCAGCCGCTCGGAGGTGGTGATGGCCTCACGCCGGCTCTGATCGAGCGAGCGGAAATCGCCCAGCAGCGCAGCCGGGTCGGCCCCGCGCGCACGCAGTTTCTCTTCCACAACTTCCAGATTGGCACGGACAAATCCCAAATCAAGCATGGCTTTACCAGTTTAACCGAAGCAGCGGGAGGCAGGTCGTTTGAACGGGGTGCGGGCTCAGGAACGCAGCGAAGAGTGAATGCCCGCTTCCGTCAGCTTGTGGACGACAGCGGCGACAATTTTTTCGTGTACTTCCTCGATGCTCAGCTCGCCTTCGATCAGAACGACGCGCTGGGGTTCGCGGGCGGCGATCTCGCGATATTTCTCCCAGACGCGGCGGTAAAAGGCGTCCTGCTCCTGCTCAAAGCGGCTTTCGTCCGTACCGCTCTCTGCGGCGATGCGCTGGTTGCGGCGGCGGGCGCGGGCCAGCGAGCCTTCGAGTGAAGGCAACAGCAGCAGGGTGAGATCGGGCTGCAGGTTGGCGCAGAGCAGACGGTGCAGTGCAAGCACCGCTGCGGAGCCCAGCTCGCGTCCTCCGCCCTGATAGGCCTCGGTGGAGTCGGTGAAGCGGTCGCAGAGTACGATCCGCCCCGCGGCAAGGGCCGGCTCGATCACCTCCTGGATGGCTTGCGCGCGGTCGGCAAACATGAGCGCCATCTCGGCCATGGGGGCCAGGCCGGTGGAGCGCGAATCGAGCACCAGGGCGCGGATGCGGTCGCCGGTAGCAGTGCCGCCGGGCTGGCGGGTGAGCACGGGCGCGGGTCCGCGCTTTTTGAGCCATGCGGCCAAGCGGCTGATTTGCGTGGTTTTACCGGAACCGTCCAACCCTTCAAGCGTGATGAAAAGACCGCGCGGCATGGGCTGAGTCTACCACCCCAAATAAAAGTGGAGACGATACTATCTTGAATGTGTTACAAGTGTTCGAATTTTAATCGCCGCCGGGGCCGGGCAACTACGCTCCGCAGGAGTGACAAATATGAAACTTTGCACCCTCCATCGGTTCGCCATTTTAGGCTTTTTTTTCGCTGCTTCGTTTACCGCCCGCCAGCTCAACGCACAATACCTGACGCTGGAGGGCCAGACCGGCGGGTTTCTGACGCCCACGGCCTACGTTGTCTACATGGAGAAGGGGCAGAAATTTTCTCACCCTGCCGTCGGCTTCCACTTCATCGACGCCTCGAAGGTGATCGGCAATATAGAGACCTTCAGCATCACGGAGGGTTTTTACAGCCGCTTTGAGGCAGGCTACACGCGCAGTGTGCACCAATTCGGCGACAGCGGGTCCGGCTCCACGTCGGCGGCTGTGGTTCCTGGGGGCTTAAGCCAGCTCTGGAACGCCAGCGGCATGAACGTCTTTCACGGCAAGGTTGTTGCCATCAATGATGGGCAGTTCGGCGCCTGGATGCCAGGCGTGGCAGTGGGCGGCGTTGTCCGCACCGGCGACAAGTTCGTCACGGGCGAAGCGGCCATCGTCGCAACCGAAGCCAGTAATGCCTACTGCTACTACACCGGAGCCTACTTGGCCGGGTTGTGCAACCCGTTGGTTCCCCTCCCGGCCGCCAAGTCGTACACCAATGGCGACATCTACATAGCCGTCACCAAGACTTGGGCCAAGAAGCCGATTCCCTTCCTGGCTAATTTCGGCTGGAAGGCAACCAATGCAACCATCTTCGGCATTGGCGGCCAGAGCACGCGCTTCGGCGGACGGCTCTTCGGCGGCCTGGGTATACCGCTGCCCCTGGGTCACGGCATCGTGGCTGTGCCTTCGGCGGGATTCACGCAGCAGCCGGGCACCAGCAAAGGTCTCGGTCCCGCTTCTTACACCAGCCTTCCATTGGTGGCCGGCAAGGCTGATATTCCCACCACGATGGACTATGCTGTGCGCGTGACGCAGAGGGACAAGCCGCACTTCAGCTTCGACATCGGGGTCGGCCAGGTGGCAGGCAATATCGGGTCTGCTCCAACCTATACTTTTCCCGGACCGTCCCCCACCGGTACGGCTCCCATCAATCTTGAAGCGCGCCACGTTCTGGGCATGGGCTTCAGCTACCGCTACTGAGCGGAATAGCCGCGGGGCGGAGGAGACTCCCGTCCTGCGGATTTCACACACGACAAGACTGTCAGGGATGTAAACTTGGGGCGAGGCTGCGGAGAACGCTCGTGAGCGGCCGCGGCATCGCTCGCGCACCTGTGTGAGGTTCACGCGCCACGCGGCAGCACAGCGTATGCGGCCACGATAGGATTTATCCTTGATTTCCAAGCAACTTCTAGGATTCCCAAGCAACTCCTAGGATTCCCAAGCAACTTCTAGATGCAGTCAGGGTTTCAACTGTGCAAGCCCGGCAATTGGGCGCGTTTTCCATCTGATGCCGACTGAAAGTGGAGGTTTTTCCCATGTCGATTCTGCGCTCTGCGCGCTGGCTTCTGCTGGCGCTGTTTGTTACGCTCATCCCCGCATCCTCGCCAGCCGGGGTCTTCATCAGCGTGGGGTTTGCGCCGCCGCCGCTGCCGGTCTATGTGCAGCCCGATTGCCCGCAGCCCGGCCTGGTCTGGATGCCCGGCTACTGGGCCTACGACTACGATCAGCAAAGCTACTACTGGGTTGACGGCGCCTGGGTTGCGCCCCCCTATCCCGGCGCGCTGTGGACGCCCGGCTACTGGGGCTGGGCCGACGGCGTGTTTGCCTTTCATCCCGGCTACTGGGCAGACCAGGTGGGCTACTACGGGGGCGTGGATTACGGCTTCGGCTACGACGGCATCGGTTATACCGGCGGCGAGTGGCGCGGCGGATGGTTCTTCTATAACACCGCGATCACGCACGTCGACCGGCGCTACATTCGCTTCACCTTCGAAGACCGCGATCGCGTGGACAGAGGCTATGTCGACTGGGACCGCGGGGACCACAGGGACCACTGGGACCACGGGGGGGACCACGGGTGGAATCACCAGGACAACCGGGTGGCCTTCAGCGGCGGGCCGGGTGGCATCCGTTATCAGCCCAACGCGCAAGAGCGCATGGCCGAGCACGAGCGGCACATGGACGCGACTTCGTTCCAGCATTCGCACGAGGCCGATGCCCGGTCCGACAGAGGCTCCTACGCCAAATGGAACGGCGGGCACCCGGCTGTCCAAGGGACGATGCCCATGCAGAACCACGGCTCGCCTTCAGGGCAGCGGAATAAATCAGCGCAGGACGACTGGACTGCGCCCACGCTGGCACAGCATGGGCCGACTTCAGCAGCGGGCAAATCGGGGATCGACAACTGGTCGGCACAAACCCGAACGCGTAATTCTTCAGGAACTCCCGTCAGCGATGGCGCGGCGAAGGGTCAGGCCGCGGATGGAATGGCGCACAACCCCAACGGCGGCGGGGGGAACACGGGCAGGGGCTGGAATGGTTCCGTGAACGATCACAAGAACATCAGCGATGGCGCGGCGAAGAGCCAGGCTGTGGAT
>VFSW01002545.1_pt1 | contig 27581 bp, 28 predicted proteins | sample 5358111 | NCBI WGS metagenome assembly VFSW01 (sample SAMN11554181, study PRJNA540505) | mine drainage metagenome | isolation source: sediment from site ElyBrook_90M | place: USA: Ely Copper Mine, Vershire, VT | collected 2017 | reverse complement strand
AACACCCCCACCCCCCCCCCCCCCACCCCCCCCCCCCGCCCCCCCCCCCCCGCGGGGCGCGCCCCCGGGGTGGTGTTGGCCGCGGCGACCAGTGCCGCGATCCCGACAATCAATTCGTACCACTCGATGGGTTCGGTTATCATCATTGCCTCGATTGCACGTGCGCCACGGTTACCCACCCTGCCGCGTTCGTCAATGCAAATTCAAGCCAGTTCCTACCGCTCCGATCTATCGTCCATCTGAAATCTAGGCTCACCATGTCGGATTGTCGTGTGAGACGTGCCAGACGGTCAACGCGACAGCAGCGACAACTAGGAAGCCAAACGCGATCATGGCAACGCCGCCAGGAAACTAATGCCGTCAAGACACAAGTCAACGTTATTCCCCGCTAGCATATTTACATCTCCAGTAGAACTAATTTGCACAACACCCATGATATACCCGGCACCGTTGTTCGATTCGACGCTGAACCGCTGTATCGTTGCCGGTCGGAAGCCAACTGGTAATGTGCAAATCGTCCCTGTACCAGAGGCGATAGTACCCTTCAGATGCACTGTGTTCGCTTCATCTTTCCAGAAGCCCGCTACCGCGTAACCAGCCCCGGTGTTCGCCCAACTGTTTACTAGCGCGGGCGCTTTCTCTGTGCCAATCGTTCCGACACCCGCGTCGGTAATCGTTGGCGCGACAGTCGCATAGCCCGATGCGTAGTGATTGTGACCAATGACCGTTCTAATGGCGTTCGCGGTGATATTGATGTGGTCAGATGTTCCAAGTTCCATTATGTTGTCACGAATGGTTGCGTTGATAGCCCAGTCTACTTTGATGCAACTCGCCAGATGTCCTTGCGGGTCAAGATTGTTCCCGATAATGTTGACCTCGCGCAAGGGGCGACCCGAACTGCCCTTCAGGGCTATTATTGCGGTTTCGCCGCCTGTGTAAGCTGGTATCTGCTCCATCTGATTGCGGATGATTTGTACAAGACCACAAAAACCGTTACTGGCGGGGGTGTCGATCACAATTGCGCCACCCGCGTTGGTGATGTTGTTTCCCTCGATCAGACATTCAAGTGCGCCGGTTAGGTTCATCAGGTTGATGCCGATACCCGACCCCGTGATGATGTTGTTCAAGATTCGGATGGAATCCCCGGCATAGCCCGTGAGGTCGATGCCGCCCGACAGGACGCAGTTCTCAATGACGTTGCCAAAGAAACCGGTGTTAGTGGCGGAGCCAGTAAGAAAGATCGCTGACGAGCCAAGCGCCTCCACATGAAGTCCTCTGATTCCGAGTCCCCGAATGACTCGCCCTGTGGCGTCCACGTCGAAATTGAACGCGTGCCGCGCGGGTGTCCCCGACTGCGGAAAGATGTAGCCGCCCTCGATGCGAGGGGGGGGAAACTCACCCGCAATGGCGTAGTGAAACACATCTGTTGTCGGCCCAACACTGGATGCGACTCTGATGGCTGCATAAGGTCCGCCGAACAAGATGTTCATCGGCTTGTCGATGAGGAAGATTTCACTCCCCGCACCGGAGACAAGATAGCCGTTCGTACACGGCGGAAAATAGAGCGTCGCTCCGCCTGGCATGGCGGCAATGGCTGCTAGAATTGCCTCCGTGTCGTCGGTTGTGCCGCACCCCTTCGCGCCGAACGACATGACATTGAACGCGAATTGATCCGCGAAATTCTGCAACTCGTTGACGTGCGCGTTGACGATAGGATCGAAATAGATGGCGTCACCGCTGGCGTGGCTCGCCGCGGTCGTTCCAAGCGCGCCGCGCCCCGCTGTGCCAATCCGCACGTGCGACCCGTCGATCACCGCGTCGTAATAGATGAGTTCAGCACCGCACAGGGCATAACCCTTCGCCGCGATGTTCGTCGTGTCCGTGACCTGCAAATTCGCCCCGTCGGCGGGCGAACCCGAAGTCACGCCTGCCTGGTTGATGGTCGTCGCGACCTGATTGACCACGTTCGCAAATGAAAATTGTGTCGTCATTGGTTATGCTCCGTGTTCGTGTACGGTCGATTCGATTTCGTGCAACTCGTGATGGTGCGCCCAGGAGAGCAGCCCCGCGGCTTGTTGCGCGGTCAGGTTGTGCACGGTCAGCATTTGGGTATCGCCGCGCACCTCGATCACGATCCACTGCCGCTCGTCAGCAGGCTGTGGTTTGCCCGCGTTGGACGCGGCTAAAATCTCGTCAATCGGTATGCTGACTTTCAGGTCAACCATTTCTCCCCCTATACCACTGCAATCGATTGCGTCGTTTCAAGAATCCGAATCGTCACGATCACTTGTCCAAGCCCGCCGGTGCAACTGAATACGAGCGAATGATTCTGCCTGAGTCCACCCGCTGCGTTCACCAGATAGGTGGTGATGTCGAGCACGCTATTCATCGCGCCGCCGGCGACGTTCCACGGACCGCCCAATGCGGTCGTGCGATCTATGCTGTCAATCGAAAGCGAGATTGTGCTGGGATAGGCGGTGTCGTCGAAGATGCCATAGGTCACTGTCATCGTGTGGCTGTGCGCGTCGTGTGTATGCGCCATGCCGTGACCGTGCGAGTGAGAGTGCGCCGAACTGTGGATCGTATGCGTGTGCGCCGCGTCTGCGCCGCTCGTGTGCTCGTACATCCATGCTGTTTTGTTCGACCTAAACTGTCCACTGCCCGCATCGGCTATATTGGTCAAGTACATCCCGATGAAATAATCGCTCCCAATGCTGTTCGGCGCGACTGAAACATTGTGGGTGTGGTCGGTATTGGAATAACTTGTTTGGTCGGCAGGGGTCGTCGAGGTCGCATCGCTATCTGCTGTCGTCTTGCTGCTCGCCGCCGAATTGCCGCCGCCCGCGGCGACAGTCGCCGTGATCGTGCTCCGCAGCGGACGCGTCTGAACGGTCAAGCGGCACGAGTTCAAATAGAGCACGCCGTTGTCGATGTCGACGGGACACGTGACGACGTGGCTGGGCGCCAGTTCTTCGCGGTAGACATAGGACTCACGACCCAAGAATGGTTGCACGAATGTCTGCATCACCTTGATCTGCTGCAACGCGCCGATGATGATTTGCGCGTCGTCGATCTGTCGCCGCCCCAGGTTCGAGAGCGTGAGTTTCGTATCCGCCGCACCGTCTGTGCCGATGGCGTCCACGCGATCCATCACCCAATACAAGGCGTCCAGGTCAACCCACTTGTACGCCTCGCCGCGCTGCGTAACGACGCCGCGATAGACCATCCTGATTTTGTCGCCAACTTTGAGCGCCCACGGTACGCGCCGCGCGCTCACGTTGAGCGTGATGTGCTCGTCCTTATACCACTGCAAATAGGCACTGGCTTTGTCATAGAGCGCGTCGGCGGCATTGGCAACGTCCGCATCGCTGTTCGAGAGCGGGTTGATGTCGTTGAAAGGCAGCACGCGCACGCGCGCTTCGTGCAACGCGACGCTGGCTGCATCGGCGATATACCAGTAAAACGATCCGTCAGAATTTCTAGCTGTCTGAATCGTGTAGGGCGTGGTGCGCGTAGAGGTTTCAATCGTCAGCGCCGATAAACCTTGCCCGCCGCCGAGCGGGATGATCGTATTCCAGATTTCGTCGCTGTCGATCACCTCTTCGACGGTTTCGACAATGCCGGCGAGCGCGTTGTTTTCAAGGTCGCTGGTCATCAACTGCGGCGCGACTAGCCGATAGCCCGAGTCCGTGCCAAACTCGCCAAAGTCGAGCGTCCGTGTGGTCGCGCCCTCGCGGAAATGTTTTTTTAGCCGTGACGCAATCGCGGCAATCGCATCGAAGATCGACTGCCCTTCATACGCGACCGTGATGTTGCCCAGCCCTGCGTCGACGGTGCCGTGATCCCAGCCGGTCAGAAAGAACAATCCATATAGCCACGGATTAAGCGAAACTGAAGTCCAGTGGGTTGACAATATATCCGAGACCGCAACGTTGCTGTACTGCCGCCGCAAATAGGTGTTGGCGAAGACGAGTTCCTGCAAGAGCGACCAGCCATCGAGTCGCAATTCTTTTTGTGAGACCGAGAGCGTGGGCTTGCGTAAGATGAACTCGCCCATGTAACCGCAGTCTTTGTGATAGACTTTTACGTGATTGCCGCCGATCAGGTTCGCGACGTTGGGGTCGGTCGCCGGCGCGGTGAATGAAATCGATCCGATCTGATCGAGCGCGTATGAGATTTGCACATTCTGCGGAGTATAGAGCGCGCCGATCACGGTCCCGCTCGAATCGGTGACGTCCATCCGTACGGCGCACGCGATGATGGACGCATAGTCGAGTTCCGCGACCGGCGTTCTGCCGCCGAGGAACCGACCCAGCCCGTACCGCGCTAAAACACTTCCGAATCGTGACATTTAGTGGTACATCTCTCTAAAGATGATCTCGACCGTCCCGCTCGGCGTCCCGCCGCCCGCGGCGACGAAATCTACGTCGTTCGCGCCGACTTCCCAGCGGAATAGATCGATCTGTGTCGCGGGGATCACTTTATCCGCCCACGCGTCGACCGCGTCGACCGTGATCGTCTGTGCGCCCAAGTCGATCTCGACGACCTTGCTCGACGTGATATTCTGATTGACCTCGACATAGAATCCATTCGTGTTATTCAGGAATTTCGGCAGATTCGCCGTGCCGGTGAAACGCAGAATCGCCTTGATGAGCGGCGCACTGCCTGCATTCGTGAGATCTATCGCGGTCGGCGTCGCGCTGACGTTGAAGGTGTTGGTCGTCTGCGTGTCCGCGTACCAGTACGGCTCGGCGAGTTCAAACGTCGCAGTGATCGGGAGCACGACCAGCGTGCGCCTGGAGAAAGCGGGTTGTGCGTCGATGCACTTGGCGAGCGCGCGGTAGGTGGTGGTGCCGTCTGCCAAGAGGAACTTGAGCCACTGCAACCCCGTGCTCGCTGCCTGCATGAACGCGGCGAGTTGCTGGTCGATGTTCAGCGTCGACGTCTGGCGAACCTCGAAACGCACGGTAACCTGCGTGGGTTGCTTGGGTGATTGTCCGCTGCCGAATGAATCGAGCGCGCCATTCGCGCCCGGGATCGCGATGAGTCCGCTCGCGAATTTCCGCGGGGCGGTCGTCTCGATCACTACGACACCGTCGGCGTTGAAATCGTAAGTACCGAAATAGGTGGCGCGCATTAGACCGCCATTCCGTGAGCACGCATCGCGTCCACAACGGCGTTCGCCGTGTTACGCGCTGAACCCGATTCGTTGATGATAATGGTGATGCCGCCCACGTTGGTTGTCTGTCCCGCCGGCGTCACGCTCACGCGCTCTCCCGGCGTCAGTCCGATCAGGAAAGGACGGTCGCCACTGCCACTGCCAGGAACCATGAACGATCCCCCAGCCGCGTGACTTCCGACATAGGGCGTGCCATAGTTCGGTGTGTTATTGGGCATAAATCCAAACACGCCGCTTTGAATGATCATTGCGCGCGTCGTCGCGTCCACGTTGTCCCGCACCACCAACCACGCGTCGGCGATCTTTTGTGTTTCCGTGCGCTCGTCCTCAAGCAACTTGATCTTGTCCGCACTCGCCGTCTTCGCCTTTTCTACATTGTCCGCGTACGCCAGGTTCTCTACATCGCGACGGTGGTTGATGCCACGCTCGGTTTCCGACAGCGCGGCTTTGTTCGCCGCGAGTTGCTTGTTTTCGGCGTCTGCCGCCGCAAGGACTTGCTCACTCGCCGTGCGCTTGGCTTGGGCGATCTGTTCATCGCTCGTGCGCTGCACCTTGCTGATCTGGTCTTGCATCTGCTGCGAGGCAAGGTCTTTTGTGTGCGCGTAGGACTCGTTGGCGAGTTGCCGCTGGTGGTCGAATTGCTCTTGCTGCTGCGCTTCGCGTTCGGAAATCTGCGCAAGTTGATCGGCTTTCTGTTGTGCCGCGTCCGCGCGCTGCGCGTCCGATTCCTTTTTGAGCTTGGCAACCTGCTTGTCGTAATCGGAATTGATCTTCGCGGCTTCCTCTTGCGACAACTTGTCGAGGTAGCCCTTGCGCGTCAGCAGCTCTTCGGCGGTGTAGACCTTGCCTTGATCGAGTTGCAGCGTGCCGTATTTCTTGCGGACTTCTTCGAGCGCCGCCTGGCGCTGATCCTCGATGTCAGTGGCTTTGCTTTGCTCGCTCGCGTCAATCTGGGCAAGCGACTTTTTCAGGTTGGTTTCGGCAGCCAGACGGTCTTTGGCTGTCTTCTCCGCGCTCTGGGCGATGCTATAGTTCAGGGCTTCGATGCCCTTGGCGTAGTTATAGTAGTCTTCGCTCAGCGTCTTTGTGTTCGCCAGCTCAATGTCCTGGACCTGCTGGACCGTCTTCGATTGAATGTCGACAATCGACTGCCCCAATTTCACGTTGATGTCATTGATCTTGGCGGTCGTGTCCTCCTCGATCTTGACGCGGTCCAAGCCGGCTTTGCGGGTTGCTTCCGTCCAGTCATAGGTCAGACTGGTCAAGGTGGCTGTATGCGATGTGGCGAGTTTGTCGAGTTCGCTGTTGAGGGATTTCGTTTCGTCCGCGATGCTGACGATGGATTTCTTCCACAAGTCGCTGAGGCGCGTGTTTTCGGCAAGAGCAGGGACGTTTGTTTGAATCGCTTTGGTGGATTCGTTTTCGGCGGTAGTGAGTATTCCAATCTCTGTCTTTAGATCGGAAACCTTTTGCTTGCTGCGTTCAACCGCCGCCGCCCAGCCCGATTCGTCGGCTGACTGCATTTGTTGCGCTTCCCGCAACTTGGCAGAGTCGCCCGCCAGTTCTTTCTCGGCCGCTTTCAAATCAATCGTCTTCTGCGTAATCAATTCTCTTGATTTTGCATAGCCGAAGGCTGCGTCTTTTCCTTCGACTGTCGTTTGAATCCATTGTTTCATTGTGGCTTCGTCGACCCCTAACGCTTTTGCCATCGAGGAAACAACGTTTTCCTTAGACATCTCCTGAATTGCTAGGGTCAATTCTTTGAATGGCGCAACAATCTTGTCCTTTGCCTCGGTTGCTGCCTGTTCAGCCTTGTGCATTTCATTTGCGATGGCTCCGATGCCTGTGGAGATGAGGGCGATTCCGATACCGATACCACCACCATATAAAAACGATTCACCTAATCGAGTGATTCCCTGAACAGAATTCGCCAATTCCTTGCTCAAAGCGCCGGTGCCCGCTGTCATTGTTGTCAAATAGTATGCAGCCTCGGTGCCCGTGCGCATCCATTCTCGGCGACCCCTCCCGACCGCGGCGTTTGTCTCTTCCACACCAGAATAGAATTTCTTATTCACGGCAAGGGCGGCTTCGTACTGCGTGGCTGTCAGCCCGCCGGTATTGGCCATCTCTTCACCGGCAGACCTTACAGCAGCCTTGAGATCGCCCAGTGACGCGCTGACCTTGATGATTCCGGCGCTGGCGGCATCATGAACAAGGAGTTCGATTACGGCTGCATTTGAGTTAGCTGACATTTTTCACCAAACAGGATATAATCAAATCAGTAGGTGAGACATGAATTCAGGTTACACTGGATTGCGACGCGTTCCAGCGATTTGCGTGATCTTCGTTCTTCTTTCTGTTGTTGGCAGCATTTTCATTTTCTTTTACGCGCTTGTTGTCCTTGCGAAGGACTCACCCGGCGTCGCAATTACAGTCTCTGTTGCGACCCTAGTCAATATTATTGTTACCTGGCTCGTTGGTTCTGCTATTACTGATTACGTTGCCCTGCAATTCGAGATCCGCGACAACCTGGACTGGCTCATCCGTCACACCGGGCAACCGCGTCGCGAAGCGTTATCCGTTCCCGCCGTGTCGCACCCACAGCCGGAATAGCTCAACACGGTCCGCCGGCATCTGCTCGACCTGCTCCACCGTGTAGGTCGAGTGGAGCACGGCGTTGATATTCTGGGCGAGCAAGATCGTATCAAACTCTTCAGGCAACGGGGACGGATTGTCTTTTCCTTGTGATCGGAAGAACTCGGACAGCCGTCCCTCTACGCGTTTTTTAGTTCGTCGAGATACTCACGCCGCAGCCGCCATGCCTGGTTGAACAGCCAGTTGAGCATCCCATCTTCCAAGCCATCCACCTTCTCATAGTCCCATCCGCACAGCGCGGAGACAACCTTGCACGTGCGCTCGCGTTCATCTGCCCCGTCCATGGGCGCATAGACGGTCTCGCGAATGAGCTTGCCTTCGGAATCGGTGCGTTCGGTCTCAGTCGCCTCGCGTCCGCCAAACCAGTGTTCCAGAACATGCGGCGCGTTCACCCACACGTCGACTGTCAACCCCGCGTACTTCTTGGACATCTCGCCCAAGTCCAACTTGCGCGTCTCGCGCTGTGTCAACCGCGCGAGTGCGTCTTGATTGTCCATCTGTTCTCCTCTCTGCCTTTTCCGTGGAAATGTTTAGCCCATCGTGGTCGACGCGCTGTGGTTGAGCGGAAACGAAAGTCCTTGAGCGACACTTGTTCTGCTATAACCAGCCCTAAATTCGAGCGACACCGTATGCAAGCCCTTGCGGTCGGCGTTGCCCCACTCAGGGTCTTTGGTGTAGGTGATCGGCATGTTCGCGGTGAACTTGCGCGTGCCTGCTCCGGAGACCACGAGTTGCAGGATGCGCCCTGTGGGCGTGCGTGCGTTCGCGATTTCCGTGACCGAATTCGCGTCCATCAAGCAGACCATGCTGCCCTTCAAACCGTGCATCCCGTTGTAGATCGCGCGCGTGAAATCGATATCGGCGCCGCCGCTCATCGAATCGTCGATGATCCAGCCCGAATCGAAGTCGAGCTTGAACGACTTGAGCCAGTTCGAGGTCGCGGCATGAGTGCCTGCCGCCGTGCCGAGCGCGTCGAGCTTGACCGTGCCCATCTTGATGTTCAGCGGCGCGATCAAGGGCAGGGGCGCCATCGCCGGCGTGATCGTCGTAGCGCTGCGTCCTTTGGCGCGCAACGTGCCGCCCATCTTCAGCGTGCCGCCGTTCGAGTTCTCGTCCGCGCTCACGCTCCACTTTTCGCAGAACGCATACGCGGCTTCGTACGCCTGGATGCCGTCCGTCCACTCGCCGGTCAGCGTCTTGATGACGTTGATCGCCGATGGATCGGTCGGCAACGCAAAGCTGTCGAGCAAGAACGGAGTTAAAGCGGCGCCCGACGCGACCGCCTTGATCGAGCAGATGAGCAGGTAGGCGAATTGCTCGACCGAGAACATCGTCTCGCCCAGCACGATGGTCGTGCCCTTGCTGGAAACGTAGGGATCTTCGACGGTCGTGTCGCCGAGAATACCTTGATCGTAATCGGGCTGCACGATCGTGTCGTCCGATTGGATCTGGACGGGTCCCAGCCACATGTGCGTCGCCGGGACTGCGGTACCCGCCACGGTCTCCGCGCCAAAGTTGAACTGCTTCGCTTTCTTGAGTCCTACTGTTGTGCCTGACATCTAGTCCTCCTTGTGCTCGGCGCGTGGCGCTGGCCCTGCGACGATGTGCGCGCTTGGTTTGCTCTTGACTGACTCCGCGTCACGCGACGCGACCAGCGCGCCCGCGGCTACGGCTGCCTGCAAATGCGGGCTGGCTTCGATCTCTTGCTCGGTGTACGCACGGGATTCGAGTCCCCAGATACCGCGCAAATGCTCAGTTGGTTGATACATGCTTACTCCTTATTCCGCGATGGTTACAGTCTCAATCGCGGTCACTGGAATCGAAAAGGTCTGCGCGTAAAAGAACGGACCCGCGCCGTCCTTGTCATAGATGTAGAACGGATCGCCCTCGGCGTTGATCTGTCCCACCGCTTGAACTCCCGCGAGTCCATTGAGCGACGGATACTTCTGTAAATGCTGGAGCACCGCATCACGCATCTTCTCGAAGTTGACGGCGGTGGTGCCGTCGTCGAGATAGCGTTTGATCAAATCCAGATGCGCCGACCACGTGCGCTCTACGCTGCCCGCGGACATCGAATCGCCTTCGGTCTCTACGCCAGGATGCAAGATCGCCATCTTATCCGCACCGCTGTCGATCACGCGCCAATCTCCGCGTGTGACTGCCGTGGTGTTCGGCGACACCGGTGCAGGAAACTGCGTGGTCAGCCCTTGCAACAGCAGCTGTAGGCGTTCCTCAATCGCGTCATACGACATTACTCAGTGCCTCCAGATGGCTGTTCGCCGGTGTTCAAGAATTGTGTCACGTCGAGCGGGATGCGCTGCGCCGTGCGCGCGAGTTGACCAGGGATGCCGCCGCTCGTCAGCGTGACCTTCACGTAATTAAAGCCGATGCCGTACTCGGTCTGCTCCGCGCCTTCGACGCCTTTCTGGGCGAGATATTGGCTCGTGCCGTAATAGGCGATTGATTTCTGGATGGCATAGGCGGCGCCCTCGTCTCCGAGTTTCCACTTCGCCCATTCCTTGAGCGGTCCAATCGGAACCCAGTGCGGTCGCGTGCCGGTGCGGACGATGAGCGCGTGCTTGGCAGTAGGTCCAATCGCCATCTTGTAGGTAGGTGGAGTCGCGGTGTATTCCGCCGACACAGAGCGCGCGAGCGTGCCGCGATACTTGACCACTTCCATCACGCGGCGCTCGACTGCCATGATCTTGAGCGCGACGCTGCGCAAGTTCTTTTCGACCACATCGGCAACCGTCCGCGGCGCGCGTTCATACCGCGTCCCGATCACCTCCAGATTATCCGCCTTGATCTCCCAGTCGTAGGTTGCCATGCGCTATGCTGTCACCCGCGGGTCAAACATCAGGGTCCCAGTTCGTATTGTGCGTCCCGAACTGTTTGCGTGAGAACATTGGCTCGATTGAATCGCCACCGCCATCCACGTCGCGGAACGCCATCGCATCCATCCCCGCCGTCGTGCGCGACGCGCCGAGCTTCGCCAAACCCTCGGCATGGTTCGTGATAAAGTCCTCGGCTTCTTTCTGGATATTTTGCCACGGACCACTGCGCGTTTGCTTGTCGCTGAAGAAGCGACCGGCGCTGTTGGCGTAGTTGCACAGATCGGCAACCTCGGTGATCACGAACGTCGCGAGCACATTCAGCACATCCGTCTGTGTGATCGGAATCGCAAAGCCCTGCTCGGAGAGCAGTACATTGAGGAAGCCACTGACGCGGTCGCACCATTTTTCGACCTGCGCGAGCGTGGGGCGCGTCGCGGTTGTGTAGAGATGCGTGGTCGCGTCGCCAAAGCGCGGCGTCAGCGCAGCGACTTCATCGGTCGTGCCATAGGTGTTACTTGCGAGGGTCACGTTATCCTCACTTTACGTACACTGTGACGGTCACTGCCGGCGCAAGCGCGTTGCAGTCGCCGACGACGACTTTGACGCGCCCCGAGCCGATGATGGGCACATACCAGCTCGCGATACCCGCTCCATCTGTGCCCGTCGCCTGCACGAGTGGGTAGACCAACGCGTCGGCAACTGAGTTGCTTTTTGCGTACAGCGTGATGGCGGGATGATTGTCGTCCGCCTCGACCGTGATGGTGATGTCGCTTGTGCCGGGCGCGGTGGCACCCCAGTTCACGTAGAGCGCGGCGATCTCACCATCGATTGGACGCGGACTGTAGCCCGTGCCGACCGCCGCCCCGTCAGCCCCTACGGTGGTGACTGCGACCCTGACTGAATCGCTCATCTATCCTCCTTTTGGGGTGTTGGGCTTGACGCCCGCCTCGCCGACTTCGCTTTCAGGTTCCGCTGTCGCATCCGCCGGCTTCTCGGCGTGTTTCTCGCTGACCTTCTGCGCCTTCGGCTCTTCGTACGGCTGCACGTCGAGGATCTCGGACTGCAAGACCTCCTCGCTGAGCGCGTCCTTCACGTACGTCAGCGCTTGCAACTTGGAAAAGGTCATGCCGCCGACACGCGCGGTGGAGTGTGGAAAGTCCGCTTTGACGCGGATACTGACTCGATCTGACATGGTGTTTCTCCTATCGAACGTTGCGATTGAATTCTTGGTTTACTGACCGCACATCCAGTAAATCGGACTGCCTGACGACGCCATGTTCGACGAGAACCCCGTCGCGGTGATCGTATACGTCGCGGTGATCTGCGCCGACGGGTTGATCATACAGACCGTTGGTGTCACCGTGAAACCGTGTGTGATCGATGCGCCGCTGGTATAGGTCGTCGCCGTGCCATACTTGATTGCACCGGTGAACGATACGCCGCCCATTTGCACGGTCGTCGCGTTGGAGGTTGTCGCGGTGGCTGTGCCTGTCGTCGTGCAACCCGTCGCGATACAATCCAAAGCCTTGGTCCCGCCAGCAACCAATCCCACATCGTTCGCACTTACGCGGTAGAGTCCGGTGCCGCTGTCGTTGGTGTAGGAATAGCCGGGCGCAGCCGCGGTGTCATTATCGACTTGCACCCCGCTAAAGTTCGACGCGCTCGAGATGCTGCGCAAGCCAATGCCGCTGGACGTGCTGGCGGCGGGTTTGGGCGCGGGCGCAGATGGCGTGAGCAAGCCCACGCCGACGATCAGCGCGGACGCGATCACGATCAGCGCGAGCGTGCCGAGCCACTGACGAAGAGTGTTCGAGTTCATAGGTATCTCCTTGTTCGATATTCAGTTAAGAGAGGTCGGTGACAGGGCAGGGACGCATCACCGACCGAACACGCGCGTCCCTGCGCTTACGAATGACCCTGCGTGGCGAGTCGCCAATCGCCATAGTACACTTCGTAGCGAGAGAAGAACTTGAACCAGTACAACCCGCCGTCAACCGCCTTCGAGTCAAAACCAAAGTCTTGCAGGAAGGGCTGTTGGCGCATCGCGACGATGAGGGGCTTGATCGGCTCGCTCTCGTCGATCAGATACCACGACGTCGAATCCAACTGCGGGGAGACGATGTAGTTCTTCTTTCCGCTGAAAGGATTCGCGGCGCGGTTCGCGCTGTCGTACTGGGTGGCGTTGTTGCAGATCTGACCGGCGACCCATTCCTGTTCGGGCGGGACGACGAGCAGATTGCCGACGAAGTTCACGTACTCGCCCTGGTCGTCCAGGTATTTCTGCGCCGCCACGTTCACGGTATCGAAATTCGTGGTCGAGAGAGAGAGCGAGTTCAGGTTGTTCTGCACGGTCTGGTACGCCGCGCCCTTGTCGACGTGCGACGCCGAGATGAAGTTCAACCCGTCGTAGCACAGCCCGTAGGTCGTGCCGTCGCCGCCGTTCAGGACTTGGAACACGCGGTTGTTCAGGTGCTTTTGGAAGTTCGTGCCGGCGGCACGCACGCGGTTGTTCAGCGTGCCGGTCTGATCGTCCTGCACGGAGTTATAGGAGATACCGACGACGATCTCCCAGTCCACCGGCTTGACGAGCACGTTCTTCTGGATGAAATCCTGCATCTGCCGTCCGCCCTTGGCTTGAGTCGGCATTGGCGCGCCGCCCAGATCGACGAGATCGAGCGACTTGGATTCCATGTTGATCGTGTTGGCGATCCGCGTCCACGGCATCTCCGGCATCTTGAGGGATGTCAGAAAGCCGGTGCGCGCGCCAATCACTAGAAAATCTGGTACATTTCCGCTAAGCATTGTCTTTCACCTCCTGTCAGTGAGTTGTGTGCTTGCTTGATACTTGCTGGGTGTTCGTTCTACGAAATCGCCATCACCCACGGCGTGTCGAGTTGCACGAAGGCATAGCCGTCTTCGACGCGATGGAGCCGTCCGATGCGCGGATACGCCCCGCCGCCGGTGAGCGGAGACGGGTTGAACACACCCGAACCCCATGCGATCAGCGTGCCGGTGTCGCTCATGCCCACCGCCTTGCCCAAGTCCGCATCCGTGAACACGGTCGACTTGAAACCGACGATGGTCGGACCGACATAGAGATTGATCAGCGAAGCCGGATCGCTTTGGCTATCGCCGCTCGTAGTACTGTGCCCTTCCGCCGCGATACCGACGAACACATCGCCGTTGACGAGGGTCAGTGACCGCGCGGTGTGGACGAGGGTCGTATCGACGCTTGCGTCGATCACCACGCCTTCGCCCTTGTAGGTCTTGTACGTGCCGCTCGAATCCATGTTGAACTGCCGCGTATGCGGCTCTCCCAGGATTCGGAGAGGGGCATCATTGCTCAGGTCTGCCATTGGAATTCACCTCCTTAGAATCGGTTGACTTGCTAGGTTGCAAACACGATCGGCTTACTTTTTCTCGAACTCGCTGAGGTTGTATTAACTCATCTTGCCGAGTTCGGGATTCGCGGCGAAGAACGCTTCGGCGGTGTCGCCCTTCGCCAGCCAGTCTTTCAGGAGTGGCTTGGCATACGCGGCGAGTTCTTTGAAGCCGCCGCCGTGCCCATTCGAGCCGCGCTCGCCCAGTTCGACGACGCCGGCGGTGTGGATTTTCTCCAGCACCGGCGCGACGATCGCGCGGTCGGCATCGGTGAGCTGGATGAGAATGGCGTTCAGTTCGTCCGTCTTGTACGGCAGTTGGAACTTGCCGCTCGTCAGCTTCGTCGCGAGCGTGATGACCTCCTGCTTGCGCGCCATCTCAGCGAGGATCGTCGTGCGCTCTTGCTCGCGCGCGAGGTTGATTTTCTTTTCCAACTCATCGCGTTCGCCAAGCGCCGCCAAACGCGCTTCCTCACGCGCGGTGGCGATGCGCGCCTCGGGCGTCAAAGCCTCGGGCGCATTCGCCGGCGGTGGAGTCACGACTGGCGTGGTTGTGGTTTGATCTCCCATGTTTGTTTCACCTCCTTTAGGTGTGGGGATAAATGTGCCGGTGCTCAAAGCCGCGGGAGCCGCGACCGGAGCAGGGGCGGGATTGGATACAGTCAATGTGGCCGCGGCAACCGGTGCCGCGGGTTGAATGGCGGGAAGGGGAGTGGGCGCAGCCGCCATCTCAGCAGCGGGTGCGCCGCCTGCTTTAGCGGTCCAAGTGATTTCGACTTCCGTCGGATCGCCGAGTTGCATTTCGCCGGCATCGTCCAGCGTGAATGGAATCTGGAAATACGCCTGGTCGTCGCCGACGACGATGATCGAGTCCGCGTACGTGGCGATGATGTAGGGCATATTCATAGGAGCATTGCCCGTCACGGGATCGCAGTACTTTTCTTTCAACGCGTCGCAGAGCTTGTCGCGCAGTTGCTCCTGCGACATTTCAAGCTGCGCGATACCGAGCGCGCGCTTGAGCAGATTCGCCGCAAACGCGAGCGCGCCTTTCTTATCATCAGGATTGGTTTTCAGTGTCACCGGTTCGCTTCCTTCGCTCTTGGGTTGCAGATATTGGGCGAGCGAGCCGATGGCTTGCTGCCCGCGCACCGCGGGACGATTCACAAAACCGCCGCCGCAGATCACCTTTTCAGTCAGGTCGAGATTCGCGGAAAAATATTTGTAGAGTTGGTCGGCGAGCGACTGCGCGCCCAGCGCGGACAGTTCGATTTCCGCGCAAACCCACTCCACGCCGCCAATGACCTGCTTGAAAAATCGGCGATACCATGCCGCCGCCGGCGCACCCGGATCGTCGGGATGCCCCAGCTCAATCGGCAACTCGTCACTCGCAAGCCGCGCGTTGGAATGGGCAACATAGGCGTCGAGGTCGGCGCTCAGGATCGGCACTTCGGTGCCGTGCATGTCGGTGAACTCGCCCGTCCGCAGCACTTGGATCGTGCGCGTGTGCCCGTCACCTGAAGGCGCACTGCCGGCGAGGGCAATGATCTCGCCGCGCTGGATGCGTGCGGCTGCCGCTGACTTGGCAACCCACTTGCCGTCGGCATCCTGTTTGTATTTGGTCTTGACCGCGGTCCACGCGATCTGCATACATTCCTTTTCTGGCTTGCCGTCTTTGTTTGCCGCGTTGTACGCCGCGATAAACATCGCCTGCGCGTGCGAGGGCAGATCCTTGATCATCTCAGGCGGGTTACTCGTGCTGTATGGCATGTTCGACCTCCTCGATCTAACTTGCGCTGACCAATTGGTCGGCGGATGTTGCGGACTTGTCCGCGGAAATGGGCTGCGGAATGTTCACCATCGCGACGCCGCAATGCTTGCAATACGCGTACGCGTGCCCTGCGCCGCGAAAGACTGGCTCGCAGATGTGATCGGCGGCGCGGCGCGCCAGTTGGCGGCGACGATCCCGCCACTCCTCGCGGCGTCCGCGTTCTTGCTCTCGGCGCATCTTGCGAATCTGAGACATCTCACACCTTCGTCCACTCGCCGTTGATCTGTAATTCAATGTGACAACGGCAGTTCAACCAGCAACTTTTCTTGTACGGCGATCCTACAAAATAACCTGGCACGCACTGCCCCGTCGCTTCGAGCATCGCGTCGTAACTCGGATACTCGCCCGCGAATGCGGGACACGAGTCGCAGTGCTGGGCTTGCGGATCGAGCACACAACGGCACGGATAGATCAGATCGTCGCGCGTCGTCGCCTGCGTCGCAAAGTCGCCCACCAGTCGCTGAATGACGACCCACAGATTGCCGGCGTAGAAACTCACCTGCGGCAAGAGCGAGTCCGCGACCGCGCCCAGATCGCTGCCCTCATCCACGCCGCGCTCGAGCTTGGCGATCACGTCTGGCACGAGCCGTGTGGTAATGTCCCGCGCTTGGCTGTCCATTGCCTCGGCGATCATGCGCCAGGCGTCGGGGCTGGGCATATATGCTTCCGCGCCAATCGCGGTAACCGCGTACGGCAGGCGCTCTTGCCCGACTTGCTGGAGTGCTGCCAGCAAACCAGCGCTCGCGGCTTCGATCTGCGCTTTCTGCTCGTCAGTGTTGCCGCTCAATCCTTTCAACGCCTGCTTCGCCCACGATTGATACGCCTGCGTCAATGCGTCCTGGTATGCGTTTGTTAAGCGCTCGTAGCGACCGCGGTTGTCGCGCCCGGCGAGTAGCGCCATCGGTGCGAAGTGTCCACTCGCCTCGTCGAGCAGCCACGCCATGCGTTTGAGTGCGGCGAGGGCACGCGGTAGGTCAGGCATGGTCAGCCATTTCCAATCATTCGGTCAAACAATCGCCACTTGCGCCGATTCTTGCGCGTCTGTTTCTTGATTGCGTGCCGTTCGCGCTTCGTCAACCATTCCCATCTAAAAAACGAACAAGCCATTTATTCCACCCTTCCGTTACGTGCCAGCGCAGCCTTAAATTTCAACTCTCGAGATCAGCCAGTCATTGCGCTTGAGCCAGCTGTCAACAACCTGAATATCCAACTCCATCCGCGCCATTTCATCATTTGCGAACCGATAGCCTCTAATGATGTTGTGCGCGGCTCGAATCTCTTGCACCATCGCCAGATAGTCTGTTTTGAATTTGCGTTGTTGGGTGGTGGGGTGATTCTCGCACGTCGAATTGTGGAGTTGCCCACCACCAGTCATTGGACAGTTGCAAGCACTCATTCTGCTTCCCCTTTCACTTCATCGCCTTTCTGAATTCGCCCTCCAGCCGTTCCCACTGCACCTGAAACCACTTTTGCCCGCGCGCCGGCGGATGTGGATCGGCGAGTTGCGCGCCCGCTGCCGCGCCATCGCCTGCCGTCTGGTCGCCCGTCTCGGGTCCTGCTGCTGACTTGCCCGCGTCGCCGGCGGGGATGTTCGGCGTGTTCGGATTGCCAGGCAGTTGCTTGCCTGGGATCTGCTCGGGTGCCGCTTTGGGCGGCAGTCCGCCCTCCTTGCGCAGTGTGTCTTCCAGATCGGCATCGGGCACAATGTAATTGGTCAGTGCCGCCAGGTACCGCGACATCACTTCCAAGTTTGGCTTCTGCACGGTCGAATGTTTGATGCGCGGATAATCCGTGATGCCGTCGAAGTTGTTGTAAGAGAACAGCCGCGGCACCGCGTAACGGTTGAGGATGCCCAGCTTGTCAGGATCGGCGATCTTGTCCAGCCAGCCGTCGACCGCCATCAAGAAGAGCGTGCTCTTGTCCTGCCCCAGCGAATACGAGCCGCCGCGCGTTGATGTGCCGAGCGCGAGAAAGTCGGCGAGCACCGTCTGTAGCATCGTGACGCGATAGTCCTTGATCGTGTCGAGCAGTGCCATCGCGTTCTGATTCGAGACCGTGACGAGTTCAAAACCAATCTGACCGGGCAGCGCGACGAACGCCTTCTCGTCCACCCGCAAGCCCTTGCCGGTTCGCTCGACGATCTTCTTGTCATCGTCCGTTGGCGTATAGGGATCGACCGGCGTGCCATAGGTGAATTTCGGCAGACCGACGAACGAGCGCTCCCAGCCAATGCCCGAAATGATCTGCAAGTTCTTGACGTAGTGCCACGCCTCGTAGACCGGTTCAAGCAGCGCCACGCCTTCGGGGTTGCCCTGGTCGCGCTGTGCCGTGAAATGCAGCGACTTGTTGATCGGCAGGAAATTCAGCGCCGACTGACCTGACTCGGTGATGAGGACGTGCTGCCACAGCCCCTGCACGCCGCCGTTCTTGTCGATCTCCCACTTGTAAAAGGACGATTGCCGGCGCGGCGCCCATTTCCGCCAGCCGATCGCGCCGTCACTGTATTTCGACGCGGGATCGGCGCTGGGTCCCTTGCGCCGTTTGTAAACGATCTCGCTCCATGCCCAGCCGAAGGGCAGGGCAGTCAGCAAGTCCTCCACCGCGTCCTCGGCGGTGTGCGACATATCGGCAAGGCATTGCTCGAGGAATTCCGTCGCCTTCTTGTCGGGGTCGGTTGTGCCCGCTGGCTCGACGGTCCACGATGTCGTGCGCGCCAATAAGGTGATCGCGTTCAGCAACGAGGCAATCGTCGGATCGCGGCGGCGCATCTCGTTGAATTTCGCGTACGCCGCGGGCCAGCGCAACTCAGGCAGGTACGCTTCTTCGATCTGTCCGAAAAACGACAGAAGACCGGTGACGCCGAGTTCATCGGTTGGCTTGGCGCGTTCGGCTTGTGCGATTTGCTGATCTACATTTGCCATCGGCTCTTCTCAAATCCCTCGTCGTCGTCTTCATCGTGTTCGGCGGCTTTGCGTTTGTCCACTTTCCAACGATTGACCTGCGCGTCGTCCGACTGCGCTTCGCTCATCGAAATGCGCTTATCCGATTGCGCTCCCCACACCGCCAGCGCCAGCGCCCAAAACTTGTCCGCATGCCCATGCTCGTTGTGCTCAGCGTCGAACACCGCGTTCTTAGCGGCAGTCACTTTTTTCTTGATGCTGTGAATGTGATAACTCAGCTCACGGTCGAGCGGGATCGGGACCTGCGCCCGCTGCATCCGCAGTTTCAGCTCGACTGCCCACAGTTCCTTGCTCGGATTCGTAAAATCCACGCCTTGCGCTTTGTCGCCGAACTCTTTGTGCAAATTCTCGGCGAGTTGCATCCCGATGCCACTCTGGTCAATTAGCACCTGCGTCACCGGCAACACGCGCAGCGCTTTCGCCGCGACTGCCTGCTGATCGTCGAACTCGACCCCGCTGAGCGAGATGCCCAGGCGATAGGGCAACGCATTCGATGTGCCCTTGCCGACGAAGATGATCTCCGTCAAGTCGCGTTTGCGCCCAACGTCCATCCCGCCGGCGAGCACACCTTCGATCTTCTTATCGTGCACCGCGGCGGCGACATCATCGATCACCGCCAGCGCCGCTTCAACGCCTTGCGCGTGCCATGTCAGTAGTTGTCCCGCCTGCGCGTCCACCTGATTGCGCTTGATCTCGTCCCAGCTGATCCAGGCGGTTTGCTCGTCCATCCACGCGCATTCGTACTCTTGCTGGAAATCCTCCAGCGGCAGGTTGTCGAAGATCTCGATCAAGCGCGGGCTGCCGAACTGCCGTACGCGCTCTTCGGTCAGCATCGCCGGCGCAAACTTCTGCGCGTTCGCCACGTCGTTGCACAGCGATGCCACTAGCCACCATGGGACCATCCGCCGCGTGTAACCCGGATACGCCCTGAGCTTCTGCTCGAAGATCTCCCAGAACATGCCACTCGCGCCCAGCGGCGACGACCCGATCCGAATGACTCCGCCGTGCGTTGTCGTCGGCAGCGCGGCGAGGTAAATCTCGCGGTCTTTCGGATAGTGCGCGAATTCGTCGAGATACACCCGCGCCCGCGCTTTGCCGCGCACCGGTCGGCACGGATGACTGATCAGGCGGCTGCCGTTCGCCAGCTCGATGTACGTTTCGTTGTCATGCAGCAACCGTGGGCGCACGTCGGCGTCCAGCGCTTCGACGATCTGCTTGGCGTAGCGAATCTTTTCCTTCGCCTCGTCCTGATTGATCGAGACGAAGATGCTGGTCGTCCGCGGCTCCAGGATGCCCGCCGAGAGCGCATCGGCGGCTGCGGTCCACGACCACGCGATCTGGCGCGACTTGTCCGTGATGTCGAAGAGTGTGGAGTTATTAAGGAACTGGCACTGGTAGACTTCCCACCGCGCGGCGATGTCGCCCGTCGCCTCGGCAAGGTCGAGATATTCGATCAGGAAATCAAGTCGCTGTGAAACTCCCGCCACAGGAGGCGCACTGGCTGCCGCTTTGACGCTCACGCATTGCTAACGCTTTCGCTGTCGCCGGGCTTTGCCAGCGCGGCTTGCAGCGCCGGCATAACCTTCTGCCAGCGTGTCTGCCGCCGCTTTTCGATTTCTTCCGGTGTCAGTAGACCTGGCACGTTGACCTCTTTCGGCTCATCGAGTCCAAGCAACTCGCAACGCCGCGCGACGCATTTGAGTGCAATATCGAGAAAGGATGGATTGCCCGACTGGCCTTTGGAAACATGCTTCGTCTTCGGTCCCTGCGGACTCTCCTCTTCGCTGTCGATCTCGGCGTTCTCAAGACTGCGCTCCCACGCTTCCCATGCCTGCGCTTCAATGTGCCCGATGCGTTCCAGCTCGAGTGCGATCCACTCGCTGACGTGATGCCGCTGCTGCGCCTTCCATTCGGCGATGATCGCCTTGACGTCTTCGAAGACTGTCTGGGTCGATTTGACCTTAACCGCTTTCGCCATATCGCGGTAAGACTTGCCCGAGAGCAGGAGTCCGGCAATGAGGGAGCGCCGCTGGGTCAATTTCATCGTCTTTTGCGACCGGCGCTGTTTGTTTTTCCCTCTGTGGCGTTTGTTCTTCGATGCCCCAACAGCACGTTTGGCGGCCATACGTTTATCCGAACCCCGACGATTCGCTGTCAGGGGTACGCGTCCGCGGCGCGGGGGTCAAGCCGCGGCGGATCGGGTGCGGCTTTGGCGCACGAATGCCGTACCAATAGGAAAACTCCTCGTCGACCACCTTCCGTATTTCACTGGCGAGCAGCGCGACCAATTGGTCGCCGCGTGGACGCGTTTCGTCGATCACTGCAGCGACGTTCTCTGCCGCGAGTTGAATCAATTCATCTTTCGTCTGCGTCGGTTGGCACATTGATAGTCTTTTCCTATCGCGCGGTGCATTCTAGACGGATCAAGACCGCGAGCGCAACGAGGGCGAAAAGGATCAAGAGAATGCGGATGCGAATCACTTTCATGGTCGGCGACAAAATAAAAAGGCGGAACCTGTCGCATTGCTGCGATTGGTTCCGCCTCTCGTTGACGAGTGGGCGCTACGTTCGTCTTGGCGGCGCTGTGGCTGCCTGTGGACGAAACGTGCGACTGAGCTTAAATTCGGTTGGCGAGTTTTGATGGAATGTAATCACCAGATCACCATAGCAGATCACTGGACCCAATACCTCTGCCGCGTGCTGGAACGCACGCAGGGCGGCGACTTGTTCTTCGCTTAGTTCTCCGATGAACAGTTTGGAGAGATCCATCCTGCCTCGATAATAAAAATGCCGACGAGTAACCCCGTCGGCTCTTGTTGACAAGTCGCCACTGATGTTGACAAAAAACCGCGCGCACCCCAGTTTTGCGCGTCAGGGTGCTCGCGGCTCATTCATCAAGCCATCCGTTCTAATGTGATTATCTCACAATCGCGCGCGCGTGTCAATACCGACAAAATGCAACCGCCGGCGGGGGTTAGCTCGCCGACGGCTGCGCACAAGGGTTGTGGCATCCACCGCGATACGGGGAAGCCGTTTTTTCTGCGATCTGCGGCCGTGCTCCGCGCGTGCTTCCTCCTTTATATCTGCGCGCATTTCCGCGGACACACCTGCACTTGCTGCAGGTGCAAGTGTTGGTATTGACAAGGGTGTGTCAAAGCACTCTACTTGAATGCCGCCGCATGCGCCTCGCGCATCTTACGCGACGAAACCTGCGCGTAAATCCGCGTCGTCGCCGGCGACGCGTGCCCGAGCAAGTCCTGCACGGCGGCAAGATCGCCCGTCGCGTCCAGCACCTTTGTCGCGAACGCGTGCCGCAGCGAGTGCGGCGTCACGTGCTCATCGAGTTCAGCTCGGCGCGCCAGCACCTTGAAGATGTCTTCCGCACTCCAGCTCGTCAGTGCGGTCAGACGCGTCCCCGCGCCACGATCGTGCCGCGCGATGATCGGCAAATCGCCGAGCGCACGAGTCTGAGAGCCGTCGCCGCGGGCTTTGAAATAGGATTGCAGCGCGCTCCATGCGGCATCGTCGAAATAAACCACGCGCTGTTTGTTGCCCTTGCCCGTCACCACCGCCGCGAGTTTCGCCGTGTCCAAGTCTCCACGATGCAAGTGCAGCAGTTCGCCGATTCGCATTCCCGACGAGCGCAGCGCGTGCAGCAATGCGAGGTCGCGCAGGCGTTGCAAATCGGCGCGCCGCTTGTCGCCCGCACACGCGTTCTGTGCGAGTTCGGGCGCGTGGTCAGCTGCGCGCAAGAGTGCACTGATCACATCCTCGCTCGCCGCGTGGGGCAGGGAGCTGGCGCGCGGGAGAAGGTCGCGCACCAGCCCACCCAGCCGCACCGCGTCCGCGGCGTCCAGCTCCAGCGCGCGCGTCTCAATCAGCCAGCGGTAGAAGCGACGCACCGCGACCAGATAGAGATGCCGCGTGCGGACCGAGCAGGCCTTGATCGCTGCCGCGAACCGAATGATATGATCGAGCGTCAGTGCGGTCACATCCGCGTCGCCGATCACGCCGACAAATTTATTCAAGCCACTGTGATACGCGTCGCGTGTGTTGTCAGACTTGCCGCTGATGCTGGATAGAAAATCGTCGATTGCAGGTGAGATGTCCATAATAGGGGAGTGGGCTCGCCTTTCTGTTGTTGATGGTTGGCATAATCTATATTAGTCGTGCCAATGCGTGAGCGTGAAAACTGCTTGACGTAATCTATTCTGGGTTTGCGGCGAATTCTCCGAACAGGTCCAGGGCGAAAATCCGATAAGCCAGCGCGCACGATTCTTCAAAGCAACTGCTGCCGATCCAGATCTTTTTTCCGTTTACGGTGATACGGGCGCGCCATTTCATACGTTGCTCATTCCACGACACACCTTTGTACTGTGATAGCCCGCGCGTCGTGTGACGATTTTGATTGTTCTGCTTAGATGTGGCTATTCGCAGATTGTAGCGCTGGCAGTTCAGCCCATCGCCGTCGCCATGATCAACCTGCATGTCATGCGGCGCCGGCAAGATCAATTGGTGCAAGTAAAGATGCGTGCGCGTGCCGTCCGGTCGCTGGACATTAGTAACCGCATACCATCGTGTGCCCTTGTGAAGAGCGTGCCACTTGAACTCACTTGCGCGTTCGAAATCGCAATCATCTACGAGTGCCTGTTTGCTTTGCGTGAGCGGGATTGTCTTCATGGCTAAACCTCGATTAAAAGAAAACGGCAGAGTAACTTACTCTGCCGTCCCCATCGCCAAAGGCGTGGCGCTTGCCCTCGAGAGGGGTTAAACAATGCCTACCACACTCTCGCAGAACTTGCCCACCATTCCGGTGAGGACGGCTTGATTATATCACGACTTTACACTGTGCGCAATCCCATTGCCGCCGTTGAAAAACGGACGGCTCCACTCGCGCGGCTTGAGCAGCGTCAGTTCGCCGTCGCGGGTCTCGATGCGCTCGAACAGCGCGTTGAACAACTTCTTCTTTTGCTGCGGCGTGCCCGCGCGGATGATCTCCGCAAACTCGTCGATCTTCGCGAGCAGGTCTTCCAGGTCACGTACGTCGGTCGGCGCATGGCGCAGTTTGTCTTGCGCTGTGCGCTGTTGCGCTTCGATTTCTGCTTTGCGGCGGTCGTACTCCTTCTTGTCGATCTCGCCTTCGATCCGCAGTTCCTTGATCGTATCGAGCTTGCGCGTCAGCCGCTGCAGGGTCGCACGCGCTTGCTGCCAGTCCGGCTGCGCTTCGTTAGCGACGAGCTTGCGCGCGAGAGTGCGGATGCGTTCTTTCAATTGTTCGGGCAGCGCAAACTGGCTGAGCCGATCCATCACCTGCGCCTCGAGGAACACGGCCTTGACCCAGCCCTTGACCGTGCATCCCTTCTTTCCATCGTGCCGATACCACTGAGCGTTGTCCTGGAAGCCGCCGACCAACTTGGCGCCGCACGCCGCACAGTAAAGGATATCGCTCAGAAGGTACGTGCGATCCGGCGTCGAGTGTCCGTGAAACTTGGGACCGTAGATCTGGCGCGCCGCGAGCTGATCGGCAACTGCCTGGCAGAGCTCGAGCGGCACGATCGCCTGGTGGCTGCCCTTCAGTACCGCGGTCGGATGGTCCTTCGCGGCGCCGAGCACGACTCCGCCGGCGTAGATGGGAAACATGTGGATCATCCGCCGTACGTCCTGCTCGTTGAACCGCCTGGGCTTGCCATGTCGGTCACGATAGCGATAGCCGGCGTCATTCAGGCGATCGGCGAGCTCTGAGAACCCCGCCCCACCCTGCGCAAACCACTCGTAGCATTTCTGCAAGGCCTCGTGATAACCACGCCAAATACCGTCGACCGTCGCACCGTCCTTTGATGGAACGAGAATGTGATCTTCACCCTCGCGCTGGCAGCCGAACGGTGTTCGTCCCCAGTGCCGTCCTTTCTCCGTACGCTTGTATTCGATGTTCGCCGCCATGCGCTCGCTCGCGAGATCGCTCTCGAGCTGATTCATGATCGCGACAAATCCGACGAACGCGCGTCCCATCGCGCTGGAGGTGTCGATCTGCTCTTTGAGGCTGATCAGGAACTTGTCGCGCCCCTCGAGCTCGTGCAGGAGATTGTAGAGATCGCGGACGCTGCGCGTTGCGCGGGAGAGCGATTCGACGCCGATGCCGACGACTTCAGAGCGATCCAACTGCGCCCGCAGAGTCAGCCAGCCCGGACGCCCTTGCTCGTGACGACCGGACTTGTGTCCTTCCGCGTCTTCGTACCACTCGAAACGCCAACCGCGCCGCTTTGCCTCGGCGTCGAGTCGCGAATGCTGCCGCTCAACGTTGATTTCGTCTGTCGCGTTGCGAACTTCGGAGCGGCGGCCATAGCCGAGGAGGATGTTCATAGTCCCAGCGTGGGCTGTGTGTTTTGTCCTATCCAGTACTTCAATCGCGCCTCTGCGATCTCACAATACTCCACATCTTGTTCAACACCGACGACCACATCCCATCCTGCGAGTGCCGCTCCGATCATTTCGCTACCGACACCCGCAAACGGAACAAGAATTCTGCGCGGCGCGTAGGCGGATGGCGGCAAGAGCAAACGCGCCAGATATTCTGTCAGTCGAATCGGCTTGACGGTCGGGTGTGGATTGTGTTGGCTAACTGCTTTTCTTGGCGTCTGTTTTGGCAAGTGACCCTGACCTTGCTCTTTATACCGCGTCGTTTTAATTTCCTGAAAACGCTCCAGCCCCGCATCTCTCTCGCTTCGGCTTGCTTTCGCCTGATAGCGCACCGGGTCGGCATTCGCTAGTTGCTCCGCGACTTCGTATGACCAGTCACTGTTGAAGAAGAAGCGTGCGGCAGTGCCGGTGTCGTTACCAAAATCTCGCAATGCAGCAACATCTGGCATTTTTCCATAATCAACGCTTCTGCTATTCCTGCGCGTTCCTGCTTTAAGTAATCCGCTCGTTAGTTCCCCGCTTTGTTCACCCATTTGCTTGACCGCGCAACCGTCAACGCATTCCCAAGATTCGATGGTTTCGTTGCCGTCAGCGTCAGCGTGTTGGTTTCCTGGGTGCGATACGCCACGAATAAATCCAGTAATCGATTCGCCAGCATAAGAATCGTGGAATGACTTGCTCGTTGGCGAACCCTTCACCTTCCGCGTTCCAACTCTCACGCAATCGGGATGATGCGAGAGAATCAGGTTTGCCGCCCAGCGACCGCTTGCGGGATTCACGTTTCCAAATTCTTCGCCGGTATTTCCGCCGCGTTGATAAACGATTCCGTTTCCAATCTCTCTCGCGTGCGTCCAGTGTCCGTCGCCGTTTGCTCCCGCAATCCGCGTCCCGTCAATGTTCAGAGCGCCCGCGCCAGTCCGCGTGATGCAATCCACTGGCTTGCCGCTGTATGGTTTCTGGAAAACGATGATCGGCTCAAGCGCGGGCTTCAACGCTTGCAAGCCGTAGCGGTGTCCTGCCCAGGTTGCGGCAAGCTCAGTTGCCGGCGCAGTCACGTTCTGGGTATGCGCCTCCGCATAGTCGGACGCTCTGTAGCCCAACTCCGCATTGCGGCGATTCACGCGAACCATGCCGCTATTCGATTTACCGACGACCGCTCGCGTTGCCTGCGCTGCCTTGTCGATCTGCGTATCGATCCGCGTCGCTTTCGGAAATCCGCTGCCAAACGCCCAGCCGAAGATGCTCGGATGAATGATCAGTCCCGCGTCCTCAATCGCACACGCCAAGCGATGCCAGCCGCGCGACGAGGCAAACGCCATGCCAAACGCGCCGTCGTAGAGATGCTCAGCAAGCATCGCCCACATTTCTGGATTGAATGAAATGTCTCCGCCGTCCCATTCCTTGCCCATGAAGCCCTTTGTGCTTGCGGTATGCCGTCCATACGGACCCGTTCCCGCCACGCGCGGCGAGCCATTGCGCGAACCTTGAATCAAATGGTAGGGTGTATCTGCAAATAGCGCATGGAACTTCTCGCCTTGATAGTGGCGTGCAAACGATTCGACCTTGCCATGTAGAATGGGAACGCAGTCAACGTTCATCTCACCGCCTCGCCCGCCGCGTTCGACGTTCCGCGCGGTGCGCCGTCGGCACGCTGCGCCGGGGCTTGCGCCCCCTGCTGGGCTGGACGACTTCGACTGTGCGCCGCGTCGCATCCGCGATCACCTGAGCGCACACCCGCACGAAATCCTGCATCGCGGGATCGCCCGCGACAATTGCCTTGATGACCATTGCTATTCCCCTTCCTTTGGCAACCCTGTGCCAATACCTATCGTACCAACTTGCTCAGTGCGACCGCGCGCCCGATCTCATCCTGATTGATCTGGTAGCGCCCCTTCCCCGCGTCCAGGAGCAGCCCCGCCTTCTTGAGCGCCTTGCACGCCGAGCTGATGCGCGAGCGCGTCGCCGCGTCCTGGATGCCGCGCGCATCGGCAATATCGCGCGGGCTGACGCCTGCATCATTGGCTTTGTGGTAGAGACGGAATGCCATGCGCAAGTACGGGATCGTGCGCACGCCCAAGTCTTTCGCGGCATCGGCGAGCTTGGCGTGAATCGTCGGCAGCGCCATGATCATCGCGGCTTCGTCCGCGGGTTCGTCCGATGGTTCGGTTGTCGCCGGCGTCTTTGGCGCTGCAGTCCGAGCACGCCGTGGCGCGATTGCGGACAGCCCCATGCTTCGCGGCGCGCTCGATCGCTGCGGCGCCGCACCTCCCTCGGCTTCGTTGATAGCCACGTCCAAGCACCACTGCTCGTAAATGAGCACCCGCGGGG
>VFSW01002544.1_pt1 | contig 27587 bp, 26 predicted proteins | sample 5358111 | NCBI WGS metagenome assembly VFSW01 (sample SAMN11554181, study PRJNA540505) | mine drainage metagenome | isolation source: sediment from site ElyBrook_90M | place: USA: Ely Copper Mine, Vershire, VT | collected 2017 | reverse complement strand
GGCCCGGCGAAGCATCCCCTTAGGGATCGCGGCCCAAAACCGCATCGTCCACGAGGTTTGGCTGGGGGACCTGGATTCGAACCAAGATTGACGGAGTCAGAGTCCGCAGTTCTACCGTTGAACTATCCCCCAATGACGGGCACCCTAACGGCCCATCCTGGATTGTGAACGCCCTCAGGCTGATAGCCGAGCGCGCCGGGTCATGCAAGGTCAAAAGGTCATGCAAGGCCAAAATCCGGGCCGACGCCCTGCCCTCACCAGCGAATCAGCGCTGCGCCCCAGGCAAAGCCGCCGCCAATGGCCTCGATCATCACCAGATCGCCCTCCTTGATGCGGCCATCAGCAACCGCGACACAGAGCGCCAGCGGAATCGACGCAGCGGATGTATTGCCATGCCTGTCCACAGTGACAACAACCTTCTCCGGCGCGATCCCCATTTTTTCGGCCGAAGACTCAATGATGCGGCGGTTGGCCTGATGCGGCACGAACCATTTCATGTCTTCGACTGTGGTGCCGGTCGCCTCGAAGGCGTCACGCATGACATCGGTGACCATGCCGACAGCGAACCGATAGACGTCGCGGCCTTGCATGCGCAGATGGCCGGTGGTGCCGGTGGTTGATGGCCCGCCATCGACATAGAGCTTGGCGCGGTGCGCACCGTCCGAGCGCAGGTGCGTGGTCAGCACGCCGCGATCCGCGCTGGTGCCCTCGCCCTCGCCCGCTTCCAGCACCATTGCGCCCGCGCCATCGCCAAACAGCACGCAAGTGGTGCGGTCTTCCCAATCGAGCAGGCGCGAGAAGGTTTCCGCACCGATCACCAGAGCGCGATGGTGCGAGCCCGAGGTGATGAATTTATCGGCGGTTGCCACCGCGAAAACAAATCCGGAGCACACCGCCTGCAAATCAAAGGCGACGCCATGGCTCATGCCAAGCGCATGCTGGATCTGGGTGGCTGTTGCCGGAAATGTGTAATCGGGCGTTGAGGTTGCCACAATCAGCAAATCAATGTCGTCAGCCGTGAGCCCGGCGGCTTTCAGAGCCGCCTGCGCCGCTTTCGTGCCGAGTTGCGAGGTTGTCTCGCCTTCAGCCGCAATGTGGCGCTGGCGAATTCCGGTGCGCTGCACGATCCAGTCGTCGCTGGTATCGACAGACTTTTCCAATTCTGCATTGGTGACGATGCGTTCAGGCAAATAGCAGCCGACGCCAGCGACGCGGGAGCGGATGACCTTGGTTTCAGAGCTCATGTTTTCAACGATTTCGGAGGAGGAAGTCATTCAGGATTGCGCAACTTGGGGGCTGGCTGCAGCCGAAGTGGGGTCGACCATGCAGGCCAGTTCTTCACGGATTTTGTCGATGAGGCCGCTTTGCGCCGACGTGAAGCCGACATCCAGTGCCTCGGCAAAGCCGCGCGCATCAGTGCCGCCATGGCTTTTGATCACGAGCCCCTCAAGGCCCAAAAACAGCCCGCCATTCGAGCGGCGTGGATCCATTTTTTCACGCAAGGCCTCGAAGGCGGGTCGTGCCAGCAAATAGCCGAGCTTCGAACGCCAGTCGCGGCTCATGGCCTCGCGCAGATATTGCCCGATCTGGCGCGCAGTGCCTTCGGCAGCCTTCAGCGCAATATTGCCGGTAAAGCCTTCCGTCACCACCACGTCAACCGTGCCCTTGCCAATATCATCGCCCTCGACAAAACCGAAATAGTGCAGCGAGGGGGTTTCCAGTTCGCGCAGCAGGCGCCCAGCCGCGCGCACTTCTTCAAGGCCCTTGACCTCTTCGACGCCGACGTTGAGCAGACCCACCGTCGGGCGCGGAATATCCAGCACGATGCGCGCCATCGCAGCGCCCATGATCGCCATGCTGACAAGGTGATGAGCATCAGCACCAATCGACGCGCCGAGATCAAGCACGATTGATTCGCCGCGCTGCGAGGGCCAGCGCGCAGCAATGGCCGGGCGCTCGACCTGCGGCATCATGTGCAGGCAGATTTTGGCCATGGCCATCAGCGCGCCGGTATTGCCGGCCGAAACCGCGACATCGGCGGCACCGCGCCGCACCGCATCGAGTGCCAGCCACATCGAGGAATTGCGCCGCCCGGCCCGCAGCGCAACACTGGGCTTGTCGGTCATCTTCACGGCCACTTCAGTGTGGATCACCGTGACTGCCGCCTTCAGGGCAGGCAGTCTGTCCAGTTCGGGGTTGATTTTGGCTTCATCGCCACAGAGCAAAAACCGCACAAGCGGCCTTTTGGCCAAGGCCAGCGCAGCGGCTGGAACAACCACCTGCGGGCCAAAATCGCCCCCCATCGCATCAATGGCAATGCGTACGGGTTCGGACATCAGCAACACGTCTCCAGGACCCCTTCGGGCAATCGGGCGCACCATAGCGGCTTCCTTCGCCAAGGCAAGCGGCACGAGGGGCTTCAGTCTCAGATAGAATTCGAAATCGATGGATTAGGGCGAGGAACGAACAGGCCCCTGATGCAGCCCGCGTTTCGGACAGCAATCTGGACTGTGGTTGTCAACCGCGTCTTGCGGCATTTTCAAGAACGGCGTTCATAGTCGCGAACGTCGTAACGGCAGGGCTTGGCGCCTCAACGTCATCAATCCTTGCGCTTGGCCAGCTTTTCGCTGAGTCCTGCGAAGGGCGAAGGCCGCACCAGCTCATCCCCCTGCTCCTTGAATTCAACGCCGGGCTTGCGCGGCCAAGGGTCGAGCGCCAGCGCCAGAAATTCGGCGGCGAGCCCGCCAAGATCAAGGCGCCCGCCAACGATGACCTCAGGAGGATCGACTTCCAGCCCCGAGAGGATCACCTCGGGAGCGCGGCCACGCGCCTCGGCCGGCTCAATGAAGCGCTCTTCGATCGGTTCGCTGACGGCTGTCTCAAATGGCTCCAGTGTCACCACACAGGTTTGCGTGACAAAAGCCTGCACTTTGCCAGTCACCAGCCATTCGCGCGATGCCCGGCGTGTGACCCGGAAATCGGCTGATAGGTCCCGGATGGCGACAATGCCGAACATCGCCGCCAGTGCGGCACATTCCTGCGGCTTGGCATCCAGCGTGATCTCATGCTTCAATTCGCGCAATTCGCTCATCGTGAAGACGCGTGAGAAGGGGATCGGCAGCGTTGAGGACGTCATGGGGAAACCTCGCTCGCGCCCTTGAGAGTGGCGCCCATGGGAGTGGCGCCCTTGAGAGTGGCGGCATCGGGGAAAACTCTGGCTCCGGCCAGAATGCTGTCGAGGTGCTGGGTTGCAAGGTGCGCGACGGCGGCGCGGGCGTAAATCGCCATCTGATCTGCCGCACCCGGCAGCGCAACGATGTTGCGGGCCAGAACGGCACGCAACGCATCGGGATCGTCAGCCCTCAATGCCGTATCATAGGCCTGGTTGCGCCCCAAAAAGGCTTCCGCCAGCGTTTTCATTTTGCGGGCGACGGCAAGATCGCCGACCCCGCTCTCACGCAAAGCCCCATCAAAGCCCTTGAACAGGCGATCAACCACGTCCTGGGCGATTTGCGGCCCCGGTTGCGGCCACGCCTGCAACTGCCGCAATAAAATGCCCCCGTTCAACGTCATCAGTTCAAAGCGGCCCTCAAAAGTATCGGGCACAGCAAAATCCGTGAAAAACACTTTTTGTCGGGAGGCGGTCACGATCTCGCCGTGAAGCGCATCGATAAGCGGCCTGTTGCGTGATTTGCGGAAAAGTTGGTCAAACATGGGTATCACGATCAAGGGGTTGCGCTGCCACGCGGGCACCTGGGCGACGCGACACGCCAAGCCCCTGCTTGATTTATCGCAATCGCAGGGTTACGCAAGCGTTCAGGAACTGATCGATGCCACGGTGCAGTGCCGCAGGGGTTATAAAATTGCCGGAGAGGCTGAAGATGCGTCAAGTTTCGGGTGAGCCTTTCCGGTCTGCAAACATGCGTCCAGGTTTACGAAAATTCCGGCCCTTGCTGGCTTTGGCCGTGCTGGCCTCCGGATTGGCCGCGTGCTCGTCCTTTGATGGCACGGTGGTGCATGGCTATGTCATGGATCAAACGACCATTTCGCAAATCAAGCCCGGCGAGTCGGCGGCCCAGGTGCTGGCAGTGATGGGCGACCCGACCACAACCTCGACGGTTGGCGGCGGTTCCTGGTATTACATCAGCCAGAAGACTGTTCGCTCGGTGGCATTCATGAAGCCACAGATTGTCGACCAACGGGTTTTTGCGGTCTATTTCGACAAGAATCATAATGTCACCCACACCGGCAATTACGGCATGAAGGATGGCAAGGTTTTCGATTTTGAAACGCGCACGACGCCGACAACCGGCAAGGATGTAGACTTCCTCAACAATCTCGTGAAAAACCTGCTGCGCTTCTAGGCTGCGCAGTCGGGCTGGACCATCGCGGTGGCTTAGTGTGAATCCGGCGGACGATTCGGCCAGGACAAGCGCGATCAATCTGCCAGCTTGCTGCCATGAGGACGGACGGTAATGTCGGGCTTTGCCACTGCCGATTATTTGGGTCTGGGGTTTTTCATCATCTCCTGGTGGGCCTACCATGTGGTAGTTGAGCAAGGGCTGCTCGGCGGGCACGGGCTCAACCGCGCCATTGATGACTATCGCATCCGCTGGATGGCAGAAATGAGCCGCCGCGATGTGCGCATTGTTGACAGCTCGATCATGGCCAGCCTGCAAAACGGCACGGCGTTTTTCGCCTCGACTTCAATTATCGCCTTTGGCACGTCGGCAGCTCTGCTGCGCAGCACCGACAGCGCGCTCAAGCTTTTCAGCGATTTACCCTTTGCGCAAGAGACCACGCGCGCCCTGTGGGAATTCAAGGTCATTGGGCTGGCCGTCATTTTCGGCTACGCCTTCTTCAAATTCTCCTGGTCTTACCGGTTGTTCAATTTCGCGACCGTGCTGCTCGGCGCGACCCCGCCTCTCACCGGCGGCGATGTCGCTGCGCGCCGCCTGGTCGCCTGGCGCACCGCGCAGATGAATATTTCCGCGGCGCGGCATTTTTCGCGCGGCCAGCGGGCATTTTTCTTCGCGCTCGCCTATATTGGCTGGTTCGTCAATCCATGGCTGTTCATGCTGACGACGGCGGCCATCGTCTTTGTCATGGCCAAAAGGCAATATGCCTCAGATGCCTCGCGCGCCATCGCCGCGCTGCCACCTGACGATTTTGACAGCGCCGATCAGGCTTGAGCCACGCTCGTCAGCGTTGATGCGATCAGGCCTTGCGGGCGCAGCGACGCTCGCGCATGGCCCAAGTCCGGGTGATCAAGCCGCGGTCATCAGGTCGGCAGTTTTATCCCGCGATCCTGGAAAAATGCGCGACGCCATTCATCACCACCCGCAATTCATTGAGCAATTGCAGGCGGTTGATGCGCACGCGCGGGTTGGCGTCATTGACGGTGACAGCGACGAAAAACGCATCGACCGGTGGACGCAACCGCGCCAGCGCCCGCATGGCGGCATCGTAATCACCCGCCTTCAGCGCTTCTGGCACGGCATCGCGGGCGCGCGCGATCGCCGCGGCAAGTTGGTCTTCTTCCGGCTCGACACGCAGGCTCGGCGCGTGCAGGGCGTCAAATGCGCTCGGCCCATCTTTCTTTTCTTCGGCCTTCAGGATGTTGGCGGCGCGGCGATAGCCCGCGAGCAGGTTCCGGCCATCGTCGGTACCAAGAAACGCGGTGAGGGTCTGGGCTAGATCGGCCATGAGTTTCAAATCATCCTCGTTGGAGGCATCAAACAAGGCGCCTGCGACATCAGGCGGGCAACCGCGCTCTTTCAGATAGACTTTCAGCCGGTCATGGAAAAACCCGATAAGGTCATCGCTGAGGCCCGCCTGGGCTTCAAGTCCGCGCGCGGCGATGATGGCATCGGCATGAGTCTTGATCAGCGGGTGCAGTTTCAGGCTCAGCCTGTTCTCGATGAGAATGCGAATCACCCCCAGCGCGGCGCGGCGCAGGGCATAGGGGTCTTTGCTGCCCGTCGGCTTTTCACCAATCGCCCAGAAGCCGCAGAGCACATCGAGTTTGTCCGCCAGAGCCACGGCGATGGACACCGGCGCGACTGGCACCGCATCCCCCGCCCCCGCCGGGCGGTAATGCGCGCCAATGGCCTCGGCGACGTCGGCATCCTGGCCTTGCGCCGCGCCGTAGCGCGCGCCCATGATGCCCTGCAATTCGGGAAATTCGCCAACCATTTCGCTGACGAGATCAGCCTTGGCGAGCAGCGCGGCACGCGCCGCTTTGGCGGGGTCTGCGCCGACCAGCGGCGCAAGTATCTGGCTCAGGGCCACCAGCCTTTTGACCCGCGCGGCCTGCGTGCCGAGCTTTTCCTGGAAAATGATGGTTTCAAGTTTCAGAAGACGGTCATGCAGCGGTATCTTCAGGTCTGACTCGAAGAAAAACTTCGCATCCGACAGACGTGCCCGCACCACCCTTTCATTGCCCGCAACAATGGCCTTGCCGCCATCGCTGGCGATGATATTGGCAACCAGAATGAAGCGATTGGCCAGGCGACCGGTTTTGGGATCGCGCAACACGAAGCATTTCTGGTTGGCGCGGATCGTCGCGCGGATCGCCTCATCCGGCACGGCCAGAAACGCCGCATCGAAACTGCCCATCAGCGTCACCGGCCATTCCACCAGCCCGCCGACTTCATGCAGCAGGCCCTCGTCCTCAACCAGTTCCAGCCCCTGCGCAAAGGCGAGATCGCGCGCATCATGCAGGATGATATCGCGCCGCCGCGCCGCATCGAGCACGACGCGGGCTCTGGTCAGCGATGCGGTGTAATCCTCATATCGCCGCACGCTGAAGGTTTCGGGGGCCATGAAACGGTGGCCGCGCGAGACATTGCCGGATTGGATAGCGCCGACATTGAACGGGACAATATCGGGCTCGGACGTTTCCGGCCCGAACGTGCAGACAATCGAATGCAAGGGCCGCACCCAGGTCGGCGCATCCGGCAAGGCCGAGGCTGCGCCCCAGCGCATCGATTTCGGCCAGGGGAAGGTTTTGATCAGGCCCGGCAGCAAAGCGGCCAGCACATCAAGAGCGGGCTTGCCGACAACTTTGGTGACGGCGACATAAAACTCGCCCTTTTTCGGGTCAGTTTCAATTTTGGCTTGCGCTATGGATTCGAGCCCGGCGCTTTTCAGGAAACCCGCCAGCGCCGCCTCGGGCGCACCGACCCGCGGGCCCTTGCGCTCTTCGCTGCGATCAGGCTGGCGGACCGGCAATCCCGAGACATGCAGTGCGAGGCGTCGCGGCGTGACATGGGCAACCGCCCCCTCATAGGTGAGCCCTGCATCAACCAGCGCGCCCGTGACACGAGCTTGCAGTTCCTTGGCGGCGTCTGCCTGCATGCGTGCCGGAATTTCCTCGGAGAACAGTTCAAGCAGCAGGTCGGGCATGGCACTTCATGAATTGGCGACAAAAGACAACGCCCCGCCCTTAACAGGCGAGGCGGGCTTTGGCAAAATCAGCCTTGGCGCGGCATCAAAGCTTGGCGTGCGAGCCGTCGCAGAGCGGCGCATTGCCGGTGTGCTTGCAACCACAGAAATAGGCGGCCCCTTCTTTTTCGGGCGTGTAGGCCATCGGGGTGAAGGTCGAACCCTTGTGCGAGCCATCGCAGAACGGCTGGTTCTTCGATTGGCCACAGGCGCACCAGTAATAGGTCTTGCCAGCTTCAACATCGACCTTGAAGGGCATTTTTTGAGCGATATGGGGATCAGCCATCGGGAGTTCCTGCGTCAGAAGGTGATTTCCGGAAAATTCCGGACATGATTCATGTGCGACAAAAGCTTCAACCTGTCCATTGCTGGCTTGCAAGGGTACCTATGCAGATGAAGGGATGGGCGAGAAAGCGCCGGAAATTCGCTCCCTGATTTGACAAGGCGCCACAATGCCCCTAACAAACGGCCAGCGAAAAACGCCCGGTGACGGGCGCTTTTTGTTTGACGCACCCGTGGTGGATCAGTTCCGCCTGTCGGTTTGTTTCTGGAAACAGCGGCAGACAGAGGAGGGCGCGTTCCTCGCTTGTTACAAGCGTCTTGACTCAGAGGAACTGCGATGACGAAACGCATCAATGCGAAGCATAAAATCGACCGGCGTATGGGCCAGAACATCTGGGGCCGTCCGAAAAGCCCGGTCAACCGCCGCGAATACGGCCCCGGCCAGCATGGCCAGCGCCGCAAGGGCAAAATGTCCGATTACGGCACCCAGCTCCGCGCCAAGCAGAAGCTGAAGGGCTATTACGGCAATATTTCCGAGAAGCAATTCCGCCGCTACTATGAAGAAGCGGTGCGGATGAAGGGTGACAGCGGCGCGAACCTCGTTGGTTTGCTGGAGCGTCGCCTCGATACTGTGGTTTACCGCGCGAAATTTGTCGCCACCGTGTTTGCGGCGCGCCAGTTCGTCAATCACGGCCACGTGCGTGTCAATGGCCGCCGCGTCAACATCGCCTCGGCGCAAGTCAAGGTCGGCGATGTGGTCGAGGTCAAGGAAGCCTCACGCCAGATGATCGTGGTGATGGAGGCCCAGAGCCTCGCCGAACGCGATGTGCCCGATTACATCGAGGCGGACACCGGCAAGATGAACGTCAAATTGACCCGCATTCCCGGCCCGACCGAGGTGCCCTACCCGGTTTCGATGGAACCCAATCTGGTGATCGAGTTCTATTCACGCTAACCGCCTGACGCATCAGCTTAAGGACGGGGCGAAGCGATTCTTGCCCCGTGCTGGCATGATGCGAAGCAAAAAAAGCAACCCGAAGGTCTCCAAAGACCTCCGGGTTTTTTCATGCCGCTTTGCGGCGCTCTGCCAGATCGACCAGCTCTGTCAGGAGTTTCCTGGTTCCCACAAGCCGTTGCGCCTTCTTGCTGAAGTCACGGATGAAGACAATTTTCATGTCCTGGCGCACTTTGGCCTCCGAACCCTGCTGGCTGATATAGCGCACCAGGCCGGTGGGATTGGCGAAGGCATTGTCGCGGAAGGCGATGATCACGCCCTTGGGGCCAGCATCAAGCTTGGCAATATGGGCGCGTCGGCACAGAGCCTTGATTGCCATGACCTGCAACAGGTCATTGACCTCCGGCGGCAGCGGCCCGAAGCGGTCAATCATTTCCGCGCCGATACTCTCGATATCGGCATCTGTCTCCAGCGCCGCCAGTCGCTTGTAGAGCGTGAGGCGCACCGCCAGGTCGGACACATAGCTTTCCGGGATGGTAACCGGCGTGCCGAGCGTTATGGCAGGCGACCATGCCTCGTCCAGCGGTTCATCCCCGCCTGCTTTCAGCGCCGCCACGGCATCGGTCAGCATCTGCTGGTAGAGTTCATAGCCGACCTCGCGGATATGGCCGGATTGCTCATCGCCGAGCAGATTGCCTGCACCACGAATGTCGAGGTCGTGGCTCGCCAATTGAAAGCCGGCACCAAGCGTGTCGAGCGACTGCAACACATGCAGGCGCTTTTCGGCTTGCGGGGTAACGGGCTTGTTGGCAGGCGTGGTAAACAAGGCATAGGCGCGCAATTTCGAGCGCCCCACCCGCCCGCGCAACTGATAGAGCTGCGCCAGACCAAACATGTCGGCCCGATAGACGATCAGCGTATTGGCGCGCGGAATATCAAGCCCGGATTCCACGATGGCGGTCGCCAGCAGCACATCATAGGTGCCGTCATAAAAGGCCGACATTTTCTCCTCCAGCTCGGAGGCGGCCATCTGCCCGTGGCACAGCGTGAATTTAACCTCCGGCACGTGCTGGCGCAGGAAGGCGGCGGCATCGTCGAGGTCTTCAATGCGTGGGCAGACAAAAAAGCTCTGGCCACCGCGATAGCGCTCGCGCAGCAGGGCCTCGCGCACAGTGAGATCGTCAAAGGGGGTGATGAGCGAACGCACCGCCAGGCGATCGACCGGCGGCGTGGTAATGAGCGAGAGTTCGCGCACGCCGGTGAGCGCCAGTTGCAAGGTGCGCGGAATGGGCGTCGCCGACAAAGTCAGCACATGCACTTCGGCGCGCAACGCTTTCAGCCGTTCCTTGTGGCCGACGCCAAAATGCTGCTCCTCATCGACGATGACGAGGCCCAGGTCTTTGAACTCAATAGCCTTGCCGAGCAAGGCATGGGTGCCGACCACAATATCAACCGTACCATCGGCCAGCCCGGCACGGGTGGCCTTCTGGTCAGCGGCGGACACCATGCGTGACAGCGTGCCCAGCCGCAGCGGCAGATTGGCAAAGCGCTGCACGAAGGTGCGGAAATGCTGGCGCGCCAGCAGGGTGGTTGGCACCACCACAGCCACTTGCTTGCCGGCCATGGCGGCGACAAAGGCGGCACGTAATGCCACTTCGGTTTTGCCAAAGCCGACATCGCCGCAAACCAGGCGATCCATCGGGCGGCCGGCCGCCAGATCATCCAGCGTCGCCGCAATCGCCGTGGCTTGGTCTTCGGTTTCGTCATAGGGAAAGCGCGCGCAGAATTCCTGATAGAGGGTTTCCTCCGGCAGCAGACGCGGTGCTTCCTTGGTAAAGCGCTGGGCCGCAAGCTTGATCAGGCCCGCCGCCATTTCGAGAATGCGCTTTTTCAGCCGGGCCTTGCGCACCTGCCACCCCGCCCCGCCGAGCCGGTCAAGCGTTGCCTCCGAGCCATCCGCGCCATAGCGCGACAGCAATTCGAGGTTTTCCACCGGCAGAAACAGCCGGTTGCCCTCTGCATAGTGCAATTCGAGGCAATCATGCGGCGCATCCAGCGCCGTGATGGTTTTCAGGCCGACAAAACGGGCGATGCCATGATCGACATGCACCACCAGATCACCGGCGCTCAGGCTGGAAAGCTCGGTCAGGAAATTCTCGGCCTTGACCTTCTTGCGGGTCTTGACCAGGCGATCACCCAAAATGTCCTGCTCGCTGATGACGCACAGATCAGCCGTGACAAAGCCTGCCTCCAGCGGCAGCACGGCCAGCGCCAGCGTGGATTTGGAAGCACGCGCCTGCGCCAGGCTTGAAACCGGCTCGCGGCTGGCTGCGCCGTGGTCGCTGAGCACGCCCGACAGGCGCTCGCGCGCGCCATCCGAAAACGCGGCGACAATCACCCGCCGCCCCTGCCCGGCCTCGCTTCCCATGTGCGCCACGGCAGCTTCAAACACATTGACATCGGGCTGCGCGCGTTCAGGGGCAAAATTGCGCCCCGGCTTCGCGCCGGCATCCACCACCAGTCTGCCGGGGCTGGCTGCGCCCGCGTCCGCAACAAAGCGCAACACCGAGCGTTTGGCGAATTCAGCGGCGAGATTATCGCCGTCAAGGTAAAGCGCGGCGGGCGGCAGCGGCTTGTAGGCCGCCTCGCGCGGGTTGCGCTCGTAGGCCTCGCGGCGCGCCACATAATAATCGGCAATGCCGGCAAAGCGCTCGCGCGCCGCCTCGTCAATCTGCGGATCGAGCAGCAAGGGAACGCCGGGCAGATAATCAAACAGGGTCGAACTGCTGCCCCAGAACAGCGGCAGCCAATGTTCCATGCCCGGATGGCGCCGTCCTTCCGAGATGGCTTCATAAAGCCCATCGCCGCGCGTCTCGGCACCAAAGGCGGTCAGATACCCTTGCCGGAAGCGCCGGATCGAATCCGTGGTGAGTTGCACCTCGCTCATCGGCACCAGATCAAGCGAGCGCAATTGCGCCAGCGAACGCTGGGTCTCGACATCAAAACTGCGGATTGATTCGAGCGTGTCGCCAAAAAAATCGAGCCGCACCGGAAACGGCAGACCCGGCGGGAAAAGATCAAGAATGCCGCCACGCAAGGCAAATTCGCCGGTCTCGTTCACCGTCGAGGCGCGCAGAAAGCCATTGATCGTCAGCCATTCAATGACCTTGTCCATCGACAGCGCATTACCCGGCGCCGCCGAAAGGCTTTGCTCGGCTACCTGCTTCACAGGGGGCAAGCGTTGCACCAGGCCGTTCAGCGTCGCGCAGATAATGCGCGGGCGCTCAAAGCCTGATCGGGTGCGCGCCAGCCGCGACAGCACCGTCATGCGCCGCGCGGCGATGTCCGGATTAGGCGAAATGCGGTCATAGGGCTGGCAATCCCAGGCAGGAAATTCCAGCGCCTCGAGGCCCGGATCAGCAAAGCGCAGCGCCTCGCGGAAGGCTGACGAGCGCTGGCCATCGCGTGCGACATGGAGAAAGACCGCAGCGCGAGACTCGGCCGCCTCGGCAAAATGGCGGGCGATTTCAGCGGCAAGGAAAGCGTCATAGCCATCAGGCACGCCGCCAAGGGTCAGCGAACCGCCTTTGGCAAGCTCATCAAGGGCACGTTTGGGAAGCAGCATGGGTTAGCGATCAGCACCAGATGAAACCAAACCCCTGCCTTAAGCGGTTTGGCGCGGCATTGAAAGCCTGCCCTCGAGGCACATGCTTTCCCTGAAGGCCGCAGACAAGCGCCGTGGCCTCGCGCCTCAGGCGTTCGCTTCCGGGGATAAGCCCGTCGTCGTCAAAATGCCGAACCAGCCCCCCGATCAGGCGTTGACTGCGCCCGCGTTCTGGCTATGGTGCGAGCCGAAACGCGGGCGTAGTTCAGTGGTAGAACGATAGCTTCCCAAGCTATATGTCGTCGGTTCGATCCCGATCGCCCGCTCCATCCACTTTTTGTCGAACTTAGTTGTTGTTGGCAGGAACCGCCGGCGACGGCGAGGGAACTGCACCGGGGTTGGCGGGCTGAATGCCCTGCTGTTGCTGCTGCATGGCCTTCATTTCTTCGGCTTTCTTGCGCCGGGCGGCCATTTTGGCGGCTTCGTGGCCGGCAACGCAGCCACCCAGAGCGCCCAGAATCGTGTGATGAGCGAAATGCCCGGCCACGGCGCCAGCCGCTGCGCCCTTCAAGCAACCTTTTGCCTGCGCCCCTGCTGCAAAGCCAAAGCTGGCAACGATGAGGGCGGCAATTGCAATCTTTTTCATATCCAAAACTCCCAAAGATCAATGTTGAGACAGACGCCCGGACATTCCAGACCTGCCGCCTGGATTGTTGACGTCCACGGCTGGGAGCGTATTTAATCGGTATGGCGAAGTTTTACCAGAGCGCTTCGCCATTCTGTTCGCGGCGACGCTGCGACGATATAAGCCTTGCCGTTCATCCGCGTCCAGTTCATATATGAAAACAAGAATATGATGAGGCAATCAGATGATGAACCACCTAGATGCGGCGCTGCTGGCGCGCGGCCAGTTTGCCTTCACCATGGCGGTGCATATCCTGTTTCCAGCCTTCTCGATTGGAATTGCCAGCTTTCTGGCCGTTCTGGAAGGCCTGTGGCTCCTGCGCGGGGACGATGCCTATAAATCCGCCTTTGATTATTGGAAAAAGATTTTCGCCGTGGTTTTTGGCATGGGCGTCGTCTCCGGCCTTGTCATGAGCTATCAGTTTGGCACCAACTGGAGCGTATTTTCAGACAAGGCCGGGCCGGTGATCGGGCCGCTGATGGGCTACGAGGTGATGTCGGCGTTTTTCCTGGAGGCCGGCTTCTTGGGCGTGATGCTGTTTGGCGAACAGAAAGTCGGGCGCGCGCTGCATTTCTTCGCGACCGTCATGGTCGCCGCCGGGACATTGTTTTCTGCCTTCTGGATTCTGGCGGTGAACAGTTGGATGCAGACTCCCGCCGGCTTTGGCATCAATGCCCAGGGCCAATATATTCCGCTGGACTGGATGGCGGTGATTTTCAACCCCTCGTTCCCCTATCGCCTGGTGCATATGGTGCTGGCCGCCTATCTCACCACGGCCTTTGCTGTAGGCGGGGTTGGCGCCTTTCATCTGCTGCGCGACAACACCAACCGCGTGGCGCGGCTGATGTTCTCGATGGCACTGTGGATGGCAGCGATTGTCGCGCCGCTGCAAATTCTCGCCGGTGACGCTCATGGCATCAATACTTTGGAGCACCAACCCGCCAAGATTGCCGCAATGGAGGGGGATTTCACGACAAAGCCGCACACGCCGCTGATCCTCTTCGGCATTCCGGACATGAAAGCGCAAACCACCCATGACAAGATCGAAATCCCTTATCTGGGTGCCCTGATTCTCACCCACAGCCTGAACGGCAGCATCACCGGCCTGAAGCATTGGCCACGCAACGAGCAGCCGGATTCGACTGTGGTGTTTTTCAGCTTTCGCCTGATGGTGGCGCTGGGCTTTGCCATGGCCGGCTTCGGTCTGTGGGGCCTTTATCTGCGATGGCGCGGGCGTCTCTATGACAACGTCGCGCTGCGCTGGGCCGCACTGGCGCTGGCACCTGCCGGGTTCATAGCCGTGCTGGCGGGCTGGATCACCACGGAGGTGGGCCGACAGCCCTACACGATCTATGGGTTGCTGCGCACTGACCAGTCGATTTCGCCAATTGCCGCGCCGGCGGTGGCCGCGTCGCTGCTGATGTTTGTCGTGATCTATTTTTCAGTTTTCGGGGCGGGTGTGTTTTATCTGTTGCGGCTGATGAACCGCACGCCTGGCAGTGACGAGACCGATTTCGAAGACCACGGCCCGTCGCGGGCAGCGGGGATCACGCCTGTTGCAGGGCTGGCCTCCAGCCATCGTGTCGCCCCGTTCGCATAATTCAAAAGCGGAAACAAAGAGAATGACCTTCGACCTACCCTTTGTCTGGGCCGGACTTATCGCTTTTGCGGTGCTGGCCTATGTTATTCTCGACGGCTTTGATCTGGGCATTGGCATCTTGTTTCCTTTTGCCGGGGACGAGGAAAAGCGTGACCTGATGATGAACGCGGTTGCTCCTGTGTGGGATGGCAACGAAACCTGGTTGATTTTTGGCGGCGGTGGCCTGTTTGCCGTGTTTCCTCTGGCCTATGCGATCATCATGCCCGCCCTCTATGCGCCGCTGATGGCAATGTTGCTGGGGCTGGTGCTGCGCGGGGTGGCGTTCGAGTTCCGCTGGCGCACGCGTCGCGGCAAATTCATCTGGGATGCCGCATTTTTTGCAGGATCGCTGGTGGCAGCTTTGGCGCAGGGGCTGGCATTGGGTGCCCTTGTGCAGGGCATTCCGGTCGTCGGACGTGCCTATGCAGGCGGCTGGTGGAACTGGCTGACACCCTTCAGTCTGCTCACCGCCGTGGCTCTGACCGTCGGCTATGTGCTGCTGGGCTCAACCTGGGTCAACATGAAAACCACTGGCGCGCTGCAACTGTGGGCAAGGTCCGTTGCGCGCGTTGCGGGTGTCGCCATGCTGGCGCTTATCGTGATCGTCAGCCTGTGGACACCTTTCCTCAACGGCACCTATTTTCATCGCTGGCTGTCGTTTCCAGCGATCCTTTATGCCGCACCCGTGCCCTTGCTGGTGGCCTTTGCTGGCTACAGGCTGATGTACAGTCTTGGCGAAGAGCTAGATTATCAACCTTTCCTGGCGGCTCTCGCCTTGTTTGTGCTCACCTATATCGGGCTTGGCATCAGCTTTTATCCGTATATCGTGCCTCAATCCGTCACCATCTGGCAGGCAGCAGCACCCACCAGCAGCTTGCAATTCCTGCTTTATGGTGCCGTGGCGCTGGTGCCGGTCATTCTCGCCTATACGGCGTTCTCCTACTGGATTTTTCGTGGCAAGCTTGATCCGGCAGGAGGCTATCATTGACCCGGCCGCATCTCGGCACCCGCCTGCTCTGGTTTGTCGGCCTGTGGGCCGCGTCGGTGGCGGGGCTTGGCGTTGTGGCGCTTGCCCTGCATTTTGTGCTGAAGTGAGGTGACGGCGATGCAGGTCGCGGGCCTGGTTCTGGCTGGTGGGCAGGCGCGCCGCCTCGGTGGCCAGGACAAGGCGCTGGTCAGGCTCGGCGGCAAGGCGCTTGTCAGCTACGCCCTCGCCGGTCTGGCGCGGTCATGCACCCCCGTGCTCATCAGCGCAGCGGGCGACCCTGCCCGCTTTGCGGCCTTTGGCGCGGCGCGCGTCATCGCCGATGATTTGCCGGGCTTTCAGGGGCCGCTGGCCGGCATCCTTGCCGGGCTTGACTGGCTGGAGCGCGAAGCCCCCGGCGTCACGCACATGCTCAGCCTGCCGGTCGATACGCCCTTTGCGCCGGATGATCTGGCGGCGCGCCTGGCCGTGGCCAGCAAACCTGACCCGGCCCGCCCGGCCACTGCCGCATCCAACGGCGCTCTGCACCCGGCCATCACGCTTTGGCCGCTGGCTGTGCGTGATGCCTTGCGGGTCATGGTGGTCGAGGAGGAGATGCGCGCTGTCAGCAAGGTTTTGCAGCGGCTGGGTTCACGCAGCGTGGCATGGGACCACCTGCCCCATGATCCATTTTTCAATATCAACAATCCAGCAGACCTCGCCGACGCCGAAGCGCTGCTCCGCCAGATGTCAGGCGGCGACGATTGACGCGGCGATAGCGCCAATGCCTTCGATCCCGGCGCTGATCTCGCAGGGCCGCGTGATCGGCAAAGGCGTGATCAGCGACCCGGTGGTGATCACCATTCCGGCCTTCAGGCCACCCAGCGCATCATTTTGCGCATTGGCATAGGCCAGCAGCGGCATGAGCGGATCATTTTGCGGATGACCGCCGATCTTGTCGTGCACATTCACGCCGTTGACCTGCACTTTGGTGCGCAGATGCTGCAAATCGCCGATCTGCGCCGGGCTGACACACGCGCCCGTCACATAGCCATGATTGCCGAGGCGATCGGCCAGCCACGCCGGGAAATTCGCTGCCGCTGCGGCGTCCAGCCTTGTGCACAGCCATTCAATCCCGATCAGCACCTCTCCCACATGCGCCATGATCTCATTGCGCAGGTAGGGCCGTTCCCGGCGCGGCAGGTCCTGACTGAGACGGAAGGCGATTTCGACTTCGGCCAGCAAGCCGCCGCGAGCGGGCAGGATGAGCCTGGCGGGTGCCGGCGTGATGGTGGATTGCAGCATCGGCCCGGCAATGGCGGTGCCGTCAGCGGCAAAACCCAGTTTGAAGCCGCCGACCTCCGCGCCGATCCAGCGCAGGCTCGCGGCTTGCACCTGCATGGCTTCGGAAGCATCCCGCGGCGGGGTGAAATCCTGCAAGGTCAGGTGCGTGGGGCTGGATTGGCTGTCGGCCAGACGGCGGGCAAAATCATCAAGGCTCATTTTGGGGTGGCTCTCACTGCGAGACTGGGGCTCAGGGCGGGCTGGTCGGGTGCCCCCGAAAGTCGTGTGCCCATGAAAAAAGGGCCACCTCGCGGCGGCCCTTGGCTTTAGTCTGCAGCCGGTGCGGCAGCGGCTTCAGCGGCCTTGGCGGCGGCAGCAGCGCGCTCTTGCGCCTTTTTCTTCGGCTTTGCCTTTTCAGGGTTGTTGTGCGCGACGCGCTCGCCAACCCCGATGCCGACAAGAAGCCGCTGCACGCGATCGGTCGGCTGTGCGCCCTTGGCAATCCACGCCTTGGCGCTATCGGTATCCATGACGACGCGGGTGGCGTCATCCTTTTTCTTGAGCGGATCAAACGTGCCGAGCTTCTCGATGAAGCGGCCATCGCGCGGCATCCGCGCATCAGCCACCACGATCGAATAATGCGGGCGCTTCTTGGCACCGCCGCGCGACAGACGAATTTTCAGAGACATAAGTTCAACCTTTCATACGTTTTTCGAAACCCGATCACAATGGGCGGCTGGACTTCGGGAGGGCACCAGCGCCAAACTCACTTTTTCTTGCCCCCGAAGGGGTTGAAGCCGCCAAGCCCCGGCAGCTTGCCGCCACCAAGGCCCGGCAATCCGCCGGGCAGACGCGGTGCGCCCGTCGGCATGGCCGGTGGCATCGCGGGCAGCCCGGCACCCGGCGGTGGCAAGGCCCCGCCCATTTGCCTTTGCAGGGCAGCGATCTCTTCGGGCGTTGGCACGGGCATCCCGCCCGGCATCCCGCCGCCCATGCCCATCATGCCAGCCATTTTGCCCATCATGCCGCGCTTGCCCTGGGCCGCACCCATTTGCTTCATCATGTCGGCCATTTGACGATGCTGCTTCAGCAGCCGGTTGATGTCCTCAACCTTGGTGCCACTGCCCGCCGCAATGCGCTTTTTGCGCGAAGCCTTCAGAATATCCGGGTCACGCCGCTCTTTGGCGGTCATCGACGAAATCATCGCCCGCTGGCGTTTGACCACGCGGTCATCGATGTTGGCGGCGGCGAGCTGATCCTTCATTTTCGCCATGCCGGGCAACATGCCCATGATCCCGCCAAGCCCGCCAATTTTCTCGATCTGCGCCAGTTGCTCCGAAAGATCATTGAGATCAAACCGGCCCTTGCTCATGCGCTCGGCGAGCTTTTGCGCCTTGTCGGCATCAATATTGGCTGCGGCGCGCTCGACCAGCGCCACGATGTCGCCCATGCCGAGGATACGATTGGCGATGCGCGTCGGGTTGAACTCGTCGAGTCCGTCCATCTTCTCGCCGGTACCGATCAGCTTGACCGGACGCCCCGTGACCGCGCGCATCGACAGCGCCGCGCCGCCACGGCCATCGCCATCGGTGCGGGTCAGCACAATGCCGGTGATGCCGACGCGCTCGTTGAAATTGCGAGCAAGATTGACCGCGTCCTGGCCCGTGAGGCTGTCGGCAACCAGCAGAATTTCATGCGGGTTGGACGCGGCCTTGATCTCGGCCATTTCCGCCATCAAAGGCTCGTCAATATGGGTGCGGCCAGCCGTATCGAGAATGACGACATCAAAGCCCTGCAAACGCGCCGCCTCTTCGGCGCGCCGGGCAATCTGCACCGGCGTCTGGCCCGCCACGATCGGGAGCGTCGCGACGCCAATCTGGCGGCCGAGCACGGCCAATTGCTCTTGCGCAGCGGGGCGCTTCACGTCGAGCGAGGCCATCAGCACCTTGCGCTTGTCACGCTCGGTCAGGCGCTTGGCGATTTTGGCCGACGTCGTGGTTTTGCCCGCGCCCTGCAAACCCACCATCATGATCGCCACGGGCGGCGCGGCTTCGAGGTTGAGCGGTTCGGCAACCGAGCCCAGCGTTTCGACCAGAACATCATTGACGATCTTGATGACCATCTGGCCCGGCGTCACCGATTTGACGACATTCGCCCCAATCGCCTGCGCCCGCACCTTGTCGACAAAGGCGCGCACCACATCGAGCGCGACGTCGGCCTCGATCAACGCCCGGCGCACCTCGCGCATGGCATTGTTGACGTCCTCCTCGCGCAGCGCCCCGCGACGGGTGATCGAATCGAAAATGCCAGAGAGCTTTTCGGTCAGACCCTCAAACATGGAGTTCCTTCGGTTAGCCAAAAACGCAAGCACCAACCCAAAGCCAAACGCGCCCAGGAGCGCATCAGCGCCGCTGAACGTGGACCGCAGGCCTCAAAGGGCATGACGGCTTAAGGAAACGGGTCTTCACTCACGTGCGAATGGCGTGGGGATAGGCGCGCCGGGCGGTGATGTCAAGGGTTGGGGCGCGGTTGATCTGCGCCGTCATCTCCACCTTTGCGGGAGACAAGTGATGCACAGAGCCGGACGAGGGGTTTTCCGCCGCCCTGCGGCCCCTGCCCCAATCACGCCGAAGGCGGCCGCGTGTGCTGCGCCCATCAAGCCCGCGACGCATTCAGGGCCGCAGCGGCGCGCAACAGTGACATGAGGGCGGGCTCGTCAAGAGTCTCGCCTTCAGAAAAGTCGATGGCGCGTCTGGTGTTGCCCTCGAGGCTTGAATTGAACAGCTTTGCCGGGTCATCCAGCGCCGCGCCTTTGGCAAAGGTCATTTTGACGACGTTCTTGTAGGTTTCGCCGGTGCAGATGATGCCGCCGCGCGACCACACCGGCACGCCGCGCCATTTCCACTCCTCCACCACATCGGGGAGCGCTTGTTTGATCAAGGCGCGAAGGCGGGCCAGCATCGCGCCGCGCCAGTCACCCAGTTCGATGATCCGCGCGTCAATCAACTGCGCGGCTGTTTGTGTGCCCTGGGGATCGGTGCTGCTCATTGTTCCGCTCGCTTTTTATTGCTTTTGCCGTCTGTGACTCAGGGCACCGGCAGCGCCACAAACTGCTCGTCACCCGACGGACGCGCGATCAGGAACAAGGCGATTTTCTTGCCTGCCTTTTTCATATCCGCCAGCGCCGCGACCACGTCGGCGGGCGTCGAGACTTCCTTTTGCCCGACCTCGACAATCACATTGTCCGCTCCAATGCCCTTGGCGGCGGCGGTCGATTGCGGCTCGACGCCGGTCACGAGCACGCCCTTGATCTTGGCGGCAATATTGAATTTCTTGCGGGCGGCATCGTCGAGCATGCCCAATTCCATGCCTATCGCCGTGACCGGCGCGACGGTTTGGGTTGCCGGTGCCTTGGCGGCGGCGACAATTTTGCTGTCATCCGGCAGCAGCCCGAGTTTCACGGTCTTGTCCAGCGTGCGGCCGTTGCGGATCACTTCCACCGGCACGTCATCACCCACTGCAGTATTGGCGACCATTTTGGGCAGGTCGCGCGACTTGGCGATGTCATGACCATTAAACTTGACGATAACATCGCCCGGTTTCAGGCCGGCTGGCCCCGCCGGGCCACTGGCCTCCAGCCCTGCAATCAAAGCGCCGCGCGGCTTGCCAATGCCCAGACTTTCCGCGATGGCCGCATCAACCGGCTGGATGCGCACGCCCAGCCACCCGCGCCTCACGACGCCATTCTGGCGCAATTGTGCAATGGCCGAGATGACATTATTGGCCGGGGTGGCAAAGCCAAGCCCGATGGAGCCGCCCGAGGGTGACAGGATGGCGGTGTTGATGCCGATGACTTCACCCGCCATGTTGAACAAGGGCCCACCGGAGTTGCCCTTGTTGATCGAGGCGTCGGTCTGGATGAAATCGTCATAGGGGCCAGAATCAATGTTGCGGTGCCGGGCGGAGACAATGCCCGCCGTCACGGTGCCGCCGAGCCCGAAGGGGTTGCCCACCGCCATGACCGGATCGCCAATGCGCATTTTATCGCTGTCGCCAAAGGAAACCGCCTTGAGCGGCGTCGGCGAGGTCACCTGCAACACGGCAATATCGAGCTTCTTGTCGCGCCCGAGCAATTTCGCCTTGAGCTTGCGACCGTCGGTGAAAATCACCGTTATGTGGTTGGCCTCGGCGATGACGTGATTGTCGGTGACGACAATGCCGGAAGGATCAATGACAAAACCCGAACCCAGCGAGGTCGCGGTGCTGTGCTGCTCGTCCATCGGCGGCATCCCCTTGCCGTGGTCTTTGAAGAAATTGCGGAACATCTTGTCGAAGGGTGTGCCCGGCGCGATGTGCGGGGTGACCATGGCCGGGCCATGACCAGGAATGATTTCCTCCGCCGAAATGTTTACCACGGCAGCCGAAACCCGGGCGGCCAGATCGGCAAGGCTGGGAATGCCCTGCGCCTTCAGGGCCATAAGGGCGGGGAGACCATCGGCCATGGCCGGCACACTCGCGCCAAGCGCCAGGGCAAGGGCAAGGGTGCCAAAAATGCGGTGTTGGGCTTTCAGCATGAAATGGTTCCTGGATACGACCTGATCTTGGGTGGAAGATAGATGACGACCACGCGATTTGCCATGCGCGATGGGCTTAATTTAGGCAGCCCTCACCGTGCCGCCGCGCGCTTGATGATGGCCTTCACGTCGCAGCCCTGCGGCAAGGTACCGTAGAGAGCGCCACCCGAATTGTTGAGCCTGGCCTGGCAAAACGCATCGGCAACGCTGTGCGGCGCATATTGCACCAGCAGGCTGGCTTGCAGCGCCGCGCTCATCGCCTCCACCAGGCGGCGAGCCTGCGGCTCCGCGCCTGCCAGATCAGCGAGATCATCGTCAAGCCGCGCGATATGCTGGTCGAGCGCGGCATGGCCACCTTTGGCGAGGCGAAGCTCATCGCGGAAAATGTCGATCGTCTCGGGGGATTTCCGCAAGGCGCGCAGCACATCAAGGCACTGGATGTTGCCGGAGCCCTCCCAGATGGCATTGACCGGGGCCTCGCGATACAGCCGGGGCATGATGCAGTTTTCCATCACGCCAGAACCGCCAATACATTCCATGGCCTCTGCCGTGACGCCCGCCACCCGCTTGCACAACGCGAATTTGCCCAAAGCCGCACCCAGCCGCAGCAGGTGGCGCGCGGCTGGCTGGTCGCGCTGGTCCAGCGCGCGGGCCAGCCGCATCGCCACCGTCAGGGCCGCCTCGCTCTCCAAAGCCAGATCGGCCAGCACGTTCTGCATCAGCGGCTGGTCGCTCAGCAGCCTGCCAAAGGCGCGGCGCTGGCGGCTGTGGTCAAGGGCCTGCACCGCGGCCATGCGCATGATCGCCGCTGAACCCACCATGCAATCAAACCGGGTGAGCGCCACCATATCAAGAATGGTGGCAATGCCTCGCCCCTCGTGGCCGACCAGCCGACCGTGCGCCCCACGCAGTTCAACTTCCGCAGAGGCATTGGACGTATTGCCCATTTTGTCCTTGAGGCGAACCAGTTCCAGCGGGTTTCTGGTGCCATCATCGCGCCAGCGCGGCACCAGAAAGCACGAGGGGCCGGCCTCAGTCTGGGCCAGCATCAGAAAGGCATCGCACATCGGCGCGGAAAGAAAAAATTTATGGCCGATCAGTTCATAGGTCTCGCCAGGCCCGGCTGAAGCCAGCGGACGGGCAAATGTGGTGTTGGCGCGCACGTCCGAGCCGCCCTGCTTTTCGGTCATGCCCATGCCGATGGTCGCGCCGCGCTTTTGATCCAGCGGCAGGTTCCGGGAATCATAGGTGCGGCTTTCGAGCTTGCGCAGCCATGGTCCCGCCATGTCGGCGGCTTGGGCAAGCGGCGCGAAACTGGCAAAGCTCATGGAAATCGGGCAGCCGTGGCCGGCCTCGATCTGCGATTGCATGTAAAAGCCCGCTGCGCGCGCCACATGCGCCCCCTTGCCGGGGTTTTTCCATGGCGATGAATGCAGCCCCTCGGCGATCGCCCGCGACATCAGCGCATGATAGGCCGGATGGTAGGTCACCACGTCGACACGGTGGCCATAGCGATCATGGGTTTCCAGGCGCGGCCGGTTGGCATTGGCATCATCGCCCAGCGCCAAAACCTCGGCTGTGCCAAGCCAGGCGCCGTGGGCCTTCAGATTTTCAACCGCGTGGCCCGCACCTTCGCGCATGACCGCTTCCCGCAGCGCTGCATCGCTGTCGAACAGGTTATAGTCCTGCAAGGGCGCGGGCGTGTTCAGCACCTCATGGGTCGCGCCGGAAGGTGACAGCGCCGAGAGTTCCAGCGCCGATGCTTGAGGGCTTGGCTTGTGCTGGATGCTCATGGCGCTGCTCCATCTGTCCTATTTGGCGGGTGCGCCTTTCGGCGCTTCAAAATATTTGAAGAAATCCGAGGTGGGGCTGATCACGATGTAAGTGCCCGCCGGGGTAAACGCATGCCGATAGTGCTTGTGCGACCGGTAGAAGGCGAAAAAGTCCGGGTCAGCGCCATAGGCCTTGGCAAAGATCGCCGCGCGCTTGGCATCGCCCGCACCGCGAATCGTGTCCGCTTCCTGCTGCGCCACGGCTTTCAGTTCGACGACCTGACGATCCGCCGCAGCGCGGATGATTTGCGCCTGCTCGGAACCCTTGGCGCGATATTCTGAGGCCTCGCGGGCACGCTCCGATTGCATGCGCTTATAAACCTGTTCGGAAATCTGCTCGGGCAGATCAACCCGGCGGATGCGCACGTCATTGACGGCAACACCAAGCCGCGCACCCTGCGAGTTCACCTCATCGCGGATTTTGCCCATCAGCACGACGCGCTCGCCGCTGATGATTTCGGTTGAGGTGACATTGCCGAGCACCCGGCGCATGGCCGAATTCAGCATGGTGCTCAACTGATTGTTGCCGCGGTCGACATTGCCGACGGTCTGGTAGAATTTCAGCGGATCGGCAATGTGATAGCGCAGAAAGGCATCCACTTCGAGCCGCTGGTTGTCAGAAGCCAGCACTTCCTGCTTGTCACTTTCCAGATCAAGAATTCGCCGGTCGAGAAACACCACCGTCTCGATGAAGGGATATTTGAAATGCAGGCCGGGCGTGGTGATCAGCCCCCGCCCTGCCACCGGTTCGCCAAAGCGCAGCACCAGCGCTTCTTCAATTTGCGATACCGTGAACAGGCAGGCCCTGAGCAACACCAGCACAAAAATGGCCACAAGGGTGAGGATCAGCCATCGACCGTTGCGGTTCATTTTGCGGCTCCATTGTTGAAAATCTGGTTCAAGGGCAGGTAGGGCACTGCGCCCTTGCCGACCGAGGGATCAAGAATGATCTTTTTGGCACCGCCCAGAACTGTTTCCATGGTCTCAAGATAAAGCCGCTGCCGGGTCAAATCAGGCGCGAGCTTGTATTGGGTATCAATCTGCGAGAACCGCGAGGCTTCACCGGTTGCCTGCGCCACGGTCTGCTCGCGGTAGGCTTTGGCCGACTGCACGATGGCCGCTGCCGCGCCGCGCGCCTCAGGCACCACCTTGTTGCGATAGGCATCGGCCTCGTTTTGCAGGCGCTGCATGTCCTGCTGCGCGGCGGTGACGTCCTTGAAGGCGGCGATGACCTGTTGGGGCGGATCAACCGACAGCAACTGCACCTGCAAAATCAGGATGCCCGCCTTGTATTGATCAAGCGTTGCCTGCGTCAGATCCTGGGCCTGGCTCTCGACCCGCGTGCGGTCAACAGTGAGCAGCTTCTGGATTTCGCTCTTGCCGACGATTTCGCGCATCGAGCTTTCGGCAACGGCCTTGACCGTGCCGACGCGGTTGGCGAGGTTGAAGGCGTAATCTTCCGGATGGGCCGGATCAATCTGCCAGATGACTCGGAATTTGACGTCGGCGATGTTTTCGTCGCCGGTCAGCATCAGGCTTTCGGAGGGCACGTCTTCGGCCGTGCCGCCGCGCCCGGTGCGCTCGCCAATATCGATCGAATTGCGGTCGGTGACCGGCAATTTGACAACGGAACCTGCCGGATAGGGCCAATTGTAATTCAGGCCTGGCCCGGTCTTTCCAATATAGCGGCCAAAATGCAGGTTGAGGCCGACTTCATTGGCACCAACCGTGTAAAACCCGGTGAACGCCCACAACAGCAGCCCTGCCAGCACCAGCAACACGATGCCAGGGCCGGAAAGGCCGCCATGGGGCGCCAATCCACGCCAGAATTGGCCCATGCGCTCTAGCACATCCTCGAAATTCGGCGGCTCACTGCCGCCACCGCCGCCGCTGCCGCCACCGCCTGGCGGGCGCGGGATCTGGCCCCATGGGCCTTGCACCGGGCCTTTGCCGCCATTTCCATCATTCGGGGGAGTCCAGGGCATAAGATCGTTTATCCAATTTTGGGGAGGCTAGGTTGACGCCTTATAGGCGAGCGGGGCATGGGCCGCAATGCGTGTGTAAGACGCATGCCGCCAGCCAAAATCATCGCGCGGCCCGCGTTGCAGTTCCGAGCGCGCTGCCAAGTGCCAGAGGGCTGGCTCGATCGGGGGAAACAGAACATCGCCGCTGACATCGGCCACAACCTCGGTGATGATCAGGCGTGACGCGCTGGAGATCAGCGCTTCATAAAGCACCCCGCCCCCCACGACCATGATTTCGCTGACGCCCATGCGCTGGGCGAGCGTGGTGGCCAGCGCCAGGCCGCTCGCCACATCATGCGCGACATGGATGCCGTCGGCGGCAAAGCTGGTATCATGGGTCAGCACCACGCTTTCGCGCCCCGGTAGCGGGCGACCAATTGATTGATAGGTGCGCCGACCCATCAGCAAGGGATGGCCCATGGTCGTCTGGCGAAAATGCTTCAGATCGCCCGGCAGATGCCAGGGCAACGCGCCATCGCGGCCCATGACGCCATTCTGCGCCACGGCCGCCACCAGAGTCAGCGTTACAGGTCCGCTCATACCGCGACCGGAGCTTTGATCAGCGGCCAGGGTTCGTAATTTTCAAACGTGATATCGTCAAAGGCAAAATCAAACAGCGAGGTGATCGCGGGGTTGAGGCGCAGGTGCGGCAGCGCTTTGGGGCGCCGCGCGAGTTGCTGGCGCGCCTGCTCGATGTGGTTGTTATAGAGATGCACATCGCCAAAGCTGACGATGAAATCACCCGCCTGCATGTCGCACACCTGGGCCATCATCGCCGTCAGCAAGGCATAGCTGGCGATATTGAAAGGCACGCCGAGAAAAATATCGGCCGAGCGCTGGTAAAGCTGGCAGGACAGGCGCTTCTGTCCGTCCAAAGATTCGGCGACGTGGAACTGAAACAGGCAATGGCAGGGAGCCAGCGCCATTTGCGGAATATCGGCCGGGTTCCAGGCCGAGACGATCAACCGCCGCGAAAACGGATTGCGCTTGATCTCGGCAACAACCTCGCTGATCTGGTCGATGGTATCACCGGACGGTGTCAGCCAATGACGCCATTGGTGGCCATAGACCGGGCCAAGGTCGCCGTTTTTATCGGCCCATTCATCCCAGATCGTCACGCCATGCTGATTGAGATAGGCAACATTCGTGTCACCTGCCAAAAACCACAGCAATTCATGCACGATGGATTTGATATGCAGCTTCTTGGTGGTCATCAGCGGGAAACCGGCTCCAAGATCAAAGCGCAATTGCGCCCCAAACAGCGACAGGGTCCCGGTGCCGGTGCGGTCGCTCTTGGGCGTCCCGCGCGCCAGAATATCCTGCATCAGATCGAGATAGGCCTGCATCGAATCCCGTCCGTGGTTAGGGTTTGGCCGTTATATAGGCCAGCAGCAGCGCCGATGCGTTGAACAGGCCGTGAATGACGATGGTGGGTTTGATCGAACCATAGCGCTCGCGTGCAAAGGCCAGCACCAGACCGACCGGAAAAATCAGCAGCGCGTAAAGAGCGCCCGCCGTGATGTGCATGAAAGCAAACAGCGATGCGGTGATCCAGGCGGTGGTACCAAAGGGCTGGCGAGTGCGCAGTGCCGTAAAGAGCCAGCCACGAAACAGCATTTCCTCGCAAAATGGGGCGATCACCACGGCGACGGCAAAAAGCATCAACCATTCGGCCAGGTTAGTCGGCGTCGGCGGCATATTGCCAGAATCTGGTGCCAGCACGCCAAGCGTCACGCTTGAGACGATATTGAACAGCGGCATGGCCGCCAGCGCCAGCCACCAGAACAGCCTGTCGCCCGACCAATCGTTGAAGGCCACCCGCACTTTCAGCGGTGCATTGACGCCGAATCTGGCCACCACCCACATGGTCACAAAAAATGTCGCATAAAATAGCGCGGTCACGGCATAGACGATGATCGCAATCATGCCCGATTTTTCAGGTGTCTGCGCCTTGATGGCGGCAACGATGGCGACGGTGGCGGCATGGCCGATGAAAAGCGAGAATACCAGCCAGGCCAGCGCGGCGACCAGAAAACCGGCAAAGGTTCCAAAAACCAGAATCGCCACAAAGCTGGTTACCAACTCGAAATAGGAGATTGTCGGCATTCCCTGCGGCTGCTGCATGTCACCACCCACGCGTAACACTCCTGTCGCTGACGTCCTGACCGCCCATGTCACGACAACCCGCACCGGCCCTGACGTCAGGCTTGCAACCCGACAAGTCAGCGGGCGGATATATCACACAAGAGCGGGGGCATGTCGGCAAAGGGATCGCACCAGAATCGGAAACAAAGTGGT
>VFSW01002543.1_pt1 | contig 27589 bp, 23 predicted proteins | sample 5358111 | NCBI WGS metagenome assembly VFSW01 (sample SAMN11554181, study PRJNA540505) | mine drainage metagenome | isolation source: sediment from site ElyBrook_90M | place: USA: Ely Copper Mine, Vershire, VT | collected 2017 | reverse complement strand
CAAGACTTTGAAGCAAGTGGCGGATTTCTGATCCGCTGTTCCTCCGCCGCGTGTTCCACCGCCCCACCCCCAACTCCCTGCTCGTGGCCCTTCCCCGGCTGGTATAGAATGATTACAGTTCGGTGAATTCCCGGGCCGGACAACGCAAGCAACTGCGCGAAATCAGCGGTTGTCGGGGTTTTATGGACGCCCATTTATCCGGCTCTGCGCTCTCCCGCTTCAAGCGATCGCCTTTTTATTTCCCATTCAATTCTGCTGACAAGCTTCGACTTCGGAGGCCCAGGCGTGTCCGGAATCTTTTCGGCCGCTTTGGTGAACGCTGATGGCCGATCTGGCAGCCGCGGTGCAAACCATGCCCTCCGGCACTTCTCTGCTGGACGGCAAGCTGTCCAAATCGCCCAGCCGCGCGGGCATTGCGATGTTTCTGGCGGCCTTGGCCAGCGGCCTTTGCTACATCGCATTTCATGTCACGCGCGATCTGGACTCGGTGACCATCACCAGCGTATGGCCGTATCTGCTGCTGGCCCTGGCGCTGCTGATTGCGCTGGGCTTCGAGTTCGTCAACGGCTTTCACGACACGGCCAACGCCGTGGCCACGGTCATCTACACCCACTCGCTGGAACCCAATATCGCCGTGGTCTGGGCGGGGGTGTGCAATCTGGCCGGGGTGCTGGCCTCTTCCGGCGCGGTGGCCTTCGCCATCATCACGCTGCTGCCCGTCGATCTGATTTTGCAGGTCAGCTCCGGCTCCGGCTTCGCCATGGTCTTTGCCCTGCTGATCGCCGCCATTCTTTGGAATCTGGGAACCTGGTGGTACGGATTGCCGGCCTCCAGCTCGCACACCATGGTCGGCTCCATCCTGGGCGTGGGCATCGCCAACCAACTGATGAACCTGCACAGCGGCGCGGCCGGCGTGGATTGGGAGCAGGCGGTCAAAGTGCTCAAGGTGCTGCTGATTTCACCGATTGTCGGCTTTGGCGCAGCGGCTCTGCTGATGTTGCTCTCCAAGCGGCTGCTCAAGTACCCTTCCCTCTACGAAGCTCCCCAGGACAAACAGCCGCCGCCGTGGCCGATCCGCGCGCTGATGATCCTCACCTGCACCGGCGTCAGCTTCTTCCACGGCTCCAACGACGGGCAAAAAGGCATGGGCCTGATCATGCTCATCCTCATCGGCACCGTTCCCACGGCCTACGCGCTCAACCACGCCGTCAGCGCCCGCGAGATTCAGGATTTCATCACCGCCTCTGAACAGGTTGGCCGCACCCTTGATCGCCACGTGGGCAGCAATGCCCTGCCGGCAGCCGACGCCCGCGCCGAGGTGAAGAACTATATCCGCACCCAGCAACTGCAGCCGGCCACCCTGCCTGCGCTCCGCGAGCTGGTGGACAACGTGACCCGCGAAGTGGCTCCCTACAAGGCTTATCAATCGGTTCCGGCGCAGGAGCAGTCCAATGTCCGCAACGACATGTACCTGACCAGCGAGGGCATCCGCCTGCTGCGGAAGAACGACGCCAGCCTGGTGAAGCAGCACAGGCCGGTGGTTTTCAGCGCACAAGAAGACGCCGCCCTCTCCAACTACAAGAAAAAGCTGGACAAGGCCACCAAATTCATTCCCAACTGGGTGAAGGTGGCCGTGGCGCTGGCTCTCGGGCTGGGCACCATGGTGGGCTGGCGGCGGGTTGTGGTCACCGTGGGCGAAAAGATCGGCAAGGAGCATCTGACCTACGCCCAGGGAGCGAGCGCCGGACTGGTGGCCATGGCCACTATCTTCGCCGCCGACAACTTCGGCCTGCCGGTCTCAACCACGCACATTCTCAGCTCCGCGGTAGCCGGGACGATGAGCGCCAACGGCAGCGGCCTGCGCTGGTCCACGGTGCGCGCCATCGCCGCTGGCTGGGTCTTCACGCTGCCTGCCGCCGCGCTGCTCTCCGGGTGGCGGTATTGGCTTTTCCGCGCGATAGCTTAAGGAACCATCGCCAGCGGTCGGCTGCGGTCGGTGCGCAGCGTGGGCACGGCGGCCAGCAGACTGCGCGTGTAGGCGTGTTCCGGCGCTGTCAGCAGCTTCACGCAGGGGCCGGTTTCCACGATTTGCCCGGCGCGCATGACCGCGACCCTGCCGGCCACCTGGCCCACTACAGCCAAGTCATGGGAAATGAAGAGCATGGACAGCCCGTGCTGTTGTTGCAACTCCTTCAATAGTTCGAGAACCTGGGCCTGCACGGTAACATCGAGCGCGGTGGTCGGCTCGTCGGCGATCAGCAGCCGCGGTCGGTTGATCAGCGCCATGGCGATCAGAATCCGCTGCCGCTGGCCGCCGGAAAACTGGTGCGGATAGTCGCCGTAGCGCCGCGCCGCCTCCGGAATGGAGACCGCCTCCAGCGCGGCGATGGCTCTTCTCTTCGCCTCGCGTCCCGTCCAGGAAGCAGAATGTGCGCGAGCAGCTTCGGCCACCTGCCGGCCGATGGTCATCACCGGATTCAGCGCCGTCATCGGCTCCTGGAAGATCATGGCGATCTCTTTGCCGCGCAGCCTGCGCAGCGCGTTCGGCGGCTGGCGCAGCAGGTCGATTTCTTCTGCCGCGGTCGTGGGATCTCCGCCCCCCGCAGCGGCTCCGGCTCCGCGCCAGAGGATCTGGCCCGCAACCCGCGCCGCCGGACCGAGCAGACCCAGAATCGCCAGCGCCGTTGCGCTTTTGCCCGATCCCGACTCGCCGACCAGCCCCAGCACCTCGCCCTCGTCCAGCCGCAGGCTCACTCCGCGCACCGCTTCGGCCGCGGCAAAGCGAATCTGCAAATCGCGAATCTCCAATAGCGTGGCCATGAAGCCATCGTAGTGCATCGGGCGCCTGCGGTGCGGCCAGCGGCTCGCTCTCCGCTCGCAGAGGTCGTGGGCTGCCACCGCTGGCGCGAAGACAAGGATTCGTCATGGGAAAGACGGTCAGATGGGGAACAAACGGTGAATCGACCCCCCGGGGGTGGGTCTCCTCTGGCCAGGTGGTTCGCATCGCTGCTTTCCTGTTTCCAGTCTGCGCGGAGGGGCAGTAATTTTCTGCACACGGCGTCAGGGGTTCGCGCTCTCCCAGGCACCCAAATGCGAGGCATCTCCACCCCACGGACGAAGACCTGTCCGTGGGGCCCCCTGCCTGGGGCACCCGTCTTACATCCCGGGTCTCAATATCGAGACCTGGGGCACCCGGCGGCTCAGGTGGAACTGTGAGCGGCGGGCCAGGAGTAGCTGTCGGTGATCCAGCCACCCGGCGTGGGCCCCAGCACCGGGGCAGCCACAATCCCCATGCCCCAGAAGGACATGGCCTTGCCGCGCTCACGGCCGGGAAATTCTTCCTGCCGCACGGATTGAGAGAGCGGCTGCAAGGCAGTCCGGTTTTCGGTCGAGGGCGGCAGTCAACCGGACCTCCCTCACCGGCCGCAAGGGAGAATGTGGGCGCCTGACGAAGATGAGTGTCCGAGTTTTTCCTATTTACTGTGCAATATTATGCATATAGAGATTTTATTTTTCTGCAACCATCGGAATTCACAGGGAATTCATTTGGCATTGAGATTGCTGCAACTACAGCGGTACTCGGACTGCGGGCTTGTGGTAACCAGCATGATGATACCTTCGCGCCTCAACTTCACAGGTTCTGCCGACTTCCTCTCGTAGTCCTGGCGGGTAGCAGTGGGATCGGCGCCGCGCAGATTTTCCTGACCGTGTTCCGGCACGATCCGGGAAGGTGCGCAACTTGATTTGGGTTTCGCGGGGAAGGAATTCATGGCTGGCAACGCAAATTTTGCAATCGAGCGGCGGGAGAATTCGCGTTTCGAGCTCAATGCTCCTCTCACGGTGAAGATCGGCGAACGCAACGTTCCAGGCTTCACGCGGAACCTGAGCAACCGGGGAGTCTATTTCTTTCTAGACTCGGCCGACAGCGCCCAGGTCCAGGGTGAAATCGAGTTTGTCGTGGAATTGCCGCCGGAAATTACTCTTACATCCAGTTGTTCAGTCCGTTGCCGGGGCCGGGTGATCCGCGCGGACGTGACGACCAGCCAGATGACCGGAATCGCCGCCGAAATCCTGCATTATTCCATGGACAGAGAAGACGCCTAGAGTTTCCGCATGCCCAGCACGCGATGATCGGCGAGCCAGCTCTTCAGCACATAGACCAGCCGGTTGTTGCTCTCCGGATCGGTGGGCATCAGAAAAAAACCCGGATCGATGAGATAGCGGATGGAGTTATAAACGATTCCCTCCATCACTTCGCCGTCAAGAAATTGCAGCCGCATCCATATCCCATGCACGATGGGGGCGTGGGCATGAAAATTCAGATGCTCGTGATCCGAGTCTCCTTCAAAGCTGTTCACGTAGAAAACTGCCTTAATATCATTTACGGAGACTTCCTCGACAACGTTGGTTTCCAGCAGGCGCACCCGGAAGCTCTCCGGCGCGCCGGGGTGTGCGTGGCTTAACAGCTCTTCGACGGTGCTCCAGGCCGGGGAATCGAGAAACCCCTTGATCATTCTGGACCCGAACTGAATCACAACCTTTTCCGACTTGCTGGAATTGCCGCTATCCGCGGGTGAAGTCATGCCTTGTCTCTCTGATTCGAATTGAGCTGCTTTTGCGGGGGAGCGAGATTGTACTGCTTGATCTTGTACAGCAGAGCCTTGTAGCTGATCTGCAGATCGCTTGCGGCGGCCTTGCGGTTCCATCCCGTCCCCTCCAGTGTTCTGGCGATAGCGGCGGATTCAGCGCCGTCTTTCAGGTTCCGCACCAGATGCTTCAGACTGCCGCTGCCGTCGGATTGCTCGGCGCCCGGCGTGGCCGCTTCGGTGCTTTGCGGGGGAATCAACTCCTCGATAATAGCCTGTTCGTCGTTCAGAATGATGTATCGCTTGATACTATTCTCCAGCTCCCGAAGATTGCCGGGCCAGGAGTAGCTGGTGAAAGCCTGCATGAGCGCGGGCGAAATGGGCAGGGGATCGCGCTCATACTTGGCGGCCACTTTGCGCATGAAGTGCGCGGCCAGAATCGGAATCTCCTCGATGCGCTCGCGCAGTGGAGGCATCTTCAGGGTGAAGCCGTTCAAGCGGTAGTAGAGGTCTTCGCGGAAGGTCTTCTGCGCAATGGCCGCCTTGATGTCGATGTTGGTGGCGGCAATCACGCGCACATCGACCTTCACGCTGGTGCGGCTGCCCAGGCGCGAAAAACTGCCGTCCTGAAGAACCTGCAGCAGCTTGGCCTGCAACACCGCCGGCATCTCGCCGATCTCATCCAGAAAGATGGTGCCGTTGTTGCAGATTTCAAACTTGCCCGGCTTGGCTTTGACCGCGCCGGTAAACGCCCCCTGCTCGTAGCCGAAGAGTTCGCTCTCCAGCAGGTCGGCCGGCATGGCGGCGCAGTTCACCTTCATGAAGCTGGACTGGCTGCGAGCCGACATTTTGTGGATGAAAAGTGTAGCGACCTCCTTGCCGGTGCCGCTTTCCCCCAAAATCAAGACCGGAATGTCGGCCCGCGCCACCAGCCGGCACTGCGACTCGATCTCCCGCATCCGCTTGCAGGCCCGGACAAACGAGGTGTTCTCATCCAGGGGGATTTCCTTGCTCTCCTCGTCCTCTGCGGCCGCCGGCTCGTCCATCTTCTTGAGGCACTCATGCACCGCCAGATCGATGTCGGTCTTGCGGAACGGCTTGAGGATCACGTCGGTGGCGCCCATGCGCGTGGCCGCCACCACTTCCTTCAGTTCCGCCGAACAGGCCAGCAGAATGATGGGCAGCGCGGGATGGGCGGCGTGCAGGCTGGTCAGCAGACCGAGCGAGCCGTCTCCCGTGCCGTCGTCGGCGATGTGCCAGTCCATCAAAAGCAGGTCGGGAGCCAGGGAATCCGCCAGGCCGCGGGTCAGCTCCGCGGCGTCCGTAAACAGGCTCACGGTGAAGCGGTCCACCAGAATGCGGCGAATGTACTTCAGCAGGACGGGATCTGGATCAAGAGCGGCAATGTGAGGCTTGAGCTTGCTCTTCGGCTTCATCGTCGCTCCTGAAGAAATGCTCCCCATCCCGGTTTGTTCCCTTCCCGTAAAACCGTGCGTGAGAGATGCCGCTCCTCGTCCGCTGAGCAGTACGAAGTTGTTTGAACGGTCCTTGCTGTATTTGCAGAGGAGTGCAGAACAAACTCCGCCGACCCAGGGGCATCTTGCATGGAGGGAGAAGGGGAACTCACTCGCACGGAGATGAAAAGCGTTAGCTGCTTTCAACCCATAGTATCACTCAGAAGTGGTAATTGATTCATCATTATGTGCAAAAATTTTCATACTTTTAAATTTCAATCGGCGTTGAATGCCGCCGAAGAGAACGTTGCATTACAGTTGTTGGGGCGATTGCGGTTACTTTAGTGCGTTATTCGACGGCCAACGTAGTGTGAGCGTCTGGCCAGCAAGTTGCTAGTAGAAAGCATGAATTCACCGTTACCCGGATAATCCATGCCTCTGCCCCACACAACCGAGTTTCCCGACTTCCCGGATCTTCCCCCGACGGAGGCTATCTTTGGCCAATCGGCCCTGATGGCCGCCGCTCGGGAGAAGCTGGAGCTCGTGGCGTATACGGACGTTCCGGTGCTCCTGCAGGGTGAGAGCGGAACCGGCAAGGAAATCTTCGCCAAGCTGCTGCACGCTTACTCGAACCGCTCGAATGGCGCCCTGGTCAAGGTCACCTGCCCTGCGATTCCCCACACACTGATCGAATCCGAGCTCTTCGGGTATGAAAAAGGAGCCTTCACCGGGGCCTATGCCACCAAGCGCGGGCGCGTGGAGCTGGCCCATGGGGGAACCCTCTTCCTGGATGAGATTGGCGACCTGGATCTGTCCGTGCAGGCCAAGCTCCTGCAGATGCTGCAGGACGGCAGCTTCATGCGGGTGGGCGGACAGGAATCGAAGACGGTGAATACCCGGCTGGTGAGCGCGGCCAGCGGCAATCTTCGCCAGCAGGCCGAGGCGGGCGGCTTCCGGCTGGATTTTCTCTTCCGCATCAACGCGGTCACCATCGAGTTGCCGCCGCTGCGGCAACGGACCGAAGACCTGCCGATGCTGATCGACTACTTTCTCGACCTGCACTCCAGAGCCTTTCGCCGCAGCCCGCAGCCGATTTCGCGCGAGCTGAGGCGGCTGATGCAGCGCTACGAGTGGCCGGGGAATATACGGCAACTGGAAAACATGATCCGCGGCTATACATTGATCGGCAACGAAGAGGCTTTGGCCGCCGACCTGATGCCGGCTGCTGCCGCCAGCCCGGCCCGGCTGAACGCCGAAATCGATCTGGCCACTCCCATCTCACTCAAAGAGATCACCAAGGCCGCCACGCAGGATCTGGAGCGGCAGATCATCCTGAAGGTTCTGGAAGCCAATGGCTGGAGCCGCCGCAAGACGGCCAAATGGCTGAACATGAGCTATCGATCCCTGCTGTACAAGCTGCAGGACACGCAGATGCGCGGGTTTCCGGAGGCGCCTGCTGCGGGCGCGGATTCCGTCCGGCCGTTACATCCGATTCCCGCAACGCAGAAAAAAGCCGGGCAGCCTCTGAACGCCAGAAATTCGAATTGACAACTGACGTTTCACGCTTCCTTTCCGGCCTGGCTGCGCAGATGCTCGAAGGTCGCGGCCATGGCATCCGGCGTGGCTACAATCTGCCGCCATCCCAACCCGCGCAGCTTGGCATTGTCGAATCGATTGCCGCCCCAGGCAGCGGCGGCCTTATAGAGCGTGATAATTCCCGGCAACTGGCCCTGCGAGCGGCGAACATACCACTCCAACCCCCTGGCCAATATCCTGGTCACAAAATAGGGCAGACGGATTGAGCGGATACGCTTGACCCGCTTTTTGTATTCCCGCAGATAGCGGGAAGCGGTCGGCAGTTGGTCATCATGCACGTTATACACCTGCCCGGCGGCATCCGGATGGCCGGCGGCAAGCGCGACCGCCTCCGCGCAATTATCCACAAACGACAAGGGCAGCCGGTTGCTTCCCCCCAGATGGAAGAAGATGGGCCCTACCTGCAAGCCAACCCGGTTGGAAAACGCCCCTCCGCCCGGCCCGTAGATCACGCCGGGCCGGAGCACCACCAGCTCAAAGCCGTACTTTTTCTGCGACTCCCAAAACAATTTCTCCTGCATGAGCTTGGAATGCGAGTAGGTGTCTCGCAACTCCGGATGCTGCTCAAGCGGCGTCGTCTCATCGATGCGCGCTCCGCGGCCCAGCGACGCCACCCCGTAGACGCCGAAGGAACTGACGAGAACCACACGGACGCCCTGGATGGTTCCGCCGCCACGCGCCGCCAAGGCCTCGATGAGGTGCCGCGAGACGACTACCGTGTCCGCGAACATCTCCGCGGGCGCGCCTTTCAAGCCCGCCGCCAGATGGATCACCAGCGAGACATCTTCGACGGCCCGCGCGCAATCGGAAGGCGAACGAAGATTTCCGGAGCACAGCTCCAGATGCGCCGCGGGATGCGCTTCGGCCAGCGGCGCCAGCCGGCCGGCCTTGCCGCGATCGCGCAGAAAGCAGCGAATGTCCGTATAGCCGTGCGCCAGAAGCCGCTCCACCACGCGCGCTCCGAGAAATCCGCCCGCACCTGTCACCAGCACTTTCAACGCTGCGCCTCCGGATAGATCTGGTCGAAGATGCGCTCCATCATGGAGGAGACGCGCAGGATCTCCCGATAAGAGATCGGCGGGGGGGAATCCGTCTCGATGCATTGATAGAACTCGCCCAGCAGGCGGCGCATGCCATCGAAATAATGAAAGCGCGCATGTGAGAAGCGATTCACGTTGCGCAATCCCTGCCGCAGATAATCCCCGGCCACCAGGAAGGGAGGGAACAGGCGGCCTAGCGCTGAAGGAAATTTCTGTGCGCGTTCCAAAATCACGGTGCGCGCCATGTAATCGACATGCGCGGTGTTTTTGGTTCCGTACACGCGCAAGGTCTGACCCAGCGGACGGGCATGCGCGCAGAAGGTGGCATAGGCGCTGGTCTTCGCGCCCCGCACCATCACCCGCAACTCATCCAGCAGCTCTCCGGGGCCGGCCTCGCCGGCGGATTCATCGCCGCGATACGCGATCGCCTGGATGAAAGGCTGGTCATCGTCGATAAACGGTGTGATTTTATTGATCACATGATCGATGACATTTTGAAATAACTGTCCTGGAAGGCGGCGCACCCAGTGCTCGGGATCGCGCCGCAAGGCCATCCCGAATTCTCCTCCCAGATCATATCCAATGTAACTTTCAAGATGAACTGGACTGCCCAGCACGCCGGTATCCACCAGGCGGCGCAGCTCCAGCGCGGGAGCCTCGAATCTAGGCCAGTAATTGACCGCCAATTTTCGTCCCCCCGCGACAGCCGCGGCGATGATGGATTCCGCGTCGCAGTGGCGCAGCGCCACCGGCTTTTCCAGGAAGACATGGCAGCCCGCCGCAACCGCCTGTTTTGTAAGCGCCAGATGAGACTGCGGAGGGGTTGTGATATGCAGGACATCCGGCTTTTCCGTTTCCAGCATGGCGGCAATATCGGTGTACCATCGCGGGATCGCGTGACGAACCGCCAACTGCTCCGCCATGACCGGCTCCAAGTCGCAGACTGCGCATAACTGCACGGAAGTTATCTTCCCGATTTCTTCAACGTGCGCATCCGCGATTTTCCCGCATCCGGCGATTGCAATTTTCAAACCCATTGTCTTTCCCTTCCCCGCGTATCATGCATCGCAATCGACCTGCAGGACCACGCATCGGCATACACATTGTACGATAAGGTCTTTACGCACTCACGGCGGAGAGAATCGTGGAGATAGTCATTGCAGATGCGCGTCGATCTTCCCCGCGCGCCCGGATGCGCCGCGCCTCGATACAAGCGATTGAAAAATCTCCAGGACTTCTGCCGCAACCGCATCCCAGCTTCGGCTGCCGTGCGAGGAGATAGCCTGCGCATCCCAGCTTCTATCCAGCGCCGCTGCCAGGGCCACGGCCAGAGCGTCTGGATCGCGCGGCTGAACAAGCTGCCCGTGTTCATCGTTCATCATCTCCGGAATGCCGCCGACATTGGTTGCCACAACCGGCCGACCGCTCGCCAGCGCCTCCAGCACCACGTTGGGGCAGCCTTCCATGTAACTCGGCAGGGTGACCAGGTCCGCCGCCGCCATCCAGACGGAGACAGCGTCAAAGGCGCACTCCGGCAGCGCGTGAATGTATTCGCCGGCGTGATTGGCCGCGATGGCGTTCTCGATCAACAACCGATCCGGCCCCTCGCCAACCAGATAGACGCGCAAACGGGGACGCGCGGAGTGCAGCGCGGCCGCCGCGGCGACCAGCTCGCGAAGCCCCTTCTTCACGTCCATGCGCCCGATGTAAACGACGGCCTCCGCGGCGGCATCCAGGCCCAGCTTTTGCCGCGCCTCAAGACGGTTGCGGGGATGAAAGACGGAGATGTCGCAACCGCTGACGATGGTGCGGGTTCTCTCCGCAGCGGCTCCCATGGCCACCATCCGATGGCGCAGATCGCCGCTGATGGCGGCTAGAAAGTCAGCCTGGCGCAGCACCGCGCGGGTTCGCATCAAGGTAAACCTGTCGCCGATATTGTGAACATCGGAACCAACGCCCATGGCCACGACCGGGACCGAGAGCGCCCGGCCGATTCTCAGCGCGGCGTAGCCATCCGGGTACAAAAAGTAGCTGAAGAGAATATCGGGCGCGAAGGCGCGGACGCGCGGCAAAAGAGCACGCGCGGCGATGGAGCCGTTGAAGGGCCGTGAAATCAGGGGAAGGGCCGGGTAGTCGCAGTATTCAACCCTCACGCCCGGCACGGCGTAGGCAGAGTCGAAGGCGGGATAACTGCGGCTGCGCGGCCTGAGCCAGGAGGGGTACGCCGCGTGAGGATAAAAGACGCGCACATCGGCGATACAGGACAAAACCCGCATCGTCTCGACCGCGGGCCGGCCGTGGGTGGGCTGCGCCGAGCTGGGAAAATGCGCGGTAACGACAGCTATTTTGAGCAAGGCCGCTCTCCCCTTTCCGCATTCAGAGCGAACCGCGCCGGTGCATCGCAGGGACCTGGCCTTCCGGCGATGGAATACAGCAGGCGAGCGTAGCGCTGCGCCACCACCTTGCGTTCATACTGCGCAATCTTTTCCCGGTCGGGATGAAACGAGGCGAGCATCGCATTGCCGTTGCCGGCAACGTCGATGAATAACTGGCGGATGGCTTCGACATCGCGGCTGTCTACGCACCATCCGGCCCGCAACTCCTCCATCAGGCGGCGCACTTCCCCCTGCGGGTGGACGGTGGCCAGAATCGGCTTGCCGGCGCCGATGTAGTCGTAGAACTTGGCCGCGACATTCAGCGGGTCGTGGGTGATGAGCAGCGCGTAATCGGCCTCGTTCATCGCCGCCAGCGCCTGGTCTTGACGCAGGAAGCCGGTCAGCTCCACCATCTCTCCCAATTGCAGAAGGGATGCGCGAAAGCGAGGCTCTTCGATGTGGCCGATGAAGCGCAGCCGGAAGCAGGATTTCACTTCGCTGGGCAGCGATTGCAGCGCCTCCACCAGCGTGGTTGGCTCAGTTGAGCCGTACACCGTGCCCACGTAGGCCAGCACGATCCGGCCATCGCCGCGGCTGGCCGCGGGCTTTGCCGACAGCGCGGACTCCCGCAGCCGTTCGGCGTCGAAGCCGTTGGGAATGAGGTGGAATTTGTTCGCGGGCTGGTGCGGGTAGCGGGAGCAGATCTCGCGCCGCGCGACCTCGGTGACGGCGACGATCGCGGTCGAGTGCGCCACGGCGCTCTGTTCCGCGCGGCGAGCAACGCGCAGAGCCCGCTCACTGCGGCTGAAGCTGACCAGGTCGATGGTCGTCGAGAGCCATTCGTCGCGGAAGTCGACCACAATGGGCAGCAGTGGAAACTCCCTGCGCAACTTCTCCACCAACAGCACACTGGAAAACGGCGGCACAGTGATGAGAACCAGATCAATGCTTCGCTGTTTGACGATGCGGCGCGCGGCGCGGCTGAGCACCGGCAGCCAAGTCACCTGCGGGTAGGGCAGCAGCAGATCCTGAATGATTTTCTTGAGCAAGCCGCGCTTCCCCGCCTTGCCTGTCCCGGCTGCATTGCCGGCCGCAGCCTTCGATCCGGTGATCAGTTTCTTGATCGCTTTTTTGATGCCGAAGGGAAGGTCGAGCGTGATGGTGCGGTGAATGCCGACTTCGGTGGGAATCTTGCCCAGCAGCCCGCTGTCTGTTCCCACCGCGGAGGCGTTGCGCGCGGTCAGCACATCCAGCCGGATTCCTTCCGCGGGCAAATAGCGCGCCAGGCTCGCGGCACGCAATACGCCGACGCCCCCGGCGGGCGGAAAGGAATAGCTGACCAGCAGAACATTGAACGGTTTCATGGGTTCTGATTTCATCGGCTGGCTTTCCCAAGAGCATCGGACGCAGCAACCGCATCGAGGCTGGGTTCGCCGCCACGAATCAGCGCGTCGGCAGCCTGGTACATCTGCCATGCGCTGGCCCAGCGGATCTCCATTCCTCTCTGTTCGGCTTCTTCAGCCCTCCACCGGAACAGGCTTGCCAGCCCGCCGTTCAGCAGCGGTTCGAGATTTCTTTCCGGCGCGCCGTGGGTGTAGAGCTTCAGAAAAATGTCATCGCCGATCACCGGCGCCAGATCGAACCATTGGCGCACACGCTCGGGCGTGGGCAGATCGTAGCCGGCGATCTCACCGGTCTCCAAGCGCGGCATGAAGCGCCCGCCAAGCCGCACCCCGAGCGGCCCGGTGATCATCAGCAGGTCACCCTGCCGGCCGCCGCCCACGGCGGCTTCAATTCCGCGATCAAACGACTTTGGCCGGCCGTCGCTGTTGCTGGTGCACCAGTAGACGCGGTTGATGACGCGCCCCTGCGTTGCCGAGGGCAGAGAGGGCATCGTGAAATCCGCATAGCAGCCGAGGTCGCGCAGCAAGGCGATCTCGCCGTTCAGGCCGCACCACTTGCCGTCCGGGCGCGAGTTGTCCAGCGCCCAATTGCCGTGGATGAAGCCGAAGACAGTGCGGCCATTTTGCCGGCGCAGCAGGCCATGATCGTCGCTCAAGCGGCGGCAGAATTCCGTGACTTTGCCGATGAAGGCGTCGCGCTGCTCGTTGTCGTGATGCAGATGCACTTCCACGTCGCCGACGCCCAGACGCACCATCTCCGCAATGCCGTCGAGCAGGTCGCGCCGGTACTCTTCCTGGGGATAAAAGAAGCTGTACTGCGGACACTGGCCGGCGGCGTCCCGCGGCGCATCCATCGCAATGCGCGGCCATTGGTTGCGCCAGCGCGCCACGCGGCCCAGCGCGGTGTCCACGGATGCGCCCATGCCCAGCGGCTCGTAATGATCGGTGATGGCCACCCAGACGCGCTTCGGCTGCGCGGGCCGCATGGCTTTCCGCGCGCGATCCATCAGGTACGGAAGAAGCCAGATTTCGGCGTGGCGCGGCAGCTTCATCAAATAAATCTTTCCCGGCAGAGCTTGGGCCGAACACGGGCGTGTTCCGCGGCCGTGACAACCAGATTCAAGTATCGAGTACGTTTCCGTTCACTGTCAAAATCATGAAAGCGAGCTTGCGGCGCGCCTCCGCGGTGGTTTCAGACTTCAGAAATTCATGCCTGCTTGAGGGTCATCGATTAAAATATGGTTATCGCGCTCGGACGGCCATCGCCGCACAGTTCCGGTTTGCAATCAAATTCATTGGAATGCCAGGAGATGCCCAGGTGAAAGGCAGCGCCGACTTCAGCAACAACAATCTGGATTGCCTGCGTTTGATCCTGGCGTCGATCGTTGCCCTGTTTCATCTCTATGTGCTGACAGGCATTCAGGCCTTTTCCGCATTTGGCAAATACTTCTCGCCGCACTTTGCCGTCAAGGCGTTTTTCGTCATCAGCGGACTGCTCATCTATCGCAGTTATACGCGCTCCTCTTCCCTTCGCTCCTATCTTGAGAAGCGCGTCAGGCGTATCTATCCCGCTTACTTTACCATCGTCACGCTGGCCGCGGTATCGCTGTGCTTGTTGACAACTTTGTCTTTGCCGCATTATTTCGGAATCGGTTTCTGGAAGTATCTCGGCGCCAATCTTTTATTTCTCAACTTTCTCGCGCCATCCCTGCCGGGAGTATTCATTTCGAATAACATGCCGGCCGTCAACGGCGCTCTCTGGACGCTGAAGATCGAGGTAGCTTTCTATCTGTTTGTGCCCATCATGCATTATCTTTGCGGCCGCTGGGGCGTCAAGAAAGTGATTGTTACACTCTTCAGCCTTTCCTGCCTGTGGAAGTATGGGTTCGCATGGATGGCCGAGGTGCATCAGACTTCCAGCAGCTTATCGCTGGATAGTTCGCGCGGCATTTATTCCGAGCTTGCTTCGCAGTTTCCAGGCCAGCTTTTATACTTCTGCGCCGGAGTGCTTGTTCTGTTGTATTTCGATACATTGAAGGTTCATTTCAAAAGCATTGCCTGCGTCACGGCCTGCCTCTATCTTCTGGATCATTTTCTGGCCCATGGATGCCTTGATGTAATCTGGATCTCCGGGATGATTTTCGTCTTCGGATTCTGGCGCCATTTCGGGAACTTTTCGAAGTTCGGCGATTTTTCTTACGGCGTATATATCGTTCATTTTCCGATCTTGCAGGCACTGATTGCGCTGGGACTGGCGCGATGGAATCCGGCGCTGTTTCTGCTGACCAGCATTTTCCTTATCGGCCTCGCTGGATTTTTGATGTGGCATCTGGTCGAGAACAGGTTCTTGGCTGCCAGTTCCCATTATCGCCAAGGCTCCGCGAAGACACCCGCGCACTCCTGAGCCGAATCCACGCGGTCAGTTATCGGCTGCGTACACCGGTAGATTCCAGTCTTCACTTCGGTTATTCTGAGTACAGTCACTGACATGGACAGACAATAAAATCATGGGATTCGCTTTAAGTGTTCTCTATTTTGTCACTTATTACCTCACGCCCGAAACCGTCTTCGGGCCGCTGGCAGCCTATCGCATCGAGCTGATTCTTGCCGTGCTGGTCATGTTTGTTTCTTTGCCTGCGCTGTCCAGATCGTACCTTGGAAAGATGCCGCAGTCTCTGGCCTTGGCGGGCCTGGCGTTTGCCGTTTTCCTGTCGATTCTGGTCGCGGTCCACTGGCCGGGCGGGGCCGTACAGGCATTTCTCGGATTCATCCCCAACGCCTTTGCATTCTTTCTGGTGTGCCTGCACTGCAACTCCAGGAAGAAGTTGCAGTTCATGGTTCTGATGCTGCTGTTTGTCTGCTTGTTTGTGATGGCGCATGGATCCAGAGACCAGATGCAGGGGTTTTCCGAGAGGGAGACGCTGCAACCCGGATTTACGGGAACCCCTTATCTTCTGGCGATGAAAAACGACGCGGGAGCGTGGATTTATCGGCTGCGCGGGCTGGGGGAGATTGCCGACCCCAATGATTTTGGCCAGTTGATCGTGTGCGCCATTCCGCTGATGTTCATCTTTTGGCGTGCAAAGAAGACGACGCACAATATTGCATTTGTGCTGTTGCCGGTATGCGCATTGCTGACCGGCGCATTTATGACGCACTCGCGCGGAGCGCTGCTGGCCCTGATGCTGGTTGCGGTGCTGGCGGCGCGGCGGCGCATAGGGACGCTGCCCGCGCTGGTGATCGGAGCCGGTCTGTTCGCGGCGGCCATGGCCTTGCACTTCACCGGAGGACGGGACATCTCCGCCGAATCAGGATCGGACCGCACCTCTCTGTGGGGCCAAAGCCTGGAACTTCTGAAAGCGCATCCGCTGTTTGGAGTGGGTTTCAACCAGATGGCGGACTACACGGACACCCATCATACCGCGCATAACTCAGTGGCGGTCTGCGCGGCAGAGCTGGGCGCATTCGGGTTGTATTTCTGGTCTCTTTTTCTGCTCCCCACACTGCGGGACGCTTTGGCAATTGCTTCGCCTGCGCAGGTGAGCGAGGGTAAGCCGGTTGAGCGCGAGAAGGAACTCTTTCCTGCAGCGGCAATCAAGGAAGAAAGCATTGATCCGGCGGAAATCATCCGCCTGGGAAGGCTTCTGGTTTTGTCGCTGTTCGGCTTTCTGGCTGCGGGATGGTTTCTCTCCCGCGCTTTTGTGGTGACGCTTTTCATGCTGGGCGGGATGGTCGAGGTGGTCTTCGAGATGGCCCTGCAAAGAGGAATGATCGCCCCGCGCATGCGCTTCGCGCGGGTAGCGCGGAATGCCGGATTCCTGGCCTTTGCGTTGATCCTGATGATGTATCTCCTGCTGCGGACCGTGAACTTGATGCATTGAATCAAGCGGGCATTCCGTTTTCGCGATGGATGCAGGAAGCGGCAACAGATCTGCGCTCGGTCGGCAAAATGGGCCGGCAAAAGGGGTTTCTGCCGGTATGAAGATTGCGCACGTGGTGGACAGCATGGAGGTGGGCGGCGCCGAGACGCTGGTGGCGCAGATGTGCCGGCTGCAGCGGGAGCAGGGGCACGATCCGCGCGTCTATGCGGTGGCCGCGCTGGGTCCGCTGGGCGAGCAGATGCGCATCGAGGGCTTTCTGGTACAGGCGAATGTGGCCCGGCACCTGCGCGACGGAGCGCGGAGTTTCTTGCGCATCTTTAAAGACGCGCATCCCGACGTGGTTCATCTGCATAACCCTACGCCGGCGATTTATGCGGGCCCGGCCGCACGGTTGGCGGGCGTGTCCAGCATCGTGTCTACCCGGCACAGCCTGGTGGCTCCGCCGCGACGGTTGGTTGTGGAGCTGAAATACGCACTGGGCGCCACCTGCTGTGACTGGGTGGTGGGCATCTGCGATGCGACGGTGAAGAATCTGAAGAGCCTCGGCAGCATTCCGGCGGGCAAGGTTGTGCGCGTGTACAACGGCGCACTGCCGCTGGCGCGGACGGCGCGGGAACAGTGGCCTGCCCCGCCCGGTTCCAAGCCCGGATTCACGCTGGTCTTCGTGGGCCGGCTGGCGGCGGTCAAGAACCATCCTCTGCTGCTGAAGGCCTTCCGCGCTGCGCTCTCCGCACGGCCCGGTCTGCGGCTTTGGATGGTCGGTGACGGTCCGGAGCGCGGGGCGCTGGAGAGTTTGGCGGCCGAGCTGGGCCTGGGCGGCAGCGTCACATTCTGGGGGCAGCAACTGGATGTGGCGCCGTTTTTCTCCGCGGCCGACGCCTTCATCATGTCGTCGCAGTCGGAGGGGTTGCCCATGTCGCTTTTGCAGGCTTTTTCCCTGGGTCTGCCGGCCATTGTGACGGACGTGGGCGGGATGGCCGAGGTGGTGCGGCTGGCGCAGGCGGGAATCACCGTCTCTCAGGCGGGTCCGGCAGAGATGACGGCGGCGATTCTGCGGCTGGCGGCCAGCGCCGAGGAGCGGGAGCGGTTCTCCGCAAACGCGCTGGCGGCGTTTTCCGCGCGCTTCACGTTGCAGGCCATGGTCGATGCCTATATGGACCTGTACCGGGAGACTCCCCGCGCCCGGCGCGCGGAGCACGGCTGAAGCCTGAGCCGCTCCCAGAGCGCGGAACTTTCCCGGCAAATCCTGCGTACTAGCCGGATATGCAATGCGTGGGTACATTATGCTGGAACGGGATGGGGCTGGCGTTGCAGGAGAAGCCATTCCAGCGCGACCGGACAGCCAGAGGCCTGACTGTCAGAACCCCGGAGGCCAACACCGCAAATCCGTCGGCTGCCGGCCTGGTTGGGAACGGGAAAGAACGCGCGCTCATTGCCCGCCCGGCGCATGCGGAGGCAGGTTCCATGGAGAACGACCGGCCCCAGGACTGGACCGAGCTGGTGGGCCGTTGCATGGACGGAGATTCCGGCGCGTGGGCGGAGCTGGTGCGCGCGCAGTATCGGCGTGTCTACGGGCTATGCTACCGCTTTACCGGCAACCCGGCCGATGCCGAGGACCTGACCCAGGATGTTTTCCTGAAGATTTACTCTAACCTGGCCAGCTTCGATCTGACCCGCGGCAGTTTGCAGGTGTGGATCACCACCCTGGCCCGCAACTTGCTGGTGGACAACTTCCGGCGCACCCGCAATCTGCGCTCCACCTCATCGCTCGATGACGGTTGGGAATCGGCCGAAGCGCTGAAGCCGGTGGACCGGCTGGTGGCCGCTGGAATTTCTCCGCACGAAGCCGCGGCAAAAAAGGAACTGGCGGCGATGGTGCAGCAGGCCCTGGCCCACGTCTCGGTCGAGCTGCGCGAGGCGGTGATTTTAAGGGACTTGCAAGACTTGGACTACAAGGAGATCGCCTCCGTGCTGGGCATCCCCGAGGGTACGGTCAAGTCCCGCATCAGCCGGGGCCGCGCGGAACTGGCGAGGCTTCTGGAACGTAATAAACGGGAGGTGATGTAGCCATGACAGAGCACACGAACATCCCGGCATCCCCGGCCTGCGGGCAGTGGGAGACACTTTTGGCGGAGGCGCTGGACGGGCTGTTGAAGCCCGCCGATGAAGCGATTTTTACCTCCCACAAGGCCGCCTGCCCGGCCTGCGCGGCGCTGTTTGAAGAGGCGCGCCGCGGCCGCGAGTGGCTGGCGTTTCTTTCCCCCGAACCTGAGGCGCCGGCCGGACTGCTGGACAGAATACTTGCGCAAACGGGTCCCGGCCAGATGGCCGGCTACGGTCTGCTGACCGGCAGTCCGGTTGGGCATCTGCCCCCGGTCTCGATTCCGGCCTGGCAGCGTCCCGGCTTCATGGGCCAGGTGCGGCGCTTTGCCGAAGCACGGCTGATGATGACCGCGGCGATGGCCTTCTTTTCCATCACCATGACGCTCAACCTGACCGGTGTCCGTCTGAGCCGGCTGCACTGGAACGACCTGCGGCCCAGTGCGCTGTCTCAACTGCCGGGTGTGGCGCGTTCCTTTGTGGAACGCCGGGTGACCATGGCTTCGACGCCGGTCATCCGCTACTACGACCACATGCGGCTGGTCTACGAGGTGCAGACGACGATGCGGGAGCTGCGCCGCTCCAGCGAGAGCAAAGGCGACCGGCAGAGCTCGCCGCAGACTGCGCCGGGCGAGTCGAAAAGGACTCCGGGGCAGACACCGGGGCAGACTCCGGCGCACAAGGACGGCGGCTCCAGGATGGACCCTCCGCAGCAGTCGGTCACGCCCAAGGATGGGCCGACAGTCAACGATTCTGATTTTTATGACGCTTCCCTGACGTTTCAGCACAGGCCCGCGCATGCCGGCGGCTCCCCAATGGAAATATGGGAAAGGAGCACACTATGGACTGCGTAAATCACAGTGGCGTCAACGCCGTTGTTTATTGCCAGAATTGCGGCAAGGGGCTTTGCACGGAATGCCTGACCGCCGGAGCCATGCGGAATGTGCCTGGCGGGCAGATCCTCTGCTCGAATTGCATTTCCGCCTGGCAAAGCCAGCAACCGCCCTTCGCCGGAGCGCGTCCGAGCGGCCCGAACCCGTGGGTAGCCGGCGCGCTGGGCGTAATTCCCGGCGTGGGGGCCATGTTCAACGGCCAGTTCTTCAAGGCTTTTGTTCACGTGATCGTCTTCGCGCTGCTAGTCTCCATCACCAGCACGGTTCACGGCAACATGGATGTTTTCTTCGGCCTCTTGATCCCCGCCTGGATTCTCTACCAGGCGTTTGAGGCCTTCCATACCGCCAAGGCGCTGCGCGACGGGGATCCGGCGCCGGACCCGCTGGGTCTGAATGAGATGGGCAATTGGCTGAACATGGGCACGCGGCCGCAGACTCCTGGCCAGCCCAGCGCGGGACAGACGCCGGCTGCTCCGGCTGCCGGGCACTATCCGCCTCCGTATGCCGGGCAGCCCCAACCGCCCAATCAGATGCCCTATCAAGCTCCTTATCAGCAGGCGCCGCTCCCGCCCGCTTCGTCCTGGGGCTGCTGTGGGCGCAAGGAGCCGGTAGGGGCCATCGTGCTGATTGCCCTGGGGCTTCTGTTTCTGGCCGGGCAGTTGGACATCTTCCACGGCGTCATTGTGAAGTTTGGCTGGCCGGTGCTGATGATCGCATTGGGCGTGTGGCTGATGGTGCGCCGCATTGGAGAGTCGCAAGGAGGTCCCAAATGAACCGATACATGATGATCCGCCGCCTGCGCGGCCCTGCTTTTCTGTTGCTGGTGGGTGTGCTGGCGCTGCTCGATCAGGCGAATATCCTCAGTTGGGGCAAGAGCTGGCCGCTGTTTCTGATTCTGGCCGGCGTGCTGCAACTGGCGGAGCGCGCGATTTTGGCCTCGGAGAGCGGCAATCCGGCGGCGCAGTATCCGCCCCCACCGTATCCGGGAGCGCCGTATCCAGGCACGCCTTACTCGGCTACTCCGCCGACCGGCGCGACTGACCCGCGAGCCACAACGGGCATTCCAGCCTACCCTGGGCAGCCGGAGGCCTACATCGCCCCGCGCCAGCAGGACGCCGTAAAGAAGCCTGAGGGAGGACAGTCATGAGCAGCGTACCCCCCGCTACGCCTCCGGGCAGTGTGCCGCCCCCATTTCCGCCCTACGATTCCAAAAGCCAATGGCGGATCCACAGGGAGCAGCAAAAGGCAGCCTGGCGCGCCCAGCGCGAAGCATGGAAGGCTCAGCACCGCGCCATGAAGGCCGGCCTGATAAGCTCCTACGGCCCGCGCGTTCCCTCCGTCGTCGGCCCCGTGGTTCTGATCGGCGTGGGCGTGGTGGCGCTGCTGCTGCTGACCGGACGCATCGACGCCGTCACGTTCTGGAGCTGGTATGGCCACTGGTGGCCGTTGCTGCTGATTGGCGCTGGCCTGGCCTTGCTGGCGGAGTGGGCCATCGACCTGTTCCGCGCAACCCCGGTGCGCCGCGGCGGCAGCTTTGTGGGCCTGCTCGTCCTGCTGGGCATGCTGGGCGTCTTCGCCTCCGGGTGGACTCATATGAGGCCCTGGTTTTCTCAGATGGGCGATCAAAACAACTGGGGTTTCAATCCCGACTTCTCCAACGTCTTCGGCCAGCCCGAGCATGACCTTGATCAGCAGGTGCAAAACGTTCGCATCCCCGCGCACTCCGCCATCGACATCGACAATCCCCGCGGCGATGTGAGCATTGTGCCGGGCGAAGAGGCCACCCTTCAGGTGCAGGCGCACGAGGTGGCCTATGCCCAATCGGACGCGGACGCGAAGAAGATCTTCGATGCCGTGGCGGCCCACGTGACGGTGAACGGCAGCTCTGTCAAGGTTGCCACGGCGAGCAATTCCAACGGCCGGGTCGATCTGACCGTGACCGTGCCAAGGTTCGCCGTGGCGACGGTGAACGCCGGCAAAGGCGACGTCACCGCGACCGGGCTCGGCGGCGGCATCCGCGTGACGGCGCATGGAGACGTTCACCTGGACACCATCAGCGGTCCGGTGGAGGCGCATTTCTTTGACGGCAAGCACGACTTTTTTGCCCACGATGTGCAAGGCGACCTGAACCTCGACGGCGACCTGAACGACATTACCCTCTCCGAGATCAAAGGCGGCGTCACGCAGAATGGGGAGATTCTCGGCGACGTGCACATGGAAGCTATTCACGGACCGGTACGCCTGCGCACTTCGGTCACCACCCTTGAACTGGCCAAGCTGCCCGGCGATCTGACCCTGGACTCCGACGACCTGCACGTCAACGAAGCCGAGGGACCGGTGCGCGCCGTGACCCACTCCAAGGACGTTGACCTGAACCAGATCTACGGCGACAGCTTTGTGGAAGACCGCGACGGCAGCATTTCAATAGAACCGGCCGGCGCGTACGGGGTGGAAGCGAAGAACAGCAAGGGCGGCATCGAGCTGACCCTGCCGCCCAGCGCCTCGGCCACCGTGAACGCGCGCACCCACAATGGCGACATCGTCTCCGATTACCCCATTCCGCCCACCCAGGGCGAGGACAAGGCGGCGATCTTCCAGATCGGCTCGGGAGCCGCGAAGATCGTGCTCAGCGCCGACAACGGCGATGTGCGCATCAACAAAGGCCCGGCCTTTCCCCCGGAGACTTCTGCAACCGTCGCCAACAAAGCCGCCAGCCACACCACGCCGCGCCTGAAGTCGCACCAGGAAATCCCCGCGCAGCCGGTGACGCAATAATTTTTTTGTGGCCGTTTGAGCCTCTACCGCTTTGCCCACATAATCTCTATCCAGCTACAGGCAAAGGCGTTTTCCCGGCAGGGAGTGAGTCGGCAGCCTTCTGGTCTTCCGCCCAGAGCCAGCCCGTAATTGCCTCCCGGATATTGACCAGCGCTTCCTTCTCGTCCTTGCCCTGACTTACACAGCCCGGCAATGCGGGGCACTCGGCTACGATCCAGCCGTCTTCTTCGGGATGTAGAACCACATGGAACATCATGGCGAACCTTCTCGGCAATGCCGCATTCCCTGTCAAACGATTGCACGAGTGTTCCCCGCACAATTCCAGCCCACCAAAGAACATTTAGACTAAAGAGGATATGAGCACACTGAAAGCCGTACGCGGGACGCGCGACCTGTTGCCGCCGGAGACCGCGCTTTGGAACCGCATCGAGGCGACGGCGCGCGGCGTCTTCGCCCGCTACAACTTCGGCGAGATTCGCACGCCGGTCTTCGAGGACACGGCCCTGTTTGCCCGCGGCGTGGGCGAGGAGACCGACATCGTCTCCAAGGAGATGTACACCTGGGAGGATCGCGCCCGCGCGCAGTCGGAGAAGACGCAGACCCTGACCCTCCGCCCGGAGAACACGGCCGGGGTGGTTCGGGCGTACATCGAGCACCAGTTGGGCGAGACCGGGCAGTTGCAAAAGCTCTACTACATCGGCCCGCAGTTCCGCCGCGAGCGGCCGCAGAAGGGGCGCTACCGGCAGTTTTCACAGATTGGCGCGGAGGTCATCGGGCCGGCATCGGCGGGCAGCGAAAGCCCGCTGCGCGACGCCGAGGTCCTGGAGATGCTGGCCACGTTGCTCGACGAACTGGGCATTCAGGGCTGGACGCTGCACCTGAATTCGGTCGGGTCCACAGCCGACCGCGCCCGCTACAACGACGCTCTCCGAGCGGCTTTGCTTCCTGTGGCTCCGCGGTTATGTGTAGACTGCCAGCGCCGCGCCGAGACCAATCCGTTGCGGGTGCTGGACTGCAAGGTTCCCGAAGACCAGCCGATCATCGACGCGCTGCCGGTGATTGCCGACTCGCTCGACGAGGATTCAAAACAACATTTTGCCGCGGTGCTGGCCGCTCTGGACGCAGCCGGCGTGCCGTATACGCGCAATCACCGCCTGGTGCGCGGCCTGGACTATTACACGCGCACCACCTTCGAGTTCACGCATGGCGGCCTCCCACCCCACGGAGCAAGCTCCGCGGGGACCCCGGTTCTGGGCGCGCAGAACGCTCTGCTGGGCGGCGGACGCTATGACGGGCTCTCGGAGATGCTGGGCGGTCCGCGCGCGCCGGGCATCGGCTTTGCGATGGGCGAGGACAGACTTGTCTTAACCCTGCAAGCCCAGGAGTTGGCCGCACCGCAGGTGCCGCAGGTGCAGGCGGATGCGTTTATTGCGCCGCTGGGCGACGCCAGGGACCAGGCAGCGCTGGCCGCGATCAACGCCGCCGGGCTGGTGCTGGCCCGCGAGCTGCGCCACCAGGGGCTGTGGATTGAGCTGGGCGACGGCAGCTTCCGGCTGAAAAAATCGTTCGAAGCGGCCGACAAGTGCGCCCGCCAGATCGTCATCCTGGGCGAAGACGAGCTGAAATCCGGTATTCTGACAGTGAAGAACTTCTCCACTGGCGTACAGACCAAGGTTCCGCGCGCGGAACTGGCCGCGCATCTTTGCTTGATTTAGCAGTCTCAGAGATCACCGTGAAATGACGATTCACCATCCAAACCGAAAACTCGAATTTGAGGATGCTTTCCGCAAATTTGTCCACACGCTCTCGGGATACGCCGCCACCCCCGACGGGCACTGGAGCATCAAGGGCTTTCTTGATGTTTACCGAAACGTCTATACGATCTCAACGGACACAAAAATCGTTTCCAAGATTCTTGAAATTCATCTTTTCCCGGAGATTCTGAAATTCGCCGAGCAGCTTCGATACAAGATTGTTCTCGCGGACCATCAAAACTACTATCCAGACCTATCTTTTGTCGATCAGGATAACGGCAGCGTTCGCTTCGCCGTGGATTTAAAGACCACATACCGCAAACCGGAAAATCCTATGTACTGCAACAGCTTTACGCTTGGTTCGCATGGGAAATATTTCATCGAGCGCAATAGCAGGAAGAATATTCAATTCCCATACAGCACATATGCCGGGCACTACTGCCTGGGTGTGATTTACACTTGGGCGACCAGCGTGGAGATCGACGAGACGAGGGTTTGCCCTATCGACAAGCTTCAATCGATTGTCTCTGTTGCGCGGGATTTTCAGTTCTTTGTGCACGAGAAGTGGAGGATTGCAAGTGATCGAAGCGGCAGCGGTAACACCGCAAATATCGAGAGCATCGATCACATACCAGACCTCCTTGCCGGCCGAGGCATGTTCGCCGATCTAGGCGAATCTACCTTCGATGAATATTGGATGAACTACGGGAAGATCAAAGTCCTCGATCCTGAGACGGGATCGAGCAAGGCGATTACACGACTCGATGCATATCTTCGATACAAGGGGCTTGCCGATACTGCGATCGTTCAGCGCACGAGAAGAACAAGGAGAACGAGAAAGGACTCGACAAAGCCATGAAGACCCTCGTTCCACCAATCAAATGCCAGGGCATCAAGACCAAACTTGTCCCTTTGATCCGCGAGTCAGCCAGAGTCACTTCTATCATGTGGGCGCAAGTGAAGCGAACAGAAACGCGATGACGGAGGCGTTGGTTATGAACTTCGAGCCGCCACCCCGATCCATTCCGTTACCGGACACCCAACAATTTGCTCTAGCGCTTTAGCCGGACTATTTTCGGTAATATTGAACAAAAAGGACAACATTCGTGCTCGACTTTTTAGGCTCTCTCGAACGGACGCATCTTTGCGGCGAATTGCGCTCGGCCCAGGCCGGGCAAACCGTGGTTCTCATGGGCTGGGTCAACCGCCGCCGCGACCACGGCAACCTGATTTTTCTTGACCTGCGCGACCGCACCGGCATCAGCCAGATCGTACTGGACAAGGAACTGACGCCCGACGGCCATCTGAAAGGCGAGATGGTGCGGCCGGAGTACGTCGTGGCCGCCGTGGGCAAGGTGCGCCTGCGCGATGCCGACGCCATCAATCCCAAGATGCCCACCGGCGAGATCGAGATCGAGGCCACGCAGTTGCTGGTCTTGAACGACACCCGCCTGGCGCCGTTTTCGCCCTCGGAAGAAGCCATTCAGAACGAGGAAGTCCGGCTCAAGTATCGCTACGTGGACCTGCGCCGCCCGGAGATGCAGCGCAACTTGCGCCTGCGCCACGAGATCACGCTGGCCATCCGCGACAACCTCAGCCAGCAGGGCTTTCTGGAGATTGAAACGCCTATCCTGACCAAGAGCACGCCCGAGGGCGCGCGCGATTTTCTGGTGCCCAGCCGCCTGCATCCGGGCGAGTTCTACGCGCTGCCGCAGTCGCCGCAAATCTTCAAGCAAATCCTGATGATCTCCGGCTGCGACAAGTACTTTCAGATTGCCCGCTGCTTCCGCGACGAAGACCTGCGCGCCGACCGCCAGTTGGAGTTCACGCAAGTGGACCTGGAGATGAGCTTCCCGCGCCAGGAGACGGTTTTCGGCGTGGTGGAGAAGTTCATGGCCGCCGGATTTGCCGCCGCCGGGGTCACGCTGCCCGTGCCCTTCCCGCGCATCAGCTACGACGAGTCCATGCGCCAATTCGGCAGTGACAAGCCGGATCAGCGCCTGCCGGGGCTGACCGATGTGCGCCCGGCCTTTAGCGACGCGGATCTGGCCACGCTGCAAATCGATCCCGCGCTGCCGGTGGTCGCCTTCCGCATTCCCAACGTCGGCGAACTGAGCCGCAAGGAGCGCGAGGACAACCACCCCAGCTTCGACCTGAAAAAAGGCGCCAAGTTCATCGACGACTTCAAGCGGCTGGCCAAGGGATTTCCTGAAGCGGCAGTGAAGGTGCGTGAACTGGCCGGCGCCTCGGAGGCCGACTTCGTCATCATCGTGGCCGGCGACCCGGCGCATCCGGTGAAGGCCAGCGACACCAAGTTCGAAGGCCGGCTGAGCGAGCGCGAGATCAACGTCTACTCGGCCGCCGGCAACTTCCGCACTGAGTTGGCCAAAAAGTATGCCGAGCGGCACGGCGCCTTTGCCGTCACGGAAAAAGTTGTTCAGCAAGCGGCGGCGCTCAATGGCCATAGCGCAATCGATGGCGCGGCGGCGTTTCAGCCCATCTGGGTGACCGACTTCCCCATGTTCGAGTACGACGCGGCCCTGGCAAAATGGATGCCGGCGCACCACCCCTTCCCCTCGCCGCACGAGGCCGACATGGCCAACCTGCTGACCGATCCGGCCAGTGTGCGGGCGAATTGCTATGACCTGGCCATGAACGGCCTGGAACTCGGCTCCGGCTCCATCCGCATTCATAGAAAAGATGTCCAGCAGCAGATCTTTCAGTCCTTGGGCATCAGCGACGAGGAAGCCCACGCCCGCTTCGGCTTCTTCCTGGACGCGCTGGAGTACGGCACGCCGCCCCACGGCGGCATTGCGCTGGGGCTGGACCGCATCGTCATGCTGCTGGCCGGCGCGCCCAGCCTGCGCGAGGTGATCGCCTTCCCCAAGACCGCCAAAGCCATCGACCTGATGGTGGACGCGCCAACCACGGTCAGCGAGCAGCAATTGAAGGAACTGCACATCCGCGTGGCGCTGAAAAGCTAGGGGCGGTTCTCCAATTCATGTGTCCCGTTACATTTCTACTCCCGAGGTCTCTCCCGGAGGCGCCGCGCCCCATCGATTGGAAGGGTACTCCGACGAGGCGGAAAATTGCAGAAATCCCTGCGAATCCAGCCATCTGGCCGGGGTTGGCTGGTTTGCCGAATCGCTGCCGCCTTGCCGCTGGTGATGTCGTGGAAATCCGCGCATGGCTGGAACTGACGCCGATCGGGTAAATGAGCGGGCCAAGAAAGCCGATGGCTGGCCGAAGCCGGTTTCCTGCTCAAAATCGAGACCTGGGACGCCCGCTCGCACCGCAGGCGCCTCTACCTGGCCGCCTTCTGGCTGGCGATCCAGGCATCGATCCGCTCGCTCAGCACGTCGAGCGGCAGTGCGCCGGAGTCGACGACCTGGTCGTGGAAGTCTTGCAGTTTGAACTTGTCGCCCAGTGCGGCCTTGGCCCGCGCCCGCAGCTCCAGAATCTTCATCTGGCCGATCTTGTAGGCCAGCGCCTGGCTGGGCCACGCAATGTAGCGATCCACCTCGGCCTGGATTGTCGTATCGTCCAGGCCGGAGTGGGCATGGAAGTAATCCACCATCTGCTGGCGGGTCCAGTGGTCGGCGTGGACGCCGGTATCGACAACCAGGCGGATGGCGCGCCAGTTGTCGGCCTCCAGGCGTCCGTAGTCGGAATAGGGGTCCTGGTAGAAGCCGATCTCCTTGCCCAGCCGCTCGGAGTAGAGCGCCCAGCCTT
>VFSW01002542.1_pt1 | contig 27594 bp, 36 predicted proteins | sample 5358111 | NCBI WGS metagenome assembly VFSW01 (sample SAMN11554181, study PRJNA540505) | mine drainage metagenome | isolation source: sediment from site ElyBrook_90M | place: USA: Ely Copper Mine, Vershire, VT | collected 2017 | reverse complement strand
AGATCCTGAAACCATCCCTTTAGCCACCGTTTCGATGTACTACCGAGTGACTTCGCATCGTCATTCAGCGGCAGCAAGTCATGCTGGAAACCGTTAAGTAGACCCGTCTCGACGGCTACCACTTCGGCGTTGGGGGTGTTGATATTCGAGGCGTCCGACGTGTCTCCGTTGTTGATCGTCGGAAGCGCCACAATACTGTTCGGGTAACTTGCCATCCTAGAATCCTCGCGGTAACGGTTCCTCTACGACGTTGTGGCCGTAGGTGTAGAACTTCGGTGAGCCTTGTCCGATGTACTTCATTCGCAGTTGCGCGGAGTGGCCTTCCGCCTCCAGCGGCCAGATGATCGGCAACATCGTGCGCGTGGCACCCCCACCCCACGCGCCGGTACCCCACTTGAACGTGCCCCACACCGACGACACCGCTCCGACAACGCTCAACGACTGCGGGCCGAACGTCATTCCGTCCATGACTAAACTGAGTGAAAAACTCGTCTGCAGCGCCGGCCTATATTCCAAGTACGACTCGACGACGCGCCCGTTCTGGATACCGAGGGGCAACATATACCCCTGGTACTGCATCGTCATATCCGCGCCGTTCGCAGAGGTTCCGGTGCGCTCCTCGAACAACTGCACGGCTGTCGGACTCCACGAGAAGACCCGTCCAAAGTTGCTGGAGTTCGATTCGTAGCCATCCCACAAGATGTAGCCGCCGATGGTGCGGTCGGTGCTGAACCACGCATGATCATTCGGCGGCTGGCCTGGTGTGACCGGCGCGTTCGTCCGATTCAGATCCAACACCCACTCGCCGCGTGCCCCTGTCGGGTAGACCGCTGGTACCGCAATTCGTAACTCTTTGTGGAGCTTGTCGTACGCGATCGGCAGGATGTTCAGTTCCGCCGACGACGTATTCCCCATCAAGTTCTGCCATGCCGGATCGATAGGGTACGTGAGCAACTGATCACTGGCACCGTTGTACAGAAATGCCCCCGGCGCCCCGACATGCACGACGCTACTTTCGAGCACGTCAACCGAGCGGAATCCGAGGGCGCCGGTCTGCGCGCCAAGCGCCGGCCGCACCTGAAAGTCCAACGAGGTCTGTCCGAGGATCAGGTAGAACTTGGTGTACCCAAAGACGATGAGAATATCGCCGAGCGGAATAGTTGCCTGAATCCCCTCGCCACGCTCGAATGGGATGTCCACGTAGAACGTGTCCGGCCATTGGTTATTCGCAAAGACCTGCGAGAACCGGAGTCGATTGGAAACCGTCGCATCCACGCCCCACCAACGGTTCTTCCATACCGTTCCGAACTTCATGGCGAGCGCGACTGACGCCATCCCAACGGTGGGCGGAACAGTACCGGCACTCCAGTTGTTCGATGTGAGGTTCGTCGTGCCGTTAGCGTTGCTGACAGTCGTAACGAGACGACGCGACGCTTCCCCCGCCGTCAGGTCTCGCGCATACAAACGGATCTTGTCTACTTGTGCATCAGTCGACGCAACAGTCGTGACCGCAATCGTCAGGTTCGCGCCAGCCGGTGCCGCTGTCGCAACGGTACTCTCGTTCGACTCTTGATTGATGACCGAGTTGTAATACGTCGCGGTCACTTCGTACGTGTCGCCGCTGACGAGCGAGCCGCCCGCGACAGCTGCCAGCACCAACGCAGCCGGAGCGGTGATACCGAGCTGCGTCCACGTCGTCCCGTCCGCCGATTTCTTCGGAACTGTCACGCCGTCGAAGATGGCGACCTGATCGCGGTCGTTCGGAAAGTCCACCGCGTTGGTCGTGTTCCAGCCTGTCGAGACCGCCGCCCCAAACGCACCAGTACTGTCAGACGGTTTGTAGACGTTGCCGTTGTCAGCCGTCAGCGTGAATACACTGCCTTTGAGGTAGATCCGTTTTCCACCCTGACACCGACGCGCTCCCAACGAACCCGCCGAGAACGCCAACCAGCCAGGGTAGACACCGAGTTCGCCGACATTTCCAATCAACGTGTTCTGAAGGAACAACGACTGATTCGGTTTGATCGTCGTCGCTGTTGGACGCAGGTTGACGCCGGCCGTCAGATCTTTGACCTGAAAGATCGGTCCTGAGACATCACCGTACTGCGTCCGCTTCTGCTTCGGCATCAGTTGCCGTTAGGCATCAACCAGTCGCGGAACTCGTTACCAACGCCTTGTACTGGAGGTGCAGAAGGACCAAAGAGCTGATTGAGCCAATCGGCCACCACCGGACTCTGACCCGTCGAGGGTGGTTGCGTAACCTGATTCGGTGTTCCGGTGTCGAACTTGAGACTTGGTGTCGCAGGCTGATCTGCACCCGCCGCAGGTCCAGCATCGGGTCCAGACGGTTCGAACGGGATTGACGACGGAGACGGCCCCAGTACATGAGGTTCGTTCGGAAGTCTCCACGGCGACGCGCCAGGATTGCTGACTGTCAACGGTTGCTGATCGGCCGGATTTGGCCCCGGCAACGGTCCTTGTGCCACGGGAGGCGGCCCTGCCGGCACGCCAGAGACCTGACCACGCACGGCAAGGTCCGGCGTGCCTCGGTTCACACCCGGCCGCAGAAGGGCATCGGGAGCAGGCGGTGAACCTCCAAGGAACGAAGGCAAGCTCAAGGAGAGCACCTGAAGCGCCTGGGAAGCGTTTGCTGGAAGTCCAGCGGCCTGCCCGCTCAAACTGCGACGAAACTGATCCTGAAGACCTGGTGTAAACTGATAACCAAAGTTAGGCATGGGGTGTCTTTCCGAAGCTTACCGGCTCAGCCGGAAGATTCTTGAACTCTGCATGGGGACCGGTGGCGTGCCCGGTGAAGCGCGGCATCGGAGCATCGACATACGCGACGCGCGATTCGCCACAGCTGCACTTCAACGATTCTTCGGCACCGCTGGCGCTAACGACATGCCCACATTGAAAGGTCACAGCGATCACTGCCTCACTCCTGACGAACAGGTGGGGGCCTTCCGGTGATGGGATAGAAGATTCATGGGAACCGGCGCGGGTCCACCGGGCGCAACGGGCGTGTGGCATCCCGCAGGTAGTTGCGTTTCAACGTGATGGTGTTCGGGCCATCCTTGCGCTTCTTCGTCTCGTACTGGGCGATGTAGCCGGCGTAGAGGCCCATCTGCCGCTGCGCACCGGAGTAGTTCTTGCGGAGCGGTTCGAGGAGACCCGCCGCGTAGTGAACAAGTGCCTGGTGATAGGGCGTAAGCACGGCGAACGATTTCGCGGCCACCGTGAACGGGAGATCCGCATCGGCTGACATATCGGTAGACGACGAGAGGTAGGGCACTTTCAGCGTCCACGTTTCGGTGCCGACACTAGGCGCCGGATCCACCCCGATGTACGTAGTGCCGCTGTCGTCTCGGATGTACCACGAGTTTGGTGTGCCCTTCGGATCCGCCAACCAACCGGGTGCATCGCGATCCAACCACGTCGGCGTCCGGCGTTCAAAGCCGTCGCCCTGGATGTAGGAAACGGCACCACCGGATGTGACCCGCCGAATGGTCGGTTCTCGCCGATCCTGAAGACTGATGAAGTTCTGGAAGTTCGACAGCAGATCGTATTCGGCGGTGTTGTCAACAATCGCAATCGATCCGAACACAGGCGTGCAGCTCGTCATGCGCTCGAAGTTGTGCATCGCGTCGTTGATCGCCTTCTTTCGTCGGACGGTCGTGAACAACTGCGTGCGGTCGGCGCTGCCGAGTTCGATGTCGAGTTGCGTGCCGTAGAGATCAGAGAATTGCACAAACGTCCTTCAAACTACGTCGGCGCAAACAACGTCTGTGACAACAGCCGTGAGCACCAGCACAAGTACGGCCGCCGTCAGTACACGTCTATTCATTCGTGACTCTCCTATGGGACTGAGATGTAGACCGAACTCGAATAGAACACCACCGTCGGTTTCGTGACCCACGTCGGCGTGAGAAACGTCCAGATCAACTTGTCGCCAGCGGCTACCGCGCAACTGAGGCCCGTGGCTGAAAAATGCTGCTCCGACGCCGTGTAGGTGACACTTGACGCGACGGCACACGTCGAGCTGTGATTGTTCCGCACGCCCCAAGTGCTCGTGCCCGTCTCCGTCACGCCGACAGCACCGCCGATACGAATGGTAAAACTCGCGGCGGTGATCCGGCCCGCCACTGGCACCACAAACACCACGTTGTCATCGGTGTCCGTCGTGCCTGGCGCTCCCCACCCCGCCGAGTTCCCAAAGTAATACGTGGTCGCGTTGTTCGGAAAATGGCCGGACCCGGCGCCGGTGCCGAACTGCACGTTGTAGCCCGTCGCGCCCCACTGCGGATTAGCCGCCGCACCTTGTGTCAGCAGGGCTTGTCCGGCTGTGCCTGTCGCGAGACAGACCCAATTCGTCCCGTTGTAGTACAGGACATCGCCCTGTATCGAACACGGCGCCAGCGCATTGAAGCCGAGCGTGGCGGTTGCCTGTCCGGTGCCGCCGTTCGCGATGGAGACGGGCGTCGCAGTGACGGGCGGGATCTGAATCTGCGCCGACAGGTGGCTCGGCGTCAACACCAGTGCCAGCAGTAGTACGAATCGCGCGACGACGCTCATCGTGGTGCCCTGACTCTTGATGTACAGCACCGTGTCGCCCTGCTTATAGCGGGGCGCGTACGGCTGCGGTACGCCACTCCCGAAACCAGGCGGCGGCGTCGCCGAAGTCAGCGCCTCAAAAGTGTTCGGCGGGAGATCGTCTTCGGTGTTGGCGTCGTTCTGAACGGTACGAATATGACAATCGGCAGGAGGCCGCACCGACCAGTAGTTGCAATCGATCGACGCGACAATGGGGTACCACTGGTTCTGATCGATTACCACCACCCGAATGTCAAACGGCTTACCCATCGCGCCCACCACGGCTTGTTCGCACACGAGCGGCAGTAGGCCGCTGTCCCATCCACTCGAAACCGATTGATAGCGAAAGCATGCCGATCACGGGACTGTCGGCATACCGGACATCGCTTCTTCACGGAATCGCCGGGGCGATGTAGTAGTAGAGATTGATCGAGTAGGCCGCGTGCAGATTGATGGCCGGCGAAGCGATGCTAACTGGCACGCCCTCGATCGACGCCCGGAGCGGCAGATTCGGATAGAAAATCTTGTCGAGACCGTTGGTGTTGGCAGCATTGATCGACGAGTACGTGTACTTCCAGCCTCCCAAGTTCGCGCTGGTGAACTGAACGTTGACCTGCGTCACAGCTCCCGTGCTGTCGTTGCTGACGGTCAGATCAATGCCACACACGAAGACGGCTTGACCGCCACGCGGTGTCGGCGTGGAGACGGTGACGAGCGTATTGACGACCGCGTCACCATGCGCCACCGAGCACGGACGCGGGCCGTTGTTGATCACCTGGCCGTTCTGCACGACCTGTGCGGAGACCGACGAGGCCACGCACCACAGAATGAGGACGAGAAGGCCGCGTTTCATATGCTGCCGATGATCTTGGTCGTGACGCTGCCACCCTGCACCGGGGCGGTGATGCGGTGACGGTACGCGCCGTAGCCGCCCGCGACAGTGACGATGTCTTGCCGTGGGGCCTGACCTGTGAATGTCACCACCGCGACGGGTGTCCACGCGCCGGGGTAGTTCACTTCATCGGCAACTTCGATGGTGACTTCGCCTTCCAGTACTCCCTCCAGCCATCGCACATGATGAGTGGTCGAGAGCAACCCGAGCTTTTCGCAGTTGACAACGGCGATGCCTTGGAGAGACGACGAGACCTGCACACCCGACGTGCCGTCTTGGAGCTGTGCGAACAGCGGTTGAATCGCGTCGGCCGGAAGGTTCTGGTTGACGAGAAGCCACTGCGAGAGGGCAGGCAGCATCCGTTAAACCTCGGTGTACCCGCCGTTGACGAAGAAGGTCGTGCCGGTGCTCATCGACGCGCCCCAGTAGTGTATGAGCATCGTTTGTTGAGGCCCGATCACGACAGGCGGCATATTGAAGATGGCGTGCGAGATCGTCGTGGTGTTGTCCACAAGCCCGTTCTGCGGCTGCTGCTCGGCCGCTCCGAAATCGAACGTGAACGAGTCGAGCACGACTTCGATGGCACCCTTGATTCGGTGGGAGGCCAGGAGCGCGCCGGTTCCGGCCGCCGCTGCCGTGATCGCCCCGAAGTACACCTGCCCGTTACCACTGATATTGCCGGCGCCTGTGCTGGAGTTCTGCGGCGTCAGCTGTGTGCCACCCGACGTGTACCGGCTGACCGACTGCGAGCGGTCGATCTTGAGCGACATGTACGGAATGGTGTGACCCACGCCGACCACCGAGACCACCAGCTTCAGGAAGTCGGGGTAGATGTTGACGCCACTGAGCACCGAGTTGGCGTTCTTGATGATCAGCAGCGGTGTGGTGTCCGCCTGCGACGTGACGACGCCGGAGACCAAGCCGGTGCCGACCGTCGGGTTCGTGAAGGTGAAATAGTTCCCCTGATCCGCCGACACCAACGTCTTCGGAAACGGACCGAGCTTCGTGAAACCAGTTGCCGCCATTGCTACTCCTTATGCGTCCACAACCGGGTCCAGCAACCCGTTCTTGTTGGCCGTGTGTGTGACGAAGTTCTGATAGCCTTTGCAGTTCGCAATGGCATTGATGCCGGCAATCGCGGTCTTTCCGGTCGAGTTGAGGCCGTTGTACGCGACCAGCCCCGTCGAGGACGCCACCAAACTGATCACGACACTGGCGTTTCCGCCGTTGTCGATCGAGAAGAAGTTGCCCCGGATATCCAGATGCTTACTGAGCGTCGTGAGTCCGACGATGATGCCGTTGGCCGGATTCGCCGTTGACAGTCCGGCGAACTGTGCGAAGTTGTTGTAGCAGCGGAACCCCTGTGCGGCGGTCAGCGTGATCCACGACAACACCGTGACGTTGGCGATCTCGCACGTCCAATAGCAGTTCTTGATCGTGCAGTTCACGCCCGTGACAAGGAAACCCTGCGTGATGTCATTCGTGCCATCGTCGTAGTAGTCCACCGCATCGAAGGTCACGTCCTTCGCGGCGACGAGGAAGGCTTGCGCAAGATTGGCGATCTGCGACTGGAACCGGCAGTTGTAGATGTAGCAGCCGTCCCCTGTGGTCGCGTTGATACGGAACGTGGCCGTCGTCGCCGTCTTGAAGACGAACGTCGGCCGCTGGTTGCCGGTGCCCATCCCGATGATCTGGAGACACTTGACCTTGATGTCGATCGTGAGGGCCGCGACGATGTTCTCCACATGCCCTGGCATCAGGTAGATCGTGTCACCGGGAGACACCATCGTCAGCGCCTGTACCAGTGTCGCAAGCGGCCCACCGGTCAGCATATGCTTGCCGGAGTTTCCGTCTGCTCCGATAACAGACGACACGAAATAGACGTTGCTTGGTCCCTTGACCGTCTGACCCGAGCCGACCGCCGTGAGTGTCGGCGCCGCGTTCGGAGCCGGAGGTCCACCAGAACCGCTTGGCAGCACCGGCAGACCGTATGAGGAAATACCCGAAGGAAAATTCGTCGGCATTCTACGCTCCTAAAATCGGCGGGACCAGTTGGAGCAACCAGCCACAAGGCCAGTCCCGCCGTATTCAGTTCTTACGATCCGACTGACCCGAAAAGACCCTGCCACATCCACGCGCCCCACGACTGGCGGAAGCGGATCTTGTAGATGAAGTTTCCGGTGAACGGATCCTGCATCTTGGGAGCCATCTTCGTCGGCACGCGGACGTACGACGTGAGACCGTGCATACGCTTGTTGGCGGCCACGAGGTACCACGCATCGGTGTCGGTGATGAGCGGATTGACCACCAGTTCGAGCGTGCGGAGCGCCTTGACTGGGTTGATGTCGTTCTCCGCCGTTCCTGGCAACCCCGAGGACTGCAAGAGACGCGCGGCGAGCATCTGGTTCCCCGGAGGGACGATCAGCTTGAACGACGTGATCGGTGCAACGAGCTGTCCGGATTCCATCTTCGTCTGAAGCTGGATGTCCTGAAGCGCCGTCGCCAGCGAATCGATCGAGAGATCGGCATCGACCGCGAGCATGTTGCGCGCGGTGCCGCCGCCCTTGAGGACGTGGGCGGTGTTGAAGATGGACACGCCGTCGGGAGACTGTGCGGAGCCGTTCGGTCCCGACAGGTTCAGGAAGGCGTCGGCCGCCTGCTTCTCCTGCACGTACCGCGCGGACCACGCCAGCATCTCGGCCGACCGGATCAGCACGTCGAACTCGTCGTCTTCGAGTGCGGTTTCGGTGACTTCGAAACCCAACCCGAACTCGACGTGAACGAAGTCCTTGGTCCAGCCCGGTCGAATCAGATCAAGGGCATACACCTGACCCTCATCCTTCTGCGGCACGTCGCCGAAGGGGGTTACACTCAGCACCCGCTCGAATTTCTTCGAGCTGGTCTTCATGTTGGTGTAGTCCTTGTAGATCGGCTTCAGCTCGATCAGCGTGTCAAAGATGATCGTCTTGACCTGCTTCTCGATGCGATCGTAGAGATCAGGAAACGTTCCACGAACTTGACTCATGGGATTACCGCTCCCCGAACAGGCGGTTCGCCGCCGCTACGAATTTGAAGATGTAACGGCCATTGATGTCGCCGTCGTTGTCGAACAGAGCGACGATCTGCACGCTCTTGTTGCCGGTGTCGGTGTTGTCCACACGCCAAATGAGGTTCGTAGCGTCCAGTTCGATGCCGTACTGTGCGCCGATGTCGTCGTTGCTGATGGCCTGAGTAGTCAGGCAGCGGCCGTAGAAGAGGTTGCCTTGGCCGGCGAGATAGACCTGAATCAGACCTTTGGTGACACCGTTGCCTGCCAGCGTGCGGACGTTGCCGACGTTGGTGTAGGAACCGCCGATGCCCATGCCGAGTGAGCCGGCGACGCCAGGACCGAGAGAGCTGGCCTGTCCTGCGGCAAGCGCGGTGCTATCTGTGCGCGAACCGAGACCGCCAGATCCGACGCCAGCCGCCCAACCTGTATTGGCGGTGCCCGTCGCACCATGCACGGCGACGCCCACGATGCCTGCCGTTGGATCGTTGGCTGCAACTTTGACGGCTCCGCCAAGATGTGAGCCGGTGTCTTGAATGAGAACTTCGCCGGGGAGGAAAGTACCTGCGGTGGCTTCAGCGAAAGTGCGGATCGTGTGACGACCGGCGCCTCCCATGAAGTACGGGCGAATGTAGTCTTGGCCCGTGACCGTGAACGTGGTAGCTGCCATATCTGCTCCTGGGTTCGCTGTTCGCGAATCCCGAAGGCGTTATGGACTGCTGAACCTGTCACGGCCTGCGTTGCGAGCGCGTGTCCTGATCCTCGCAACGAACCGATTACCCCCGATAACGCAGGAGGCGCGCGTGAGAGCAAGAGTAATGCGGGGAGGGGAAAGTACCGGAAAGGCCGTTCGCAAGTTACGCGAAGATGCCGAACGAGTGGGGCCTTTCCGGTGATGGACTCGGAAGTTACTTCTTCTCGGCCACGTTCTCGGCCTTCGCCGCGTGAACCACGTTGACAGCCGCAACCACAGTGGCAATGCCGGAGGAGAGAGCCTGTCCGACCAATGCCGGATCGACTTCCTGATGACCGGCCTGTGCATTGGTTGCAAGGACGGCGGTGTTCACGATGTTTGTCGCCAGCGCGAGCTTGCTTTCACCGCTGGCACCGGGGATCTGCTCGGCGGTCTTGATGCCGAGGGCCACGAAGGGCGCGAGGGGCGCAAGCGGTGTTGCAGCGAGCACGACCGGCGCGATGACTTCCACGAGCTTGATCCAACTTGATAGATTCATGTATCAGTCTCCAAAACTGGCCGTGACTGCTGCCACTTCGTCGGCGTCGGGTTCGACCTGTTCTTTGCCGAACTTGATGTCGCCCTTGAAGTTCTCCAGGGTGTCGGCCATTTCATCACCCCGGCTGTTGTTGTACTTGTCGCTGAAGTGCTTGGCGCCGGCCGACTGCATGTTGTCCTTGATGCGTCGGTTGGACTGTTCGACCTCGCGCACCTTCGCGATGCGGATCCGCTTGTAGACGGCTTCGGGGATCTTCATCAGCATTTCCTGCTGCTTCTCCCCGCGACAGACCCACCCTTCGGTGGTGAACGTCGCGCCGTAGATTTCGCGGGCGTCCTTCAGTTCGTCCTTGTGGACCGGGAACCAGCCCTCTTCGTGGCGGGCACGCTGATAGCGGCCGTTGTTGGCGAGATTGATCCACCGCAGGTGCATCCCCGGCGTGTTCAGCCGGATGGGAGTCGTGATGCGCTGCGACGGATTGAGCATCCGGCGTTCCCAAATGTCCACCAGATCACCGTCGGTGGTGAACTCGTGAAGATCGGTGGCGTCATCCTTGCCGTTCTTCTTTTTCTTCGGGATGGCCGTCACGTCCGGCACCCTGCCATTGGCCTTGACTTCCGGTTCAACGTCCGGCGCCGGTTTCTTCTTGCGTGGCATTAGACATCCTCAAGCACGGTGCCGCCGATCGAAGCGCCACCAATGGATTTCGAGAGTTTCGCCCACTGTTCAGGTGTCTTGCCGCGTGCTCGGGCTGCGGCCCGACTCAGAGCGTCGTCATCCTCACCGCCCACGTCCCGTGTACGACCCCCACCGCCCTCACGGAACACTGGTTCCCGGCTGCGGCTCCCGCGTGCCGACCTGCCCGTTCGTCGCTCATCGAGCGCCTGAAGGCCCGCCGCGACCACCATGAGCATCTGGCTGGTGTTCTCGTCGGCCTTGTACTCGTCGCCGAGCGAGTCAAACGCGGCCCGGATGTACTTCTCGTCGGCGATGGGTTCACCGTCCACGAACGTCTGCGAGAGCGCCCGTTCGGTGTTCTTGACGGCTCGATCCCGCGCCGTGCCTGCCGCCACCGGCCCGACAGCCTTGACTGCCCGCCGATCCGCGATGGCGGTCATAATGTCGAGATCGTCTTTCGCCCGCTTCGTGTCCGGCTTGTTGTCGGCGTCGTAGTAGCCGCGCGTGATGGCGTAGCCGGTCAACTCGTCGTCGTTGTACTCGTCGTCGGTTGCCGAACGGGTCGCACGGTCCACGGTGGCGCGTCCACCGGCCCGCTTCTGCGCAAGGAACTGTTCGAACTCGGGCATCAACGGTTCGAGCGTTTGCAGGGTCTTGGCGTAACCGGCCGCCCGCTCCCGCTCGGCGTGCAGGGCTTCCTGACGGACGTAGGTCTTGTCGCCGCGTTTAACCTGATTGCCGTCGTCACTGGCGACGTACTCCGGGTCCGCCTTGCCGGCGATGGCGACTGCCGGAGCCTCGTTGTCGGCGGCGTGGGTATCGAGAACGGTACTGTTGTCTTCCAAGTGCTATGCTCCTATGACTGCCAGGATGTCGGTCTCGCGCATCGCGATGACCTTGGTTCGCTCGAACATCAACTCACTGCCGCTATCGGGACTGAAGATGACTGAATCACCGCATTTGCATACGTGAGGCAACCGCACGCCTTTCGTGGTGACAGGACCGTCACCGAGTGCGACGACGGTTCCGCGCATCGTGGAGTGCAGATGGTCGCTGACGATGTGCAGGAGGCCGTCGGCCGTCATCGTGGGCTGCTCGGTCGGCTCGATGAACACCAGGTCGTTACGAACGCGCAACTTCATTCGACGTGCCCTTTCAAATGCAGCACCCGTTGTTTCGGCCACGCCAAGGCCCGCCCAACTTCAAGCGCGGTGCTGTGGACGACTTTGACAGCGGTCGGATCGTTGGTGCCGAGTGCCATCCCGACGCGAGCGAAGAACCCGACCCCGCCCCATTCCGATTCACACCGCGCGACGAAAACCTGCCACCCCTCCGACCGCAGCAGTTCTTCGAGCACTTCCCGCTCGTGTGAGAGATCGGCGGCGCTACTGCGGAGGGCTGGCGACATTCGCGACTCCCTTGATGCCTTGCGGCGGCGCTGATGGTCCCTGCGGTGACGGCATCGCACCTTCCTTTTCTGCGGCTGCGGCCATGATTTCTTGCGCGAGCGGATCCGTCGCCGCGTCCGCCTTGATGTTCACGTTGATCTTCGGCGGGTCCGGCTGATGGGGCATCGGCTGCGGTCCTTTGCCGTCGAACGTGCCAATCAGGTTTTGACGATCCGGCCATCGGAAGACCCGCGCAATTTGCGTCAGGATGCTGCGAATCGCCTGTGGCTGGTTCAACTGCATCTTGACGGCCGGCACGGTCTGTCCGAGCTGTGTGAGTGCCGTGATCATCTGAATCAAGTCAGCCCGCATCTGCGCGAAGTCCGAGGCTTCGACGGACCCGCGCGGCTTGCCCCGGAACACCCCTTCGAGCACGTCGGCGGTAATCTGCGTCCCGAGATCGATGTCGCGGGCCTGCATCGTGACCTGAAGGTCTCCTGGCCACGGTTCGGGATCGTCGCGCAGCTTGTTCTTCCAAATCAGGTTGAGGATGTCGAACAGATCCTCGAATCCCTGCTGCAAGTTCTTGACGACTTCATCAATTCGGATCCACGACTGCTGCGTTGCCAGCTTGTTCTCGCCAAGCGTGCGATTGGCCTGTTCCTGCTGACCCGTCGTGATGTCGTTCATCCCGGTGACGCGCTCTTTCGCCTCCACCACTTCTTTCATCGCCATGATGACGGACTGCGGCACGTCAGCGATTTCAAGCTGCTTCAACTCGTTCAGATCACGAACGGGGATGACTTCGCCGGGACCGAACGGACGGTCGGCCGGATTCCACGGTGAGCCTTCCACCTGAATCAACGGCGCCGAAGTCTTCAGCGTCATGCGGTCGGCGAACATATTGCGGAGCGCCGTGTGCTCGTCGTAAAGCGTGCCGAGCTTGTCCTTCGCCAGCGAGAACCCGTAGATCGAATCAGGGCGCGGGAACGGCGTCAGGAGGATGTAGGACGGGGTGTCGTAGTTGTCGTACTGGATGCGGAGGATCTGTCGGTGAACCGCCGAGAACGTGATGACATACCACTCTTCGTAGCCGTCCTCGTCCAGATCGAGCAACAGCGTCAGTTCCCAAATTTCCTTCTGTGCGGTGGCTTCGTCCTGCTGCGGGGCGACATCCTGGCCGAGTGCCACCATACCCGGCACGTCCGAGACGCCGCCCGTGCCGGTGGACCGCTCCGACGATGCCGGTCCCCCAATGAGATCGACGTTCTTGTAGAACCCGTCGCGCTGCCGTCCCTTCAGCTCGGCGAGACGGGGCCAGAACCGCTTTGCGTAGCCCCACACGTCGGATCGCTCGGAGGCGTGACCGGGGAGCACATAGAAGTCCTTGAGGCTCAGAACGCGGTAGGATGGGCCGTTGGCGGCTCGGGAAATGACATCCTGAATGACGACGCCGTGCGGATCGTCGGGACCGGCTTCGATAAACTTCCCGTTCTTGTCGCGGACGAATATCGGATGGCCGTCGGCGCCAAGCGTGGTCGCACCGCTCTCGTGATCTTGCTGTAGCAAGGCCTTGATGCGCTGGCGAGACTTGCGGAGGATCACCGAATCGCTGACTTCGAGGACGCCGGTTCCCTCAATCAGCGAGTTGTGGACGGCGCGGCCCATGAACTGTTGCAGCTTGGTTTGGTCCGCCTTCCACTGGTGGAACTCTTCGACGACCGGCGCTTTCTGCGCGTCCTGACCGTAACCTTCGACAATCCAAATCGGGTCGGTGAAGATGGTCGCCATGATGCGGGCGCGCATCGCGTCTACTGCCTCGGTGACGATCCAGCTCCCGAGATTCGCGGCACCGGGCCAGGGTGTATCGACGGTGAGATTCGGATCACCGCCCATGTACTTCTTGTGGGCGTCGTCCAGCGAGCCATCGTCGCCGACGATAGGCATTCGTGCCATCATCGCCACGCCAATTTCCGTGACTAGAAACCCGATCAGGTCTCGCTCTTTCTCGTCGGAGAGCTTGACTTCAAAGGGATCCCTACGCGACTTCGGCATCAGTCCTGATATGCGATACTGCGGGAAGCGTTGCGGCGGCCGGTAAGCGTCTTCGGATTGTTGAGCACACGCGGCTTGTGACTGACCGAACCAAATCCCGCAGGCGCAGGACGCCCATCAAAGTGACCAACATCAGTACGCATGTGCGAGACGGGGCTGGACTTGGCTTTCGATTTCTTGGCGGGAGACGCCTTGCGCTGTTCGCTGAGACCAATGGCAATGGCTTGTTTTCGGTTGGAGACTTGCGGGCCGTCCTTCGTGCCGGAGTGCAGCTTACCCTCCTTGAACTCGTGCATGACGCCGGCCATGTCCTTGGGCACTAGAAGCTCTGCCCCTTGAGCGCCTTGCCGACGAGTCCCTGAAGCGGACCAAACGGATTGCCGATCCGAGGCGCTGTCGCGGTCAGTTGGCGGCGCTTTTTGGGTGGCCCAATCGTGGATGCACGACCGGCGCCTTGGATCGACTTGATCGTTGAACCGGAACTGGACGCGGGTTTCATCGTTCGTGACTTTCCTGACAGGCCCGCGTTCAGATCAGGGAACGAGCCTCTGACTTGCATGTTCTCGATTGCAACACAGACGCGATCACCGCTTCAACGGACACCACCGAAAGTACCGAACGAGTGGGGGCCTTCCGGTGATGGGATTAGTCGGGATGCCGCCGATCCGTGTAGGCGCCGCGTGACAGTTTCCGAACGGTCAGCACGCGGCGCACGCCGGACTTCGCGGGCGCGTACCGATGCACGACGAGTGTGATGCGCCGGAGCTTCAGCGCCTTCAACAGCTTCGGCCCGATGTTCTTTTTCTCTTGCAGGATCTCGGTGAGCCACGCCTGCGAGATGCCCCACAAGCGAGCGGCGGCGGCTTGACCACCGACGCGATCGATCTCGCGCTGCATACGGCGGACGACTTCAGCATGTGTGAGATCAGGAAGTTGAAGGTTTTGCGACATTACCGCTCCAAGAATTGAGCGACTCCAAACCACGAGCATGTGTTGCCGGATCCGGTAACTCAGTGCCGTCAGGCTCATATCCAGTGAAAGCGATGCCCCACGCAATTCGAAGGTCTTGCCATTCCCAATACTTATCACAAAGTTCACACTCGCCCGGAGCATGAAGGACTCGCTGATCACAGTGTGGAAACTGACCGATGACACTTCCGCCTCTGTTGTGTAGTTTCACTACTTTGTGCATGTTTAGTACCCTGCCCGTCCCCGCGTACGCCGTTTCGTCGGCCGTCTGTCGTCTTCGTCGGTGTCAGGCTCCTCGCGTCGGCGTTCCATACGCACCGTCCCCGTCCCGAAGTTCAACTGCGCGTACTCCACGGTGTTCTGCAAGTGGTCGTAGTAGCCATCCTTCTTCGGGCGCCGGATGTTCGGGTTCGCGGCGTTCATCAATTTCCGGTCGTCGAACACATAGCCCGCCTCGAACCCGTCGATGAGGACGGTGCAGCGGGGGTGGACGAGGAACGCCGGTCGCCCCTGCACGATCCGCGACATGTACCCACTGATGGACTGGATGCACCATTCCCGCTTCTCGGGGCGGTTGCTGGACTGCGTGTACTTGGCGCCGACGAGTGGGCCGTACAACTGCCGCAGATGCTTGTTGAGCACATCGACGGCGGTTTGCCGGATCCCGTGGCCCTGCGTGCCGGCGCCGGCCGGGTCGCAGCACACCCGCAGGTTCGTAATGGACGGGAACAGTTCGGCGCGCAGCGCGGCGACGGCGGGCACGCACTCGTCAAGAAACTGCCGGGTGCCCATGTATTCCGCCAGCACGTTCCAGCAGCCATTCGGAAGGAACTGCGACCAGCTCACGGCCGGATGCTTCTGACCAAAGTCCCAGGACTCCACGAGCGCGTAGTCAGGAACGTAATCAATCTTCTGAACGTGCAAGTCGCGGCTGAACACGCGACCGTAGACGGCATCGCCCACCATCGACAGCCCCCGCAGCCCTTCGATCATCCGGCGACGAAGGGCGCTGCCTAACGGGTACTCCAGTTCGAGTTCTTCGATGTATTCGTCGCCGAGCACGCTGCGGTTGTCGTAGACCGACGTGTGCAGGTACAAGTGGTTCTTGATCGTGTTCTCTTCAGGGAACTCGTTCGTGATCCAGTGATCGGAGCCTGGCGGGTTCGGAGTGATCAGCATTTGCTGCGGAAACCCTGGCTGCGAGAGGCGCCCTTTCAGCGAGCTGTAGACATCGGCGGGGAGTTCTTCGGGCTGATCGACGCCAATAACCGCGAGAGTAAGTCCCGCAAACTTGGCATACCGGGCGGTGTCGTCAGAACTCTTGAGGGAACGGATGTAGATGCGGGAACCATTGGTGAACTCCTGGTACTCTTCCTTCGCGTTCCACCCGTTTGCGCCGGTACTGGGCGACGCATTCGGGCCGCGCCCCATCAACTCGCGGGGGCACTCTTCGTAGAACTTTGGTTTGAGTTGTGCGTCGAGCGCGTCACCGGTCCAGCGGCACAACATGCACTGGATGCCGGGAAAGTCGATGCAGTACTTGATGATCTTCCAGACAAGCGGCGTGGTCTTGCCGGCACGAATCGCGCCCTCGAAGTCCACATAACGGGCGGTGGCCTTCAGGAACTCGATTTGGGGACGGTTCCACCGACGCCGGATTACTTTTTCGGGTTCGGCGGACACTCTTCGACGGATTCAAATACGATTCGAACAGCAGGCGCCGTCGTCTCGATCTTCTCGACCGGCTTACCCCAACCGTGTTCCATCAGCCGAATAACGATCTGGGGCGGGCAAGTGCCTCCACGAAGTTGCTGTATCAGAGTCCGACGAACCCACGGATCCGAAAGCCACTTGCGCGCGAGGGCCGAGAACTCCTCGTCGAACTTAGTCTTTTTGGGACGCCCGCTTCCGGGATTCTTTCCGCCCCTTTTGAGGTTGGCTTTTTCCTTGGGGCTGACGATCTTGGTCGGCCTTGGGCCGTGACCCTTCATGCTTACGAGCGTAAGCGGTCTTGCGGGACTTCTTCAACGGACAGGCAGTTCGTCGGAGAGTTCAGTCGAACGTTTCGCCATCTTCGGGCTTAGCGAGAACCGGCCATCGAGTCCGGTATCGTTGTGTCAGCAGCCACGACTTAACGGTAAACATTCGACGCTCTCGATACGCCGGATCGGTGTGCCACTTCATCAACTTGTGGTTCTTGAATCCAAGCGAGACGGCCTTGCGATCTTTTCTGGCACGTTCGCGGATTCGACGCTTGACTCGGCCGTGTGGGCTTTTTGCGTAGTCTCGGTTTTTTCTCGCTATGTAAGCCCGCCCTGATGGTGTTTTACTCCAACGGCTTCTCCAACGACGTTGAGATTCGAGGAATGCCACACGACGGCAGCTCTCGCCGCAATATTTTGGACTCCGAGAAACATACGCCGTCCCACACACCCCACAGACACGCTGAGGATGATCGGTCAACCCCCGCTTCGCTCTGTAAACGGGATCGTTGTAATAACGCCAGCGGCGACGTTCCGGGGAGGAAGGCATGTGGGAGGTTAGAGTGTCCGAACGGCGTCTTGCCACGCAGGGCCAGCCGTTCGGAACACCACCATCACCGTATAGGCCCCGCCTGAATGTACCCACGTTCCCATCCGATTGCAACCAGGACCGGACCATTCGCACTTCCAGCGAAGCTTTTATTTCCACATTTTTTCGCACGTTTCAGACGAGACTCGACCGCGATGGGAACCCAGATCGGGATTGCCCTCCGGGGGCTGTTTTACCGAGGTATTGGCCCGTGCAAGGCCTTCACACGCGCGGATTGCTTAGCGTTTGAGCACGTTTCGCCAGGTTGTAGGGAGCAGTGTAGGGGATGACCGCCAGGCCGCTAGGTCCGCCAGGCCGGCTAGGTCTCTCCGTTATACGAACGCGCGCGTGTGCGACGATCGCCCTTCCTACTACAACTTCCTACAACTCCTACAACTCCTACAACGACACGTCTCGCCGGCCTGTACAGCACAGCCCGTGGGACCGTCCGTTGACACACACAATCGTTTCCCTCAAAGTACGGTCATACCGCAGTAGGTTGGTTCGCTCGCTTGATTGAGTGTCGGTACGATAGTGGGAAAGTACCGAAAGGCGAGACGAGCCGACCACGATGATCGGCCCGTTGTTTTCAGCAGCTACAGACAGAACACCAAGACCATGATCACATACAGCACACCGAACAGTACGATCGCTGCGATCGCTTCACCGAACAACAGATAAGCACGCATTACTCGCCCCCCTCTTCGTCTTTATCTAGATCGTCGATCCAGTGTTCAGTAATCTCGTACCAGTTCACTTCGGAGATCGCTGTGTTCAGTACGTCAGCGTAGAACCCTGTCACCGTTGGCGTGTTCTCTTCGATCTCGTTTTGCAGCATATGCGCGAGATCAAGCGCTGCTTGTTCGCTTCGGGAGAACGACGACGACGACTGTGCATGCCTGTAGGCGTCGCGCGTTTGCTCTTGCCAGTACTCGTACGATCCGTAGTCGTTCCCAAGCCACAAGGCAAAGTTCCACGTTTCGTAATTTGTCCAGCCGTTGTACCGTTTGTTGTCGCTCATTTCGTCCTCCGATCGGCAGCGATGCGCCGTGCTTTGACGATCATTCCCGGCCCTTGTGATCGACCGTGATAGCGGCGCCCGTCATTGAGCACGATCGATACTTGGCTCATGCTGTACCAGCCCATATGCCGGCAGGGAACCTTCCAGCTTTTGACGATGGAATAGCGGCCGATGATCACGCCTTTCCAGGTAACGACGTTCCCGCTATCAAGCTTGCCCCTGCAGTAGTTCGTTACCGTGGTGACGCCACCGAGGTAGGCCACTAGGCGATCATCGGCCACGAACGCGCCACCGGAGGCAAACTCATGACCTTCGTGTGTGGCGATGCCCCGTTCCATGAACACGGCACCAGGTTCTACGGCGCCGATAAACTCCGCGCGGAATTTGGTGCTCACTTGTCCCCCATTGGAATGCTGAGTATCCGCACGATATCTAGACACTGTTGACGGACCTTGGTGGCGGCGTTGGCGGCGGTGCCGGCGTAGGCGGCGGCGTCGGCGGCGTCGGCGGCGTCGGCGGCGGCGGTGGCGGCGGCGGCGGCGTAGGCGGCGGCATAGCCGACGGCGGTGGCGTAGGCGGCGGCGTCGTAGGCGGCGGCGTAGGCGCCGTTTCTCGCCCTTATTACTTCGTCAATCGTCGCGTTTCCATTCGTCCAACGTCGCGCGGTTTCAATCGCGATACGTGATCTGTCGTCGCCTTTGGTGACGTACGGCAATGTCAGTTCTGCACAATCACACGCGACTAACACGATCTGTTGTCGTGTTGGCCACCCTTTCTTTCCTTCCATTCGGCCGCATAACCACAACATCCAATCGATGCGTTCGCATTCCTTCCATGCCGTAGCGAGATCCCGCGAGCCAATCCAGTCCTTTGCCTCTGAACACGCGCCAAGTTTGGTTAACAACGTTTTGAGTAATCTGTTTGTCATGCGATCACTTCCTTTCGCTTGCAGTACAGATCCCAGCTGACGGACTGTTTAACTGACTGTGTGCTCATACGAAACCTCCCAATCTCTTAGGAGTGATCCTACGCACCCTATACGTGCTTGTCAACCTCATAATCACACATTTATGATCATTTAATATGGGTTTGCCTTCTGTTCGCTTACTTAGGTGATCCTGCTCTGTATCGTGGGAGTGTATGAGTACGCACACGGTCTCACGACAAACGACGAACAATCAACGGCGACGAGCTGGCGGTAACTGCGTGCTCTGCAACCGACCATCACAACGGTATCGCTGCGATCGCTGTCGCGAACGACAGAACGAGTACAAGCGATCATCGATGGGTTTCGAGCCGTGGACACCAGGCGGACGCGGACGGCCGCCGTTGTCATCCCTTGCGAAAAATTCCACGTAGGGTTTTTCCCGCGTAGGGTGTCCACCTATGGAAATCCCATGTATCGGATCGGCACAGTCCGTCGGCCAAGAAGTTAGCCACGTATGCCTACGTACGCTGGCCTGACTTTCGCAGCACGTAGGAGAACTCCCATGCAAGGAGGCTATAAAGTGACCGTCATCCTCAAAAACATCTTCTCGGTAAGGGCGCGCATGGTAGACGGTGTGACCATCGAACTGCTACTGTTCGCCGATGAACAGGAGGCGAGAGATTATGCGAAACGGTTGGATCTCCCGTATGGGTTTGACTCGGTGTGTGTCGTCCCACGTAGGGTTATCGGGGATGTGCTTGATCGTCGGAGCGGTCCTCGTAATCCTCGGAGGCGCAGCATGTAGCAGCCCGCCGACGGCGCCGGCACCTGTCCCACAACCGGCCAACGTCGCCGGCAATTGGACGGGCACGCTAGCCTCGACGAACTTCGTCGCGCAAGCTGTCGCGATGCAACTGTCGCAGGCGGAATCTACGGTGACAGGTACCTGGGGCATCGCGTCGGGCGCGACGACGGGCACGATCACAGGCACGACCGATACGGCGAACTTCGTCGGCATGTTCACGATCAATAGTCCGAGCAGCACAGGCGTTGCGTGTACCGGATCAGCAGCCGTGAACGGGCCGGCCGGAGGCGCAACGATCGTGTGGACCGGCCTTGGCTTCACCGGGAACTGCAACAATTTCCCCGTAAGCCTGACGTGGCGCATGCAGCGACAGTGACGAACGAGTGGGGCCTTTCCGGTGATGTGATAGAAGATGGAGCCCGAAATTATGAGGTCTGTGACCGAACGCTATCAAACCGACGCAGAATTCCGTCGGCTCGTGGATCTGTTTTATTCATACATCGATCACGCCAAGTTCTCTCCGACTGAAATTCGAGAAGCGGCGCTGCTCGCGCACATCCTGTAAGAAGAGCGGCGCATCAAGCACGAGATCCTTCGACGTTCGCCTACTTCACCTTGACGCGATCTGCCACGTAAGTCAGAATCGAAATCGCTCATAGACCTTCTCGCGCACGGCCGCTGCGGTTCGCAACCTTCTCCCCGGTTGCGGATCGTAGCGGTGCAGTCTATGAAACGGGGAGACGTGAGCGAACGAACACTGTTATCGGCGACGCGCGTTCTCTCGCTGCCGAATCCCAAATGGCTCGCCGAGTACGTCATCCCCGAGCGATCCCTGTCGATGCTGTGGGGGGCGCCGAACGTCGGGAAATCCTTCGTCACCCTAGACCTCGCGTGCAGTGTCGCGCTCGGGAACGGCTGGCTGGCGCATCCCACCGAAGCCGGTCCGGTGATCTACGTGGCCGGCGAAGGCGTGTCCTCGTTCAAGCGGCGCCTTGGTGCCTGGCTGCACTACAACGAATCCCACATCGACGATCTCTCGAATCTCTCGTTTGTCAACTGGCCCATCCAGCTCCACGAAGGTGTCGAATCGTTCCTGCGGCTCGCGCGGCCCGCTGATCCGGTCCTCGTCATCATCGACACGCTGGCGGCCTCGGCGCTCGGCGTGAGCGAAGACAGCACCGAGGGCGTCGGCCCGGTCATCAAGTCGCTCCTCAAGATCCGCAAGGAACTGGACACGGCGGTCATGGTCGTCCATCACACAGGGTGGAACACCGACCACGAACGCGGCAGCTCAGCCTACCGGGGCGCGATGGACACATCCATCGAGATCAAAGGCGAGAAGGGCTACCGGCGCACACTGATTGGCCACAAGCAACGAGACGCCGAGCTGTTCGACCCTATTCGACTCAGGCTGCACGAAGTCTCATGGGTTGGGCCGAAGGGCTACCCGATGAAATCGCTCGTCCCACAGGTCACGTAGCGCGGTCGGGCTTCGTCCTGTCCCATCACCGGAAGGCCCCCACTCCGGCGTCAGTTTCGGCCCTGTAGGGGCCATCGTAGGGACCAACGGTTGCACGCCTGTGCAGGGCTGTCTTGTAGAGCCACAGAACGGATTCTGGTAACTCCTGCGTACTCCTACGGTCGCAGGAGTGCCTATAAGCCCTTCGTGGGCTAGTGTCGAAATGGTAAAGTTGTTATGTTGGTACGAGTTACGGAGACGCCGAATCTGGCTGTCGTGGCTAACGTAGGGAGCTGAGGTAGGCGGCGTTTTCGTTGACGGCCCGCCGCAGTTCCGCGTCCCGCGTATGCCCATAGCGTTCGAGCATCTTCAGCGACGACCATCCCGCCAGCGTCTTGATCACCATCGGATTGATCCCGTGTTCAAGCATCAGCGTCACGCCGGTATGCCGGCAAGTGTGGTGTGAGGCATCGGTGACTCCGAGGGCTTTCATGGCGCAGACAATGCGCGTGCTCGCGTCCTGCACGTTGATGGGGCCGAAGATATGATCGTCAGTCGAGTACGTCAATAACGCAGTGCGTAGGTCGTCGGTGACGACCGCGCGTGTGACCCTGCCGCCCTTTCGTCTGAACTCAATCCACCCCGGCCCGACGTGTGTCCGATGAATGCCGAGGACTTCGGACAAACGCGGGAGGCATTCAAGCGTGGTCCGGCAAACAAGCGCGACGAATGGATCCGGGCACGTCAACACCTTCTGAAGCTCGGTGTCGTTGAGCACGCGCACCCGCTGATCATCCACCTTGAAGTTCTTCACGTCGGCCAGTGGTGATGTGGTAATTCGCTTCCACTTGACAGCAAGTGTAAAGCATCCACGCACGATGTTGAGTTCGCGGTTCACCGTGGACTTCGAGACCACCACGGAACGTTTCTGTTTCCAGCTCTCGACACCGAACGCGGACACGTCGGCGAGTGGAATGTCGCCGACGACGGCCTTGAGATGATTCAGGACCGTTTCGTCCTTGTAGTACGTGACGTTGTGCTCTTTCGTGTGCGCCAGGTAGTCGGTGATGTGTTTCGACAGGAGTAGTTCGGGGATGTCTTCGGTGTCGCGGTTCTCAAGGATGGCGACTCGGCGTCGCTCCTCGATGCGGCCGGCCGTCTGCTTGTTCGCGGTGCGCGTAGACCGGCTGTACCGCTTGTAATGCAGGTCGAAGGCGTACCAGAACGCGCAGCGACATTTGCTCTTGTCGGCGTGGGTGCAGCGTTTGAACAGCATAGGAACTACCCTACCGTATAAGGGCAAGACATCAAGTCCTTGCCCGCCTAGCGCACAAACTACTACTGAGCGTCGTCGGAGGCTTCTTCTCGTTTTCTTGCGGCTGCACGAGCCTGAGCCGACATGCGAAATTCAGCATTCCTTGCGAGTCGGAGTGTTTGTTCTTCTTCGGTCTCAGGACGATCATCGTCGTCATCGTCGGGTGGGGGATCAGTGGGGGCGACTTTCGTGGGCGGATTTAGTACCTGTAATCCTGTGACAACGATTCGCAGTGCGTTGTGTAGGACGTTCCAACGACCACTCGCCGAGTCCTGATCAAACTTCGTTCCTTTGACCATTTCATAGGCGAAGGCGTACGCTGCGAGACCGTCTTTGGTACTGAGATTACTCTCGCGGAATATCGATTGAATCGTCGCGATATTCCGCTCCGTAAGTTCCTGCCATGTGAGTGGTAGTGACATGCGCGTTCCTCCCTAGTATGTACGACCGCTCCCCTGTGTGAGCCTAGCGGCCACAGGGGAATAGTAGGATCATCTAGGAGTGCGTGTCAAGCCCTACAAGTACTTCTGCGGACTTCTAGCGCCTTTTGCGTGGCTTGGGCGGTTCCGGCTCGTCACTCTCTTCGGCGCCGTCGGACTCCTGCTTGTGTGAGGCCACCATCACGCGCCGCGTCGCCTCGATAAGCACGTCGAGACTCTGGCCGCCGAGGATCTGTCGGAGCTGTTCGCTCGCCTTCATGCCTGTGTCGCGGTCCCACGCGCGGGCACAGAGATACAAATCTGAGTAAACGTCCCTGTCGGATTTTCTCGATGGCCTTCCGCGCGTCGCGGCGTTTCAGTCCTGTGGCGGCGATGATGAATTTCACAACCGGCCAGGTGTCTTTCGCGTCCATATTGAGTCCTCCTTCTACTACCTAAATCGTTCGGCAATCTAGCACGGTGGTGTATCAAATGGTGCATCGCGGCGCGGTAAGTGCGTGCAAGTTCGTGGATGACCTTAGACGGACTTCTGTTCAGCACGCTGTCTCTTTTTGCACAGTGTTCTTATTCAGCACACATTTCACTTGACAGCTCCGGCTGTGCGTACGTAGAATCTCTTACATTCACTTGTAAGTTCTTAGGAGGTCGCAGAAACGTATGGCAAAGAAATCCAGCGGCGGGGGCCTGAGTCTCAGAACCAAGGACGCGGTAGACGGTGGCGGCACCGAAGGAGCACTGGCGACGATCAGCGAAATCGGGTTCGTGGACGAGTTCACCTACGGCGGCCGGTTCAAGGACAGCCCCTCGGCGGCACTGCACGTCGTCTTCGACATCGAAGGCTTCAACAAGCCCTGGGATCAGCACTACAGCGTCGGCCCGAGCGACAAGTACGAAGTCATTGCCGACGGCGACGGCATCAAGTCACTCGGCAAGGCCGAGGGCCTGAACCGCAAGTGCCCCGCGTTCGGCTTCATCGCGGCGCTCGAAGAGGCAGCCGGCACCGATATCGACGATCTGATGCCGGAGCTGGACGAGGGCGGTAACTCGGTGCGTCCGCTCGAAGGCAAGCGTGTCCGTCTCACCAACGTCAAGTTCGAGACTGTCGGCGGCGACATGAAGGAATACGTCGTCATCGCCGCGTTCGTGGATGACGCGTCACGCGGGAAGGCCGGTAAGCCCGCCAACGGCAAAGCGACGACGACTTCCTCGGCCAAGGCATCATTCTTCGGCGACATCGAAGAGAAGACCGTCGAGACCATCAAGGATCTGATCGAGGAGCACACGTCGGTCAAGAAGAACGACCTGGCGAATCTGGTCTACGCCGTGAACCGCAAGGATCCTGACGCCAAGGCCATGATGCAAATTGCACTCAAGCAGTCGTGGATCGCCGACGAAGATCGGCCGTGGTCGTTCGATGCCAAGAAAGGCATCCTCAGAGCCGCCGAGTAGTTCCATGCCCCGCAGCCAGACCAAGACGCGAGTGACCGAGGACATCGTGGTCCGTCCAGTCACGGATCTCCGGTCGTTTGGTCTGCCGCCTTACGTCTGGTTACTGGCGGACGAAATCAGCGCGCGGGCGTTGTGCGCCGGGAAAGTCACGGCGCGGTTGCAGCGGCAGGCCAGCGATGGTGTTGCCGCGATTGATGGATTACCAGTAGACCCTGAAAAGACGCCACAGCAGAGCGCGTAGTTCCCGTTCGCAATGCGGGCAGGGTCTTTCACTTCTCACCCAGGAGGCACATGAGTAAGCCACGAGGATTTGCGGCGATGGATCCCGAGCGGCAACACGAGATTGCCAGCAAAGGCGGACGCACGGCGCACGCGAAAGGCACGGCGCATCAGTGGACGCCGGAAGAGGCGAAGGAAGCCGGACGCAAAGGCGGACTCCGCAGTGCGCAGGGTCGTAGAAGGGTCGCGGTGACAACCGACACCGACGAGTTGCCGGAGTACTGACATGGGTTTTCGAGAGCTAACACGGGCACACAACACCCTCGCAGACAACCACAACAAGCTGTCTGAGGGTGTGAAGGCGTTGGGCGAAGCACACGAGGACATCCGCAAAGTGCTCGTGCAGTTGATCGACAGACACAACGGTTTCTTTCAGCGCGGATTCGTCGGCCGCCTTCGCTGGCTGTTCCTCGGCAAATGAAGCCTCTTGGACTTAATTTTTCGGAGTTGAAGGATCGGGCGCGTAGCGAAAGGCCGTGGCGATGAAAGTTCTATTTGCTGGCCCAGATCCGATGCAGCCCAAAGGTTCTGGCGTTGACCGTCCTGAGGGCGTGCATCTGTCTGACATTCTCGTGCGAATGGCTTGGGAGAAAAATCAGAAGTATCATCCGGATGCGCCCAAAAATGTGACTGTTTTTGAGCAGGGCTTTTTGTGGGAAGCCGTGTTGGAGCGTGTTCTTGCCGGCCGCGACGAGACCAAGGACGGGTTTCGGCCCGACGCACTTCAAGAAGATGGTGTGTGGTTAAGCCCTGACTGGGTAGGACACGATGGAGTCGCAGAAGAGTTTAAGAGCACAAAGAAATCATCTAACTCACTGGATCAAAAACTGGATGAGTGGGCGCCGCAGGGTAAGGCGTACGTTCGAGTGCTCTTGCGTCAGAAGTTGATTAAACGTCCTGTGATGCGCTGGCGAATTTGGTGCGTCATGGGGGACTGGTCCTTTGAAAACAAAACCAGTGATCTCACTCTTCTAAGTGATCGCTACAAAGTCGAGATTGAATTTGATCGCCGTGAACTCGAAGAGAACTGGCAAGGCATCTTGGCGTATGGCCGCAAGGCCGGCCTGATACCGCAGGAGAAAAGACCGTGGGACGATCGACCGCGACTGAATCAGAGGATGGCGGAACGGGCAAGAAAGGCAAGTGGCAGAACGCCGCCGCGCTCGCCACGCAAAGCTCCAGTAAGTACGTTCCCGAGTGGGCGGGCGTCGAGCCGATCAAGCGCCGTCTCGTAGGCGCGTCGGCCGCGAAACAGAAGCGCGGCAAGACCAGGTTCGGGTTCACGATGCCCAAACCGCTCGCCTACCTCCAGCTCGACGCCTCCGGTGAATACATGCTCGCCGAGGCGCGCAAGGCGTCCAAGAAGAAGGACGACATCAAGCATCTGAAGTACTTCGCGGATCCGCGCGGCGACATCAAGAGCGCGAACCTGCGAGTCTTCGAAAGCATCGTCCGCGACTTCGAGTACTGCGTGTCGAACTTTCGGTCGGTGCTCGTCGATACCGTCACGGAACTGCTGGACGTTCGCAAGCTGGCGGAGTACGGCCGCAATTCGCAGATCCTTCAAATCTACTACGGCAGCATCTACGCCGATCTCCGGTGGCTGGTGAAGGAAGCCCGCCAGCACGACGCGAATGTGTGGTTCGTCCATCGCGTCAAAGACGAGTACATCGGCGGGGACCGCACCGGTAACGACTTGCTGGACGGCTGGCGCGGCATCCAGTACGAGGCACAAGTCTATGCCGAACACGACCGCACCGACGACGGGGTGTTCACGACGACCATCAAAGAATCAGAACAGAACGCTCTTGTGACGGGAATGGTGCTGTCGAGTGCGGACGATGAAAACGACTTCCCCACCCTCGCATCGAGAGTGTTCGGAACCGATATGGAGGATTGGCAATGATTGAGATCACTCAAGCAGTCGCCGAGAAGGTACGCGATGTCGTGGATGCCGGACTCTCGCACGGATTGGGTTCACCCGAGCCAGGTTCAATGTGCGTAGAGGCGGCCGTGTGCTTTGCGCTCGGTTTGCCTCATGGTGACAATCCGCAGTGTGTCTCACCGTCGTTGCGACGACTCAAGATCAGTTTGAATGATCGACTGTGGTCGTCGAACGCGGCGCGGGCCAGAGGGTTGCGCCGGCTGGCGCTCGCACAGCTCGGTTCGGCTGGCGTGCTGAACGAGCGAGAGTTTCGGAAGCGTGTTGCGGAGATGACCATTCGTCGGGCCGTGCCGATTGCACTACGTGCCGCCGCTCGAATGAACCCGAAAAGCGCCGATGCTCTGGAGGGTGCTGCTGTTCGCTGCGAACAGGAAGGCACACGCAAGTCGGCACAGAACGCAAACAAGGTTGCCGCCGCCGTCTACGCCGCTGCCGCCGCCACCGCCGCCGCCGCCGCCGCCACAGACGCCGCCACTGACGCCTACGGCGACGCCGCCGGCTACGCAGCCGACGCCGCCACAGCCGCCTCCGC